>FTLB01843342.1_pt1 | contig 13908 bp, 10 predicted proteins | sample 1658291 | NCBI WGS metagenome assembly FTLB01 (sample SAMEA3914812, study PRJEB12502) | metagenome | biome: forest; material: soil | place: Canada | collected 2011-07-07 | depth 0.1 m
GGGACTGCTCAGCACGGGTGGCTCGCTCAACCTGGCACGGTCCCTGGGTCCCGCCATTATCAACCGTTCCTTCCCGGGCTATTTCTGGATCTACTTCGTCGGACCGGGCCTCGGATCGCTCTTGGCTTCCTTCTTCTACTGGGGACTGAAGCAGCTCCGCTGGCAGGAGTGCAACCCCAACCAGGACTGGGACGGCATGGAGAAGGGCGACTCGCACCTCCAGCCCCTGGCCTCGCAGAACGGAGTCAACGGAGTCAATGGACTCAACGGACAGCACCCCCCGTCGCCCAAGGAATCCCACTCGCATCACGTGCCATCCGTACCATCCACTGCGGGTGACGGCACCTAAGGAGGTGCATCCCGCATGGTATCAATGTTAGTCCGAAAGGAAGCCATCCCCGTCCGTCCGGGGCAGCACGCGGGCTGGGGAAGTACATGAGAGTCGAGAATGGGTGGAGGAAGCCAGCCAGGGTTGTATAATCAAAAGACTGAAAAATACCGCCATAGTATTAATTTCCCCTTTAAGCAATTCTTGAAAAACGAAGCGGGAGGCGGGCTGAGTTGGTTGCTTACTTAACTTAGACTGGTCTCAAAATATTGTGTAATAACCGAAGGGGAACTAGATTTAAACCAAAATTCTATTTTTTGACCAGATATTAGCCCGCCATGGGTGAAGAGTACAGTAGCTCCAAGCTAGATACTCTCTATTCTGTCCTTCAGATTCAGAGAAGCGCGCTTATACAGAATGATCTCTCGCCTGTTTCGCTATAATGTCGGCCACGAAATTCCTAGAGATATACCAGAAGCGCGCTCAAGTTTCTCGAGCACAGAAATATCAGCAGTCTTTGAGTACATTTCATCGTGGGCCAGCCATTTGTCCCAAATGCCTCGGCGTACCTCTCCTTCGATAGCAGTCCATCTGTCCGCTAGCTTGTTTGCCATACCAGGCTCAATATAGTGGTACTGTGCCGGCAATTTGACGACCGAAGGCGATATCCTTGGCCATTTTCGCTTGGTATTGATGCCTCGGTTCTTGCGCAGAGAAAAGCTGAGCTCGACGAAGTCACGATCACCATCCTCATACCCAACTTCGGACACTGCTCGCAAGTCGTGTGATTCATAGGATATGAGCAATGCCAGCAGCAATCGCCGGTATACGACTTCTGCCTTGTAACAGATTATCTTCATCCGGGGGAGTTTCGGCACATGATCTGGATCACTGGTAATGAATGGTTTAGTCAAACCAGCTGATCGCCTTAGTCTGTTATGAAAGTACTTCGATTGCTCTTGGAGAGCCTCATGTTGGGCGGGACAATGACGACATTTATCGAGAATATTCCAGTATCCCCCAATCTCATCGGCCGCCTCCGCCCAGCCTCCAGGTAGGAATGCGAATTCATGGGATATCTTGTGGTATTTCCGAAATTGGTTGATAACATCGTCGAGATAGTCAAAATGAGACTTGTCGTGGTCAAAGAGGGGCCCGTTGTAGTGTTTTGCTTGGCGAAATGGGTCCCATTCCCGATTCCATAGCCGCTTGGGATATATTCGTCCTAAGCTCTTAAGTGTGATATGGGAGAAGCTCACTCCCTCCGAGTCCTTGGGATCTATACTCCGATCTTGTGGTAGCACCAGGCTAGGTTTTGTCCCGGGTTGATCAGCCCCGTAGTTGAAACGCTTCCTTCTTGGTCTCCTTGGACGTCTCTTTCTGGGTGTATCCGCGGTTGACGACGATGGTTTGGATCCCTGGAGGTTCGCTCGCCCGGATCCTTTGTCAAGGTGCGTTTGCCTTCGGGGGGGTTCGTAATCCGGAGAGGCTCTGTACACCAGCCACTTCTTTCCGGCCTGATCTATCGTGGCAATGAGTCGGTTGTCCAATGTCTTCATGCGTCGCTTACATGCTCGTCGATGAGCTTCGTTGATTGGGATTTGAAAACTTTTGGCCTCCAGAGGCTCCTGCGCTAGAAACAGCATTGGCGTTACTTGATACACAGCACTGCTCAAGTCAGGATTTGACGTGAAACCCTCGTAACGGATGAGTGGGCCGAGTCGGAACTGGCCACCGAGTACGGCCCCAAGGTGGTTCTCATACGGTAACTCTAGTCTGACACCTTTCACGTCCGGACGGGGATCCCGAGGTAGGGTTTTCTTGACATCGTACGCAATCGGGAAGTCCTCCAGGGCATCCTCTGGCCAGGAGTCCTCTCGTTCAAGCAGAAAATTTGCACTAGTTTTCTGAATTAGTCAAAACCCTTACTTGCAGTAATGAACCGGACATGCCTTTCGGTCATATAAGACCTCGTTGTGAGTCTCTTTGCTTCGTGTGCCTTGCTCTCCTTCCGCATCCGCTTCGGTGGTGTGCACCGAACGCTCCGGCGGATTTCACGAAAATGCGTGTCTCCCATGAGGTAAGCCATGGGAAGCTGCGTGCAGGAACTGTTCCACCAGTATCCGATTGGATCCAGTTTCCGGCCCCGAAGCATCTCTTGGGTTACTGCCCGGGACCAGATCAGTGGATGTATTCTCCAATCTTTCTTTCGTCCTTGATCTTGCTTCCATACCCAGATTCCGACCGAGCCACTTTGATTGTTAGGAGTAGTGACCGGGATAGATTCCTGTGTGATCCGATCACCCCTGAGCGTCGAGCAACTTTCTTCTCTGGATATCTCGGGTTTCCTGGAGGAGTAATCGCTCATGAGAATGATTCGTTTCGGCTGCCGCCATCCGTGGCCGTACGTATCACGATCACTCTGTATTAAGGCTGCCTCCTGCTCGACAAGCGGGCTCTCGAGCTGTCTTGGGGGTTGTATGAGCCTGCAGCCTCGATCCCAACTATATTTAATACACCACGATTTTATGCAGTCCCCGTAGATCCGTGTGGAGATCGAGATGGCCCCATTTAACAGTGGTTCAAACACAGACTCTCCGGTGAATACATGATGTTCTTGGTACCGTATTATCGGTGCTGAATTCCTGCCAAGTAAGAATGTTTCGAGGATGGATTCTCCAATATTCGCAACATGCCCCTGTTTTAGCTTGTCGGAAACGGATCCAGGGTCTAACCAGAATGCTCCAACAACCGATTCTCTAGTGCTGGGGGTGTAGTAAACTACGGTGAGCACGATTCCCGTGAGATGCTCCTCAGGAAGTCTTCCAAAACGATTATATTTGACGGTGGTCGGCTTCCGCGGTCTGGTCTTGGGGGGTCGGGGGACTTCAAATTTCTTGCTTCGAGAGCCGAATGACGAGGGGCGGGGCGGCAAATGCCGTGCTGTAGAGGGAAGACCAGACAAGTCAACTGTGTTGAACGTGGGCGTCGCGAATGAGAAAGGTGGCATTGCAAATATTGCCAAGATAGTCAATGTATGCAGTGTTGTTTGTTATGCATCTTGATTGTAAACCTGGCTGCACCTCGGAATATGAGCTCCGTTTTCTTGTATGGCAACGAGAGAGTCTGTCAACTAGCCATGGTCATATTTGGGGTTCTCGCCATAGAAAAGGGTCCACGCAGCTACCTGGCTCACGGTGGTTCGCGACCAGCTTTGCCTGCTTTGGTGAGGCCATTCGCCCGTCCAATCACATCGATTTCTGCAGCACTGCTTCAGCGGTGATGGAATTCTATATGGAGATTCAGCTGGCATGGACCCATGGTATACCAGGACGAATTATATACTTGGATTTTGCTTTGCACACAGGCCAGGATGAAAGTTCAGCGATGGTAGCTCGTTAACTTTGGCCTCAACTCCCGACGTGGCGCGTGACGACCTACTGCCATTTCTCGGGGCGCCACAAGGAACTCCTCCGCTTAAATACTGCGGATCGCCAATGGACCCCTTCAGTCTTGTGCTGCTCTTCGCAACAACCAAGTGTCGGGCCGGCCGCTTGGCTGAGGAGTTTGAGGAGAGCCAAGCAGCGGCTGTCTCGCATTTCAACTTGCTTGAATCTAACATTACAGGTGCGTTGGATGCAATTGCTCTCTGATTTTTATTTCTTCGGTCTATCCTCATCGATTCTATAGTTACGGTGTACATTCGAAGAGTTCCGGGGGGCTTGCGCCAAATTCCGCAGGGCCAACACTCTGGCCCTGCGCCCCCCTCATACAGAGGAACCATGACGGTCATTACTTAGCTTATGATCCGGTTCGGCATGCCGACAGGGAGGAGTTTGAGTATGAGTTTGGGTATGGCAACACTGCTGTCAGTTGTGCCGAAAGAGAAGACAGGCAGCCCTCTGATGAGGAATGGTGGTGGGCTAAACCTATTGGTGCGTTCACGGATGCTGAAGATCTCGAAGCATTTTCCCTAAGCCGCGCATCCCATGATGCTTGTCATCATATTTGCGTGTCTCCTCTAGATCTTCGTATTGCGCCAACGCCAGAGCCAAGGCACACAGCTACGGTTCAGCCCACCATCTTCTCCTCACTCGACAATGCTGCGGTCATCTCTCTCGACTCACCTGGCGTTGGCTCCATTGCTCGATCCAGTACACCATCAAGCTATAGTACAAATGACACCACATCAATGACTTTTCTCAGCCCATTGGCAACTACGTTACAATCCTCCGCGTCTTCAGCTGTTGCGACCCCGGAGCAAAGAGACGCATCCAGCTGCCCCGGTTCTCAAGGTTCCCGTATAACCTCGTCAAACCCAGCACCTACCAGAGAAAAAGAGAAGCCATCTTTTACTGGTACTCCATTGCGTCCCTTGCTTCCGCAGACTCATGATCACAGTTTCTCGGGCGGTACAGTCTTCAACCTAACTCCTACTTTTGCGTGTCGTTTCAACCGAAACACGTGCGCAAGGAGGTTTGAAGACGAGGCCTCACGACGGTATGTTTACGGGGCAGACGGTCCACCCACCCAGTCGAAGGTCCTTCGGGATCCACGGGACAAGCTAACACATGCAGGAACCATGAGGACGCGAATCACCGCCACCCCTGCGAGCTGGGGTGTATCTCTACAGCCTTCAGTTCAAAGAGAGACTTAGACCGACATTACAACACGGCGGAGCACAAGAAAAACTCCAGCGTGTTTGTGTGCGGGAAGTGCGGCGGGAGCAGGTCGCGACCGGACAACCATTTTCGACATCTACGATCTTGCACGGGCGACCAAGATCTTGAATACGCGTGCGGTCGATGCGAAACGAGGGATATCACCGAAGACGAACACCTTGCCCACTGGCACCGATGCAAGAAGCGGAGGGTTGGACAGGGCAAGCTTGGTTGAATACGGCCATGCCTCCTCGTCGCCTCACCGCTTCTCGTCGGGCCAACATTGTCATTGCCGTTGTTATTTGCTCTATTGCTTGGAGGAACGCTACTGGGTGGAAGGACGTGACATCGCCCTGACCCGATGGCCGTCATTTCGTGCCACACGCTTACTGGCCAGTGACGAAGCATCGATGATGTCGGGTGGAAGATCGGATACTGTTGCAACCGAAGCAGAGGGGTCTTTCCTAGAACAGCATCGCTCTCCGATCCGCCGCTCTTAAGTCCTGTTCGTATGTGACTTTGTTTAGCCGCGAGGAGTAGCGAGCATACGCTGTCATGGTAGACCAGCCTGCTACGGGGTGGAAGGACGAGACACTGCTTTGATCCGAACACCGCCAGATCAGAGCTGAAGATCGGCCTGCTACGCTTGCGACCGTGGAGTTACCCAAAATCTCGTCTCGAACTTTGTGCGGTAGCACATTCTACCTTGTTGGGTGGGCATCGTCGAACTGGGCCATGAACACTTCGTATGACCTTGGTTGGGCCATTGGGGCCCTTCCAAAACCAGCTGTTGCTGGGAATTTCGTTTGTCCTCATCTGAAGCTTGTCCTCACTGCGGGCAACAATTCAGCAGAGAGAAAAAAAATCCGGCGTGACATGCCTTGGATTCCATGGCGAGCCCTTCAGTGGGAAGCCCTATAGAGACGTTGTTGTGGATTCAAGGCTATCCGCATGGAACCAAAAAAAAAAATAGCCTTTCCTATTGTCATGCAGTTGATATTTCGATAATCGATTTTCTTACTTTCTTGGTTTCGACTTTAACCTATGTTGATGAACCAAAATGCGCCCCTGCTAAAGTTCGTCCGGTGAGAATCCCGGCCAGGCTGTTCGTTGCTTTCGCGGTCGCGCTCACTGATGAAACTGGAGCCACTCTGCGTTTTGGTAAGATCATCAAGAACTCGCGATAATTAACCTGTGTAGTTGACAGCCGAAACCAGTACATAGCTTAGCACCGCGCGGTGCTAAGCGGATTTATTAATATCGAGCGGGCTCAGGGACAAAGGAAAAGCAGCGGCGCCCGTCTCATGTCAGCATCGACTGGTGTTCCACATAATCTGATCCGCCAGTTGTCTGTAAGGTAACTAAGACCTAATTGGCATGCTGCGCGATAGATAATCATCGTGTACCCCGAGTTCCGCCCGGCCGCCCAAAAAACGTGATGCTGTTGGGAGCTCGCAAGAGACGGGAGAAGAAGACCAATCCCACCCTAGGACTGCCATCTGACCATCTACATACTGTTTCTTGTCTACTCTGCACAGAGAGATGCCAGTCAAGGGGTCAAAACATCCATGCTACCCCGACGGAGCTCTGAGGATGCGAAACTGGAATGTTTGGGCTTATGATCTCCACTTCGGCGCTTGCCAGGCCCCCCCGTACTCCATAGATCACAGAAGCTTTGGGCACCGCTTCTGGTTAGTTGTCAACTGACGGGGGTCGATAAGTCCCAGAATCTGCTTTGTAACCCCAGATTAGCACCGATCCCCTCCAGCACAGAGTCAGTGCCTGGGTCCAATCCTGGTTCGACTCATGTCTATTCGGAGGGACTGATGCTCCCGCCCCAGCAGCTAAGGTTCCTTCTCATTGGCCAATCGAGGCACCGCCTCATCGATGGCATCGTTCGTCCGGTCCTCCAACGTTAGCTTGCCCTTTGGTCTTAGATCCCGAAATCCAAATCGGTATCTGATGGGAGTAAAGTTATCTCTTCCTAGACCCATCCGAGCTACTCCATCGGTAGTGGCTTCGCGAGGGAACGGTTTTCGTCATGTCCCCGACAGCTGGGATTCAACCCCCAGTCGACCCTGATTGGGCATGCTGAGGCTCTACTTTGGTTGGGGATCGGGGATCATGCCATCCCGTCTCAGGCGGAAAGCTAGGACCGAAACGGACTACCAATGCGAAAGGCTGTCTTGAAACAGGGGATGTGATCACGCTTACCATAGAAACAGGCAAACAAGAAGCACCCAGTCCATTGGAAGAGACCTATCTCAGCGTCAGCGGTAGACCAATGGGTACGAACACACCGTCGACGGTGGAGTTGACGGAGGCCTGCATCCGCTATCCTCTTCCTGTGCTCTGCCTGTTGGGTTCAGGAGTGGAACTTGCCGTGCGCGGTGGCTTGCTCGCTGCAACGCAGAAGCCGGTCTATATATATAAGGGGATGGCAGCGGGCGTTTGATCGTGAGGCTCGACAAGCGCCAAGAATTCTCTCTGTCTCTCGATCTCTCACTCTCACTCTCACTCTCTGTCTATCTGTCTGTGTGCCTTCGCTCTCTGCTGTTAGCGTCCACCCCAAACCGCCGCATCATCCAACATGAAGTTCCTCACTTCCATCGCCATGGCAGCCTCTGTCACCGCTACCACCGTCCGGATCGACGTGGGCCAGAACGGTCTTGCCTTCACCCCCAACAACGTGACAGCCGCGAAGGGCGATTTGCTCGAGTTCCACTTCCACGCCATCAACCACAGCGTGGTCATGGGCGACTTCAGCAACCCGTGCCAGCCCGCGGCGACCGGCGGTTTCTTCTCGGGATTCATGCCCACCAGCTCCGGAGAGAATGTCAGTCTGCTTTCCTCACCCGCCGTGGTATCCAAAACCCCGCTAACATGATGACTTCGCGTCGCGCAGGCCAACGTCTTCCAGGTCGAGGTCAACTCCACCGACCCCATCTTCTTCTACTGCTCCCAGAACACCCTCTCGCACTGCAAGAGCGGCATGTCGGGCGTCGTCAACCCCTCGGCCGACCAGTCCCTGGCGACCTACCAGAAGAACGCCCAATCCGTCGCCTCGGCCAGCAACCCCGCGAGCGTGTTCGGCGGCGCCATCGTCGCCAACTCGGCCAACACCGCCTCCCCTTCGACCTCCTCTTCTCCCACCGGTGCTGCCCCCGCCCCTACCACCAGCTGCGGCACTTCCTCGGGCAGCGGCAACAGCGGCGGCGGCAACGGCTACCGCCGCCGCGACAATTCTTGCCCCACCGCCGCCCCCAGCGGCAAGAGCGGTGCTAGCAGCAACGCGGTTGTCTCTATCGCTGCCGTCTTCGGCGCTCTTGGACTGGCCGTTATGATGGCTTAGTTTGAGCAGAAAAATGTACATAATGTCGCCCGCGCATGGAGCCTCCGCGAGGAGGGGAAGGAAGAAGGCAAAAGAGAATGCAGCTTAATATCCAAAGTATGTGTGTATGAGTCTATGGACCGGCGAAACGCGATGATTCCCACAGATAGATAATAAACCGTGGTATAATTACTTCCAATCGGTATCTCTATTGCTGTGAATTGCCCTGCCCCTATAGCTATGAATTGCTTGACCTGGTACACTTCTCGTTGCGTATTGGAAGTGGGGATAGATGATGAGTAGTCTAAAGCTTTACGAGAAGCTTCGCGGAAAGTTTCACGGGATTTGATTATCTCCCCAATCCATCTTATCTTTGCTACTCGTGGTTTGCTCTGCGAGAGAGTGCGACGGGTTAGCATAGATCGTTCATATTAGCTTCCGGCAGTAAGAGCTAGGCATTCGGCCACGGGAATCAGTACCGTCTTAATCCCGTGGTGTTCCAAAAATATGAGTAAGTAACCTACCTTAGATGTCCATCTGAGCTGGAGAAAGGGATTCTCCGATTCGGCCGGATAGGGGACGAACCTGAACGAAGTCAGACACAAATGAGGCTCATGGTGAGACGCATAGCTCCAAGCTAGCACCCGTAGCTACGTGTATTCGGAGGATAAACCTAGAGACTTGATAGGCGCGGCTGAGAAGTTTGGCATCTATTCTAGCATCTATTCGACGTGTTCTAACTGGCCAATGACCAAGTCTCTGACCTCTCACTAATTATTGCTTTCTGCTATCCACCCGCCGTCGCAGAACAATGCTGCACCAACTCACTCCAGATACGGCGCGGCACAGGGTTTCGTCTTCTGTTTAATCAAGTGCATTCTGAACCAAAGACGCCAACGCAAGAAAAAGAGAATGCACCATGGTATCGCCATATTGCTAAGAAAATCAACCCCTTGAAGACTCGGCATCCAGCCCCGCCAGCTTCCGAAAGGTAGTGTTTTCAAGTATAGGGAAGTCTCCCAGCTTCTCTATCTGCTCGCTCTGCAGCTTCGCCTCCCACTTGCCCATAGCCATCTCCGTCATGAAGCGACCCAGCGGGATCGTCGGACTGCAGGCGCCCTTGGCAGTCGCGCGTATCACCGGCCCGAACACGCCCAGGAGCGCCGATCGCGCGGCCCCCTGGGGCGGTACATAAGGCTTAATCGCGTCGTGCGCGGCATAGTCGATAAAAGCCGGTCGTATCGTCGACGCGCGGAAGGGCGGGTTCTCATTGCGCATGACGGAGAGGATGCGCTCCGTCTCGCCTTTTATACGCCCGAACAGCGGCGTCAGCGTGCCCGGCTTCAAGGTCGAGCCTCTTCCGGAGACATAGACAAAGTTGAACGGCTTCTCGTCGGTGGCCAAGGTCTGGAACGCCCTGGCAGCCGCCACCGCGTAGTCCATGGTAATCTTGACATAGTCCCTGCAACCGGGGTTAGTCTGAAAAAAACGTAGCTTGGCCATTGCATCGGCGACTTGCGTCGCAAAGTACAGCCGTCACGGTGAGGTCACCTACTCCTTGCTGACGGCGGTTTGGCTGATGCCCAGGGCCCACACGCAGCCCGTCGCGCCGTGCAGCTTGTCCAGCAGCTCCTGGTCGTACTTCTCGAAGTCCTTGTGCAGGATCACATTGACACGCGGGTCCGCAGCGTCTTCGGCCATCTTGACCGGTCGCCGGCTGATGATGGAGATCTTGGTGACCTCCTTCATTTTGATCATCGCGTCGAGGGTGGCAGAGCCGACCAGCCCGGTCGCGCCGGTAAGTATGAGATGCATTCTGCGACGCGTTGCACGATGCTCTCTGGGAGACAGGGGTCAATTTTGTTTCTTTGTTTCTTTTGTTTCTTTCGTTTTATTTTTCTATTTCGAAAAGGAAGGAAATGAACGATTTGGGGGGCTGGTTGGTATTTTATTGAAACTTGACGCACAGATCAAGAAATACGCGTTTTGCTCCCTACATTCTGGTAGCACCGTAAACCCCGTTGGAGGACCCCGAAGTTCCGAGTCCAACGGCCGCTAGCCCGCAAAAAAAAGTGGGCAGGTACCGCATGCACCCAGCACCACCGCCGAATATCGAAATCGAAGAGGCTGTGCACTGCGTGATGCTGCTGGGCAGATACCAGAAATGTGGATTGTGATACGAATGGTAGGGAGCTGGCTTATTTATCTTTTTTTTTTTTTTTTGCTTTGCTCACCTTAACTTTTTTTAATAGGGATTGTTTTCGGGTACAATAAAATTCCCCGTCGCTGGCTTCCACCTTTAGATGTAGCATGTCGCCTCAAATTTAAACCGAATCTCCCATAGTCCCCTCAGGCTCAGCATAATAGAAATTTTTCTACATTGTTCCTGGGGGTTTGAAAATGCAGAGCTTATCTTCCAGTTGCGCCACCCAGACTACTTGAAGGAGGCTGTGTTGCTCGTATTGACTGGAATGCAACGCCATCGCATCCTTTGCAGCCTAACAGTCGCGATCCTGGGGATATAGGTTGTGCTAGGAGTTAGATGACGTTCATCTACGTTTTACATAGATAGTATAAGAGGAAAATGCGTGCCAAGCTTTCTATTTATACGAGAAATCCTTTGCTGCCATCCAATTGTAGCTACCTCTTGGCTAGCCAGACCTGTTGCCTGGCGCTATGATGCTCTGGCCACGCAATTTTGAGGCTTTGGCGTCCGGGCATAATCTTCAAATTCATATGTTTCTTTGCGCGGCTCTCATCTTTAATTCTGTCAGAGCGAAATCCGAATGACCAGTCCATCCATGTAGCAAGGGTGTGACGGACATCCCAAAAAAAGAAAAGCCCCTCCATCTCTCAGAACCACCGCATCGGGATCAGTTGGTTTGTTTGGCATCGGTATAGTCAAGCGTATAAGCGTTCACTAGGATATCGATATGTAATAGCACTTATAGCACCATAAACCCGCCTATACCGACGGGTAGCCAACGGATACTGTCTTCCTACGTGAGCATGGCACGGAGGTCTCTGATTGGCCGAGACGGGTCACCCAAAAATAGACTTGACGATGACCTCATTATTTAGGTCGATATGAATCTATATCTGCCCCTCTTCAACCGCTCTCCCTTCTACATCAACGTCAACCACCGAGACGTCTCCCTGCTGGGTTCTCCAGCATGTCTCCCAAACCTGCGCTCGCTGGCCTCTCCTCGCTGCACGTGGAGAGACACACCATCCCCAGTCACGAGCGCCATCCGAACAGCAGCGCGCTCGGCAAGCCAGTCCTAATCTACCGCGGCGTCTTCTCCTCTGCAATAAGCGCATCGGAAATCGAGTCTCACCTCTCCTCTGTGGGCGTAGTCACCCCGCAGTGGCGGTATACCATGTACAGCACGTCGCACTTTCATTCCACGACGCACGAGGTTCTCTGCGTGAGCAGGGGGCGCGCGAGACTGTGCTTTGGGGGCGAGGGGAATCCGGGGCGTGTCGAGCCCGTCGTAGGTCGCGGGGACGTCATGATCCTGCCTGCTGGGATGAGCCACCGGCTGCTGGAAGATCTGGACGGCGGCGAGTTCGAGATGGTGGGAAGCTACCCGGTTGGATGCAGCTGGGACATGTGCTATGGGAGGCGCGGCGAAGAAGAAAAGGTAAGGGGGATCGCCAAGTTGGAATGGTTCAAGAGAGATCCGATCTACGGGGACGAGGGCCCGGTTCTCAACGTTTGAGCGGAAGCAGCGGGACGATGCCGTGGAAAATTCCACAGCTGCTCCAGGTACAATCCACGAGGGGGAAACGCCATACACAAATGGACGAGGACTCATTGCAGATGTGTTTTTTTGCTCCGCGGAGATGATCCGTGTACCTGGGGCGCGAGTCTAGACCTGGATTGTTCTCGCCAGAGACTGTCCTTTGATCCTTGCTTGGCAGGCGCATCCTCGGGCGTAGTGAATACCTACAAGAGCGCCATACAAAACACCCGAATAGTCAAGTTAAAAGCAGGCGGGATTATAACTAGCGATAATACGTCTGCTCGCTGCAGCTTCGACCGTGGGCCATCAAAGGCGAGTGAGTAGAGCCCCTAAAACGTCCAGACTCGGTGGCATTGATTACCCGTGGGCGCATGAAGCCACCCAAGCCACTCCAGAAGAGAGCGCGTCTGGCTGCAGTTTCGGGGTGCGCGGCCTTTATTCCTGTTCTTCCAGTCGTTAAGTCTCGTATAGCGTGCGCCATGCCGATCTTAGCGGCCTTTTTTGTCGCTCTGGTGAGGAAATGACGCAGGACTTCTATCTTTATTTTTAGAGGCGCCGCACGCCGTTGCTGTCTAGATATTAGTTCGGCTCCATGTGACCCTAAGTCGTGGCAACCCTTCAGCCCAGGTCGCCTACCGTTCTGAGGCCAGCCGCAAAACGCGGGGGAGCGCTCGATCCCAATCGAAAAAGGCACATACGTGTATTCGGCCTGTTCTTTACTGGCTAGTGCCGCTATTCAACGCCTTAGCCAGACATGTCCCTTTGTTCCTCCAAGTATGGCCACCAATGAGCAGGTATCCGTTACCAAACGTCTAAGGAAATCTTCTATGCCAAGACGCCCGTCGTTCTCGTGTAGTTTTCGGTGTGAAATCGCCCGAGAACAGTTCTAGATTCCATTGGCTCGGCCACCGCCTGGTAGATGATGATCCCACGGCATCAGATCGGTGAATACGAGATGGTATGCTCAGCTGCTCACCTGCCCAGAGGTATGGTCGATTCTTCCAGCGAAGTCCTCTGCAGCTGAAGAGTATGTCTTTGGGAAATCTTGAGAGATTCTATCACCCTCTCTAGTGTATAAATACGTTCCTGGTCCGACCGGTTCAGGAGTTTCTTGTTCTGCATCACAACAGATCTCATCATCACATCTATCCATCTCCTGACAACATACATCACACATCATCTATACCCAACAAATCAATCATATATCCTTTCAAAATGAAGTGCTTCTTCGCCATCTCTGCTCTCTTCGCCGCCGTCATGGCTGCTCCCGCTGTCGGCGACGCATGCACCCCGGCGACCTACACCTGTGCCCAGAACCCCTCGACGGGAGCGGAGGGATGGGAGGTCTGCGACGTGAGCGGCGCTTGGGTGGTAAGTTGTCGATGGCTTCCTTGACTTCCCCGATGTCGTCTGGGTTTCCGCTCTAAGAAAACAAACTGCTAATACCGAGTCTTCATTCAGTGGGGTGGCGACTGCCCGCCCGACACCAAGTGTGTCTTTCTCCAGGTCACCGGCAGCCCGTACTGCATCCCCAACTAAAAAAGATGCCAGCGGAATCTGGCATGGGGCATCACCTTTCAGCTGGCTCTTAGAACGTACGGGTCATATGTTAGAGTTTTTTGGGCGCTCGGGTCTTGCTTCAACGGTCATTACATGGAATGGTGTCAACTGAACTTTGAACTTGGACTTTGATTTACACATCCCGCAACAGACTGAAGGGAACATATAAACCGAGCTTGTTTCAACCATATTTAGCTATGCCCAGGCATTCTACACTTTCATTGCTAGCAACTGGCAACTGTATTGTGGCAGTTATCATCCGATAGTAATCCAAGGGCATAT
>FTLB01839359.1_pt1 | contig 13907 bp, 13 predicted proteins | sample 1658291 | NCBI WGS metagenome assembly FTLB01 (sample SAMEA3914812, study PRJEB12502) | metagenome | biome: forest; material: soil | place: Canada | collected 2011-07-07 | depth 0.1 m
TACTATTTCTTTGATGGTGTCTCGCCCCGCTTGAGAACGAACAACAGTACCCAGGCCTATCGAGCTATTCTCTGCCAAATATTGCACAAGTACTCCGAAGATGAGGACCTATTGGGGCTTTTCTCGTTTGCTATGTATCATACTTCTGATGGTGAGCCTAACGCAGTGCAGGGCGATCTAAGGGAGCTATTTGATCTGTGCTTGAGCCTGCCAAGCATCCGAGATCTGGTCATCGTGTTCGACGGGGTTGACGAATGCGATGACTTGAATTCGGAGCTGGCCGGGAGGTTGAGAAAACTGGCGCGTCTATCTTCCGTGCGGATGGCGCTCTTCAGTCGTCCCACGGTTGGATCGCTGATCAAGGATACTCCTGGGCTCGCCCAGGTCGCCATCGCGAATTCCAATGCGACGGACATCCGGCAGTACCTGCACGCCGAGCTTACGGCTCTGCACTCGAACCGACTGTTGCCACGAACGACAGATCTTGACGGTGTCGCCGGGAAGTTGACGAGCCGTGCCGACGGCATGTTCCTGTGGGCAAGGCTGATGGTCTCGTACCTGAAATGCGTCGCTCTTACACCATCGCAACGCCATGACGCGATCGCCGAGCTCGATGTACCCGAGGGCCTGGAAAAGATGTACGAAAGGATCATTGAGCAAATCGCACAGGCGGGTAAACCAGTACTTGAGATGGCAGGCAAGGTGATTATGTGGCTCTTGCACAGCCATCGTGAACTGACGCCAGCCCAACTTGACGACGCAGTTGCCTCTCGGCGGGGAGACCTGGTATATTCTGACCTCGAAGACGTCCAGGATTTCGTTGATACCGTCATCACCGTTTGTGGTGGATTCGTCGAGCAGGAATGTGACCTTGCCGCAGGTGACTCGACGTTGGCGCCGTTCCGGTTCATCCACGCCTCTGTCAGGGACTATTTCACAGACCACGAGACTCGCAGCAGGGATAGGGGACGTCTTTTTCGAAAAGTCGTTTTCCTGCCTCCCCCTTGCGAGGCGCATGCAAAACTGGGTTCTATCTCCATGACCTATCTACTCGAGACCCTCCCCCATCAGCCATTATCGAGCGGGCAATATAGTCGGGATTGCGCGGCAGGTCTAGGACGGCGATATCCTCTTCTTTCTTATGCGGCGTCGTATTGGGCAGTCCACCTGGCCATGACCATGACGCAGATAACTGATAGCGCGGCCAAACCTAGCTTCAGGAAAGAGGCAGGAGAGTTGGTATCCATGCTAACACAGTTTCTGGAAACGCCAAAGGCAATCATGACCTGGATTGAAGTATGCTATCTCTTTAGGGATGAAGTTGATGCCCGTCATCTAGTCAGCTTGGCCGGCGACATGAAGAATTCTGCGACGTGTTTTCCCGGCGATGCTTCAGTGCTCTCATCCCTGGGCGGCCAATTGCGAGAGCTAGGGAACTACCTCGAAAACGTGAACAGGGAATGGGGCAGTCACCTACGAAGCACGCCAAGTTGCATATGGGAGGAGGTTGGCGCCTTCTCCCCAAGTCGGTTTGTTCTCAAGAACTCCGATATGAGGGTCAAACGCTTCGTGAGCGCCGCTCCATCGAACCGAGATCTCAGTGATAAGCCGATCAATAAGATATCTCGCCTCAATCCGGACGGAAAGGTCGACACGGTGCTGAGCATCTACCCCACTAAGTACTGCCGCCGCACTGGAAACTTTGAAGACACTTGCTGACCAGAATTGCGCAGGAAGTTCTTGAATTGTTACAAAGGGAACTCAGACCAGAAGACGGCTCTCAGGGACGATACTTACGCGCAAGGCTGGGTGGCTAAGATAGAAGTCTGGGATGTCATAAGTCGGAAGCGGGTGGCTTCTGTAGAGATCCCCCTGGAACCCAGCGAGGTTCTTTTGCAGATCTACCAGACCATGTCACTCACCTCTTTGCAATTCCCACTGGCCATCAGCCCCTCCTGCCGGAGCGTCATCGTTCTCAGGACGCTTTACAGTATGGAGGAGACCGGCGGGTACTCAACCTACTGCGCGGTTGATCTCCCTCTCGATGACACGAGGTCCAATACCAAATTCTGGTGTCTTCCGGAAAAGACCAGCGACGGCTACGCGGTTGAGCAATACCTTAGATTCGACGATGCAGGCCAGTCTCAACTGGCGAGAGTGTGCCTTTATTGGCTCTACTTTAACGATGCAGGAGACCACCTGTGTCTCGCGGAACAAGTTCGATCGTGCCCCCTTCATATGAGCGTCTTCCAAATCTCCAAGAACGGCTCGAGACTCACGCTGCTCTCTCAACGCTCCAAATGGATCCGGCCCTTCGAGTCAGGGTATGGGATTCGTGACGACAAGGAGTTTACTCTGGTTTTCCACCCCTTCCTGCCGGTAATTGCCCTCGCAGGGAATATCGGCATTTACCTGTGGGACTATCTTTCGGGTAGGCAATCCTTTTGCTTGTGGCTTGCCACTCCCTGGGATCCAAGAAGAACAGTTCTAACAAGACGTAGAAGAAGAAGGGTGCTTCCACAGAATCCACAGCTGCCGCGAAAACGTCGAGTATCTATCATTTACCGCAGACGGGACATTTTGTCTGGCTGCAGAAGGTTACTCTCGACCTAGTCTCATTCCAGTTCCCCAAAAGATACTGAGGAGATACCAGACGGAAGCTCAACCTCCAGATGAATCGAAGACGACCCCAAGCGCGGGCAGCGAAGAGGGCCAAGCCATGAAGTCATCTGAGGAAAGAAGCGTCGCCCCGCTAGGAACTGGAGCCATGGCGATGGTCCTGTCACAACTGCCCAGAGTCTTGTCCGGAAACCGGGAAATCGTGGTCCAGGGCGAGAGAGTAGGCGAGGTATCCGTCGCAAATGTCGGCCATACCGCTACCCTCTCCTACTCATCCGCAGGGTCAACGGTGCATAGTATCGACCTCACGCGAATCCCAGTAGGGCCGGGGTCAAACCAAGTGCAGCCCAGTGTTCTTGTACCCGAGCGCCCGGACGAACCATTACGGGTCGTTCTAGACAAAGGTCTCGAGACTTGGAACAATATCGCAGTGGCGAGCTCGTCGGCGAACAGCCAATTCCCGCTTGTCTTGGAGAGGAATCTTTCGTCGTTTGAAAATGACGGCCTCACGGGGACAAAGACACATTCGCTTCTTCCATCGTCATCGGGTCAGCCAAAGTCGATCAACCATGCTGCATCTGCTGGGTCAGCAGCTTCTGTTGTAGTCCCTGTGCGCGAAACAAAGATCTCCACACACTCACCAGCGCTCACCCGGGACGAAGCAAGAAGAAGCATGCCAAGCCATTTCGGACTGGGTGCTCTGGATGATCTTGATTCGGACTCAGGAGTGACAGATGGATATTCCAAGGCGTCCGTAACGGATGCAGCCCAAGAAACAGCTGTGGGAAGAGGAGCAGAAAGAAAGGGCATACTGAAGTGGAGAAAGACTGTTTCCCTCCGGTTGAGTTTACTGCGTAGGAGAAAAGGTCCTGAGAAGTAAACGACCATGTGCAGTAGCAAGTAGAGATTATAGAAGATACCCTTGATTGATATGTAACAGATGCAGTGGCGCATCCACTACAAACTCCCCCTGCTCGTCTGGCTGTTTTGTCAACATAATAACTACTCACTTCAGTCCAGCCATCGACGAGTACACGGTATTCACACGTGAGAATGACGTGTAAACCCCCGCCAAAATCCTCCGGGAGATGCAATATCGATATAGATTAAACCGAACAGATCCTTACGCGTAAGTACGGTAGGCAAAGCAAGGCAACCTTAGCTTCGAGAGTGAGTCAGGTACGCTGTAGTACAGTACCATGTCAGCATGCATTGGCGCAACTCCAATCTGTGTAATACTATTCGTCGCTTAGCCACGGTTCGCATGTGCGGCTAACGCGCCGCCTGGCCAGGCTCAGCCGGAGTGTACCTGTGCAGTTCTCTGCACTCTGCACATGCAACCCACCAGACCTCTGACGTACTACCCACTGCTCTGTACACATATTAATACGATAAGTATACTACACTTGGATATATTACTATAGATTTTCAACCTCTGGTCTCGTCAAGTCATGTACCGGAACGGTACGTCTCCGGGGGGTTCACCCCGTCTTAAATACAACTAGAAAAACATCTACTTCTAAGGCCAACTCGGCCCATGGGGATCGGAAGAATAAAGAGAACAAAGAAAATCCACTGCTCTTAATATGGGTATATCGTAGCACGCCGGGGCAGCGTCTTACTCGCGGGCGGCGGCTTCTAGACGCTCTGCTTCGGGGCCGCCGGCGGGCTCCGTCGGCGAGATCTTGAGTTTTTCCAGCAGTCGGACACGCGTGCTGTTCTCGTCTCGGGCCTGCTCTTCTTCTCTCCTCAACTTCTCTAGAAATTCCCTCTCCTTTCTCGCACTCTCGGACTTGTCACGCTCCTGCTCTTCGCGGCGCCTGGCTTCCTCCGGCGCCATGATCTTGTCCTTCCGGTGCATGAGCTTCTTCATTATGTCCTTGCCCTTCCTCCGTGTCTTCAGGTACACCTCCAGTCCCACCAGCACCGCGTACGACTTGGAGATGCTGACATGCTTCATATCGACGCCTTCGTCGCGCAAGCTGTGGACAAAGGCGCGAAAATTGGTGGCCGGCGGCCGGTAGTGCCCGCTCAGCGGGGAGAGCGAGCTCAGGCGCCCGTTCTTGATCTTGATCAGCCCCGCCGCGGAGATGCGGCTGCCCTGGAGGAAGGACGAGTGTTGAAAGGCGCCGCTGCTCTTGATGCCGACATACAGGCGGAAGTTGGTGTCCGCCACGAATATCCAAGTGTTCTTCCGGACACTCTTTCGGAGGAGTTTGTCAACGATGGTGCTCGCGGACATGTGCTTGATCTTCTTGATGCCGTGGGCTTGGTCCAGTCCCGGCGTGGCATATTTGGCCGCACGTGCGCGTTCCAGCTCGGATTCGGAGACACTGGAGCCGGAGTTGGATTCTGTATCGTCGTCATGGGGTCCGTGTTCGGCTTGAAAGGCGGGAGTGGGATCGTCAGCCGGTACGATGCCGTGGATGCTGTCCTTCCACCTCTCGGTCGTGTCTATCCTGACGCCGTTCTTCGCCCAGCAAAGACGGCCGTCTGCGTCCACTCGTACCAGATAGTACTGCCTTTCCTCGCGCGAGAGATAGCGGACTTGCTCGCGGTCTAGCCGCTCCCGCGGGCAGCCCTCGACATGGATGTAGCGGCCCTCGCCGTAATCCAACCAATAAAAGAAATTTTCCTTCGTGTCTGATCGCTTCCATTCCTCGTGGTACGAACGCAGGTTCGATCCATAGCGGTGCTTCAGATCGACCATCTCGAGGAAATAGGGGAGACCCATCGTCATGGCGTTTCGTTTCCTCCGCGCCGTCGCTTCCTCCTTCCTCCGCTTCGCCTCCCTCCTCTGCTCGGCCGTCCTCGTATCGTCGTCATCGTCGGACGAAGAGGAGCTAGCAGATTCTTCGTCTTCGTCTATATCAAGCCCGGCATGGCGCGCAATGACGGCCGCCTTCTTCCATTTCTGCCGCGCGCTGGCGCCTTCCAGCGAACTCCCCCCGCCGTTTTCGCCCTCGTCCAGCTCGCTCCTCGCACGCGGCCGGATCAGCTCGCGCCATTGAGCTTCCCGTATCGCATATGTCCATCTGGTCGACGCGTCGAGGCCGAATCCCTGCATCTCCCGGCGCGTGCGGTAGCCTCTGTACGCTCTCTGAATGGTGATGGCGGCCCTCGTGCGGGCTGCTTCGTCATGCTCGCTCATGGCCTTAGCCAGCGGAGGCTGTGGCGGCGGAACTGCTTGCGCCATGTGTGATTTGTGACTGTCGAGGTCACTTCGTGATTCCCGCTTCGAGCGTGCTATATCCAAGCTCTTCCGTAGGACCTCCCGGCTGACCTCCCTGCTGTGGCGTTTGTGCTCTGCCTCCCGTACGGTCTGGACCTCGGCGATTTTCTGTAGCTCCTCCTTGGGCGGAACGACCAGCGAGTCGAGGTATTCCTTCCGGCTGTGCGACGAGTGTACTGTACTCAGGGAAGAGCGCGAACTCAGCTTTGACCCTGGTTCGAGCTCGACTGGCGACGACGAGTCTGTTAAGTACGTATGGCGGCGGTAGGTGGGGGTTCCTGGAGGGGTCGAAGGGTGGGACTGGATCTCAGGGTATGACGTCGTACCTGTGGAAGGGGTGGCAGGATCCATGCTTGGCTCGTCCTCCAGCGCGCGATTGTGGGCAGGATCATTAAGGTATAGCAGAGCAGCCGAAGAGCTAGTAGTTATGGTGCTTATTGATTTTTTGATTTTTATCTCTGCTGTTGAAGAGACCACCAAGGTCTGTTCTCTAGGGCAATCCCAAGCCTGGCCCTGCTGGTCAAGGCAGTATGATGGGTAAACTGCCTAGAGATTGGGAACAGCCTGGGATGAGAAGAAAAATTCGATCATGAAAGAATAAAAAATTACCCTCGAGCTAGAGAATGTCGAAATACCAAGGAGACAGGCTAGGGCCCGTATAATAGAGGGAAGACGCACAGGTCCAACGACGGGGAATCGGGGAATATCTATAGAAGGTTTCGTCGCGTGATTCGGAGGACGCCTATATGAACAACCCACTCGAGCCACTGCCAGCGGCCTCGGGATGCAATACTGTATGGCTACTGTGCAAGGTACTTAGGCTACTGTACGCGTAGGGTACCTTACGTTTGGCGCCTCGGTGCCAAGTAGCAGCATCATACACCTAGGTACGGTGGCGGGGTTTGTCGTCTCCGAATGCCGCGTAGGTTCTGGGCGGTGTTTTTGGTGGAGGAGGGACCTGTGCTGTGCTGTGGAAATCCACTCTGCCACTATATAGGTGGGCCACTGGGCCAAGGGGTCCAAGTGAACTCACTCAGCCCTGGAAGCTTCGCAATACACAGTAAATTTATTGACGAGACAAAAATAGTAACGTGCATATATAGCAAGATTGCCGTCCCTTACCTTGGGTATGTATGGATTGCATCCGTAACACGATTGTTTTCTTTTCACAAAGTAAAAGAATTGGAGATATAAGAGTCGATTAATCTGAATTTCCCAAAAGAAAGGAAGCTCCATGAGACGTACCTGCCGTTTTCAGGCCGAGAAAGGCAACATGGCATACCACCATGTCCAATCCAACTACGTCATCCTTCTGTGGCATGGTTAAGTTCTGTTCTTTGACTCCATTGGGCAACGCAGCTGCCAAGTTATTTCTGTTGGGATTTGCCTCTGGTAAAAGAACTTGGAACAGTGTATTTTTTATCTTGGAATGAGACAGCCAAAGTCGAAGACCTACATTGCGCTGTACATGATGATGGCCTAACTAAATCTTGCCTCGAATTCTCTTTGAGACCAAACTCCGGTGGCTATACCCATCTCCCAGAACAGGCAAATTAAACCCAGGTCATGGTACCTTGAGCTCTCAGCATAGCCTCGGCACCCTTTTCTGACGGAGACAGAAGCCACTGATGATTTGAGGAAACATTTGGTATTGTATTCGGAGCAGTATTAGAAAGTGTCTAGTAAAGGGATATGAGAATAACCTCGCTCTAGCCGCTGTACTCTTTCTACATCCTGCTCTCCCATCATTCGTCGTGGCCGATTGAAGACGAGATCGGTCCCCACTCTTCCAAGAATTTGAGAGTATCTTCGCACTTTTTCCTGATAACTGATACCGTATCCGAGCCCAAGGGCAGCCTCATGGGGATCTCCTTGCCCTCGGCGACGCCAGCCCTGGTGAACACATCGAGGATGACTGTCGCGCACTTGGTGACATCGCCCTGCTGCTTCCCGTGCGCGTCGTCCAACATGGCGTCCATGTCGTGAGCAGGTGTGCCGTCGTAGAGGGCGAGCTGCTTCTCCGACATGATGCGACGCGCCCCTCCCTTGTCCAAGAACTCGGTTCTTGTGTAGCCGGGCTCAATCACGCATACGTCGATACCGAACGGCTTGAGTTCTTCGTACAGGCCCTCGGTCATGCCGCTCACGGCCCATTTGGTCGCGCAGTAGTGCGTCAGGGACGCTGCGGACCACCAGCTAGCCAGGCTGCCGAAGGTGACGAGGGCGGCTGGTTGGCCCTGCACGGCGGCAGCGGTACGAAGGTAGGGGATGGCTGCGCGGGAGATGTTGAAGGTCCCGAGTACGTTGGTGTTGATTTGCTGGGACACTTCCTCCGCGCTGGATGACTGTCAGAGCCATGCTTGGATACCTTAGGGTGTATTGTACATGTATATGTACAGGGCTGGGGGTGGGGGATTACATACGATGCTTCCTCAACGGCACCGGTCAGAGCATAGCCTGCGGCGTTGGCCACGTGAGTGATCTTGCCGTATATGGCATTGGCTTCGGCGAACTTCGCGGCGAGGACCTTGTCGTTCGCCGTGACGTCGAGGTCCATGGCGGCCGCGCCGGCGGCCTTCAACTCCCCGAGAGCAGAGGCGCTACGAGCCGTGGCAATGACCTTGTGTCCGCGTCGAAGAGCCTCGAGGCCAATCGCCTTTCCGAACCCGCTAGAGGCACCTGTGATGAGCCAGACGTATTCGGCCATTGCAGCAGAGAGATGAGAGATCTTGCTCGTGGACGGTGGATAGTCGCTGGACTTTCTGTGACGAAGATGAGCCTGGAAAGGGTGTATGCTTTGCTACAAGAAGTTGCTATGTCTTTATCTTGTTCGATGCTCTACTCGCCTTCACTACAACCCTCTTGGTCCCTTTTATACACGACAAGTCGACTCGTTAAACTATATAGTCCTCCGCAAGAGATGCGCACCATGGCCGCATCCAGAGAGTGCTACGAGCGTAAATACGGTCGTAAAACTCCGAGTGGATCTTTGAACTTGCCAAGTGATCTCATCTCCAACATGACCGTCGACGATCTGGCGGAGCTATCAGCAAAAACTGTGTAAGCCGAGAGTATCCCAACTCTAGTGCAAGGCTTATATCCTACGGAGGTAATCGTGGATCGGTGATTAGCGGCATCGCCGATACCCAGGGCGGTGGTTGTGATCAAATTTACCCCACTCAATGCTGGGGGAAACCCGTTCTGAAGCAAAGTTGCATTACTCGCCGCATTAATTGTGCTACAGAACTGGCAAGGCCTGGTTCGGCTCTAATGCAAGGTAATCAATGTGCAGAGTCAAAGACATGCTCGGAATTAACAACTGATCAGCATGCTTGTATTGCCGCTATGCGAAGTAGGTTTATCCGCGTAGTATTCACCCAGAAGCCCGTCAGCGTTCGAGAAACCGGATATCGAACATTGATGAACAGGATATATCCGTCTCTCGCGGAACAAAAAACCCAGACTCATTATAAATCAGATGCTGTTAGTGCCAATTGCTCTCGCTGGGAGATCATCTGGTTCCACGTCACAGCGACCGGTATCGAGGCGCCGTCTTCGGGCTCATTAATGTAAGCCATGCGGCGAGGATGGCAACAGGTCCCAGCTATTCTCGTTGTCCCCATGCACCCGCGCCTGTAAATGCAAATTTTGGTCGTCTCGGTCAATGCGGTCATATCATACTTTCTGCTCGGCTTCCTGCGCCTTCTTCGCCTTCTTGGCCAGATCGGCCTGTCGCCAACCCGCACCCTTGAACATGACGATCCAGAGCAGCGGGCTGAAGCACAACCACACGGCCGCGATGCACACAGAGGTCCAGCCCATGCCGATGCGGTTGATGAGCGGCAGCGCGATGGCCGTGGCCGCCGAGCTGACGAGGCAACGGAACAGGTTGTTGGCCGCCACGGCGGTCGCGGGGGACTCGGGGTGCGTGTCGACGATGAGCGTGTTGATCGCGTTCATGGCGCCCGAGAAGAAGAGGCCCATGAAGAACAGCGACACCTCGATCCCCGCCAGCGACGAGTGCGCCTGCATGGTCCAGCCGTAGGCCACGACGGCGACGCTGGACACGTAGATGGCGCAGATGGAGATCTGCAGCCGGATCTTCTCGATCGGGAACTCGTCCAGGTTCTGCTGCTTGTTGAGGTCGATCGTCTTGCCCAGCTTGCGGGCCCAGCGGCGGAAGTTCCAATCGAGGAGGTGGCCGATGGTCCAGCGCGACGACAGCGTGCCGAAGCCCAGGGGCAGGTAGCACAGCCCGATCTTGACGGGCGAGAAGCCGAAGCGCTCCGAGAGCTGGACCGAGAGCGTCGTCAGCACCATGAAGTAGCCCGACGCCAGCAGCGAGCCGCAGCCGAGCGTCACGCCACCCTCGCGCTCGAGCAGGATCTTCAGCGCCGCGAACGGGTTCGGCCGCTTCTTGCCCCGCTGCAACGTCTCGCTCTGCGCCGCCGCGGCCTTTTCCTCCTCGCTCATCCGCCGCGACTTGATGTACTGCATGAGCGACATGTTCCACCACGGGGGCAGGACGCTGCCGTTGCCGACGATGTTGCGGCACGTCTCCGGGAGGAACGCCAACATGATGACGAACAGCGTCCCCGACAGGATGACCAGGAACCAGAAGATGCCGCGCCACCCGAAGTACTGTGTGAGCAGGCCACCGGCCACCGGGCCGAGGGCCGGGCCGAGCGTCACGCCCATGGCGGCGTATCCGATGAACTTGCCACGCTCGGCGCGCGTCACCAGGTCGGCGACCGTCGCGCTGCTGAGGGCGATGGTCGCGCTGCTCCCCATGCTCTGGAAGCAGCGGAGTGCCATGAGCGCGCCGTAGCTGTTCTGCAGCGCCAGGCCCAGGTTGGCGCAGACGTAGATGCCGAAGCAGATGATGTAGGCCGGCCGGCGTCCGTACACATCGGAGAAGTTCCCGATGAAAGAAGGTGCTATGCCTTGGAAGATCTAGTTTCTCGGGTCAGCCCCTGGTGGGTTTTCAAGCTTTGCGGAGGCGAGCGGTGTCTCCGACATACCATAAACGTCGTTATTGTCAGGTTGATGTAAGAGATGGGCACATGTAAGTCCATGGCCAACTGGTCTAGTGCCGGGAGATAGATCTGCCCCGAGAGCGGTGATATAATGGCCAGGAACGAGACTGTCAACGTGATCATGATCTTCTGCGCGTTCGTAAACGTCGAATAAGGCGGTGCAGGCGGCCCGTCCGCCTCCGCGATTACCTGCTCCGTCCCGCCGTCTACTGCAACTTCGGCAGGGACCGAAGTCACACCCGTCTTCTCTGGGTCATGCTGCCCCTCATCGGTGCCGCTCGTAGAGTAGTCCACGGAGTGCTGGTCGACGGGCTTGGCATCAGCCCCTACGCTGGTCTCCTTCTCGTCATCCCGGCGCGCGGGTTCGAACATAGTTTGGATCAACACGGATAAATGGAGAGAGGTGTGGTGCTGGAGGACGGGATTCTAGTCGATCCGATCACGATGGTCTGCAGATGTCCCGCAAAAATGTAAATCTCCAAGATTGGTGTTGATGAAACGGCACTCTTGATATATCTCGCATGCGAACTTGTTACCATCTAATATAAAAATTTATGAGGTCTCCCACTGCAGAAACAGGTCATGTTGATACCTTCCCAAATCGAGATATCCGTGTACGGCGCCGATGGCCGAGCAGAAGGATGGGGCCATGGCAGAGCTTTCTCCGTAGACGGCTCCGAGAGGCCCACAGCCCCAGGTCGTTGCTGCCAGTCAGCCTAGCAAATCATGACATGGCGAGGTGGGTAAGGGACGGCTCGTCCTGGTTTCGGAGGCTAAGGTAGGATCGAAAACTGATCGCACCGAGCAGCGGATCCGGTTGACGCTGATCGCGGCCCGGGGAGGGATGGTGAATACCATCATAGGGCGCCACGATTGCGATCGCTTACACTTCCTTCACTGCTCGCGTGCTTCGCCAGGCCGTTTCCCGGAAGCGGTGTGCGAAAATTTGCGATCAATAGCCCTGCAGAGCACCAACCAGCAGCGCGGCTGCAGACCTTGGTCCGGATAAAACGGCATGGGGGCCGTCCGTCCCCCTACCTAGATCGCTCCACAGCGCCTGCATGTCACGCCGCGCTACCGAAAATCACGGCCAGCCAACCAAGTTTCTCGGCACCCGGCAGTTCAGGTCCATCTACCGGGTGGCTGATGGTATCTATGACTACCACTCTCTGGTGCTGTGGCGAACCTGATTTCCGCATTGACTCATTGCGCGGTCCGAACAACGCTGCGCGTGATGTTTTTGACGTAGCGAAGATGTGTCTTGCGAGCAAATATCTTCATCATTAAGCGATGCGTCGGCGAAAGGGGAGGTTTCGGCGGCGGATATTCCTGTGCCCTGTATCTTGGCACGTCATTTATAAGTCGGCGCCTTACCCATCCAAACACGGCGCCACGGGTATCAAAGGCGGCGCTTCTATGGTAGCGAGTCTCGAGACGTGGGATCCAGCAAATTGAACCCCGCCGAGCATATCAGAGGATGATGTTGACTGCAAACTCTCCATCTCGAGTGCACGTCTTCACAACGCTCCGGTTCGTTCGTTGGCAGCGTCGTTTGACGCCCGCTTCTGGGACGCGGGTGTGAAGCATCGGTAGATCTGTATCCAATCATGCTGAGGAGGGGAGTGGTTTGTGGTGAGATGCGTAGCATCCTGGACTCCGAGCTTCCGCACATGTCCTTTCTTCGGCCCGGGGACAGAACAACAGCCGGCGCGCTCTCGCCAAACTACATCGGACATAAACTCGCGTATCAAGATATATGCTCGTGGTGGAGGCCAGGGAAGCAGTCCATTTCGTAGAGGCACGGCTGGGACAGGCAGTCTTTGACTTGGACTGGCAGGCAGCATATGTACAGCGATGACCTCGCTGAAGTTGGGCATCATCATAACTGGAGTAAGTGCCCGTTCCTTGCCGAGAGAACGTCCCCTCTTGATGGATAAAATGAAGCATGGATGGAACAAACAACTGGAAAGCCCATCACCCCCGTGAGAGAAGACCAGGGCAATATAGAACCAGTGGACTCGTCCCGGCAGTCAGCAAAAAAGCCGCATGCTCTTCGCAAAAGAGTAACAGCGAAGGGCCACTGGCTGTTCTGTATGGAAGAGCTTTGGATGTACATGCAAACATTATGTAATAACATTATGGTTAACAACGAAGTGAAAAGTATGTACCTAGAATCATCCTCGCCTGCGGTGACTCTAACCGTTCATGAATCCAGTGTGAAGACGTAGTATGCCAAGTCATGAGAAGAGGAATTCCTTCAGGATCGGAGAGCCTGAGAATTCTGGGTTGAGTAAGATACAACTGGTGGGCGTTAGAGAGCAGGCGCGCGGCGGATAAGGGTGGTGGGAGGTGCGGGATGTATTACATACTTTAGAAAATATTCGAGACCGACCCTGCGTTTCTCGAGGAAGCGCGGCTGAAATTTTGATAATAAACTTTTGGGAGGTAGAGCCGGCACAGCGGCCTCGAAATTCGGAAATGTCTGCACTAGGCGTTTCCGAAAGTCGTCGAACTCCGAGTATCGTTTCCGTATGTTGATGTATGAGCCCTGGGGACAATCGGGGTTAGCTACAACGCCACCTCTTTTGCGCATGTGCAACGGCCATGGAGAAACTCACACTCAGGGTCTCAACACGTATATTCCATACCACAAAAGCGCCTATATTCGTCGTGCTCCCGTTCACTGCTACGTAGTCCTTGACCTGGACGCTCTTCGCCCAGCAACCTCGATTCCGATCGCGCCCCTCGAAGTTGCGACTCTGCGGACCCTCGTCGGTCTCATTATCTTGGAGGGTAATGGCGCCTGCGGGGAGAACGCTCTCCGACGATACGTTTGAGACGGTTCGTGCGTGGCCGTGGCTGTGTGTCCAGTACGGTGGTGATATCACCGAGGGCGAGGTCAGCTCCGAGGAGGCACGTTCCGAGTCAGTGGGGTCGGAGAGATCGCTGTCAAGGAAGAGGGCGGCGCGCGGCCTGGTTGAGTCAACAGTGCTCCCGTCGTGGGTGGCCTCGTCTCCCAG
>FTLB01723436.1_pt1 | contig 13901 bp, 9 predicted proteins | sample 1658291 | NCBI WGS metagenome assembly FTLB01 (sample SAMEA3914812, study PRJEB12502) | metagenome | biome: forest; material: soil | place: Canada | collected 2011-07-07 | depth 0.1 m
TTCGAGCTTCGGTCCAATACTAATGCCTCCTACAGGAAAACGCAAGGAGCGGGTCGTCATCCTGGGCTCTGGCTGGGCTGGCTATGCGTTTGCTCGCACCCTCGATCCGGCCAAGTTTGATCGCATCGTGATCTCTCCGCGTTCCTACTTCGTCTTCACGCCCCTCTTGGCTTCCACCTCGGTCGGCACCCTCGAGTTCCGCGCCATTCTCGAACCCGTGCGCCGCGCCAAACACGTCCGCTTCTTCCAGGGCTGGGCGGACGACGTCGATTTCGCCAAGAAGACCGTACGCGCCGAGGCCAACGCCACCGACGACCTGGTGTCCAAGCAATGGGCCTCCACGACGCCCGGTGAGCATGGCTCCGCCGTCGCCAAGGGCGAGGTATTCGACATCCCATACGACAAGCTGGTCATCGCCGTCGGAGCGTACAGTCAGACGTTCGGGATTCCAGGCGTGAAAGAGCACGCCCATTTCCTCCGAGACATCGGAGATGCGCGGCGCATCCGACTCCGCGTGCTGTCTCTGTTCGAGCAGTGCGCCTATCCGGATGGGGCCGGTAACGGGGGAGGCACCGGTGGCCCAGACCGGACCCACCGGCCGCTGACGGACGAGGACAGGCGTGCGCTGCTGCACTTCGCCATCGTCGGCGGCGGGCCCACGGGGATCGAGTTTGCCGCGGAGCTGCACGACTTGATCCACGAGGACCTGGCAAAGATGTACCCGGCCTTGGTGCCTCTTGTGCGCATCACGGTCTACGACGTCGCGCCGAAAGTGCTGCCGATGTTCGATGCGGCTCTGGCCAAGTATGCGATGGAGACATTCGCACGGCAGGGCATCGAGGTGAAGACAGAACACCACCCCCAGGGCGTGCGCCGCGCCGACGGACCGCTGGGGAGCGAGCATGGCGGTCTGCGGATCAAGATCAAAGAGTATGGCGACGAAGAGGTCGCCGCTGGCCTGGTTGTCTGGAGCACGGGTCTCATGCAGAATCCGCTGGTTGACAAGCTCGGAAGCAGGGAGTTCGAGCTCGGGCACGATGGCGCGGCCCGATATTTGCTCAAGGACCCCAAGGGCAGAGGTATGGTCACGGACGGATACCTGCGCGCCAGGACGACGATCGTCGGGGGCGGCGAGGAGGCGGTAGCCAAGGGCGAAGTACTGGAAGACGTCTTCGTTCTCGGTGACTGTGCTGTTGTGGACGGAAACGAGACACTGCCCAAGACGGCCCAGGTCGCGTCCCAACAAGCAGCCCATCTGGCGAAGCAATTGAACAGAGGAACTGCCGAGTCTATGCCATTCAAGTTTCGAAACTGGGGCACTTTGACCTACTTGGGAGGCTGGAAGGCCATACATCAGAGCTCTGCTGACGAACTCAAGGGCTGGGTCGCCTGGGTCATCTGGCGCGGTGCTTACCTGACCCGCTCAATGAGCATTCGCAACAAAATCACTGTGCCGTTTTACTGGGTCATGTCATGGCTCTTCGGAAGAGATATCTCGCGATTTTGAGCGCGCCAAATCAGGATATGTCCAACTCTCCTCTCGCATAAGAAATGTATTAATAGTAGATAGGCTAGACCAAGGCAGGAACCACGAGATACCTGTAGAACTGTACTGTAGCAATAGAAATAGAAGGAACAATAAAGAGGGTCGGATCTTGGTTTAAACATTAGGTTTTGAGTGTCTAGGTGCTAATCTAAGAAAGTCACCAAACTCCTCTCTGCACCTTCGCCGTCATGCCCTGCTGTTTACTTGCTGAGGGAGAATGGTGAATTTAAAAGCACACAGCTGCGACTTCCGAAAGCGACATCAAAATAGCACGGTTTTCAGCAAATTTAATCAAACCCAAATCCTTATCAAGAAGGCTGGTATTTGAGATGTTGTTGGCTCTTAACAGCCTGCCTTGTGAACTCCCAGCGCCAGTTATGGGAGTTTCCCTCTTCCTTCAGAGCGACGCTTGCGCGTTGGTTGTAGCGTCTGGCAATCAAGAGGAACTCGCCCACTTGGATTGGTCAAGATGAAAACGATTTCCGGCATTCTCCTTCTTGGAAACACGGGGGCTTAGCTCCAGGCTGTTCATCGATGAAGGCAGAGTGTCGACGTCCACCATGGCGACATCTTCATCCAAGAAATGGACCGGGAGTTTCTTGACTGGACATGAGGTTTTAGCTACGTCAAAGTAAAAGTATGGTGATTCCTGGTACTTACCGTTCTGGCGAGAGCTGCGAAGATGCTCTGCGCGCTCCTGCGCACCTTCATCGTACTTTTTCACGTAATCCTCTTGGTAGAAATCCGGCTCGCGGTTTTCGTCTCCGCTCAACTCTTCGGGGGGGATTCCGCCAATGAAGTCCGCGGACGACTTCTTGAAGATGTTGCCAAACGCTGGGATTCGAGGATTGACTGGGACCGATGGCTTCAGACTAGTCTCCGCGGTAGCAACATTACCGAATGAGAGTCGATCCTGGCGAGAAGACACACTGTTCGGGGTGGCATTTGCAACAGACATGGTGACGAGCTTGTCTGTGCCCGCAGTCTGGCCGTCGTCATCTTGATAGTAGGTGATTTCGCCTACTACCAGGTCACTGGTGTCCGAGGAGAAGAAATTGGCAACTTCGTCATCCCCGGTTGCATGTTGAATATTCCAGCGAGAACGGGGCCTTCCAGAGCCTATTACTTCCGGACATTGTAAATCATGTCTTTGCCAAGGGGAAACATGGGTATAGAATGCCCCAGTACTTAGGAGAAAAGAAGAACTGACCTCGGGCACGCTGGCCTCCACGTCCACGGTATGCGGCGCCGCGGGCTTGAGTTCCATGAGTTAGGTGTTTGCTATCAACGCTGTCGGCAGCCGCACGGTGCTGGCCGCCACGGTGACCACCTCGTCGAGAGTGGCGGGCTGTACCGCCCCGGGCTCGATGGGCTCCGCCGCTGCGAAAATCCGACTGAAGCTCGCGGGCGATTGCCATCTGCTCCGCGGACGAGAGACTGTTTCCATCGAAGGTAGGCATGTTTTCTCCGATGATTGGGCCGGCAGCTCAAACTTGGGAAAGTTGGTGGTGTGTGCTGTGTGTTGGGCTGGCCAGAACTGAGGAAACAATTGGTCGGAGCCAACAGATCTCTTCAATTCCGAGGGGAAAAGAAGACGTTTGGAGAAGGAAGAGACCAGGGAAGGAAAGGGAGATGGAAAGGAAGATGGAAAGGAAGAGAAAGAAGACTGAGAAAGGAGTGTTTGGAGGTAGACCTATGGGAAGCTGCAAGTCTTCCGGTAGCTTCTAGCCTTCATACCAGGTGGATTAATAGACGACCAGATGGGAGGCAGTGAGTCTTCCGGTAGCTTCTAATCGACACAAGGGGCAACCGACAGCGACGATGTGCGCGATACAATTTGCGGACCGGTTTTATTTTGCTGACGAGTTGCGTGTCATGACAAGTCTCGGCGACAGTTAGTCAATAGTTATAGCCAATATCTATCCTGGTCAGTTAGAAAGAAAATCCTTGAAAGAAATAGATGGCGTACCATGGAACTCTTGTCCCGGGCACGAGACAATGGTGCTATTAGAAGATACTGTTCTTCCTTGTGCAGGCTAGGATGACTGAAGTTCTCGATCTCGGACACTTGGGCATCAAATGTTTTTGAGCCCAGGCCAGGATATCGTCTTTATATACCACCACCACCTGGACGTAGCATGAAATGAGAAGAGGGCAGTACAGTTCAAATAGAATCTATCATCGGCTAGGATGTACCTGAGCCCAAAAGGGTGCCTCGAAGTAGCCTACCGCAGGTAATTCTCAAGCTGTTGTGACATAAAATCAGAGAACACGCAAGTTTCTTGAAATTGCCCCGGCGTGAGCGGAGATCGGTGTCTTCTCTCTCGGAAGGAGGAAAGGGGGGTGGCATCCTGATTTGTACAGGTGGCTAAGGCTGCTCTTGCCTTGTGTCCGCCCAGGGCTAATCCGATTGCTACCATCCCTGTATCTCAATGAGCAGGTCTCGTATACTGTGACTTGCTTGGAATATGAGCGCAGGAGTCTGGAGTCAGAGGTCGTCAACGTCTGAATGCTTTATCTTTCGACCTCGTTGTTATATGTGTGGTGCCGGTGTAGGCTGAGAAGACGACACATTGAGAGGAGAACATTGGTTCTAGGAGTCTTCCAGAAAACCTCATCTTTGCGCTGTATTAATTATATGAGATTAACTTAGGCCTATTAAACACATGACTATTTCATGTGAGGCGGGCTGGGATTATGGCTCATGGTCATGTCATCCATGCGAAATTCTATAGACCCTTCGCTTGGACGAGAGTTCACTCAGAACGCTGCAAAGGGGTCTTCTTCTGAGGCCCAATACTCGTCGCGACGGCGTTGATCTTGGTTTGAAGGTGATCGGCCGCCAGAGCCTCCTCTAGCCAGGCGACTTCGATGCTGGGGACATGGCCCCTTACAAAATCGACGAGAGCCTGTGACTGCGGTGCGCCTATTCGAATAGCAACACTTGACACACGAGGGATGCCGAGGGAGGCGCTCAACCTCTCCTGGCATGATCTAGAGAATCCAACCAATCTTGGGGAGTCCTCATTTGCCTTCGAAGCAGCCGCCACCATCTGGGGGAAATGAGAATTGAACGTTGGAGCTAAGCCGGACCGTGAGACAAATATCACACTGTATTGTTGTTGCGATGTCTCAGTCGCACTTGAGGGCTTCGAGTCTGGATGTCTCTCAGAAGAAAGGGTATTTTCAGGCTTTCCAGACATTAGCTGTAGCTGCCTAGATATACAGCTAAGTCCGACGTCGACGTAACCAGCGAGTTCAGGCCGTGGTGGAGTCTTCGTCTGTGGCTTCGCCTGGACCAGCTCATCGTGCTTCCGTTTGGCCCGCTGCCTTTTCCCCTTGGACGGGTTCAGATAAGTATCTCGGTATGCGCCGAGGGGGGATAAAAGACTATTTTCTTGATCAGTCCAACGTGCCAGAGTAGAATTGAGCGGATCAACTTTATCACTCCTAGGTGCTTTCTCGACGATGGGAATATACCTGCAGAGAAGCTCGAGAATGACACCCTGATCTTCCTGGCTGATTTGCGGCCTGATCGTACAGTGTTAGCATCGAGAACGTACCAAGCGGAGGAAGTTCCTAGAGGGACAAAGAGCTATCTCACCATTGGGTAGCAGAGTATGGAGTGTCCAACTCGTGTATGATCCTCTTCCGATCCATAGCCAAGAGAAGGAAGCAGGATCGAGGAAGTTTGCTCCACCCAATAAAGATACCTAAAAACCGCTTTGGGTGGCTCGAAGGTCTCTGACTGACCTCCTAGACCGGTGGCAGGGAATACAGTATGCCACGCAGAGACTCAACTGCAAGCCGATGGAAAGCCGAGATATAACAAGTAGGTAGATTCCCTCGCCCTAAGTTCAACAGAAGGGGTTTCAAGCCCGAAGGTGTAGATGTGTGGACCAATGCTCTTGTCGACCTGAGAAACGAAAAAGACTTTATTATTGTAGGAGAGAGTATGCTGTAACGTCACCGTCAAAGTCGATTCCTCTCAGCTCTCGCAGTTGATTTTAGCATTGGCGAGAATGCAACGGCTCTTAGTTCGGCCGCTTCAATGTCTCTTCGCGGAGGGCAGTCAGCTTAAAGTGGATAGATTCGCGATGGCTAGAATTTCTCGAAAACTTTTGCCCCACCTAAGGTAGTTACAGTGCCTAAACTTTAAAGTTTGGTATAGCAGCCAAACTCCAGACCCGGGATGCGGGAGGGTTTCTTCTTTGATCTGGTAGAGGTCCCCCATGTACGGACGAAGTACAGTAGCAGATACAATATTCTAGGGAGAACAGGGCTCCCTGCCCCAAGGTGGGTAGCTTCTGAAAAAGCTCCAAGCATGTCTGTCTACGCATCAGCCTTGCGAGTTATTGTCGCCTCGGGGAGTGAGCTCTGGTCCGACCCCGGTCTCATGCAAAAGACCATTTCACAGCCTGAGGCAGCTCAACTTGAACAGTTTAACGTGCGCTTAACGTGCACTTTTTGATTACCAAGCACAGCACGTTTAGGACCTCAACCCGATTCCCTTGTGTAAGTTCCCAGGCGTATTGAGAAAGTCCTCAGAGCCCAGGTTGACAAACAGCCGAGGGTGCGAGGGGTACTAACAACTCTATGTCGGGCTGGGATTTCTGGTCCGCGCGCTATCTTTCTCTCTCTCTCTCTCTCGCTTTCTGCGGATTTTCCAGCCCCCAAGAAAAGGCAGAAATACGATATTTGAATGTTGCACAACGGAAGGCAGACGGTCAGGTTCCTCGCACTGGTTGGCTTGTGTCCCTGAGAACTTTCGGGTGGAGCAACGGGACCAATGACGATGACGAGGAGGAGGGATAATCTCACACTGGGGGGGTCCTATGTCCATGAGTTCTCCAGATTTTATATTGAGAGCATCAGATAGGTAAGTATCTACCTACGTCTACCTTTATATAGGCACGGTAGCAAGGCAGCGTGGTGAGCGTGGGTAGGTATATTAGTGCAAGAGTTCCAGACGCCTCGCCGCTTCTGAATGACACTTGACTGTCAACTGTAGTGGGTCAAATGATGGCACAGATGATGCTACCAGTGGGATAGATACCAAGCCCAGTTTAAATATGCCTGTGTGACGACAAGATCTACATACACGTTGCAGGACCGAGGATCAAATCCGAGCGAAGAAGTTGATGTCGCAAGATGACCGCGTCCAACTACCTATTGCTATGTTCCCAAACTAAGCTACAGTAAGGTAACCTAGCTCCCTAAGTTCAAGCAGGTACCAGCCTACCTAGGGTATTCAAACGGGACAGGCTTGGAGGGCTTACCAAGCCGCGGGGGAAGGGGTTGCTAGCGAGTTGCGACCTCGGTTGAATCTAGGGACCAGCCGCGAGTGTCAGAGGTGCGGATTACAGCGACAGCCCTCTTTTCACGAACTCTTCTCTCAAGGGGGGCGGGTGTAGGAGATAAAAAACCGCATAGATTATCTGACCATGAGCGCCTTTGCTTCCCATGTATTTGTGTACCTTGGCTACCTACCTAGGTGCCTTACCTACAGCTACTGTGCTGTGAACTTTGCGATAAGCATGAGAAGGATAAACATTTTTGGCATTGCAGGTCCTCAAAGACTTGCATTCGGTAGCTATGTACGGTACCCCATCCCCGAAGGCAGCTTCGACTGGCTTCCCAAGTTCAATGCGTGGTGTACCATCCACAGATTGGTCACTCTGTTTAATTTTGTGAGCGTAGTCAGCATTAAAATCCGAGGACATCTTGTCGGTTTCCGGGGGAATAAAAATAAGAGAGCGAGAGAAGAGGACGGCGATCATTGACGCGTCGCGGTGATAGTGTTTATCCATTGACCCCCCTCCCCGCCTTTGGATCCTCTACACCCCACAGGGGTTTGCGCCAATACCCACCAGACGGATAGCTCTAGCCTCGTCACCAAAAGCTCACCTTCAGGAGCTCAACCCGTCGAGAGCTCCGTCTGTCGGCAATTGTCGACAAGCTCTAATCTTTCCTTCAGCCTCATTTCACTCGAGATTCTATCAAGCTACCTATAGGTGCCTTAGTTGTGCCTCTTAGATCCCGCTCCGAGCCAGGTATGCTCGTTCTTTCATTCCACCCTTCCCTGCTCCGCGACTGTCCCGAACATTTGGCATTCGGCCTGCGCTGGTAGCTTGTTCGCTTACCCGGAACCTGGCCATTCTTAGGCTCGAGCTGCCATCCCACCGCCGCCATACGGAGTAGACGTTACCTTGAACTGACAAGTGCAAAACGGCCTTGTTGGCGTGGCATACATTTTCACTCCGATTGATACCTTCGCTCCCCACCATCTCTTTGCAGGGAAGGCAAAGGGAAGAAGGGGCCAAAAAAAAAAAGAGTCGACCTACCCTACCTAACCTATCTTATCCGTCTTTCTTATTTTTTTGGCCCATTCAACTCTACCCTGCCTTCTGAACCAACATCCGTTTGTTTGTCCTTTCGAGCTTTGTGTCAGACCTCGCTTCTCTCGAAGTGGCCAGCATTGAAGCGGACTATCCTTTTTTCTAAAACCTTGGCGCTCGCCGCGTCCCCGCGATCCCAGCACCAGATCCGCCCGTTCTCCAACAAATCCCCCCCCACCTTTCCAGGACCACGACCTCTCTCTCTACTTAATCACCTATTTACTTACACATGCTAGCATCCGGGAGAGTTGGAAGAAGCGGTCGCCGAGCTTCCTCGAGAGGAGCTGCCTCGTCTCCGAAGCCACAGCAGCCATCCGGCAGTTTCCATTTGCACAACCCAGATGGACCAAGCTTCGGGGCTTGTCGAGTCGAGAGAACGTGCTGTCTCCTCTGAGCCCTGCTCGACCCGTCCTAACCCCTTCGACGACAGCGACATCTCGTCACGGAAGCGCCGGCGCACGTCTCTGAGCGGCGCTTCCACCACCCGATCGGTCGGCTCCGTCGATTCCCACCAACATTCGCCTGCCGGGAACCACCAGCGAGACGAATCCGACATGAACCTTGATACCGACCCCACTACCACTCCCCAGACCCCAGAGCAGCAGCACGCACAGCAGTCGGCCACCGATTCTCGACCTCAAGTTCCAGGCGAACGCTCGAGCCGGGTCACCATAAATGTACGCACTCCATCGCGGCCGTTGGATGTCATCCCTTCTTCGCCACCGTCGCCGCCGTCGCCGACACCCCGCCCCGCGGCCTCGGCGCCCGGCGACTCGTCCCCGCTGCCAGGCGGCATGGAACAACAGGCTGTGAGACCCAGCGTGGAGGACATGGAAGCTGAAATCCCCCAAGGCGATGCCCCGAGTGATACTCCTGTATCCTCTTCCTCGGAATCCGGCAGCCCCCCGGTGGAAGTCATCAACGTTCAGCTCGATGACGAGTACGATTTCGACCACGGCCAAGCTGCCGTGGGTCTCCTGCAGAGCCTACCGCCCGGTATCGTGGCCGATCCATCGCCCGACTTCCCGTATCGCGACCATGCCGAATTGTATCCCGAAGCAATCGTCCGGTTGACTCAGTTCCTGCCGACCCATGAGAGCGTCTCGAGGGACATAGCACAGTGGATCGAGCTTTGTCTCGCCTATCTCAAAGGCGTGACCGTGGAGAAGGCCCAGGAGTCGATCAAGGAGTTCCACGACCTCTGGTACCATTTGCCAGAGCTCGTCATGTTCATGGTCTCTCGAAAGATGGCCTACCCACGGGGCAAGCTCTGGCAGGAGATCATGGTCTTCTATGCCTCATTCAGCCGACTGACGGCCCTCTTTATCGAGCATGACCTGAGGAATCTCGCCATGCACGGCCCTGCAGCGCAGCAGACACAGATTCCGGAGTTGCTCTCTTTGAATTACATCCAGGCCTTTGCGAGTTTGACTCGAAGAGAGGAGGTGCTCCTGCACAGTGGCCACCTCCACAACGGCGATCCCGATTGCGATTACGCCGTGGACATGAGCCTGGTTCTTGCCGAATTCCAAAAATCTCTAAGGCATCGAGGCGGTCCCGTGGCCCATTTGAAAGAGCTGGCCTACATCCTAGCGGCTCTCGCACCGCGGTTCCCCAAGATCACCGAAGCCCTCGCCTATCTCGGCGTATTGGTCGATAGCCTTCTGCGCGATAACGCTCGGAGAAATGCCGGTCGTGAGGAGGAGAGCGACAATCCTTTTAGAAACCAGATCGCCCGCGGCTACCAGTTCTTTGAGATCGTATCCTCCGCGCTCTCCAATATCATCGAGAAGCACGTAAATCATCTCACATACGATGGAGCGGCAACCTTGGTGAGCTCCCTGACGGAAATATACCAAATCTGCCTGGCAACCGAGGGCATTGTCCCTAGCGCCCTGATTGACAGCCATCTCTTGAGCCATCCTCCCATCGCAGCCAGCAGCATCCCAGAGGCCATGGCCTCGCACTGGAAGTTTACCACGTTCAGCAAACTCATCATGTCCAGCCAAATGCAGCTGCGCGTCATGGCGGTCAGTTCCATGTGCAACGACCTCGTGGCTTTTTGGAGGAAATTCAACGACCTCTCCGATGAAACAAACCGGCTGTTCCTGCACTACATTGCCGACTTCCTCCTCCGTACGGGGCTGGTGACGTATATCCTGGGCCCTACCTGCCATCCCGAAATCACCACGGAGAGCAGCAACATTGTCGGCTTTCTTCTCGTTTCGACAACCTATACCAACGAGCACACGGACGCACTGTGGCAGACGGTCACGTCGACGCAGGATCCCCGCGTGTCCGATGCCCTGATCCGCATGGCCAGCCGTATCACGAATCTGTTCTCTTATGACGGCTTGATCTATTTATGCGAGAAGCTTCACACCGTTCCCGTCGAAGCATTCGGCCCATCTATGCGCGATTTCTTCGAGTCGATTCTGCGGCAGCTTCTGACCAAGCACACCTACGACCGGCCCGCTTTGGACGGCCCGCCATACGGCCTCTGCATCCGTCTCCTCAGGCTGTCCTCCACCTTTGGCCCGCAGTCGCCGACCGCATACCAGGATCTCCAGCACTTCGCCATCCAGAAGTTCAAGGAGCTGCTCGGCAGCGGGCCTAGCCCTGAGGGCCGAAGGGACATTTACCTCTCCTGCCTCGGCGATATTGCCGAAAAATCGCCCTCCGCGCTTGGCAGCTTATGGGTTCTTTCCCTGATGTTGAAACCTTATAACGTGCGCGCAGACTTGCGTTCTCTCACCGTGGACCACGGACTCACTCGGCTCCTAGTAGAAGAGATGGAGGCTGCAATTCCCCTCGCGAAGCGGGCAGGATTTTCTGCGGTCATTAGCGGCATCCAGAACACGCCTCGGAAGGACCTCATCACCTGCATCCTTTACCACGAACCTGAGACGGTGACCAAGGAGCTCGGCCCGCGACTGTGGGACGTGCTGGTTGGCAGCGGCGCGGCATGTCAAGAAGACAGAGATGTGGCCTGGCAGATCTTCAATACCTCGCTCAAGAAGGTGCCAGCTCGAGCGGACAACCCGTTCATATCGACATGCTTTTCCGAGTACTTGCCAACCCTGGCTCCGGAGTGTTTCTGCCCCGGCGCGCTCGAATTCGTCCGCGAGGGGTTGCTGCCACTCGTCAACGAGCCCACTAGCATCATATTAGACGACTCTGATGGTTTCGACCGCACAGGTATCGAACAGCTGTGGCGCATGATTCTTACGGCCCCCGAGAATACCATCGAACAGATGGCGATACACACTCTTGTCAGCGACATATATGTTGATAGCCAGTCCATCATGTCGTTTCCCCACTATCGTGCGCGGAAAGTCCACTTGGCTTTGGTCGACCGGTGTCTGAACCAGCTCTCCTCCGCTGCTGCCAAGTTGAAGGAATTCAACGATGGCGTCGCTAGTGGCGATGAGGAATCCATGGTCATCGTGGCTACAGAGCAGCAGACACGCGAGCAGGAGCTTTTGTTTATCCGGTCCCTTGCTGTCCTCCGGGAATTTCATCGTCTTCATCAGGTGAAAGCCCATTTTTCAGCCCCAGACCTGCGGTCCCTCATCCTCGAGTCACCGAATGACGTGGATGGCGAATCCGCCGAGCTGAAATACCAATCGTTCGACGGAGACCAGCAAACCGACGTCATGCCTCTGAATATCGGTAAGAGGAACACGGCTGCCTCTCTCCTGGCCAGTCTACGCGAGGCTACCGGCTTCACGAACTATCGCATCTACTACCGAGGACGGCCCTTTGTCCCAAGAGAGGATGACATCTGCAAATCACTAGAGGATCTCCAAATCCATAACGGTATCATACTGGTGAAGCGCGAGTTTGATGCCCCGACCTCGCCTACAGCGCGGGCTCGGCCCGGAGCATCACCCGTGGATATAGAAATACTAGGGAGCTTTGAAGAGTTCTGGGACTATCTCACGATGGAAGAGAAGCTTGCTCAAGAGGTGAATTGTCCAAGGCCCGCTGAACGTGTACTGATAATTTTCCAAGGCTAACAAAGTTGTACGTCAAAGATTTACAGCTTTCTCGTCAAGCTTCCCGTCGACGACCATATGCTCCGAGCTATCCGGCAGATCTCGACCTCGTACAAGGAAATCTTTCCGTTGGGACAGCCATTCAAATGCTTGTACGGGGCGCATGTGCTGGGTGACTATGTTGCATCCAGTCGACACCGACCAGCGAACCCTCAGCCTGCAGGATCTCGGCCCAATGCGGAGAGCTCCCCGGATGACCTCTCAAACTCCCTGGCCCGTGTGATGTCCTTAGTTGTCGCGGCCATAGCGGACCCAGAAGTCCTGGCCCAGTGCGGGAGCCACGACCTGCAAGTCGAGTTCAGCTCTGCTCTGCTGGATTGCTTCATCTCCCTCTTGGACGGTACAGTCTTACTTACCTCCGCATCCCCCCCTCCCATATGTGGGTATATTCAATGCTGATGTTGCTGCAGATACCGAGCTACCCGACGCCTCATTCGACCTGCTTGATGGCACTCTTTTGGACCGCCTCGTAGCAATCATGTCTCTCCTAGCCTCGCCTTCGAACACTTCGAAATTGGCTAGAAAACAAATCTTCCTCGCTCTGCGCAGTATACTCGAGTGTTGCTCCAAAAGTGACGCGTTTTGGACGGCGTTTTGCTGCCATGAAGCACTACCCGACTTTCTGGGAGACCTCCTTCTGAATGATGAACGACTAGGAGTGCGAGAGGATACGGTCGCTCTGATCGAAGACAAGATTCGCCTGAGTAGGGACTCGGATGACAACGGCCCTAGCTTTCAAGTCTTTTTCTGGCCGCTGGTGTCTACTCTCATTGCGTCAACTCCTGCACGGCCGGACACGTGTAAAGAACTCTTCAATCTCTGCCTCGCTATGTTTGATACTCTGCGTGTGACGCAGCCTACGATTCTAGACCTTGCAGGCCTCTTGAAAGGCTGGATATCCCTTCTCCTGGACTATACGACATTTGAGGACATAACTCAACCTGGTGCGAACGATGTTGTCGCATACGGGTTTATCCAGCTCGTGCACCGCCTGCTGTGTTCTGAATCTTACCCAGTGGATCCGAGCATGTTGCCTCGAGACAACGTTGCAAGGAAACTCTTCTGGAAACATCTCTTTCCCCCATTCGAAAAAGAGCTTGGCAGCGATGCTCCACCCGACGGCCACCGCCCGATCCTCTATCCTCCGGCCCGAAATAAGCTGGTTGAGATCGTGTTCGCCCTCGTTGGCGACGACCGGCAGCAGCTGATGCATCTTCTGCGTGACCTTGACGAACTGGTCCCATTCGACAACGACGAAGATGGTATGTCAACACCAGTCATGGGTAGATGAATATGCTCTCGCACTAACCAATGACACAGGCGACTTTTATGCTTACGAGCTCCAGCCGCAATTCGAGAGGAACAAAGCCATTCGTACCTCGTGCGGCTACGTGGGCCTCAAGAATCTGTCCAACACGTGCTACTTGAATTCTCTAATCACTCAGCTCTTCATGAACATTGAATTTCGTCAGTTCATCCTCAATGCCGACGTCAATGACCGAGACTACGGACAGAACCTCTTGTTCCAGACCCAGAATCTGTTCGGGTACATGCAAGGGAGCATTCGTCGTTTTGTGAACCCGGAGGATTGCGTATTCGCCATCAAGACGTACGAGGATACCCAGATCGATATTCACAATCAGATGGATGTTGATGAGTTCTACAACCTCTTGTTTGACCGATGGGAGGGGCAGCTCCACGGAGCCGACGAAAAGAGGGAGTTTCGATCCTTCTACGGCGGACAGCTCGTCCAACAAGTGTCATCCCAAGAATGCGAGCACATATCCGAACGATTGGAGCCCTTCTCTGCCATCCAGTGCGACATTAAGGGCAAGAACAGCCTCGAGGAGAGCCTGCAAGCATATGTCGACGGCGAGATCATGGCCGGAGGTACGTTCC
>FTLB01843441.1_pt1 | contig 13890 bp, 11 predicted proteins | sample 1658291 | NCBI WGS metagenome assembly FTLB01 (sample SAMEA3914812, study PRJEB12502) | metagenome | biome: forest; material: soil | place: Canada | collected 2011-07-07 | depth 0.1 m
CGGCAGCCTGGTTCCAGGGTGTATTAGTAGACGAAGTCCAACACTCCGTCATGACCTGATCAACGTGCGGGTTCTTGTTGTGGAAAGTAGTCAAGGCACCCCAGTTGTTGTTTGGGGCGTAGCAATGCCAAGCGACTGTGTTGACGTATTCCGACGCGATATCCAGCACGGTCTGCGGGTAGGAGGGCACGTCTAGACGAGACTTGTTAGTACGGAAGTCCAACTGGTACTTAGCTGTCGGAAATTTCTCTCACCGGTGTTGTGATCGTAGGCCCAGACAGAGGTATGCAGTCCTGCGTTTCGAATAGCGGGCCCAATGGCGTCCTGGATCAGAGTTCCAGACTGGTTGGCGGCGACGTACATGGTGGGCATCCCGGACTGGCTGTTCAGAGGTTCGTTCTGAATTGTGATGGCGTCAACAGTAACCCCTCGGGCTTGGAATGCCTGCAAGTACTTGGCGAAATATGCTCCAAACTCTGCCTGGTACTGAGGGTTGAGGTTATTGTTCACGGTCGAGCCGATGATCTTCCCATTGAGCTTCATCCACCCCGGCGGAGACCACGGCGTGCCGAGTAGGGTAAGTTGAGGCTGGACCTGTTTCATCTTGGCGAGCAGATCGGCCATGGCGGTGCCGCGAGACCCGAGGTTGAACTGTGAGAGAGAAGTGTCCGGGCCGTTGGAGTCGTCATACGTGTAGACTGGATCTGCAGACAAGTCCGAGCTGCCGATGGTGTGGCGCATGAACGCGAAGTTCGCTCCTCCGCTAGACAGGAGCTGGGATAGCAGCTTCGTGAGCTGGGCGCTAGGGAGCTTGTTGAAGACCTCCACGGTTGAATCAGTGACAGCGGCACCGAACCCTCTGACTGTTTGTTTGTGGCCCGAGGCCGTATCATCGATGCTGAGCTTCACCGTCTTGTTGCTACCAGGGTTTCCCGCGCCTTTGACCAGAGACGTGACGGGGCTCAGTTTGAGAGATCCATCAGCTGTCGAGGCAACAGCTAGAGGTGACGTGCTAACAGCAAGGACCGCCGGGGCGGCAAGGGCGCCGAGGAGTAGTAAATGCATCCTGCGTTTGGCTGGTGAACAACTGGCCTTGTGTCGACTCTCTTGCCCGTGGCGTTGAGCACGGGGCGTGCGAGATCCGATGAGTTATATAGGAACCGCCTCGGCGAGGCGTACCACTGAATCGGCCCGTTGGTAGTGTTTATTCTGGGGATGTGGCTCCCTTAGTCGAGGCTACAGATGTTCCAAACTTCCAGCCCTGGTAGTCAGCCAATACGCAACAAATAGGGAATATATCATATCGTCCAGGGGCGTGTGCAGCAGTGGCAAGCCGCATGACCGGGATGCATGCCCCTTTGCAATACAACTGTACAGGCTACCAAACTGCTGGCATGGAACCCCCATTCGTGTGGACATCGCCTAGTGGCGCTTGGAGGGATCGTACGGAGTAGACACGGGTCGTTCGATGTACATGTTCGGGAGATGCTCATGTCGGGCCAATGTACCCGAAGCCGAGTCTAGCGCTATCCTTAACTGCCAGGCGCGCCGAGCACTGCCCTGCCGAGCCTGCGTGATGCAAGACGCGGGAGGAATGCAAACCCATGAGACAGCGTTCCTCCAGCTGAATTCTGCTGCCTAGCGGTCTAGACTCGGGAAGGGGTGTGAGACATTCCTCGAGCAGACGGAGTGGGGTTTCGAGCGGGCGGCCGATAGATCTACCGTACCGTTGTTTCTACGCCCGTTCGACTCGCCGAGTTTCCTGGGGAATAGTCTGCTGGCCATAGGACGAAGCGCGTTGTTGTTCCGACTCTCGTGTACTAGTGTTCGATACTTGACTAACGCGGTCTACCGCCAATCGAATGGGCGTTCCTATTCTTCGGAAGGTTTCAGGAGACGGCGTAGCAGGCAAATCAAGAGAAGTGCGTGAACATGTGTGACTGGTAGAGGCTTGTATTTCCCGAAAGAAAGAGAAAATGCGCGAGATTCATGGATGTCTCGAAGTTCAATCCAAGCTGGCGAGACACAGCGGTCTCTGAAATAAGCAGTACAAAGTACGTCAGCAGTGATTCGCAGCTGCCTTGAAAGTTCAACTTGAACATGCCACTGTTTTAATAATCCAGGAGGAAGGCGCATAGTGGCCGAGTGGCTATGCAGAACCCATAGTCACATGCCGCCCCGAGCTCCGCTTGTCTTGCACTACTAATAACGTCTCGTACTGTAAAAGTAAGGTAAAGTGCCACGGCAGTTAACTACTTCGTAAGGTACAGTATCTACCTTCTCCTGCTTACCTAACGTGCGGAAGCTTGAGTTCTAGTAGCTGTAGGTTCCTGGGAACTGGAACTGCGCTGCTGGGTTCGGCCGCGACTAGGTCTCCAGCTTTATTCAGTGGAGAAGAGAGCCCGATCAGCGTGTAACTAAGAACGACCCAGTTCCCAGATGATCGGGGAGCCCTAACCAGTATAGTGCGATCTTGGGCCACTAATTAAGGGACAGTACCCCCGTGCAGCACCTAATAAGGCTGATGGATCCCCGCTGCGCGCTTGCAACTTAGCTCGTCTCAAAGCGCAACTCATCCTATTAGATGATCTCATTATTATTGATGATCCTATCAGGTCATTCATTCTATCAGTGGACTTGGCTGGAGGCCAAGCGAAGGCACCCGAATGACATACAAAGGGCGCGCCGCCTTCGATCATGACCAAAGATGGCATTCCCAGGTTCAAGTATCTGCTATTTTGCCAGTCTCCTCCTCGTCGAGCCTTCCTAGCAAAGAAATTGTCAGCCATTCCTCTTTTCTAGACATCTCTCCTCCCCACGCGAGCGAGCCAGAATGAGTAGCGAACTTCCCACTCCCAAGACCATCGAAGGCGGCTGTCTCTGCGGCGCCTTGCGATACCGGGTGGAATTCCCGGAGGACCACGACTTCAAGACCGCTGTATGTGCCGCCCCAGAGCATTCCCATTAAGCAAAGCTACTTTACGTATACATTGTGTGCCGCAGTGCCGCTAATCGAGGGTTGTATCACAGACAAATACGTGCCAGTGCACGCAGTGCCGTAGGCAGACCGGGTCTCTCTTCCTCTTCACGCACCGCATCCGGCCCGCGTCGGCCCTCGCGTTCACGACGGAGACGTCGACCCTCAAGCACTACGCGGCCGGCCCGAGCGCCGTGCGCGGGTTCTGCGGCGAGTGCGGCTCGTTCCTCTACTGGAAGCCCAACTCGGACGCGTACACGTGCCTCACCATCGGCACGATCGACCCGTTGTACTTGTTCGGCGAAGGCGCCGATGGGACGACGGTTCCCAAGGGCGGGTACAGCGCCGCGCTGGCCAACGGAGGGGGCAACCACCTCTTCTGCGCGAACGACATCCCCGGCGTCACGGATGACATGCCACTGCTGCGGACTCAGGGGACCAGATGGCCGGGAGACAACTAGTAGCTTCTAGGTAGCCGTACCAGGAAGACCAGAGTGTGGTATGGGAAACGATTGAAACGTTCTTGCAGAGTATATTAAAATGACGGTTGCTCTGGGGTATTCTTATAACTGCTTATGTACGTACTGCATGTATCTAACCGAGCTCCACAGAGCGTTTTATCCCTGATTGTATCAGCCCAAGACTACCTTATCTATGTTCAAGCCGAGTTATCACCCTTGATTGCCTGGGTTCTTCTCTCAACATTAAAATCAGGTCTAGTTAACAACCATTAGGGAACGAAGCCGAAGGGGAAAATGAAGGGAGGAAACAAGAATAAACGCCGCCCCAAGGTAGTGTGATGAGAGATTTCTAGGCTACTCTGCCCTGCCTTCTGTGCTTCCCCGGTCCGATAGGGTGGGAGGGCTTTGGCTGCGGTCCGAGACTGCGCCGCGCTGCACAGGGTCCGGCACCTGGGAGACGTAGTTCTCTGGGAGGTTGTTCTCCTCCGTGGCCTTGGCGGCGTTGTACTTCTTGAAAGCCACCTCGACCAGCAGTCCTGCCTCCTTCCTGTCCCTGCCCACCACGCCAACCGCCAGCAGGGCCTCAGTCTCTTCGATCCAGTCCTGGAGCCTCCTGAACTCCATCTCGTCCTTGCGCAGACGCTCGGGGAGCCCTTGCCCCTTGATCAGCGCCAAGACGCCCGCGATGACGGTGTTGACGGCACCGAACGCCGTGATGGCGAAGGCGTGGGCCCCGGCGTCGGGCCCCAGCGCCGTGAGGACGGCGCCGATGACGATCTGGCCAAAGTGGGCGCCATACACCAAGATGGACAGGGCCAGATGCTGGGCGGCCTTGCGCTTCTGCTCGCGGATGACGGCGCGGTAGATGCCCACCGCGTTCTTGCGGCCCTGCTCGAGGGATCCGCCGCTCGTCGACGACGCCAAGTCGCTGTTGATGCCCACGGCCCGGCGGAAGATCCGTAGGTTCTCGTCGTTGGGGCCTCGCATGGGCATGCCTGCGGGAGCGCCCCAGGACAGATTCGTATCCGCTTTGGGAAGCTCGCCGATGGCGGGTATCATGGGATCCGGTGCCTCCTCCTGGAACTTGGAGTTGGATGGTTTCGAGGGCGCACCAGAAGGCCCTGGCGCCACCGTTGATGCCTGGCTTGATGTCGGTGGGGGGGCATCCTGGAGGGGAGCGAATGCTGCGGGCTTTCGGGCGAGCAAGGGTGAGTGCTCCGAGTCCTCGTCTTCGGGTCTTACTGCGGAAGACATGGTTGGATACCGGCTGGGAGAGTCGGATAAGAGAGAGAGAGAGAGATTGTGTCCTCTTCTAATTCCTAGAAATGTCGCGGAGGAAAACGAGATATTGTAACTAAGCCAATTTTGGCTCAGCGTGAGTAAATTATATTGGACTTTTCGTTGGGTCCTAGGCGGAGGTTTGTAATTTCTTTTTAACTAAAACTTTGGCTGCAGATTCGAGATTCGATACAGATGGGCCATGAGTCCGTCTCGTTTCTCGAGTCACGATTGCCTCGGATGGGACATTGTCTCGGGTTCTTATCTTCTCCCAAATCGTGACCTCGACCGACCAGGGTAGGCGCCGTTGCTGGATGGGCAGTGGGTGGTTGCGCCCATGTCGCACACGTGCGACCATCAGCTTAGTTGGGTGGTCAGCTACTTTAGGTAACTGCGCACGATCTTGGAGTTCCTTTTTCGTGGCTGCAAGTGGTGGGTTGCTGAGCCTTCCTGTCCGAAATGGAAATCGACCACCCCCAAACGAGGCACAGAGTCCACAGCCTAGACCTGTCATGATTCGAGACGGCATGTATTGTAAGCACCGGACGATAGGTACCCTTCTACGGCGCTGTCCCCTTGTGACTCGCTGAAGGGATCCTAAGGTCAATGCGGCTTGTCGCGAGGATGACGGAAAGCGGCGGCCAATCGCGGGAACCAATGGGTATCTCCAGCATTTGTGAAAGTCGGCCAACGAGACCAACTAGGTGGCTACTCGAGGGACAACTCCCGGTTGGTTTCCGTGGACATGTCTTGGAATCCGGGGCACATGAACGGTTCCTGCTTTGGTCAGACGCCACAGCCGGGCGGGGGCTAATGAAACCGCCCACCCCAGAAAGCGGCACCTACGGCACCTATCGGAACCGTTGCCTCCAATGTTGCCAAAATATAATGCTTCTAAGTATACTTCGAAGTAAGGGACCCCGTTTATAATAGTCAGCTTATGCGCTTCACTTCTCCTTCTAAGCGCTCATGTGATCGCGAGCAAAGAAATGGAGTGTCGATCTTGGCTCCAAGGCAGCTCTTTTGGATTGGCATCACACCACTCGTCGACGCCTTCGTCTTCCGCTCTAGCAGCCAGGCAACATGATCTACCTTAGATACCCAGGTACCTTACTTACCTACAGTACCAAATTACCCTAACTGGAAAGCTTGGCTTTGATCGTCCTGGATTGCCGCCTTCGAGTTGCCCTGGCTCGAGCGACTGAGAGACGCGGCTGTCCGTCAAGATCGGTATCGATCTTCCCAAGCTTGTTCCCGGCTGCATTTGTCAAACGAGATGTTTCATTACGCGTGCGTTTGCTGGGACAACGGACTGTTGTATCAAAGTTGAAGCATGGCAGGCCACGGCGATTTGGCAAGTTGCATACACGCACAGGTATGATGGGCGCAAGTGTCAGCTTCCGCGGAGAGCCATATGTTACCTTGACACGCCACAACTATTTTTGACTTGTTTGCTCACAGAGATCTGCGACTATTTCACGTCGTTCTCCCAGGTTCCAACTGAACGCATATAGTGAAGACCGGAATCGTTGTCCTGTCCGAGCCAAGACATAGGTAAGGAACTCGTTCGTAACCGTCAGCTTCTCCGCCTCCCATCTAAGCGCTTAACGGCCGAGATCAAGGGACATGCCATCAATACCAAGGATTTCTAGGCAGTCGTTCCAGACTCCTTACTCCACGGGGCGTCACACCCTCCCGTTGGACGCTTCTTTCTAAGCGGCGCGTATTCCTCAGCCACGGCCAAGACCAGTACACCTGTTGGGTTTCCACAGACCCGCGGACACCTTCTCCTGCTCAACTTTACCCGATAATCCCTCTTTGTACTACCCAGCAATGCCTGGAGTTCTGAATATAGCGCGGAGAAGCACGTCGGATCTCGAGGATGGTGGTCAGACAAAACAGCGTGAGCCGCAGAAAGCCGGCCTCATCGCGTGACTTTACCCGGATTTTGGACAGACGGGTGGCCCGTTCACACGGAGATTACCTTTACTGGCACCGCACTTTCTCGGTCCCAGGGCGGATTGACTCGTGGAGTAGCCGATATAAGACATATCTCTCATGCCGAGCTCTACTTGAGTCCGTTGCGGGCCCGGGCGGTCAGGGTTTGGAGGCGAGGGAATACGAGCTTCGATAGATTTGATCGGTGAGCAACAAAAGGGCTAGAATGCCTAGCCTTTCCTCCCGATTTGGCTCTGACGAGTTAGTTCCTTAATTAGACCAAAGATATCTTTGCTCTTCAACCATTCTCGATGTCCTCTGTGTTCCAGGCGCATGAGCAGCTCTCGGAGCCCCAAAATTAGAATCCCTTGCCCGGTGTCCCTCTGGTCATGTCCACGGGATAAGGCAGTTCGTGGCAATGTTTTTCAGCGTACTCTGAAGTTCGCATGTCTATATCGGCTGGTCAGTTGAGTTCTTCGTGTGATCAAGGCTGCGGGTATGATCTACGTCCTGCTCCAAGGTCACCAATTCGGCAGGAGCTCGACCAGGACGAGGATCATATCCGCAAGTTCTGTCTCACGCAGACAAGACGGAAGAAATATACCATATCAAAGCATGTACACGTTGATTTGGTGAGTATGGTCCTGATATAACGAGCTTTGATCCATTGCATAACGTACAGTGCCACATAACCTCTATGGATACGTACGGAATTGTATACTTGGAAGTCTGGGGAGTGTCTTCCAGTATCAGAGTCTTTGATATACTCCAACACGTATTATTTTACGCTCTTTAGCTAAGCCAGGTCTCTCAATAGAGAATATACATGGCAGCGTAGCTGCGCAACGGGATGTTTGAGATGATATCTCAGTTACGTGATCGTTGGCCGCACTTCGGCACGAGATACTGTACAGCATAATCATGTTCAAAGTGTCCTCGCTCTCTTATCCCGTGCCCGTTGATAGAACACTTCCCTGAGACCCTGTCATTCCTTGTGCTCTCGCTACAAGCTGCCTAGTCATCGGATATTTCGTCCATGGCTCGACAGCCATAGACAAGCCACGTCGAGTCAGCTCAGCAGCGATGCAAGAATAATGCGCAAGAGAAGTGAAGGCTTGTGTCGACAGCATTATTTGCCTCGGCAACAGTCTTTCCGCTTCACAGGCTCCCAGACGCCCCGAGAGCAGTTGACAGTATCATTCCTTCCAGCTATTGTAGAACGGGTCTTCCAGAATCCTTTGATGTGCTTCTTTCCACCTCTGGCGTCGGGTAAGGTATTGTATAGGCCATGGTTGGGTGACGTGACATAGATCTGAGAGGTCTTCATGTCGCATTCACCAATATTGTATTTCTTTGCTCTGCTTGATATCGGCTGCAAAATACTACCAACTTTCTGTATCCACGTGCTCTTCGCATCTGGCCTACACCGAACTGAGTGAAAATTTGCTTTCTGCTCAGTTGCACGGCCCCATTGGTTCGGTTCAGATTCGAGACCAAACTCGCTCTCATAGGAATGCCGCAGCCCGGGTTTGTACCCCAGGGAGCAGACCGCCGACCCTCGTCCGTAGCTCCTGGTGCGGCTGGTGCAAACGGAGCGCCCCTTGATAAATCTCCTCGGTGGCCAGATGGACCTCCCAGTTGCAGTGCTCCTTAGAACACGTCTGAGTCTGCGGCGAGCTGAATATCGCGCGATGCTTATCATCAAGTGTCGCTGCGAAATCAGATACTCCAGCTCAGTGTTACCAGGCGCGCGCCGAGGTCGTAGATCTGTTTTTTTTTTGGTTTTCGCTTCGCATATTCTCAATGGATGATGATGGGTACGATCTCCGATCCTGGCCATTCGGCTGAAAGCCATGAGCATCACGACGTCTGAGAAGCTTTTTGAAAGGATTCAGCCTTCCCTTCGCACGCGACCATTCGTGCATTCAAGCCTCACACTCGGCTCTATCTACGATAGGCCGGAGGGGCATGGTAGTCTAGCTGCGCCTCGAAGGCCAAATTCCAGCGCTGTCCAATGGCAGCCCATGGACGTTTGAGGAGAGTAGGATAACTGTTCTGTAGTGACAGTCTGCCTGGTAATTAACCTCCCTCCTTATCCTGCCCTGAGCTGGAGCGCGCAAGATGAACGGCTCGACGAGCGTATAGAGATCCCAGGTCTAGCATGTGCAATTTACCTGCGATGGCCCCCTTGACGCCAAGATCCGTGATGTGGCTGAGGAGCTGAACTGACTTGCAACGCGCGAGATCCGCGGATTGTGTTGGAGTAAGTCCCCGGGTAGAGCGTGCCGGGTAAAACGATGCACTCGTACCACGGTAGATCGGCGTTAGAGAGTTCATGGCAGCTCATTACAGTGCACTCCTCAGCTCCGATGGCTGGATGTCACACGACGGAACGAGGAGCGATAATAGGCTCGTGGCCAGACGCCTCTTTCGGACGAGCTACTAGGATCCCGTGCATCCCCTTCGGTATCCTTACCACGGTTACCTTGCTTTTGCTGGTCGATGCAGTGCCTCCTTGGCGCCACCACAGTGGTGCGAATGGGGAGCATCTCCGATTAATGATAGGGATTCTTCTTGTACCGATGCGATGCCGCGACAATGTCTCTCCCCCAAACGTGAACAGACGCGGATATCGTCCATTCCAGTTGCAAGCGACCTTCGTTTAATTTTTGGCATCGCTTCCACAAGCGCCAGGATCCGGCCCCGAGGGAACGAGACCGATTCACTGTGACCATGCGATGTACGGCACTTTTACGCTGATCTAAATCTGTCTTAGCATGAGGCCTTCCTCATATCTATTAACTGTGTTTGTTCGTCCAAAGGGTAGTAGTCTGACCAGTACACCACAGATTTTGGCGGGGGGGAAGACACCCTGCAAGCGGCTGTGCCCCACGGGAACGGCCTCCTCAGCTGCTAATTCCAAAGGGGGGAAAGTAATAATTAGGTTACCTTACTGTAGGCAAGTAACCCCAGAGGGGGGGCCAAAGCCACTCGCCATTGTACAGTCGCGATGCGCCAACAGGAATTAGGGTGTCGCCTAAGCCACCCCGGTGGACCTCAAAACGGGTAAACGCAGAGTGCAAGAGAGATAGCAACGGTTGAGTCCATGCATCCTGGTCCGAATGTGCGTTCCCTCTGTCACCTCGCTCTCCTTCCTATTTCCTAGAATGCCCAGGCCGCCCAATTATAGCACGCGAGAGGGCCTAATTCTCTCTAAGCTCCGGAGATGGCACCAAGGCGTCAAGGCCGACGGACGGTGGTGGCTTGTTTCAGTGTCACACCTATTCACCATGCGTTGCTATAATATCGGGTGAATCCCCCCGAATGCCAAGGAGTTCAGCCCCGGTGATGTCTCTCTCCTTTCCTCGCCATCTACTCGGCCCAGGCACGTCGACGGCGTTGCTGCCACCCAAAGGTCATCCAACACGCATGTAGTCAACCCCCGCGGCACTCTTCGCTGAGTCGCTTTAGCTCATGAAAGCAAGATGCCCTCGCTTCGCATCTTCTCGAAAAGGGATGGCGCTGAGTCTTCGCCCTTCGATCCGGGCAGCACTGCGGTCCCGTCCACTACCGAAGACTACGATCCGTCCAACATGTGGATAGTCGGCGTGACCGTGACATGCGCCATCTTTGCCCTCTTGATCTTCGGCGGCCTGGCGTTGTTCTTGTACAAACGCTACCAGTACCGGCAGGAGCGAAAGAGGCGCCCCTATATCACGCTCAAGGAGTTCTCGAGGCGGTCGAAGCTGACCGGCCTCGATCGATGGACCGAGGACGAGATCCAGCGGAGCATGATCCTCCGGAAGTCCCTGGCAACCCGGTCCTCCAGCTCGCTGAGTCCAATCGGCACGCCGGAACCAAGGGAGGAGGTGGAAGAAGAAGAAGAAGGGGAAGAAAGGCAAAGGAGCTCGCTGAGGGATGAGTGGAAAGAGTGGGAGGCCAGGATGCAGATGGAGAGGTCCAAGTCGGTGAACCAACACCCTCTGGAATCAGCAGTCAACCTCGCGTCGAGAGACAGATCCCCGCCTCACGGGCCGCTGCTGAAGCCGCAGCCAGCGAGTCCACTACCAGCTGATCTCTCGGGAAGTTGAGACATGAAACCAACTTGCGGAGAGAAAACAACGGGAATGGGCATCGTCTTTCGAGCCCTCCAATACCGATGTCCTCAAAGTCGACACTATTACCAAAGAAACCCGTGAGAGTTTCACACCCAGGAGTAAACCGACTGAGAAGAGCCAACGACTGAGACGAGCCGACCCAGCACGCAGTATCTTATAGAGAGATGATATACCTGTCAGAAGTCAACTGGGTTCGAAGAGTGACCTTGGAGACGCGAGCTGGAGTGTCATATCAGAAACTGAGAGTCAGATGCAGCTCTAGGGTCAGTCAGCGTCCAGTCACGATGAACCGCAGACTCGAACAGGATTCAGGATGGCAGAGGGAGAACCAGAACACAATACGCCCTGGCAACCGGGCTTCCGTGGTATTAAGGTGGCACTCGATACCTGCTTTGCGCAGGAATACATGTTCGATTACTGTATTAGTTGCTCAGAGTACATAGAGCCGGCCAGTCGCGTGGTCGCTCAACATCTTTGTATCAAACAGATACGTTTCGTGGTGAAGTTCTGGTCAGAGCAAGAGGCAATAGAATAAAACAAATGTATGAGATATCATTGATTCTTCACTGATTAGTCTGTCACCTCAAATCACAACTGAGTTAGCTTACAATCAACGAACATTCCGTGGTTGATGGTCGAGTTATTCCGCACCTGTGAACTGCTTACATACACCCCCAAACTCTCTGAGTTTTGCCCGCGACGCTTCTGGAAAATTCCGAAATAAGCTTCTTCGGCGGTCCCGCCCCCGTCTTTTCTCTGCCGCGACACTGTCAGCCAGAAGTTAGCTCGCACGGTAGAAAATCTTAGTCATCCACTTTGGCGGCAGCCTTGGATTTGATTTAACGACAAGTCGTCGTGACAATTCTTAATCTGCTCGACTCGATCCGAACACCGTCTTTCCCCGCCGACTGCTTCCTCTGGTACGGCGCAAGCAGCCCGCGCACTCGACCTCTTTGAAGTTTCCAGCGTGATTCAAAGGCATCAACTCGATCTCGACTGCGAAGAAGCCGTGCGGTTGGGTTGCGGGGCCTGTCGGCCGTGTCCGACGACACACCTTTCGTCTCCCTTTGTTCGATTGCCGACCCAGCAGAGAATCGCCGCGATCCCGTCCGTGGGCGCCGCGCCAGGCAATCTTACTCTTGACTCTCGTTGTCTCTGTCGCGCCACCGCAGTATTCGACTTGATCGGCTCCCCCTGGTACTAAGGCCAACGATGGCGGCGGCTCCGATGTTCCCCGGTCAGATGCTTCCGGCCGAAGAGGGCGGAGGTTATCAGCAGGATCTGAACAACATCTTGATCTGCCCGGACTGTCGCGAGTATCCTCCGAACCTGATAGAGGAATTCTCCAGTGGTGACATGTGAGTCTCCTCGTCCTCCGCGTCCTGATGTCCAGCATTCGCTGACTCTTTCGCTTCGCAGGGTTTGCGAGTCTTGCGGCCTAGTCGTTGGCGACCGCATCGTCGATACCCGTTCCGAGTGGCGTACCTTCTCGAACGACGACCAGGGCAACGACGATCCTTCTCGTGTCGGTGACGGCCCGAATGCTCTCATCGACGGCGACCAGCTTCAGACCAAGATCGCCTACGAGGGCAAGAACGCGCGCAACCTCACCAACGCCCAGAACAAGATCACAAACGACAAGTCGAGCAAAACTCTGATGACAGCCTATCGTGATATCCAGTCCTTGACCGATAGCATCAACGCCGGCAGGGCCGTGGCCGACGCTGCGAAGCATATCTTCAAGCTGGTGGACGAGGGCAAAGTCCTGAAGGGCAAGTCGCAGGAGGTGATCATCGCTGGATGGTAGGTGTTTTCTTTTCCAGCTCATGCTGTCGTTTCTTTGCGCATGCTAACGTGTTGCAGTATCTTCATCGCTTGCCGCCAGAACAACGTGCCGCGAACCTTCCAGGAGATCTTTGCCCTGACCAAGGTCCAGAAGAAGGAGATTGGCCGTATCTTCAAGCAGCTCGAAGCGTTCCTGCAGAAAGTCAAGCCAGAAGGTCTCAAGGTCCAGAGCATCCACAATCAGGGTTACTCGGCGAAGGGTTCCACCAGCGCCGAGGAACTCTGCGCACGATACTGCAGCAACCTGGGTTTCCGCAACCCCATCCGCATCGAGAATGTGGCACGGTCGTTGGCTTCCAAGACTGCGTCGGTGGCCGACCTTGCCGGCCGTTCCCCACTCTCGGTGGCGGCAGCTTGCATCTACATGGCCTCGCATTTTATGAGCCAACCCCGATCGTCCAAGGACATCGCCGCCGTGGCTGGCGTCAGCGAGGGTACGGTAAAGACAGCATATCGCTTCCTCTGGAATGCGAAGGAGCAGTTGATCTCGCCCGAGTGGCTTCGCGATGGGTTCGGCAGCATGGACAAACTTCCCGTCAACTAGAAGGTGCGCAAGTGATTTTTGTCTCGTGTTGCCCCTCCCGCCGAGGATGACATGGCCGGTCTACATACTCGCTGTGATGGGCAGTCGAGAAGGAGAATCTGAGACAGTGCCACGGAGGGCGCAATGAAGCAGGAGAGGTTGTGAAGCTTTTTTTTTCATCAAGCCAGCGGAACTCGCTAGGTAGATGCATGGAAATTGCGTCGTTCTGAATCCTGTCTTACTCGTGTGCTTACGCTCTTTGTGCTACATGTGGTTTGGGGACTTGGCCCGACGATGATGGTGAATCTGACGAGTCGTGCTTCTGCCCGAGACCCGCATGCTACTGGCCACACATGGCCCGATCAGATGTTTGTGATGGAAAGGCTAAGCTTGAGACGAACCCCCTGAGTCCAGTTCATATGCTTCAGAACATTCTGGGAGGATTGGGTTTCTTGGATAGCACAGCTCTATCCTCTCAGGGCTTACCAGGCTTCCGTTGACGCAGAAATGCTTAAAGGAACCCCCCTGGTTTCACCGGCCAGCATGCCATAAACAAACTCGTTATGAATGAGCCACCAATCGAGTCTATGCTGTGGGAAGATGTTGTCTTGTAACTCATGCTGCACCTTTCAACAACTCGAGTCGCTTTGTCCTCTGCTTTTTCTTGTTTACGAATGGTGCTTAGCTTGTTCTTGGTGTATTTCGCTTCTTGTTACAGGCAGATTGCACTATATCTATATACCAATGCGT
>FTLB01363392.1_pt1 | contig 13876 bp, 7 predicted proteins | sample 1658291 | NCBI WGS metagenome assembly FTLB01 (sample SAMEA3914812, study PRJEB12502) | metagenome | biome: forest; material: soil | place: Canada | collected 2011-07-07 | depth 0.1 m
CCAGGCGACGAGCTTGCCTACGAGACGTACGAGTACGATTATGATACGGCCGAGATCACGAGCGGGGAAGGCCATATAGATCTCCAGGGCGAGATCATCTCCGTCACGGACGAGTCTGGCCAAGGATGGAAACGCCACACCCGCGTCTACGGCGGTGGCGTTTGCCTCGCCTGCGTAGCCTCTGGCGGTGAGCATGGAGGTTTCTATGGAGACAAGGTGCCGCCGGAACAGCGACGGTAACGGGTATGATAGTGTCTATACTCAAAAGGGTGGCCTTATTTCTTTTTTTTTTCTTGTGTCACGGTCGATTGAAACACACAGCAACAATACGAATACTTGGTATACTTGGTAGATCAACGACAGGCGAGGAGGAGCTTGTGGTGCTGTACTGACTTGGATCTGGGTTGGAAGAAGGGCGTGGATGCACCAAGAGGGTTCATGATTCTTTTTATTTTATGACATATGGCATTTTTTACACCGCCATTCTCTTCTTCTGTCTTCTTCTTCTCCCGCAACCTTATAGTCCTCTTTTCTAACCTCTCGTGTTTCCTTTTTTTTATTTTATAATGTTCTTCCTGCAGCGAATGCATCTTCTCCTGTGTTTCTCTTCGTCTCCTTGGTAGCATGGTGGTTATCAAAGATACCTCGTGAGTAAGATATCCCGACTGGTAAATAGCTCATTCCTACAATATGAAGCGACATGCAATTACAGGATCTAATGTCTTCGGTTCTACTGAACCACAAATCATTTGTTGCGATAGGTTGATACACAACCCAGGAGACGCAGTTCCTTATCTTACACTATCCAGAACGAGGCTCAAAGTTCGTGGCTATGCATGGCTACTGCTAGTGATAAGGATAAGGAAAGCTACGATAAAGCCTAGACATGATGGATACTTCCACCAGCTGGCAGTGCTCCGTCGGATCTAACAGGCTGCACCAGTTGCTCAATATGACATGCGTTAAAAAACGGAACTTGAGCAACCAAGCTGTCCACTTTGCCAGTCGACAATTGCCTCTACCTTGCTCGGTCCCTGAATGTTTCGGTCACCAAATGAGATATCGAGCTGATAAGACCTCGAAAGGAAACTTGACGTTGATTCGCAACCGGACAAGCACCAATGAGCAAAGTGCTTCTTTCGAGCACTTGGGGACAGCCGCGGAGCCTCAGCTTTAGCCTTCAGCCCAATTATGGAGTCCACGCGACATATGCACGGACGACGGCTGTCCAGCTGAAGCTTTCGAGCCGCCGGGCAGCTCAGCTGAGGCAAACAGCAGAGGCAACGACTTGGCCTCGTTACTCCAGCAAATGAAAGTCCTTCTCCTTGTACGAAGGCTGCATTGGGCCCATTGCTCGAACAAGTCGTCGCAGCCTCCCAGGTGGCATGGGTACATCGATCCAATAAAAGCATGCCTGGAAACGATAGATTATACTCGGATGACCAACCATCCACACTTGGTAAATATTGACTCGGTGAGATCTGAGTGGCAAGTCGGTCAGTGTTCAGTCAGCGCCGGCTGGTTGCCGCATCAGACACGTAAATATGGGAAGACAATCACGGAGAGAATTACCTAAGACTACCGGGAATCCATGAATCACTCCCAGCCATTAGTTCTCGCCGTCTTCCTTTTTTCATTTCCGACTTGGGACCCCCGATTTCCTCAGAAGCGCATGACCCACCACGTCACAGGAAGCGGTATAGCCTTAAGTCCGCTTGCTCGTCGGTAGAATCACCCCCTTCCATGCTCAAACTTACCCCTTCTGCTTTGGTCTCTCCTATCATCCCGTCTCACGTCATCAGGCGGAGAGTCGTTCGCGCGCCCAGGCTCCTCCTTAGCTCGCTAACAGCATCTTGTCATCCCCAAACTCCGAGATTATACATGACGCCCCAACGCCTGCAAGCTCGGCCCAAGATCAGCAGCTCTCCATGCCAAACCTGGACAGCCCGGGCAGGGTATGGTTCCCAAGGTACACGAGAGACGGACGCGACTCTACATTTCTTGCCCTGAAGCGAGTGCGACTCAAGTCCCGACCGATTCGGGTCCCCTTGGAACCGCGATGGTTGCTCTAGCGGCTTGTGGATGGTTAGGAGACAACTGCCACACCACACCCTATCACTTCATCCAACCCGCAGATGCATGCCACTTGTCTCTCGCTGATAGCCCGAGCAACGAACGACCTGTGCGATCCCCACACCTGGGGTTTTGTGGAGGGTCGCACCCGGGGTCTTCCTCGCCTTACTGGGTAGCCCTATAATGAGGTTGAACACCACCATCCCACGGGGATGTAAACGCCGGCGGGATTATCTGCGGGAGAGGAGTTTGATTGAGGTAATAATATTAGATACAAGGGTGAGTAATAGGGCTTCTTCATTCTGGACGACCTTTTGAGTCTGTCACGCGAGGTGGCCGCCATGGCAGAAACCACATGGTCGCTCAAGGGCTTGCATAATAAGCAGGTAGTAGCGGTGCTCTCTCTCTCTGTTCTATTCTCTCATGCCCGCTCACCGGTTACAAAGTGATTTCTAAGATGTCATGGCTGCTACTCCACACGTCACTGGGCACTGGCCGATGACAGGGAACGAACGCCGGCCGAGAAAGAGGGAAAGGTGAGGGTAAAACTGATCCTTGTCTCGTCGTCTTGACGCTAGCACGCTTCCCAACTGGTGGCATGTTCTAGGGAGCATACACAAATCGTCTCTGAATTTTACTTCTGAATATGCTATTCTCTTCATTACTCAAAAGCCCGATCTCGTGCTGTAAGGCAGCATGGCTTGAAGATCTATCAGGTGCGTTGCAGAGGCCGGCCACAGATACACTGCACCCCGCCATGTATAACAAGATATTTTCGAGGGAAGAAACACTCAATACAAAGAGCGATACATGTGACAGGGCTAATGCTAGCAGTACTTAGCATAACCCCCCGTTTTCGGAACCGCGCACACTGGACCTTGAGTCTCTTCCTTGCGATATACTTTGGGAATCATTGTGGTATAAAAATAATCATAGTATGCTAAGTTTAGGAGACCAGGTAAAATACCTCCTAGGTTCCTCGGACTCTTTGCTGGTGAAGGACTATTGCCGAACCTCGGAACACTCTGTCCTGGTCATCTCTCTCGGACGCCGAGTCCCTACGAAGATAACTGGCATGTTGTTAGGATCTTCGTGGCCCGGATGAGCACATGAGATAGACTTCCAAGATTTTAAGAACTCTTGTTTTGGGATGTTGCTGACTTTCCCTCCTCTGTTTATAAATACTGATTATTGCTGCAAAAAGAAACCATATATGTTTCTCAATGATGGTGTAAATCCTTTGGATACGATATTAAGAGATATAGAAGAAGTAACTACTTGTCCTAGTCCCTTCTATGATTGGTTACTCTTGATGTAACTATAGGATGAGTTTCTAAGTTACATTGACTGTCTCGCTCCGAGGAGAGGGAGAATACTCTGACGGTGAACTCCGGGCTCTTGGACCATAGTTTCGAGGATAAACCTGAGTAGATAGAGAAAATGCCGTTTTTCGTGACTTAACCTGATTTATTGCTCTTTTGGTGGCCAAGTTCCGATATACTTCTAGACTGAACGCCGACTCCTCTGGATTCTATGGCTTCTTCTCTTTCTCTACAGATATATCCGAATGTTTTCGCTTTTACATACGACACAGCAGCGCGAGAGGGACCAGCTACGCAGAATGAGCGACAAAGTTGCATATTCTAGCTAGTCTTCTGGATGTTCTAGAACAAAAAGTGATACTGGTGAATATCACGTTCCAAATGCGTAGAATGGCACGCTCATGAGTGCTTCTGGACGCTCTCCTCTGGGGAATTTCGCAGATTTTAGGTGGGTCAATTTTTTTTTCCTGCCCTTGCCCCCGAACCTTATGATAGTTGGGTCTCAGGGACTTGGGAGAAGAAAAAAAATATAAACACCGAGTTGCTCCGGCGATGAAATAGAGTTTATGCCGCACCAGAACCCAATAAACCTCAGGCGCCATTCTCGCGTCACTTTAGAGTTTTCCACTTGGTGTTTGTTTACAGCCCCTGCATCCGGGGAAACTCCACGCGGAGAGGAAGGGAGAGAGCAATGGGTTTCATGACGATAAATTCAGCACGTCCACAGAGGCGGGCAGGGTCTGGTTGATAAAGGGGGAGGAGGAGGAGGGTGGGCCAAGGCAACAGGATGGCACGCGACCATGCGCTTGAGGCGTTTCAGATCGGGGCGAGAAGCCAAGGATAGGTACCCTGACATCGACTCGACGTCCCCATCCGAGAGAGATGCAGCCAAGCAGAGAGAGGCTCGTGGAAAGCCGCGACGAGCGCAGGTTGTAGCGCAGAGGGTAGCGCTTCGCTTCTGATTGGCAGGGCAAGCGACCATCCATCGAATCGAGCACAACAATAGCCGGCGGCGCCTATTCCTTTGCCATGTTGCCTCTTTTCTGCGCAGAAGGAGGGCTGTTGGGGAAGTCTGGGCGCTCCTCTTCCGGCTTCTACCTGGCTCAGCTGGCTCGTTTAGAATCCGGTCGTGCATAAGGGTAATGCTCAGTCGAAATCACCGCTCGCGAGGAGCGTGGTGCGCGGCTCGTCCATTTGGCTCTGGGTCATAGCTCTGGATGAGCGGTGTGCATCTGTATTTAAGATCAAATGGATTCCGGAAGGAACCGGCGAAGCAAATTCCATTAGGTAGCGAGTGTGCTCCGAGTACTCCCTCGGCTGTCTGCGGTCATCATCATCATCATCACCATCATCACAGTAACTGAAACCAGGTGGTTAGTCCCATATTGATTCATCCCTGCAATCTAGATGGACGCAGCGTGCACGGGTCGGCGGTCGAGAGCACACTCTTGACTCCCTAAGGCCAAACTACCCCGTACTCCGTGTTCCTGTTGCTGCCCCGTTCCTGGTCGCTAAATAAAGGCTACTGGAATCCTCGAGCAGGGCTCACAAAATGGGAAAGTTGACCCACGCCTGGACTCCCCAGTGAGGATGGTGGATGTGCAACCCTGTCGTATCCGAAACTGCGCACGCTGCGGTAGGGCCTAGAAAGGGGTCATCTCGGACTAAAAATCGGCTGGAGCGGGGGTTCCACCTGCAGTGGCTGGGAAGGGGGTGTCTCAAAGCGTACAAGAGAAGATACCACGGAGTCAAATGGTCTGGACTCTGGAGCATGTTCCATAGCCTCTACGGAAGAATTCACCTAAATGCCTACGAAGTACTCCGTACTGGTCTCGGTAACCTGGCGTTGCCTGGCTGATTGCCGCGAATTTGGACTCTGACCTGTGCGCTTTACAGTCCTTTCTCCGCGCTGTGTTCGGGCCTCGCCCAGACGTGTTTCAGATATCCATTTAGGGGGAAATCTGAGCTGTTTGGCTGTTTGGCTGCTGGCTGTGTGCCGTTCCATAGGGAAGCTTTGGGTCCGGCTCCAGTTGCTACCTTGCGTTCTCGAAGATCTACCGCTCCACCGGTCAGGTTTAGACGCCGGCCAGATGAATGCATTCCGGAACGGAGAGCGCGGAAAGGTCTTGCCACCACGGATTTTCGCGCGTACTACTACAGGTGGGCCGAATGGCTAGAGGGATCTAAGCTTGCTAAGCTTGGGCTAAGGTACATTATCTTTAATGAAGATTTTCTTGATGGTATGTGTCGAGAGGTATGGCGAAGGAAACCAACCTGCGCACGAACGAGGGTTCGAGGTGGTTCGTTGCGTGACCTGTACTGCCCCAATGCGGAGAGCTGCCCTCTGGGTGGTACATCCCTTGCCTGTACATAAAACGAAATCCATTTCGACAAGACGAAGAGAGCACAAATTCTACGATGGCCGAGTGACCCTGCCGTCTTCTTCGGGTGTCTGGTAAAGAAAAAAACCGCCGGCGGGGGCAACTAAATAGAGATGAACTTGGACGGAAACACTCGGGAGCTATGGCGATTGCTAAGTGCAAAAAGGCGCTTTTACCGTACTAGCTGACGAAGAATAACGATGAATGGCCACGAAGCATACGTGACGTCAATTCCCTCGCTCAGCAGGTATCGAATATTTTTGCATCGTGGCAAAATAGCCGTTTCAAGGGCCCCAAGATGAAGGAAGTTCGAAGCTGAAGCTTCGTGTTCTCCAGACTACGGAGTCGAGGAAGGTTGCGATTCAGCGAGCTTGGGGAGGCTTTGACTCAGGGGTAGGTAGTAACCAGGTTCTTCAGCGAGTGATTTTTGCAAAGCATGTGCTGTACCTCCGAGGCGCGCTGCATATTATTATTATTATTCTAGGGGACTACGCACTAGAGAAGCAGAGTAAAACTAAGATTTGATTGAATCGCGCGTCTAAAGAAAATTTGTCCCCCGTCGGCGCAACCAGGTTGGTACAATCTATCTCTGTTGGCTTTCATCTGTCTAAAATAATGATGAGGGAAATGTACTTTTTTTCTTTTCTTCTTTTAACTCCAAAGTAATTAATCGCTATTACCACGGGGTATTCTCGACTTGACGGAGAATCCTGCTGCGAAGAGAGTGCCGGCTGCCCTGGAGCCCTTTCTCCGACGAAAATGTAGTGCGTAATGTTAGGTCCTGCGGGAATACGGAGTTGGTGTGAAGGCTCGAAGATCAATTTGATGCACTAGATCAGGAGAAAAAAGAGGTCAGGTTACCAGGGTACTCCGCTTGAGTCACTTGTAACTAGCGCCCCTCTCATTTTCCTCCGCCGGGCGCGCTGATTGGCGGGTTGCTTCCAAAATTGAAAACGGCTCTTAGCTTGATTGGGCCATGGCGGTGCTGAGTTGTCCTGGTCTGCATTGGGGCGGATCTGGGAGATCTTAAGAGGGTTATATCGGGAGATGCTAGATGCACTATCGATGATACCCATAGACTTATATGCAGAGATGTTAGTGCATACCGTACCCCATGTTACCCACTCGATATCCCCTGCCAAGACTCTGCTTACTTCATCCGCCCTTGCCCTCGCGGGGAGCACGATTGATTGGCCCAGCACCGCGCTCGCTAATCCATCCTTTCGCGGTTGCTCGATTTGCTCAATCATCGTCTCCAGCTATCCGCTGGACCCTGGCTTGCCTTGGCCCTCCTTTGCCGCGTCCCACCAGTCGTCTTGCTGCCTCGCGCCCCTGCATGTCAAACTTGGTGTCCAGTCCTCCGCCACTCGTAATTCCCAGTCTCCTCCACTATCTTATTCCGTACTCGATTTGTTATTCGTCTCTCTCTCTCGCATCCCGGCCTCTCCTCTACCCCTTCTCTGTTTCTTTCTCCCTCTCACACAAACTCGCCCTTCCTTTTTTTTCTTCTTCTACCACCATCCCTCGGACTCCCCCCCTTCCCTCCTCCCTTCTCTCTCCAAGGCGTGTCGTCGCTATTCTTCGCCGTCATCATCGCTGTCGTTGTACCTAGCTGCTGGTTCTACGTCCTCGATCGAGAGAAAAAAAAATAGTTCGGAAAAAAAAGTTCGATTGTCGCGTTCCCTCCAGACCCGCACGCAGCACACAAGCAAGATTCATTTCACCAAAAGAGAATATCTGAAACCTTAAGATATCCGGCCCAACAACAAAACCATTTTAATCCTTGTATTCTACTACGCGTCTTTGATCTTATTTGCCTCCGAGGCCCCTCGCTGTTGTACCCATTCAGCCGTACATCCGTCCCCTTCGTCTGGCTCGTCACGCTCTCTACACGTACAGTTCATCATAATTCATCGCCAATCCTCTGGCCATCTCCGGAAGCTTCTACCCAGAGCCCGAAACTATCCCAAGCTTTTCGCTGGATACGATCGGCATTTTCACTTTGTCAAAGAGATTCCGCGAACCTAGAATCAGGCCGCGACGCCCTTCGGCAGGTATATATACTACGATCGAATCCGGCGCCATCGCTTGGTCGCCGCGTCCTTTTTTTGCTATCGGAGACAAAGCGAGCTTTCTCTGGAACACCGCCGCTTGATCTTCATTTCTTTGACGGCTCCTGCCTGCAATTTTTCTTTTCTGTCCCTCTCGGCTTCGACGCGCCTCAACCCTCTCCCGTCGTTCTATCTCTCTCTCTCCCACAGGCTTCGCCCGGTTTTGACAGCCCATCTGAGCCTTACGTCCCTGCCTTGTCGCAGCCGTACTGCCTCTCGATTGCCTCGTCGCTCATTTCGGCAGCATCACGATCCTTTTACGCTTCCTCGGCAATCCACCGTTGCTAATAACCTTACGCCTCAATCAGTGGATATTTGAGACGACACCATTCGTATCCCCTTTGCTCTATTTTCTGCGAAGGCTTTCTGGTCTGCTTTCTTGACGATACATTTTTTTCCCGCGTGGTCTCCCAGAGAGAACGCAAAAAACACGAACGTTCGAATACGCTCGCATCGTCGACTGCATCCATCCTAATATTTTACTATCGATCGGTCGATTCCTATTTTTTCCCCATCGCCTATCCTTCTTGTAATTAATCCAACCATTCAAGCGGCTTGACATCGAATCACGTATCCTTCGATTGGAAAGCAGCAAACATTCCTCAGTCTTTCTTCTTTCGCGTCGTTCGAGCAGCAGCCACCTCTCGCCGCCTCGATCGCCTTTTATTTTTTCCTCTTGGCCTAGGACTCAACTATTTTTGATACCCAGCTCACTGCATTCACTTTGAGTATGGACACCGGCGGTCTTGCTCAGATGTCGCATTCCACCTTCAACTCGGCCAACGGCCTCGGTATGCCCTCGGGACTCGCCTCTCGCAGGGGAGGCCAGAACCTCAAACCCCTTTCCTTCGACGCTCTCAAGTCGTCGACCGATGCCAAAGACAACGGGGCACCCACCCCTCGCACCAGTCGCTCGCACCTCCTCGCTGGCCTGCGAACAGCTCCCAAGTCCGCGACCGCTGCTACGTTCCCGAACATGCCGACCTCTCCCACCACGGCCGCTCCACGCGCAGGAAATCGAAACTCGATGGGCCCTGGCATGCTCGAGAGCTTGATGAACGGCCCGCGAACCTCGGTGCCTCAGACCAGCCGAACGCAGCAGCAGCAGCAGCGATCGTATCCACCGACCACACAGGCCGCTGCCTTCACGCCTCAATACACGGCCGATCAGGTCCTCGCGCCTCCTCAGCTCCAGGTCGATGAGCATGGCCAGGAGAATATGGACCCCAACCTGCACGCTCAGCTGATGATGGCCAACGCCTACCTCACCGACCAGCAGCAGCGTCTCCAGCAGCAGCTTAGGGAGCTCCAGGCGGCAGCTCAGCAGTTCCAGGGCATGAGCCTGAACGGCCAGGTTTCCATGATGCAGGGCTATCCCAATGTGTACCAGCAGCAGCTTCAGTCCATGCAGCAGATGATGAACCCCAACATGGCTCAGCCTAACATCTACAGCGTGTACGATCCCGTCACTGGCCAGCAGACTCTGTACGTCGACCAAAGCCAAGCCCAGGCCCAGGCTCAGTACTTCAACCAGGCGCAGTACAACAACGCGTATACGACCCTCCAGCAGCAGCAACAGCAGCTCATGCAACTCCAGCAACTCCAGCAGCAGCAGCTGCAGCAGAGCGTTGGCGCTGCCCCTCGTCTTCAGGTTTCGCCTCCTCCCGAGGCGGGCAAGACTGGCTTGCGCAATCCCTCGCCTCCGCGCCGATTCGACTCGCCCAGCGAGCAGCATACTCCGCTCCCTCCTCCGAGCGCCAATGCTTTCCGTCGCGGACACAAGAAGTCGAGCTCCATCGCCAACAAGGGACCTCTGTCGATCGCCACTGATGAGCCCCTCAAGTCGGCGGGCCCCAAGACTGCCTCGTTTCCTCTCACGCCCATGACGGCGAGCGGATACGCGCCGGGCCAGGCACGAGCGGGCGAACACCCCGTTCGCCAGCCTCACAACCCCCCTTCGATCGACGAGCTGAAGGCGAAGCCTACCTCCAAGCACGAGGGCAGCAAGAACTTTGTCGCCAGGACCCGGCGCTCCGCTCTTCGCAACATTGTCCGAGCCGGTCTCGAGCGCCGCAAGGAAGCTCGCAGCTCTGGCAGCATCAGCCCCATCTCCGAGAGCACCGAGGAAACTGTCGAGACACCCATGACAGATAACGAGAGCGACTCTGATCGGAGCGGATCCGGCAGCCTCGTCGAGAATGACGAAGCCGAGTGCAGTCTCCCCAGCTCGCGTACCAGCACGGGCAGCTGGGGTGCTATTGGCTCGGATCGTCCGAGTTCTCGCCAGAAGCTTGAGCGCAATGGCAGCAGTACGCCCGACAGCGAGGTAGCCCCCGAGAACAGCAGCTTTGCTAGTTTGTTGAAGAATGGCGCCCGGGACCTGAAATCGCAGCCGATCGATGGTCGCAAAGCCGCCATGCTCGTGCTTACCAGCGCTGACAAGCGACGTGCTATCTAATAATACCACATTGGTAGAAGCCTTTTCATTCTCATGAGCTCTCGGGCTCACGCTCTGCGTGGCGAAGCTGTGTTCGTCACTGCGGGGAGTTTTGCTTGAACCTGAACTTGAACTTGATGAGATTTTTCTTGGAATTGTTTTACGTTTTACTTCATGGCCGAGCACCCCTCGACACTGGCGTTTCATCCCCCTTCGGGGCGGCACGCCTCTTGGATTTTTGCTTCTCACATTCCTTTATGGCTGCGCTAATGACGGTGCCTGGGCTACTTTGTATCTTGTGTATTTTGGGAACTTTTCGGCTGGGCGGCTTCGCCTAGTTCCAATGAATTTTTTAGAGGGACGAAAAAGAAATATGGACAGGACCGACGCGTCACGATACGTCGTTTGGTACTTTGCGGAAGCATTCCAAGCACGACACACGACGAACGGGCTGGAAGTTTTTATCAATGCATACTGGGAGGCTCGGAGGCTAACGGGGCACTTTTCCCAATTTCCACAAATCGTTATGAGAGGGTGTTTTCGTACAGCTTCGCGATTATTTTTATGTCCTTTGGATTCGGATTCGGCGACCTGTGAATGTCCCGATCACTCCAACGGCGCGCAGGGTCGCCAGGACAGTAGGAATGGGAACACGTGCAAAGTTACTCGTTGTTGTCGAAAGACGCAGATGAACCGCGTCTAGCTATCTGCCTTTTTTCCGAAACATTCTCTACATTCTCTGTACGAGTCATAGTCCCCCAGAAATCAAGCATTACTTCCTGATGTAAATCATTCAGCATCTTTGGCAGTGAACAGTGACCTAAACTTTGTGTAGATTGGCTAGATTGGCTACCTCGGTGGGCTAACGTGCTTCTTCGGATCACTTCTCCGTGTGCCCTCGACGTGCATGAACAAAGCCAAAAGGCAAGCTGACCCGCCGGCCATGTGCTCGGAAGTACCGTTGACATCTGTTACATCACGACCAGGTTCGCGGAGCTCAGCTCCACTAGTGAATCGAGATACTCGTGTTTGGCGTTATCGGAGAACATATTTCTGAATCTCTCTCTTGCCATGCCGCCATTGCTCGATGACCTTTCCTTGCATATAGCCATGTATGTAGACATCGCCGATAAACCTATATTCTCCCTTGACGCCCTCGGGACGCAAGATAATGGGCGTATCGCAACCTAATGGTACCACGACGACATCGCCCGCCGCCATGAATCCAGTGCCCATGCCCATGCGCCCCGCCGTCGTAAGGCAGAAGCATCGGCTCATCCACCGCGACCCAAAGTTGTCCTGCAGGAACCTACGGCGGTCCTCGGGCTTGATCGCGTCCACCTTGGCGTCGACGTATCGAACCAGATCCTTGTCGAGAGGCAGATGCGGGAGCCGCTCGCGCAGGAGCGCGGAGAAGACCAGGTAGCAAGCGTCCAGCCAGTCCCGGGGTTTGCGTTTTCTCCACGGCGCCGGGATCTGGCCGAGGCAGAGCGTCTCGCAGAAGGCTTCCTGCACCTGGGCGCTGTAGCGATCGTCCCCGGCGTCGTGGCTGCCCAGGAGCAGCGCTCTCCAGTGGACAAAGGCCATCAGGTAGTCCGCGAGCGTGCACAGCGTCCCGACGGCCACGCCGTGGCTCCGGATCGTGTCGAGGTAGACGGCCGACAGCTGCAGCTTGTTGCGCCTCTCGTCGAGGAATTTGAACTGCGCCTTGGTGGAGCCCGACGCGCGGAAGCTGAAGGAGCTGCCCAGCGACGCCGTCTGCGGAATCTGCGACCAGTCCGGGACGAAACTGGGTAGGTTCTGCGCGCTGGTCATGACGGGGAAGTGGATGGCCTCGCAGATGACGTCGATCCTCTCGGTGGTGGTCATCAGGAAGTCCACGACGTCGGTGTACACGTCCTTCACGGACAAGCTGTAGTTTGGAGGGAATTCGCGTCGGATCTCGTCGGGCAGTACTCCGAGTATGCCGAAGACCTTGTCCCGCGGGTCGGCTGCTAGTTTCCTCCTGCAGACGCGCAGCAAGTCGAGCAGGGAATCCTCGCCCAAGCCCACGTGGGAGGGCAGATCCGGGAGGCTGGCCGGGCCTTGGTATATGAGAACCTGCGAGTAGGTAAACTGCTGCCGCGAGGCGGTGTTTCGCGGCCCGCTGCTGGACCAGTTCGGGAAGAATTCGTCCAAGTCGTTTCTGTGACGCTTGAAGACGTGGGAGGCGAGCTTGAACACGGCCCACGGGAGCTTGAGTGAGCCGCAGTACACGGTGACGGCTCGGGCGTTGTGCACCTCCTGCACGACCCAGAGACGTCGCCAGTAGTCTCTCTCGAAGAGGGCGATCACGGCCGCCAGATCTCGCTTCCCTACCATGGACGCCAGCAGGCTCCTCACGTCGGCGTGGGATTCCGCTCGGTCCGTCACCTCGTGCAGGAGCTCCATCGCCAACGGGCTGTCGTCCGCGTCCGGGCCCAGCCAGACCGCCACCGACTCGGCCACGGTGTAGATGCTCGGCATGAGCTGCACCTGCGCCGTCCGCTCGTCGCTGTTCGACTGGTCGATGCAGAGCGCATCGACCCATACCAGAACCGGGCTCGCTCGCTGCCGGAGCGCCTGCAGCGCCCCGAAGAGACTGACAGCCACCGAGATGCTCACACCCTCCACCTGGATCCGGCGTACATCACCGGCGTCGCCCCAGGCGTATGATACAGCGACGTATCGGGGAGGATTCTCCAACGAGCAGTGGAGTATGTTGCATTTTATCGTAGCCATCTTCGCGGGCAAGATCTCCAGGAGCCTGAACTCCCGCTGCCCTAGGCTCCTGTACCGGTAGGCCGTCTTGTCGCCGAGACCACCGCCAGCCGAGCTAGTCGTCGGTAGTAAATCGGGTGACGTGCCACTCAGCCGCCTGGGCCGCTCTTTTCCCCAAGCCCGCTTGCTAACCGTGATCAACTCGGGCCCGCTGTCCGCAGGCATCTTGATGATCGGAATAGACGGTGCCGACCGTCGGACCGCACTTACCGGGTCCGCTGGCACGATTAACGGGCTGGGCGGCGGCTCGGCTCTGCGGTAGTTCAGCCGGGGCGAGCGATCGGGCGAAACACCGTAGATGAGCGGCTCGTCCGGGAACTGGGGAGAGAGCAGACCCAGTCCGGCCGTTCTTTGGGCCGGTGGTGTATGCGGCCGCGGTAGGGGAGCGTCGCTGAAAGACACGACCCTGCGTCGGGACCCAGATGTTGGTGACGCAGGCGGCTTCAACGCCGAGACAAGCCCATCGTCCGCTTTACGGCGGAAGCCAGGCGGGGGCGAGGGGACTTGCTTGCCGTAGTGTCGGGCGAGGCGCATGTCTTCCGGGGGGTCCGCATTGCCGACCGCATCGGCGGACGTGTCCGGCCGCCGGCTGTGAGGAGACCGGGAGCTTTGCCTCGGCCGGGCGGGATTCGTTCCGCGCCGGGGCAGAGAATAATGCGCAAGAGGGGTATTGTCGTCCTTCGGCGGCTCTTCGAATGACACTCTCCTCGGGTCCGCTCCTCGCGGGGACCGGGCGCGGCGTCTCGAAGTTCG
>FTLB01012695.1_pt1 | contig 13847 bp, 11 predicted proteins | sample 1658291 | NCBI WGS metagenome assembly FTLB01 (sample SAMEA3914812, study PRJEB12502) | metagenome | biome: forest; material: soil | place: Canada | collected 2011-07-07 | depth 0.1 m
GGGGGGGGGGGGGGGGGTTGGATTTCCTGGGGCCATGTCTTCGGAGTAGCTACCTCTCTCCGCGTTGTCCTCAGTGGCTTCTCTCTCATCATTGGCCCCAGTTAATTAGGTCTTACTAATTAGAACCATTCTTAGAGGCAGGTTTCTTGGTGGTCGATGAGCTGAGCTGGACGGCCAGGGGCTCCCTGATTTGGTATTTGTGGGCCGCAAGGCCCGGATGCTTCCCCGTTCCGTAGCAAGGGGATGTCCCCTAGTGTATTGTATGATTCGCGTACGAATGGTTCAATCCATCTAAATTGCTAGCGTATGCGCTACGAAAAATCCAGTAGAATTGGCCGGTGGGCAACAACTTTTTCTTGAACCCCCTGCAGCGGCGTCGACAGCAACGTGTATGCAGGGGATGTAAGGATAAGTTACCATATTGGGCAGACCTCCAAAGTCAAGTCGGTGCGAACGTCAAGGTGTGATCGACAGGCTTGTGAATGGGCACCTAATTGACTCGTCGTGCGAGCCTTGTTCAATATATTCCAGTCTGAATCGACAAATATCTGTCTCTTTCCTTTATTATTAGAAGACATCGTTCGTCTTCTTTGGCCATAGTACTGGTTATATGCTCTATTTACGTTGGCTTGCCCCTCCGGACTGAACCTCTTTCTGCTGTTCATGCTCTAGTCATATCTTCCATAGGAACTAGTGCAAAATGTCGACGTACAATGGGATTACATACGGCTCTGCGCCTCCTGCCGGCATCACTCCAAATCCTGACGCACCGTACTCGGCTGCTTCGCTCATAGCGGTCTCCGCCATTTTCTTTCCGCTCGCTGTGATCGTGACGTCGATCCGTATCTACAGTCGGGCAAGACTTGTGGGCCAGGTGTCGGTGGATGATTGTGTGTGCTTTCTTTCCAGTCGCACTGTTTTATAAAACATGCCCCCAACCGTCTTTTATCCAGCTCCTCGCGGCCAGCTCTGACTAACGTATTTCGCAGACCTCATGATAGGAGCTGCGGTATGGCGATCGATGTCCCTAATTAGCCGTTGGCTACCGATCTGACGAATACCACAGGTATGCAACGCGGTAATGATGGGCTGCATATTTGACAGTACGAACATCCATGCCATGATCAGAGTCTCGACCCAACTTGGCTGACGGTGCTGGGTAGTGCTGAATTGGGGCCTCGGAAAGCATATGTGGGATGTGCCTTTGACGCCGGATCTGTTTCCCAAGTTCAGCATTGTAAGATGGATGGCCAATGTTGCCGATACGCTGCACTACAGCGAGGACGAACTGAAATTATCTAACTCTCTTCTGCAGGATAACCTCACCGCGGCTATTTTTTTTTGCGCAGCAACCGGCCTTGCAAAGAGTTCGATTCTCCTATTCTATCTCCGCATCTTCCCAAACGTGACTATTCGGTGGCTTGTATGGATTTTGTTTGCTTTTACTATTGGCTACTCCCTCGCGAGCGTACTGGTCAACATATTCAGCTGCAATCCCATCAGCGGTTCATGGGATCTCCAGGATGCAGCTATCACCGTTTGTATAGACAGACCGGTCTTCTACTTTGCGCAGGCGGGACTCGGTATCTTCACCGACATTGCCACGGTTGTGGTTCCTCTCCCGGCTCTACGGGCCCTTCGACTTCCGGCGAAACAGAAGGTGGGAGTCGCTGTTCTGTTAACGATGGGAGCCTTGTGAGTGGCTTCTCTTTGACAGACGAGTTCAATTAGCTTTTGTGCCTTTCTAATATTTTGACGTCGTCCAACCCGCAGTGTCTGCGTCGTAAGCATGGTCCGCTTACAGTCTCTCTATATATTACTCGAAGAAACGGATCTCACCAGTATGTCACCTCTATTACATTATGTGCAGTTCATATATGTTGTTTTGAAGACTACTAATTCCATCGCCGATATAGGAAATACCGTCGTTGCGCTCATGTGGTGCATCCTAGAACTCAACCTTAGCATCATTGCTGGAAGTGTTCCGGCGGCCAAGTCTTTCATTCAGAAGCTATTCCCCGGTATTCTCGGGTCAACAGCCGGCGTGGGGAGCGGCTACATCCGGTCGACTGACCCTTTCGAGAGCAACAAGGCTTCCCGAATACCTGGATCGAGCTCACGAGTGACAGAAAGATCATTCCATGTCACAACCAGCATAATGGCGGCGTCTGGGAGCGAGGAATACATCATGCAGCATCCGGAGCACACGGACAAGATTACCATGACGGTCGATTATGGATTCGACGTCGAACTTCAGCCGAGGGGAACGCCAACCGTGGTAGCGAAGCGTCTTAGAGCCGAGTAGTCACACAAAATAAGCCAACATCGTACCAGGGGTGCTCAAACTATTGAATCTGAGACGGGCAGGAACCAGGGGTAACTGACGGGTTTGCATGAAGCACATGGGATGAAAATCCTTGCTCTCTGCTCTCTAGCTTCACAAACTGACTCGGCACGTGTCAACTTTGTAGAATTTAATCCGACTCGGATACGACCTTCGCTTACAAGTGTGTATGTGAATACATTAGCAAACACGATTGGGAAAGATATATGAGGACGAATAAGTTCCCAGGGGACACCAACGCCCCCCCCCCCCGGTATCACATTAGAACACGTGAAGAAGGCCCAGTGGGAGGCGACACCCGTGAACGACACATTGTATCTGCGCCATGGCTCCGCTGAAGTTAGTCCACTGAAAGAGCGATACATTACATTGCGAAACTCGAACATCTCGCTAAAAGGGTGACAGGGCTTTCCAAAAGGGCTCACTAGCCGCGCAGGCCGCGGAATAGCCTCTCGAGCTTCTGTATCAGCGAGACCTTGTTACGGGCCAATATTTTGGCTTCGATCGCCACAGCCTATATGGGGAATAGACTGGCCCGAGGATTGGTCCACTCCACGTTCTCCATACGGACTTTCGCCCCCGCCCCCGGTAGGTACAGTACCGAGGAATAGATCAGGTGCACGCAAATTCCCCTCATAGCCGCCCATAGTCTCTCAGGGACGGAGGTTCCCTGTCCCCGCCTCAGTTGAAGACCAGGGGTAGAATCGACCTCAGCTCCACCTGCTATTTTGAGGTGAAAAGGGGTGCCAGCCACCATCTCGGCGTCTTATAGAACAATACGAACACAAGATTGGCTAGTCATCTTAGTTATTAATGCTTACCCCGTTGTCCGCGCCTTCCCTGGCCGTGTTCCAACCTATGTGGTGCTGCTCGTGCCATGCCTTGGCCCGCCCGCCGGCCCGCTTCGATTCCAACAAGAGACGGATTCTCCGATACTCGTCTCCCTCTCTCTTTAGCGGCCCTGCTTGCTGGAGCAGTTCATCATGCTTAAATACTCTAATTAATCCACTACTTCCTAGTGCGGTTTGCCCTCCAGCATCGGTTGGGCTATCCAAAATCCTCGCCGTCTCCTACTTCTCCGCCTAGTCATGTCGATCACGGGTTTCCTGCCGCTTCTTTCAGCGGTGTTGCTCGCCAGCTCGTCTGTATGGGCCGCAAGCTGTGACAACGAACATGGCTGTGAGATCGCTCTGCGCGATACTGTGACTGTCCTTGGGTGCAATTTGTTGAAGCTTGTATTTCCAACAAAAGTCTTCAGTCCCGGAGAGAGCGTGTATGCCTGGGAAACGCAAGACTTTTGGTCTAATACGGAATTGCTCAACCCTGCATGTGTATTTCGTCCAACATGCGCGTCGGACGTATCTGCCGCGATTCTCGCGAATCAACTGAGCCAGACACAATTCGCGGTTCGCGGGGGAGGCCATATGGGTATCAAGGTGAGTAATTAGCAATACAGCCATACGTCTTATCTTGTTCTTAGCCTAACGCTTGCTCGATACCTTATCCAGGGCGCTAACAATATTGACAACGGAATGCTCATTGTCATGTCCAATCTAACTACTCTTAATATCTCGGCGGACTACTCAACAGTGGATATAGGTCCTGGCCTTCGGTGGGGCGAAGTATACGCTTATGTGGCGCAGTATGACCGCGCTGTCGGGGGCGGGCGCCTTTCGCCTGTTGGGGTGCCCGGCTTGCTGCTCGCCGGCGGCGTTAACTTCTACGGAAATCAACATGGCTGGTCTGCCGATAATGTGCTGGAGTATGAGGTTGTACTTGCGTCGGGGTTGATCGTCACTGTCAATCGGAGCTCGTACACCGACTTGTTCTGGGCTCTCAAAGGAGGCAGCAGCAACTTCGGCATCGTCACCAAGTTCACTATGCGGACTTTCCCATCCACACAAGTATATGCAGGCGTTTACTCCGTTGCCGGCTCGGACGTCCCTGCATTTCTCGACGTACGCCCATCTTGCTGAACTCTTGGAGGAGAGAAGACTCACATTGTTAACTTATCGCTGCAGGCCGTCGCCAACTACTCAGCCTTCAATACTGATCCCCTGTCTCACATTGTTCCTATGGTCATCCCCGTTAATCCAAACACCACGGTTGCGAGTGTCATCCTTTTCTACGACAGTCCCACCGTATCCAATCCGGCATGTTTCGCACCCTTCTTCGCCATTCCAGCCATTTCTAGCTCGATGGGTTTCCAGACAGTTAGCGAGTTTGCCATCGAGACAGGCGCCCTTGTGACCCCAGGTATTAATGATATCTTCTTCGCTGGGACCGTTGTTGGGAAGACATACGCAGAACTGCAGGCGGCGGTGACGCTTACCAACAACTTATTCTTTGCCGCTCTGCCGACACTTTACGCTGTTGTGCCCGTCGACGATCTCGTTCTTGTCTCGATCGACTGGCAGCCAATCGGAACATTGTGGGCCAGTGCGTCTGCGGCATCCAACCCCACTGGGAATGCTCTCGGCGTTGACCCAGCCAGCAAGGGTACCTACCTAGCATGGGCCGGAGTTGTCGAGTGGAAGAGCAGCCAGTATGACGACGTCATCATGGCCTGGGTGCAGAACACATCGGTCACAATCAATAACGCCGCGCAGGCGGCCGGTCTTTTTGATGCCTTTAATTACATGGGGGACTCGACTGGATTTCAAGATGTCTTTGATGGCTATGGGGAGGCGAATAAAGCCCAACTGCTGGCTACATCGCAGAAATACGACCCCCTACGAGTTTTTCAGACGTTGATGCCCGGCGGGTTCAAGATCGGCCGTTGAGCTTGACGGCACAGAGCGCTAGACCACGCGGCGCCTTGTATTGGGTGCATTAAGATTTTGCTGTGGACTACTTCTCATCCGAAGACTCTCTCACATATTCATCACTTGCCAAGAATGAAGTTGTCAACTAGATAACAGTTTTGGGTTGTGTTAAGTGCAGATGGATGCCTATTGAATCCCTAAGGTGATCCAGTTTGGTTTTAATATTTTGCCTCTCTTAGAATACTAGCTAATACGAATAAGAGTAACGTTAGAGATAAAAAAATCTCTTACTGCTCTAGAAATATTGATTTAAAGAGGTCTTGGCTGGTGAAAAGTGAGAAAACTAGTTACTTCCGATTCGTTGGATTTCTTCTTGGCGAAGATGGACAAGCGCCTCAACTAAGTCTGACTAGCACCAACTCGATCCCATGAGACTAAGCGTGAGTGTATCAAATACGACACGCCCACCCTGGGCCATGATTTGGATCTCCTTGGATTCCTGATACCTGGGCCATACCGTCGCCGTCATCACAGTACCATCGCCGGCAAAGATTTCCAGACTGGATCGGTCAATCAGTACATCCAGGCTTAGTACTTTGGACGATTCTGCAATGACCGCTTGCCATACCCCGGCCTGGCCGTATCCAGCGTTCGTGGTGTCGAGGATGAGACTCGTATTTTGCACAACATAGGTTAGAAGGACCGACTCCGCTGCGGAACCGAAGAGTACAATGGTAAAGTCCGATGCTGTCGTCGAATCAATATCCACTCTAAGTTGGAGTCGCGCTGAATCTGGGGCTCCGAGACTGATGGTGCCCGTGACCTCCCTGGGACCGAGCTGTTGGAGGTCTTGGTAAGCCAAGCTAGCCACTTCGTTGATGGGCTTGCTGCCGAGGCCGCCGTCGGCACGGATGAAGAGCTCGCGCGTGATGGACTGTTGGCCGGCCCAGCCGTTGACACGACTTGGCCATTTCGATGTCGCCCAGTTGCCCATCCACGTGATAGCGAGGTTGCGTCCGGTCTCGTCCTCATACCACTGCATCGCGTAACTATCCGGCCCGGCGTCTACGAGACCGCTCTTCCCGGCGACGAGATTCGAGCCGTTGTAGGTGCCTACGACGTACCACCCAAGGCCGTCCCCTCCATAGAATAAAACCCATTTGTCTTGGAGAGGGAAGAAGTTGGGGCATTCCCACATGAGGCCGGTGCTACCATCGCCCTCGTACAAGACGCCGACATAGACCCAGTCCAAAAGGTCTGTCGAGCGGTATAGCTGGACCTTCCCACTGATGCCGTCGCCGGAGCCAACTACCATCTTCCACGCATTGTCTGTTCGGTCCCAGAAGACTTTGGGATCACGAAAGCCGCTTGTCGATCCCGAGGGGGGCTCTCCAACGATTGGATTGAGGGGATAGAGGGGGAAGGATACGCCGTTGCTACTGGCAGCCGTCGAGATGACTTCCGGAACTGCGTTGGGATGATAGGCCGTGTCCGTGAAATCAGTGAAGATCAGTAGCAAGTCTCCGGTGGAGTTGTCGCGAACCGCGCTGCCTGTGAAGCGACCAGAGGTATCGGCTGTGTTATTCGGGTATGGGGGATATAAGGCGACGGGGAGCTCGCGCCAGTGGACGGCATCGATGCTCTCGGCATGGGACCAATGCATGGGACCCCACAGGGGCTCTGCCGGGTTGAACTGGCTGAACAAATGATGAGAACCTCTCCACTGGATTAGACCGGCTGGGTCGTTGATCCAGCCCTGGTATGGTGTATAGTGGAACTGTGGACGCAGAGGATCGGCGGCGTAGAGGGAACACGGCTGTGCGGTGCCGGCTGAGGGCTGGTTAGCTTGGCCGAGTGTGTTGAACGTCAAGCTGTTGTCTCCGAGGGCAGCACAGCCTACGCGGATGTCATCAAGGTTGATGTGACCAAATCCTGCGGTACTGTTGTCGAAGACGAGGATATGGACCATCTGCCCGGCCCACGCGCTGGTATCCCAGATGATGCGAATGAGCGCCTCGTCGTTCTGCCCTGTCTGCTTCACGAGAACACGGCCGTCGCTTTCGCGTATCAGGGCAACATAGAGGTTCTCCGGGTCGTATCCGCCGCCGACGAGCAAGCTCATAACAGAGCTTGCTCTGAAGGAGCTTGACTTCATCTGGCCTACGCCGGCGTCCCCTGATTGGGCAAAACCCCACACATAATACTTGCCGACTTGCCCAAACGGGCCACCCCAGTATGAAGTTGTGTCGGTTACAGATGCGTTTCCGAATGCATCTCCGCTAATCACTTCCCAGCCGCTGAGAGTGCCCGTCTCGAAGCTTGGGTTTGGCGGGCCGGGATGGGTGTTGCTGTTGCAGCTGGTGGAGCGAGGAACATTTGCATAGCTGGGTACCGCCAGAGCTGATGCTCCGAAGAGGCATGCGGACGTCAAATGCGGCTTGAAGAGGGAGAACTTCATCTTGGTAAGATCCTACTTGTATCGCCTGAACGCTCACCGAGAAGCTGAAGGAGCATGTTCGAGGTAGGATTAGCGAACCTTATATGCACCTTAGAACTTGAATCTTTTATACTAGTTGTCCAACTTCCATCCTTTTTTTCCCGTCCAAGCTACTGTTGAAGCCCCTTCACTTCACGATGAACCACTGAGCGTCAACCCCGCGATCTCCGCACTCGCTCCACGCTCTCCGCAATCTGGGACAATGACTTCAGGAGCCGTTTCGATGTCGAGACCTCACATGGGGACGACTACATACATGCTCAATATTATTCGCGCAGCAAATGCATGTCCCCTGCATCCCTGTCTCGTCTGATTGTCCAGAGCCTGGCCCACTGCTCCCCCCTGGTTGCGGAGACAGATGACGCGCGGTGTAGTAAGCGGACGATGAAGAGAGCGTCGCGGAGTCTAAAATGTGCTCCGCGATATACTAACGGAGCTATACGCTAGTCAGGCGCGAGCTCCGCCGCTCGCACGGATGTATTTGAAAATGCTTGGTACTATAGCAGCCGCCAATATGACTTGTTCACTATAAGGGGAATGCTGATTCTCGCAAAAGGACTCGTTAACGCTCGGTACGGAGTTTTCGTATGCTACCAGAGACGTGGCGTCGACCCTTGCTCCCAGAGCTGCTAAAAGAGGAAATTACGCAGTCGTGTACTGCCGAGATTGGTCATAACCGGTTACCGCCAAGCTAAGTTGTCGTTATAGGAGCCAAACCGCAATTCACCGCATGCAATACGACCTCATGCAATACCACTGGATCTGCATGGTCATGTCCTCAACAGGTACCAGAGCCTGGCCCTGCTTCTCCGCAGCATCCCACCGCCAACTATCGACGACCTAGGCAAACTAGCACGACATTCTCCATATTCCAGTCCCCATTGTCAAGGCTTGGACGTCTAGACGACACCTGGATAAGCGAGGACAAAGCGAGCTATATGGTGCAGAGTGGGCATGGCTAGATCGTGGGGACCCCATCATGGTCCTGTCGTCCCCGCTTTCTCGGGTCACTCATAATATCCACGGGGAATGGAATCTTGGGGAAGCACAGGGTCGAGCAGGGTTGTTTTGACGAGATTTCGAGCGAAGAATTGTCCTTCCATTGGACTTGGTGACGAGAATTTAAGGGATCCACAGTACGGCAACCAAAGTGCTGTGACATGTGACGCCCCGGAGATGGTTCGTATGGCGCTGGGGAAATGATGGGACTGGGCCCATTGTCGATGCTCCATGGCCCTCGACAGCCTCTTCGGATTGGTTCTCCACCTTGAGGTCTGGATGCGAGTCTGGGGGCTTCTCAGTGCGGAGGAGCAACGAACCATTTGTCTCTATGTCCATGGATTGATCTGTCCATGTGAAAGAACTCTGTGTATATTAAAGCCCTTCGCTGGTCTTTCGAGCTTCTCCATGAGAGAGTTGGGCAAACTGAACCTACACATTCTTAACACTTCCGCCTTGAATTCCAATATTCAGTCTGCTATCCCAATATCTTTGGATTCTATTTCCTCGGACACTGCTCATCAGCCGACAAGATGCAGCTGATGATCAAGAAACCGGATGATATACCAGGTCAGTCCTGGCCAGCTATCGTCATTGGTCTCTTTGTGGCCTTTGGCGGTGTGCTATTTGGGTAAGCTTGCAATTATCGTCCCAATTTATGCCCCCAAGGACTTGTCTTGGCGCTGACATACAATATGATATCTCTAGGTACGATACGGGAACCATCAGCGGTATCCTGGCCATGCCGTACTGGGAAGACCTTTTCTCGACGGGCTACCGAGACAGCACCGGCCATCTGAACGTGACTGCCTCCCAGTCGGCCACCATCGTGTCTATTCTCTCGGCTGGAACGTTCTTCGGAGCCCTGGGAGCCGCTCCCATCGCCGACTGGATAGGTCGGCGGCTTAGTCTTATCGCCGTCACCACTGTCTTTGTCTTTGGAGTTGTATTGCAGACGGCGGCAACCAGTATCCCCCTCTTCGTTGCCGGCCGGTTCTTCGCGGGCCTTGGCGTCGGGCTGATTTCGTCCCTGAGTACGTGTATATTCCAAACTCGAACCAAGCTCTATCTGAGGATTCGTTAAGCTCACGCTCGCCAGTTCCTCTCTATCAGTCCGAAACTTCGCCACGGTGGATCCGCGGTGTTATTGTCGGCGCTTATCAGCTGTCCATCACCATCGGCCTACTGCTCGCCTCGATCGTCAACAACGCAACCAAAGACAGGCAGGACACGGGCTCTTACAGAATCCCGATCGCCGTCCAGTTCGCCTGGGCCCTCATTCTCGTGACGGGTATGACACTCTTGCCCGAAACGCCTCGTTATCTTATCAAGCAGAGTGACCACGCCGGGGCCGCAAAATCTCTGTCTCAGCTTCGGCGGCTCCCCGTGGACCACGAAGCCATCCTGGCCGAGCTCGCCGAAGTCCAGGCCAATCACGAGTATGACCTGAGCCTTGGTTCGTCAACGTATCTTGACTGTTTCAAGGGAAACTTGCTCAAGCGTCTGCTCACCGGCTGCTTCCTGCAGGCACTGCAGCAGCTCACCGGGATCAACTTCATTTTCTACTACGGAACGCAATTCTTCAAGAACTCTGGCTTCACCGACTCCTTTACCATCAGTCTGATCACCAACTGCGTCAACACCGCGTCGACCTTCCCGGGCCTATGGGCCATCGAGAAGTGGGGTCGCCGCCCTGTGCTCTTCTGGGGCGCGGTGGGAATGTGCGTCTCCCAGTTCCTCGTGGCTATTCTCGGGACCACGACGACCACGCAGGATGGGGACGGCAACATCATCGTCCTCAATCTCGCCGCCCAGCGCGCCGCTATCGCCTTCATCTGCACGTATATTTTCTGCTTCGCGGCTTCATGGGGTCCGATTGCTTGGTGAGTACTCTTATCTATCATGCACACACCGCCTGGTCTCTTCCGCCACTTTTTGCACTCTGAACAAATGGGGCCCGTGCGCTATCGTATACTACCGTAATCAATGGGCTGCTCGTATGTCGTGGCAACGAACTAACACGGGGCTTCAAAACAGGGTCGTCACGGGCGAGATCTTTCCCCTCAAAGTCCGTGCCAAGTCCCTCTCGATGACGACGGCTACCAACTGGCTTCTGAACTGGGCCATCGCCTACTCAACGCCGTATCTCGTGAACTACGGCCCCGGCAATGCCAACTTGCAGTCTAAAATCTTCTTCATCTGGGGCGGCTGCTGTTTCGTCTGCATCGCTTTCGTGTATTTCATGATATACGAAACCAAGGGGCTCACACTGGAGCAGATTGACGAGTTGTACGGAGAGGTCGCCTCGGCCAAGCAAAGCGTCGGATGGGTGCCGACGATTACTTTTAGAGAATTGCGCGAGACCAAGGGCGAGCACACTGTAGAGCAGGAGGAAGAGGCTCCTACCTCGGCTTGACCTGCGAGCTCAAGGTGACGACGTCACTCGTACAACCTTGAAGAGCGTGGCGTACCAGTGTGGAGACGTGCAGTTCAGCATGGGCCCTGGTAGATCCTTAGAAGAACGCAATTGCGTTTAAGTATGTTACCGCAAACACAAGCCGGGGTTTACTCCTTGTTTGGACTTCGCTCCCACTCTTTGCTTTCGAGTCACAAGTGATGATAATGCTAGGCTGGATACACATTAGACCAACTTTAGTCCGTGTTAGACGGCAAGGCACGTGAAGCTGGTCAGGTCGCAGTCTGGGGCTTTGGTGAGACTCTTCCGGCTGGTGAGAAGCGGTATCAAACAATACGAGGTCATATTTTGCATCGCTGATAGGGGTACATAACTTCCACAGTGGCTGGAGAAGATCAGGTATGCTTCGATTACACCCTCCCAGCTTGTCACTTGTTACGGCTCCGCGGAGATCCTCGCATGTCAGAATTAGTGCCTGTATCCGTTGGTCCGGTTCTATAAGTTAACAAATTTACGTATAATTATGTCGTCTTTGATGCGGGGTCGAGGAAGTAGACTGGCATCGACGAGCCAAGCATCCAGTCTACGAGAGTCCCACTCAACCCGATATCTGCCACATCTCCTCCCAATGTCGCCAGAGATGCGAGAGAGACCTAACCATGTTTGTTGACCTTGACCTCACATACTGTGATTCCAGATTTCTCCGTGTCTATGGCTGAATCATGACCGTCGTGAGTCGATTGCATGGTATACTTGTTGAAGTGGCGAGGCGGTACGCCAGCGGCGTAGAGCTCATCAATCTTGTCGAAGGGGACACCCTTTTCAGCTATCAGTCGATGTCTTTTTCAACGCAATTGGATTCATCACTTGCCTTGGTCTCGGGGAAGAGAAGATAGGCCGCGGTCGCCGCCGATAGGCCGGTTACGACGAAAACGAAGGCAGTCTTGCCGCCCAGGTTGCCGGCGTCCGGGTTAATCATGTACGGGACGGCGAACTGGACAACCAAGCCCCAGACGCCATTCATGGCGGTAACCAGTGCCTGAGTCGTGGCCCGCAGGCGCAGAGTGGTCACTTCGGATGCCAGGACGAACCCCGAGGCTCCGATGGAGACCTGGTAGACAAGGGCCCATATGTACATCATGACAACGATTCCCCACAGCGCCACATCGGAGTTGGGAAAGCAGCCGCAGATGCCCATGATGACGAGAATGCCGCTCAAGACGAACAGCGACGGCACGATGAGAGCGCGGCGGCCGACGATCTCGACCAGGGGAAAGGCTGCGCAGGTGGAGACGACCATGACGACATAGAGGAGGCACGAAGTCAGGAAGTAGTCCTTGACGCCGATGAGCTCAAAGAAATACGTCGCGTACGCGATGGCGAACACGGCGCCAATCAACTGCTGCGCGCTCGCGGCCAGCATGGCCGTCAAGGTCCGTTTCAGGTTGGTACCGCGGAAGCATTGCAATCCTTGGCCGACAGCGATACGCAGGATCGTGTGATTGCTCTCCTCGGTACCGCGCTGCTGCCTCGCGCTGGACTGCACATTTTTCTGGAGACGGCGTACTTCCAGGTCCAAGAAATCCGGATCGTGGCAGCCATACAGGCGCCGCATAGCTCGTCTTGCCTTGTCGGATTTATCCTCCCGGATCAGCCAGTACGGGGACTCGGGAAACCAATAGAATCCGGCGAGGAGCGCAGCTGCAGGGTGATACATTATTCAATGGCTGCTCTTTTTTTATATATGTGTGTGCGTGTCTGTGTGGCTGAGGTACATACCTGGGAAGATATACATGGAAACGATCACGGTCCACCACTGCCATTTCCCTTGGATAAAGCTTGCTCCGTAGCCGATGACAACGCTGAGATGTCAGTACCGGTGGGCAAACAGTCTATTGATGACAAATATATCCACTCACATGAAAAACTGGCCGACGACGATGCTAGTGTTGAAGAAACAGAGGAAAAAGCCTCGCAGCTCCGGTCGACAGGTCTCACCAATCCACAGAGGGGAGAGGGTGAAGATGATTCCGATGGCGAGCCCTACGTCGCGTCAGAAACCATCGTTGGGTGTCTACCATGGCCGACAAGACTGGCGGACCCACCATTCACCGCGCGACCGGCGAGATGCGTTTTCCAGCCCGTGGCGAGTTGTTGCAGGACCACCCCTACCGAGGACAGGATGGCTGCGACGAGGATCGGGGGCTTTCTGCCGTATTTCTCGAGGAACGGGACCGCGATCAGGGCGGCCACGACGTCGCACGCAGGCCCGATCGACTGCCAGGCCGCGACATACTTGGCTGGGATGAGCCAGGTGCCGTCACGCTGGAGGACGCCGAATTGTTTCTGGAACTCGGGAAGCGCTGCGAGCTGGCCACCGGCGACGTAGTCCCAGCCCAGCATCATGGGGCCGATGGATGTCCATAGGGCTGTGTGTACGAATCAAAACGTCAGATCTCGTGGGGCTTGGACGAAGCAGTTTGGTTGATTCGATTCGAAATCGTACCCCAGAGGCCATACCTCCAGTGCGTCTGCAAAATCTTCCATCTCCGCGACGGGTCAATAGCCGAGTAGTCCATGCTATGGGGATGTCAGTCCTTGTTATTCTCTTCTTCTCTTGGCATATTTGGCCCAGAACACGCACCCTGGTGCCATGGTGTCTTGACTAGCAGTTCTGTTTTTCTATAGAAAAAGTGTCCGGTTGCCGACAATGCCTTGCCAGCATTCCTGAGCGCGATGCCACCCCGGGGAGGTCGATCAGCATGCACAAACACGTCACGTAGTGCGCTTCCAGACCGGGCTTTTTCTGTGTGTGTGTGTGTGTGT
>FTLB01843380.1_pt1 | contig 13843 bp, 11 predicted proteins | sample 1658291 | NCBI WGS metagenome assembly FTLB01 (sample SAMEA3914812, study PRJEB12502) | metagenome | biome: forest; material: soil | place: Canada | collected 2011-07-07 | depth 0.1 m
GCCTTATCCTCTGTCCGTTGTTTAGGCGACTCCTGCAACGCCGCAGCTAGCATCTGGCAAACACGATCAAAAGTTTCTGTGAGCTCTGGAGCGGGAGTCACCGCCAGAAAAGCGTTGATGGTCTGCAGAATGGGGCCTCTGGACTGAGGTAGCGTCTCGCCGTAGACGTTGAACAGGACAGCCAAAAAGTTTCCTGCAAAAGTCCCGAGGTAGGCGAGGTTATCCTTAGCCTCCGCCCTGCTTACTCGGCTCTGCAAGACTAGATCTTCCTCTTCATCTGCTTGGATTGAGGCAATGGCTTGGCTAGATTCGATCACGGCCTTGAGGGCGCGACATATGTCCAGGCGCAGATCCACTTGCTGGTACAGAAGATTCGCTAGCGTCTCGGCAAATTCTTGATTGAATGCCTCTTTGAGATCTAAGGGTAGATCGCAGTATCCTGGCAGGATGGACCATATTTGGTGGACAACAGTTTCATAGATCTTGATTTCCATGGTCTTCTCGGCTGCCCCGTGGTCCAACACCCGCTGAAACATTGTTTCGCTGAGGGGTATGAATTCCGATTTAAAGTGAGCGAGGTTAGTATTCGCAGTATAGTCGCGCAAAAGGGGCAGGAGCCAGGCTCGTCCCGGCTGGCCCTTGGCAGGTTTGGCGAGATTCAGAGGCAAGACTTCCAGGACTGCTGCCGGACCCATTGCTCGGATCGCCTTTCCAAGAACTTCGTCGGCTTCTTGCTTTCCTGTGAATGAGTCGTTGCCACGCATCTCGCCTATTGTCCGGGTCACCCCGAGGAGGAATGGCGATGATCTCCATCGCAGGGAGTCGAACATCGCGCCAAGGACGTTGAAGGTTTCCAACCAGGCTGCCTGGTATTTGACTGTGAGAAGGCTCTCGGCAATTTTGACGATTTTCTCGATAGTTTTCTCGTCGTATATCGACGGTTCAAGGAGAACTTGGTTAGGAACGCAGTTTACCATCAAGGAGACTAGACATTCCGACGCAGAAATTCGGATATTTTTGGACTCAGACTCCATAAACTGTGAGATCATGAGGAACAGTTCTGGCAACTTCTGAAAGGTGTCCTCGGGCTCTATCTGCGCCGATACATCGTAGCCCCTTGCCAGAATGGCGATCCACGGGGGAAGAAGCTGAGTGTCGTTGGCCGCTGGTCGCAGCTCCAAAATTATGTCCAGCAGTCTAGGCAATTTAGAAGACGCGATCTCGTCGGCCATTCCCTCAAAGATCATCTCGAATATGTCGAAAACAGCGACGGTCAAGTGCTCGTTTCCAGACCGTGCGATGCCCAACAGCAACTCGCAAAGCGATTCGATTTCCTTGCTGGGCCAGCCCCCGCTAGCTGATGCCACAGTCCTAACGAGTTGCAGGGCATGGATGGTGTCAGGATCGTGGATTGGCTCGGCCGTTTTCTTCTCCTTCCTGGTCCGAATCGACTTTTCGGCCAAGTCTGCCAGCTTGAGCTTCGCAGTCTCGGCACACATAGCTGCGGCCGGGTGGTCCAGAGACGGGCTCGGAGGCGGGCTCTTCAGAACCTTGGTCAAAGCATCCTGAGCCCTCTTGCGCACTTTGGGCCTTGGATCGACAGCCAGCTCCAGGAGACCTCCGATGGCAGCCCGGGGGCTAACCTGTTTGGCGGACATCTCCCACGCCGTCGAGTCCTGGGCGAGCAACAGTGACTCGAGACATCCTATTGATGGTCTGATCAGAGGGGCATCGGCACCGGGTTGACTGATGACAGGTGCGAGCAAATTCAAAATTTGGGCGAATTTGCCTCGGAGAAGAGCCGGGGGGGTATACGGCGTGACAATGTCGAGAAGGTAAACGACCGGTGTTGCAATTTCTTTCTTATTCAGGAGAGCAAGAAGCGCCGCGAAGTAGCTAGTTGGGGTCGCGGATTGGTTCTGCTCCTTGAGGGTGGCCTCAACCGCTCCGAGGACGACGGCGGTCTAGCAGCAAAGAAGCAGACATGTTAGTCTCTATCGTTTCGAGTGACACAGTAGTATTGCACGAAAGCTGCTTACCTGTTTCTGACTCTCAAGATTCGGAGAGCGGATTTTCTCCAGCTTCTCGTCCAGAGTGACCGACGCCATGTTCGCAATAAGTATTGGTTGCGAATCTAGAACGCTGGAAACTTTCAAAATCTCGGAGAAATGTGAAGTAGTCTCTTCCCAAGTAGCAGGTTATTATCGAGGAAAGTCCCCAGATTTTTTTTTTAAAATTCCTCGTTATCGATAAGGAATTTCGGATCACAACCCCACCATTCGGCCTCCTGATAACGATGGTGGGATGACTAACCATTTTGGTTCCCTACGGGATCGAGCCCAACAAGCAAAATAAACATTGTTGCAAGAGTGCATGTAATATTCTGCTCTGGGTGCTGTCTTGAGACTTACCAGTATAGGCCGTCTCCAAATTGTTACAGATCTTATCCAACGATGGGGTGCTCTAAGGCATTGGAAGGGCTGGACAGCATGCTGGTTGGAAATAAAAATCGGCCCAGGAAGTTGGCTAAGCTGACCCAGAGAGAAAATCCTCGTCGCCACGCCTAGTACGGGGCTTAACCAATTCCACGAGGACGTCAGTCATCCTCGGGAGGAGTTTTATGCACTGAGTGAAGTCGTGAAAATTCAAAGAGGCCTAGAAACTGGGCACAAGACCCTTGTTCGTTGTCAACCCGAATAAATGCCCACAGCCGAACGCCTTTCAGAAGCCACAGCCCGAGGAACTCATGCGCAGTAGTTCTAAACACCTCATCCCACTATGAGAACTCGTTATCGGCCTCTTCAATCTGGCCTTTAACCCTAACCAAGATAGCCGTCTTCCATTTGTCTAGTTTAGACATCTGATCGTAGAGGTATAGCTTGTCGGTGAAAGCATCCTGGTCGCCGGCTTGGATCGCAGCCTGGAGATCCATGAGAAGCTGGTGCTCGCGCTGGCTCGCGAACGAGGGGTCTTGCTCGCGATAATTGCCGAGGGAACGCTCGAAGGCCACCATATCCTTGGTCGCTAGATGGCAGATTCCGGCCTTGAGGAAGTAATCTTTCACCGAGTACTTCATTAGGTTGTTGGTAATGGAAGACGCTGCCACCTTCTCAAATATCCCTATCGCTTTATAGTAATCGCCCTCCAGGGCAGCGAGATCGGCAACCTTGAGATAGAGCTTGTTGGCGAGACTAGTGGGCACATAGGATCGCATTAGTGATCAGGTAATACCTCCAATGAAGCCGAGCCGGAGCCATCGGATGGACTATCACTCACGCTGGCGCGTTGTCCCCCTCATACCAGGTAGCCGCCTTCTCGTAACTTTCCAGCGCATGCTTGGTATCGCCCAGATCGTTCTCCAAGACCTCACCCATGCTTTCCATATGAGAAGCGGCTCGTCGGAAGTTGCCCTTTGAACAGTACTGGTTGATGGGAAAATCAAGGCAGCGCACGGCGTCCTGAGGAGATTCCTTCCGGTAGACCTTGAAAGCATCGATCAAAGTATTCGCCGCATCATCGGGTTCTTTGAGGTTGTTTATCTGGATCTTAGACGCTTTCTCGAACGTAGCACCTGCTTCCTTATCTACACAGATTGGTTAGGACCCGGCCGTGTCGCAAGTCAGTCGCGATGGTTTTGGGGCGGCGCACTCAGATTTTGCATCCTAAAAGCGTTCGCCGCTTGTATGTATAAGTCGACGGCATCTTGGTACTTGTCCTGGCGTCCACCGAAGAAGCTGAAGCCCCCGGAGGCGCCCGAGATTGTCTTGTCTGCCTACAGGGACATTTCAGTAAGGAGCCTCAGAGAGGGGCAAATCAGCGCGGGGCAGGATCTCGAGACTGGTTATTCCTAACCTTCTGAAGAAGAGCGCGCGGATCCTGTGCCATATTTCCGTGGGTTGTATTCCTCTGGTTAAGTCTCGAATAAAGGGATTGCGATGCCGATGGTAAGAAGCAAAATGCCCGGCAGCCTTGGACTTCGTTGATCGGCTGAGGATGACTTGTTCGTTGGCAGTCGTCATATGGATCGTTGCGGGCCACCTGTCTCCATAAAAGAAGCTATGACGCCCAAGCCTTGCACCGCCGCTCATTTCGCCGAAAATTGGTAGTACGAACGAGGTAGAGCTGCCAGGGAATGAAAATGGTAGCAGGGATTTTCAAAAATTGCGCTACACCTCGTGGCTGCAATGACACTTGTACGAAGTAGCTATCTGGCACACCAATTGTGGTTTCTCCTAGGCAGGCAAGAGATGACAGCAAAGCTTGTCGCTGGCCGGCGTCAGACACTAAGTTCTCTTGAAGCTGCAACGACTACTGAGTAAAACTGCCGGCTTCACAATGGAGAACCTACTACGGCGCTGTTTGGCTCTTTCCGTGACATTACCTGCGCGTCTGGCTAGGTGGCAGTCGCGTCGCGTTCCTGGGACCGCTCCTCACATTCGATCGTCATCGTCGTCTCCCTCGCTAGAGAAGGTTGATTTAAAAGCCCTCCTGGCGCGTCCGACCTGGTCAGTTCGGTCTCTTCTTCCTTCCGATGGATCCATGGCTGCAGAAGCTCCCATCAGCTCTCAACAGCTCCACCACCTGCTTCGACTTTCCGCGCTCCCGCTTCCCAAAACGCCTCAAGACGAGGCTCGGATGATAGGGACCCTCCAGTCGCAGCTTCACTTTGTGCGGGACATCCAGAGCGTTGACACAAACGGGGTTGAGCCGCTGCGGTCTATTAGAGACGAAACCGAAGAGGGAATGGCGGAAACTACAATCGGACTAGACGACCTTCGAGCTGTATTGGCCAACGAGACTGTCCATGGGCACAACAAGCGACCCAGGATGGATCGGAGGACAGCCGAAACTAAAGGTATCGAAGATTGGGATGTTCTAGGGACTGCACAAGAAACGGCCGGGAAGTATTTCGTTGTTCGAGCAGGGAAATCCGCAGAGGACATGTGATTGCGGCACTTTTCCTGGAATCTCTCAATCTGCCTTTCGGCTCCAAGTCTGGAGGAGATCCAAGTCTGGAGGAGACATCTTCGCTCCCAAAGCTTGATGAGGCTTCGGAGTGACAGTCTCACATGCAGCCGGGAAACAACTGATCGAATGATGTGGCCGGACACTCCGGTTCGCCAATCCACTTGGTCTTGTTTGGGAGTCTCAACCTATTTCGAGGGGGGGGATGTGAAGAGCACAAGAACCTCTGACCTCTTGCCCCAACCAGGACCTCACGAAGGAACATGCATGGATGGCATATGGGACGGTGGGGAATTCATGGCTTAACAACCGAAGTTTGATGGGGCAAGGCATGAGACAACTAAGTCTCTAGTGATGATAACATCCATCTTAGGGTACGATACATCGCCTGCTACCGCAAATTCCTCTTACCTGTTAAGCCCATGTCTCCAACAGGTATCTCCAGGACTAATGCTGACATATTTTCAATACAGGATATAAGCAGAAAGAACGAGTGCCACGGTTAGTGAATGGTTCTGCTGCGTGTACTGCCAGGGTGGGATCCGGTGCAGACAAAGCAGCAGCCAGAGTCCAGCCTCGAAAAAGAATTGAAAACTCTCCAACCTACTTCCTGTTTCTGCCCTTTCTCTTGATCCTCGTGCGAATGATGCCCGGCTGCTCGCAGGGGGCCTGCCCTCTGGCTTGGGCCTCGGATGATGTACCATCGAGACACAGCTCTACCGCGTCTCGCTTTCTGTCTCGTGCACGGTTTTTGTCCTCGAGAAGAGCAAGAGCCTTCTCATTCGCAGCAACGGCATCTGTGCGAATGTCCTCCCAGCCAATGCGACTCAGAATGCTGCCGACGAGATGTTGGTATCTCATGTGGCCACCGATTTTAGCGGTGACATTCACGTTCTCGACACCGTTAACTCCCACGATGCGGCACACTCCTGCGACGCCGTACTGGGTACTTCCTGTCCGGTAGAGAAATCCCAGGATGTAGTCGCTCTCCGAATAGACATTGACAAGACGATTCGACACCGCGCTCCTCATGGTGCCCCAGACGAGCAGCTCGGATGGGGCTGGTGCCCCCATTAGAATGGCATTTTCGACGAGTCCGAAGGCTCGCTTCTCAGCCAAACTCATCAAGCATGTGTAAACGACTCGTGCTCCTAGGCTGTAGCCGATCAGCGTGATTCCGCGCTCGCCGTGCAATTTGTTGATGATCATCTCAGCTAAAGCAGTCCCGGCCTTATCTGCGCGAACCATACCAACGATCCACGGATTATCGATTGCCTTGCTAATTTTCAATAAGCCGGCGGGCCATGTGCTTTCCGTCGAACTGTTGCAACTCGAGCTGACCTTTCCGTTTGGTGGGCTGGGCTTATGAAGACTGGGGGACTCTCTGGTCCTCCGGGTAGCGATTTCTCTCTTCGCGTTTGACCAAGCAGCACTCTTGGAGACGGTCTGCAAAGCACTGCCTAGCTTTGATAACGCCTCTGTCTCCCACCGGATGGCATAAACTTCGCTGCGGTCACCGAGTATACGCCATGGGGCAATGACATCCCCCGGTTCCGTCAGCCATCCTCCAATGCACAGGACAGCTCGCAAACGGCGCTGTTGAGGGCAAATCTTTCCGATCTCGGTGACATTGCCTTTCGAGTCATGTAAGGGCTGGAAGGCGAAGTCTGCAACGTCCTTGGCGTATTGTTCCATGGCCTTTCCTGTCATTCGAACACTGCAGATGCCGAACAAGGTGCCCACCGAGAAACCGCTCTCAGACATGCTACCCATAATACCGAGAGCAGCACTGCTTCCGATGTCAAGACCACTAGGTATAGTGCCAACCCCGGAAGCAACAAGAGATGCAGCAAGGCGGCCGCTCGTGGGGTAAGGCGTACTTCCGGCTGTGAGCCCCATCATTCCGGGCTTCCACTTCTTGGGCGGCTTGGCTTCCTCGGGTCTCCTCCGTAACATGTCCGCTGGTTCGGCTTCTTTGATGCCTTCGGCAAGGACATGAGCTAGATTGACCTCGTCGTCAAGCAGCACGTGCATTGGCACATGTAGCGAGGAAGTCATGCTGAGTAGGAAGATCCTGGAATAGGCATTGTAATGATCTAGAGAGATGAGAAGCAGCAGCATTGCGTGCAAGACAAGTATCTTCCTTTCCATGGGGAGATAGCTCAGGGTCGTAGGCACTGGAGGATAAAATCGACGCATAGTTTCGTCCTCTGGAGTCATGCATGTCTTTGTAGCTACTCCTTGATATTAGCACATGTTGTGCGCATTACTTGACTGGGAAAGATTGGGATTCCTCCATACTTACCGAACTGCTGATTGGCACTGTTTTGATTTCCCGAAGCTGCTCGTTTTGGGAATCGACCTCGATCGCCGGGCCGCCTGGTTGATTTGGCAGAGATATCGCCCACTCGACGAGTGACAGAAATTTGCCATCTTCTGAAATTATGCGTGGCTTCTCTCTTCAGCTCTTGTAGGATGGGACGCGGAGGGTTTCGATCTCCGTCCAACCCAGCGGCCACTTCTTGTCCTGTGTCTGCATTCTGAGTGCCGGGTGCGGCGGGGGTTGGGCCATCGAACTCAGCACCAGATGCTAACTTTTGAGAGGCTGATCGGGTAGGACCTTCACGGCTGCGGTTTTGGCCATTTTTCTGTCTTGAGGTCGACTGATGTGGGCTGACAGCCACGCTGAAGTCTCGCAGTCGAGCTGGAAGGCCTTCCCAGAAACTAGAGCGAGGTGGGATGTCGCTACTGTTGACTCCTGGTGATTCGAAGATGCTGTTGAGTTGTCTCTGCATGTTGTCACTGATCTTGCTAGTGAGAGAGATCAGCTCATTTTTCTCGGTGACTGTCAGCAGAGTACTGAAATCAGCTTCGCGTCTAGGAGGCTGGACACCCTTTTTACTGCCAGAAGGCATCTCTGTCTGGTCATCTGAAACGGTGTCGATGGTAGATAGCTTGTTGTCTTTGGTCTCGGAACCGGGATTGACTACATCTGTAGCTGGTTTGCCGTCGACTTGACCGGATTTGGGGCCGTTGCTATGTTTCTGTCTAGCTTGTCAGATCAGAAATTAAAGAGTCAGCGGATGTGTAAAATGTTACCGGTATTTTGGTCACTTCGATATTGGATGCAGAAGGCACCTCGGCGGGACCCTGACCCGAGTTGGCCATCGCTTAAGTCGCACAGGCTGATGAAGCTGTTCGTCACTTCCCAATATTCGAGACTCGGCTTTTCACCTGCCTTGTAGTGCCGCAGATGATACACCGGTGGTCGCTTTGCTTCCCTGGTTAGAATTTCCATCTTCAATCTTGGACCCTAGAGGTAGGTGCCTACCTACCTACGCAACCGCAGGCCAGGGGCAAAGGAGAGCAAGGGCGGAGGGGGGAATGCAAAGTTGTCAGGAAATCGTACTTGGGGATGAACTTATGAAATATGAGCCCCGTTTGAGGTTTGCCGAGGACGGATAGAAAGTTCCTGGACCGTGGAATGGGAGAAATTTGTATAAAGAGAATAAGCGATTGGGGTCTGGGGTCACCAGGTATTTTGTTTGCAGCACAGGTGGTGCTTTCAGAAAGGTGTCACAACGTAGGTAGCTTTTGACTTAGTTGATACCAGAAGCAGCCGGGTGACAATGCAACAAGCCGTTGACTTCTTGTTGCCGACGGAACTGAGTGCTAATCCATAGTCTGTGCTGTGGTAGGTGCCGAAGTGAGGTGCTACAAATTGACCGGCACAACAACGGAAGGAAAATCCGACGAATGGGCTAAGGTGCATATGCAGATTTTAAATTTCCATAGTATAGTAGGTTGATTATATCCTGTTCCAGTACGGACTTATAGGCAGGTATCTATAGAAAGCTCTCTCTGCTTGACGATGTTCTCTGCGGCGATCACGGCGTAGGCACAAACCCCCCTTCGAGCCTACGTTTCTTACGTCTACTTCAGATATCTGCACTCGTCAACGTAGACATAGGACATAGGAGGTCTCCAAATACTGCCAAGATCCTAAGTATAAACCCGCTCCGTTCAGTCGCCATTAGAGGGTGGGAATATAGACGAGATGCGCTCTACCGCTATGATTGTACCCCTGGCCCTTCACGGAATTCGTGCCAAACTAACTTTCTTCGATAGTAATTTCTCGACCAATACCCGGGTTCTTTGTAGAATATCACTTATCGTAGTTGGAGCTCTGTGTTCCTCCTCTTCTCTGCTCTGTAGTAAAACAGATCGTAATGTCCTCTTCTTGCAGCTACCCGGCGAAGCCACGTCATGCAGGCAGATGAATGAGAACTTTGAGCCGTGAGCATGTCTTAGTAGAGGTATGGTACTCACTATCAGGCACCTATCTATCTTACCTTCCTGCATAACAGATTCCATACCACTCTTTCCAACGGCATTTCATGACTTTACAAAGTCTTTCAGGGGCCTCCTTTCCCAATGTTTACATGAAGTCGGTTCGACAGGAGACGAGTGTGGAGACAAAGCTGACTAAATGTAACGTACCGCAACCTTAAATGCTCTGACGTAAGTAAGGCGCTTGGGGACCGTGGGGACCTAACTACCGCCTGGAGAACCAGCGCCTTTCGGTGGCGACCCCGCCAAGCATTTCATGCCTTCGCTTTGTCTATCTTCTCGATTGCAATCTCGCCTTCTTCTTCGCCTTCCTTAGATTTCCAGTTTTCCAATAGACCACCAGTCCATAGACGTTAGAGTTAACCGACGATCTCTTAGAGAAACTGCGATGGCGTCGTTTGCACAGCAACAGACGGCTCGTCCAGCTGCCGCCCAAAGCCAGGCACAGAGAGATACTGCGCCACAGAGCCAGACTCAAGTACTTGTGCAAAGTTCACCCGAGACGCAGACTCCAGCGACACTCCGACTGCGCGGGGCCCATCCCCCAACGTCAAGATCCGTACAATGGCGCGAAGATGTGGTAGACAATGAGGGGCTTGGTCGGAAAAGATCCAAGGGTAGGTTCTCTGCGCCTAGCATGATGGAGTTGTTGCTAATGTTCGCGATAGTGTGCTGCATATACCATAGACCGAAGGGCGTCGATGAATCCAGCGATGAGTCTTCTTCCGACTCGAGCTCTTCCGACTCAGACTCGGACTCAGGCGGCGATGCCTCGAGAAACAGGCGAATGGACGATGGCAAAGCGCGAAAGCATGCACGCGACTGCCCCGATCACGACCACAGCGCAGATCATCACCGGCATTCTAGACAGCCGAGGAGGAGAGATGGAAACGAGCCACGGCGACGTCCCAGCCCTAATGCGTACGAGAAAGTTCCAAAGTCAAAGCCAAGAAGCGAGGCTGGAGCGGGTAGCAGTACACAAGCATGAGCGGGCTGGGGCATTTTCGAAGATGCCGACGGAATCTGGGCGTTTCTCGATGTCTCTCAACTTCTGAGGATCTCCTCGGTCGTGGATGTATCGGATCTTGGTGCTCTCTCAACGACAGTATCGCAGGATCACCATTCTAGACTTGGATGATCAGATAGGGCCTGGATCCTCATACAGCACCTTAGACATGAATATCAAGTGCGCTGGCGCTCACTGCTCTCCCGCTGTTTCTGAGCCCGAACCCTTCTTTCTTGGCCATTTGAGAATCGCCTTTCAACTCTGTTTGACAATGGATCCCGCATCAAGCTCATTCGAGACTTGCGAGTATAGTATTAAAATAGTGGTGTACTCTACACATAGCCTTTGTCTAAACCTAGTCAAACTGTTGATATAAGCGTGTTCAGCCTTCGCTCGGGGCAGACGTTTTTTCTCGATGTCGATAGGACAAAATACAGATATTTCCCACGTTATCTGTCTCCTTGAGCTTTACGCTGGGATTGCAAGACCGTCAGGTTACATGGTATTGAACTTTGGATCTGCGTCTCTACCATTTTAATGAGTCGAGGAAGACCTCCGCACAGCTTCCCCCCTGTTCCTCCGACGTTCAACGTCTTCGATGCCCTCGGGATTGAAGATCCCTTGGAAGTCTTGACAATCGGCGAGCTCGGGGACAAAAAAAGACGAGCTGCCCTGGTCAGCCATCCTGATAGGGGATTCCGCCCCAGCGGTGGTGGTGATGAGCCTTTCCCGAGTCAAGCCCTCGTCAATGCCGCATATGATTTTCTCACCACCGACAGGGAAATCAACGACGGTGGTAGTGTTGATGTCGAGGTATGGAATCTATACGCAGTCCTCATCAAGGAAGGTTACTTCAATGGCGCTCAATACCAGCGGACCTTCTTCCCGGAGAAACGAGCCGAAGGCCCTAAAGCAGTATGGCCACAGTTCTACAGGCTTGCTCTTCCAAGGACTGCGCCGCGACCATCTGGGCAAAAGTGGCCGTTACCTCTGTACGAACATGAAGTTTATTCCTCGAAACTTTACAGCATTGGAGAACCTCCTCCACGCCCTAGCACCGGGCCACAAAGCCATTCACACCGAGCTGAGTCGAGTGCTCGAGATGGCTATTCTGACAGCGCCCGCTCAGACCACACCCATGGTTCTCGAACCCGACAAGGTCCTTGGGCATCCCGAGGAGAATGGACCCCAGAGAATAATGATATCCCGCGGCCCAATCCGTTCTCCCGGCCATCGGGATTCCCCGAACCACCGCCTCCGAGGACAGACTATCACAGCAGGTCACAGCGGCCACCGCCTTATTCTCGTGGCGCCGGACCCAATGCTTCCTTTGGCCCGGATCCTCCATGTGGATGTCGAGAATGCCAATCACCGCGCCCATTCTCCTCTCCGAGGCCATCGCACTTCGCCGGCCCCTCAGGAATGCCATCGTCTGGCAGCTTCGATCCGTACGGAGGATACCCGATGCGACCGGGAGCACCTGGTAGCGATAGAAACGGATACGACCGGGGCTATAATACTTCATCGCATCCTCAAGCGCACCCTCGAGGATACGAAGACGACGTCATCATCCAGTGCGACGCAAACGATGTCATGGATCATGACGTCAGCGCATTCATGCCTGCTGAGGGGGAGGGTTACGTGCCTCACCGGCAAGGTGTCCGGGTTCACGTTGGCTACCCGCGCCCGCACAGGTCGAGGCCAAGAGAACAGCGCCAACCAGTGTGGTGCTACTTTGGCTACCAGGGTACGCTTCTTTTCGTCCCCGACGCCAAGCGACTGCTCGATGGAGAGGTAGTGCAGTATCCCCTCCGGGCTGACAACGGCGAGCTCGCCGTCTGGATTGCTGGTGACGAGGTGGACTTTGTGGCCGAGTTTCGGGCCCCAAGGGGTCTGATGGACTTCAAGAAGCGTGTGGCTTGGTACACTATGAACGGATTCTGTCGGAAATGCAAATCGCATTGCCAACGTCAACCTGGCACGTAGGATTCTCTGAACAGACCCCAGCCCCTCTCCGGGCGGGATCCCTCGACTGACATAAAGTCTAAAGAACTTGTCACCGTGCGGGTTCACTACCCATGTGCTTATCCCTGCATGAAGGCTCGAACATAGCTCGCTCAATTCAAAGGTTTAAATAGTGCGTGCGACTCCTCTAATGAAATATCGCACACAATGCGTGCTGCCTATGCCTTTTCTTCTTCAAATGTTCCTTCCTCCATGTTACCAAACACAGGGAATGCCGATGCTACCCATATCATACATGTTATCCTCTCAAGATCGTGACGGTATAAACCAATCTCGACTGTCTGTTTATTCATTCACTTGTCTTGGGTTCCGAACCCCTCAAACATGGGAGGTGGACCAAGCATGCTAGGCACCTGCTTCCTGACCAAACCTCTCACTCGCCCTTGTTCGGGACGTGGTACGCCCTGGATGGCTCTCGGCTCCTTCATAAGCGAAGGGTCCAGTCGGGATGGTATTCGCGTGACGACAGCCCGATAATCGCCGGGAATCTTGGCGGATGGGACTGGAACGGATGCTGTTCTCCAGATGTGATCTGATATATCGCTGAGATATCCGGGAATCTTAGCCGCCTTGGACGGTGTGCTCAGACCGAGCGAGGCACCATGCGAGGCCCTTATGGTCGAGAGACGGGACAGACCAACCGACAGCGCCGGACGACCTCGTGCCTTCTTCGCCAGAAGGATCTCGTCGAATAGCCTGATCGATGGGTGGGACGAGGATGTCCTCTCGCGCTCGTGGATAAATTCATTGAAAGCTGTAAAGAACTGTTAGCCACCTACAATCGTGATATATTATGAAGCAGGTGAACCTACCTTGCGTATCCCTCATCATGGTGGCGTACTCCTGCTGGTCGTACGGCAAGCTTTTGATGAAACCGTCCATATCGAACGCAAACAGCTGGCCATTCGTTTTCTGGTCCTTGGTAGGGCGCCCAAGGTGTTTCCGATACGTGAAGAGCAGGCTGGCCATGCAACGAACAAATGCCGCCCGAACCCGATCTGCGTGGAAGGCGTCTGGGCAAACGAGGGAGACGAAAGCTAAGCACCGGTTGTGTGACAAGCAACCGCAACCGTTACACTTATAAAGGCCGTCTCCTTCCGACCGCTCCTCGCAGATAGTACAAGTAGACGAGACTTCGGTGGATGACCAGTTGAAGCAGTGACCTTCCACCCACACCGTGTTTGCGGTGTTCTTGACAGGCTGGATCATCATACTGGGCATGATGGTGGAAGCAGCGATGGTAGACTGAGCATACGCCGAGGGAGCATACCCTCCATATGACGACTGCGAGTCGATCGAGATGGCCGAGATAGAAAGATTCTGCCCGTGGCCGTTGAGGAACGGTAGGCTTGGCCGATGCAGCGGCGGATGCTTATCCATGCCAAATGATGAACTCCGCCTTGACTCCCTGTCGAAATACCCAGATCGTTTTTCTCGGAGAGTTGCTCCAACAGCAAAGCCGGAGTCATTTCGCGATACTGGGGTGGTGGGCATGGG
>FTLB01822934.1_pt1 | contig 13815 bp, 14 predicted proteins | sample 1658291 | NCBI WGS metagenome assembly FTLB01 (sample SAMEA3914812, study PRJEB12502) | metagenome | biome: forest; material: soil | place: Canada | collected 2011-07-07 | depth 0.1 m
GCTTAGCGTTATACTTCCCTGCTGCGGCTGGGTAAAGGCTATAGTAATATTGTCTTTGGCAGGGTTAGGGTAAACTAAAGCTGCTTTTACAGGCTGCTGGGCAGTAGCTATGGCAGTAGGGAAGTCGCTGTCTGGAGTAAATGTTCCCACAGTATCGTTTCCTTTTCGATAGGCTACTAAAGCCCAATTTTCATTGTACTCCAAATCTGCAATGGTGTAAGACGTTAACCCTAAACCGTCATGAAATTGGGCTGAATTAATAGGAAGATTACTACTGAAAGATGAATCCTGGCTAATTTCACCCAGCTTATCAGCGCGTATTGTAGTAACACCGAGGTCAGGGTAAGGATATCCACCCTCTCCATTATTAGAGAAATACCCGCCGTTGTTAGTAAAATAATTTTGAAATTGATTAGGATACGAATTATTCCAATTAATAGGCAGATTGCAGAGCTGGCCAGGGTAGTTATTGGCTATATGGTTTGCTGAGTCTATAAAAATAAGCGTATCAATAGGATTTCTGGAATTTATATTAAATAAATTCCAATGACCGTTATTATATTGTTGTAAATGAATTATATATTTAATTGTATCTCCGTTTACGTACTTATTATTAATAGTAAACTTATACGTAACATAAACAAATCCAGAAGGCCCGTATTGTCCATTAGTCTCGTTCCAGTGTATTTCAAACATATCCCCCACGTTCCAGTTAAAAGCTCCTTTAAAGCCGGGAAGTAATTCGCCAACATTTCTGCCTTCAATGCCCGTTAACGTATAGCAGCTATCTGTATTTCCATACTCATATGGGTATCTGATAATACCGTATGACTTAGAAACTATTACGGTATCTCCAGATGAAAGGCTTATTACTCTTACAGAGTCTAAAACCCCAAAAATAGTTTCTTGCTTTATCTGCGCTACTTGTGCTGTAATGTATTTTGTAGAATCGTATAACCAGGTGTAATTAAGCGGAGCCATAGTATGTAAAACAATGTTTAGGCTATCTTTAAAATTATAAAACCCTGTATTCAGTATGGTTACTTTCTTTTGCAAAAACTGTGGTAGGTTAGACCTTATATAAGAAGTTTGTTTGCAGGTATCGCAATACTTGGCAATTCTGTTAAGGTAATACACCGAATCTCCATTTATCAGTTTGGCAGAGTCCGCCTTTATTTGTGCGCTAACAATGTTAGCCCCGGTAAGGCGGTAGTTAAATTTTTCGTGGCTGTTTATAGGGCTCCAGTCTTGGGCGTAGGAACAAATTATGGTGAAAACGTATATAAGTTGAAAGGTAATTATTTTCTTCATAAAGGCATGGTTTAAATGCCAATATAATTGGTTTTGTTTTATTTTGCAACATCTGTTGATTTTTTTGTCAAAAAAGAAAGCCCCCAGATTTCTCCAGGGGCTTCTTAACTAAACTACTACTACCTACTTCTAATCTTTATTTAATAAGGCCATAAGGTCTTTAAGCGGCTACTGTAGTTGCAGGGGCTGTAGCCGTTGCTGCCTCTTCCTCTAGCTTAACCTCGGCAGATTTTACAATTAGTACTGCTTGCGCCTGCGTTAAAGTTCCATGCGCCATTTTAGTTATAAATCCCGCTATTTCTGTTAACGCGCCTGCTTGCACTAGCGCTGGCTGTGCTTGCAAATAGGTAATTAATACATTGCAATAGTCGGCCGTTGTTAATGGAATAGGTTTGCCATCCGCATCCAGCTTTGGCGTTAAATCTACTTGTATTATTCCCAAAGCCAATACAGCCTCTGGAATAGCTTTATCCAAAAAGGCTTTTACTTCGGGGAACATTGGAATAGCTGCCAGCTTTGCCCCAAAGTCTACAATGGGGTTGTCGATCGCTTTTTTAATCTCGTTCAATACATTAATAGTAGGAACTACATATTTAGTAATATAGCTCTCAAAGTCGTTCTCTAGTTTTGTTATTATTTGGTGAATGAATAATTTAATTTTAGTCCACATACGTTTTTTGTTTTTTAAGGTGATTACTATTTTAATTGTTAATTTAATTGCTCTTAGTAGTAATTTGCCATCGGTGCAGAGGGCAAATATTCCAGTTGGTAATATTTTCATATCATATACTTTTCAATCATTTCTGCTACCCTTGTCAGCAGCGAAGCATAATCTGGGTCTGTAGCGTAGCCCGCCTTCGCAATTCCTTGCAGTACTTCTGTTGGTTTCTTTAAGGCCAATGCCTCTTTGTAACGTTCATTCTTTACCAGGAACAAGGCATGCTCGGTAAAGGCATCTTCCGCGCTGTCGTATTTCCTGAAGTAGTCGTACACGGTGTACTTAAACCTTTTCTGCGCCACTTGTACCACATTTACTACTTTGGGGAACTTTACATTAGGATTGTCCAGGTATTCGTGCGTTAACAGTAGCTGACTGTTGTCTAAAATTCCGTGTTCGCTCTTCACCCCAAAGAAATTAAATGCTGGGGCTACGTCTCCCCACTTGCTTTCTACAGCTGCCTGTGTAAGCGTTACCAGCGCTGGAACTCCGGTTTGCTTCTCGGCATTAGTGGCCGCGGTAATGTATTTATAAACAAAATCTTTTGGTTGCATTATTCTCCTAATTTCTTTTTAAAATACCTTGTTGTTAGAAACGATGCTGCTGCTCCTAAAGAAGCAAATACAACAGTTGAGATGGCTCCAATTACAAATTCTCCCCAGGTACTACTAGAGAACCTTGTCCAATAGCTTACAAGCCCAACAAAGAAACCTGTAGCTCCTCCTGCCTCTGCTGCTCTTTTCGGGCTTTCTGATATATAATGTAGGAATGAAAGTATGTGTATCATTTTCTGTTTGGTGTTTTAAGTTTATTTGCCTCCGTTGTGAATGCTAAATACATATGTAGTAGACGCTGCCAATGTGCCTGTATATTAATCTCTTTTACCAAATTATTACGTAGCTAATAGTTCTGGCATCTGAGCTGTTGGTAGATGTAATTGTAAAACCAGTTCCAGCAGTTATTGATACAACCAGCGTTCCGGCATTTGTTGTGCTAGAGCCAACAGGATAAACTATTGATGTTGATTTTATATTGGCATTAGATACCGTTACTGTTCCGTCAACCAAGGTGGCGGAGCCTTTTAACATTGTGTAAATAGGGTTATAACCGCCAAAAGTGGATTGGTACAAATTAAGGTTTGTTCCATCCCCGGCTATATCGCCATTAGTTTGTCCTGAGACCGGCAATGCGCCTGCCGTAGCTATATTGAATGAAGGAGTACTAGTTGATGAAGTTGCTGTTCTAACAACACCATCAAATTTGGTATTACCATTAAATTCATAGGTATACCCATTGTCAGAACTTATACCAAATCCCCAATGGCCATTGCTGGGCCTATAAAAGGAAGTATTTGTGCCCGTGGCGCTTTGAAAATATAGATAAGAGCCGCTTGTAACCTGAATAGCGGAAGATGTTCCATTGTTTAATGTGAGCGGCACAGAAGCTGCGCTGGTGATTCCTCCGGCTACGTTGGCTGAACCTGCTATGCCAACGCCGCCAGATACAGTTAACGCCCCTGTACTACTGGACGTAGAGGCTGTTGAATTAGTTATACCTAACGTTCCGCTACTGGTATTATTTCCTGTAAAAGCATTTGCCAAACCAAGTCCGGGAATTGTAAACGATGTACTCGGCCATGTTATAGTCATATTTGCCGAAGGCGCTATAGAATGTGTAGCAGTAAAACCATTAGAAAACAACCAGGTAGGAGAGCCGCTAACAGAATATTGAAGATACGAATTTGAAGCTGGCGTTGTAGGCGTTGCAGATTGCGTTGGAAAACCTACATAGCCTGCTCCGGCAGTTCCTGTTATAGAGCCGCCCAAAATAGGAAAATAAGTAGAAGCTGCTGTGCCAGCAAATAAATACTTATTCCAGGCACTGCCAGAGTAACCCCAAAGATTTGTACCATCCCAATAGTGATAACCTGTACTGCCTGTTGGTTGCGCTCCGGCAGTAAAGTATAGTTGCGGCAAACTTGACGTTGAAGCTCCAAAGTTCAAAAGAGCATTACCACTCGCAATTCCTAAATTTACACCAACGTTGGTCTGTAAATTTACTTGCGCTTTAACTACTATAGATAAAGCTAATAGTAAACCTAATAAGTAATTTTTCATCTATATATTAATTAAAATTTAACTGTTTAATAATAAAAAACTGTTTTTGTCCCTACAGTTACGGGAGTGGCTTTTCTTATAGCCATTCTTCCTATCCGTACAGTGCCCGCTATGCCGTAAAAGTCTATAGCAGGGTATAAGTAAGTATTACCAGTAGTAAGTTGAAAAGGGTACGTTCTAAATGTGCCTTTTCTTGGAATATATACAGGACTAGTAGCCCCTGGAAAATTACCATTTCCATTTGCCGCATAACCAAAAAGGTCATCGCTATCAGCATTAGTACCGCCGCCGCCTTGCGATAGACGTAGTTGAAACCTACTTACTGCATTCCAATCCGCATCTACTTCAAACTCACATCCTGCATAAACCCAGTCTCCTACACTAAATTGCGAGCCTATTGTAGTAGTAGAAGGCCAGAAGGTAATATCCTTTTCTATTCCATTACTAGGAAGTATTTGTATCTGTTGGAAATCAAAACTTCTATAATCTGGAATGGAAGGCCTTAATGCGTTCACCTTAGAGCTTATATAATCTGTATTGTAGGCAGGCGTTCCACCTCCTGATAAAAATGAGGAACTTATTTTCCAATTAGTAGCTACATTAGTACTACTGGGGTAGCCAGTTGTGCCCGTAAGCATGCCGTTAAGTACTAAGTTCGTATGTGCGTAGTCGGTATTAGTAGTATACTCATCATCCAAAGACCAGGGAAGCGCGTCATAATACGGCAAGGAACCTTGCAGAATATTAGCCATATAGTCGCCTACTATAGCATTACCCAATAGGTTCATGTGTGTATTATCAAATGTATAATTGGATGATACCATGCCATCTGTAGTGCTTAGTAATAATGGGTTCCAGTCTATAAGTATAACATTATTTAATCCTCTGCAATATTGTTTAAGCATCGCGTTTACAGAGTGCGCTACGTTCCTGTTTGCCTGGCTGCTACTCCAAGCCCTTATTATAGGTATAGTAGTGAGTATTACTTTAGCTCCTATTCCCTGAGAAGCCTGTATCATTGCTTTTAAGTTGTTGAATATAGTGGTAGCTGATGCTCCTGCATTTATATCGTTTATGCCTCCATCAAACAATATCCAACCCGGATTTAACGCTAAAGCATCGGTCTTGAATCTTGCCAATATTTGTGTAGTGGTTTGGCCGCCTATGCCGGCATACTGAAGAACATGAAAACGTTTCCCCAATAACATATTTGCCCAATTAAAATAACCCATTGCAGCTACAGTAACAGAGGGGGCTGAGCCTCCAAGATGAAATGCTATATAAGAATCTCCTATTAGAACAATACTATTATTGTTTTGAGTTTGGACTGCGCTACCATTATTTAACAGTACTCCATTAATATCTATAGTATCTGCTGCTAAACTTATAGAATCTGTATATAAGCTAACAATACTACTCTTAGAAGAACCTACTGACTGTAACACTATGTTGCCATCTAGTAAATTTAGGTCGGCGTATGGGTAACCACCTCCTTCTGTATAAGAAGATAAATCAACTTGCCCGTAACCGGCTACTTTAAATTGCGTTGAATCCATTACAATCTGTTCGTAGTCAGTTCTTAAATAACTTCCAGAGCTTATATTTATATTACTTACTGTACCATTTAGTGGCACATAATTACCGCACTGTGCATCCACATAAGTTTTTGTAGTGGCATCTGTACTATTAACTGGAGTTGGAACAATAACCTCTCCTGTAAATGTATTAGTACCTGTTAATGTATTATTTGTTGTTAATCCAGGTTTGCCAGCTAATGCATTACTTACACTAACAAGTTGATTATAAACCCCTCCAGATCCAGCCACATTAGTGCTACCAGATGTAGGTATAGCATCTATATTTGTGGTAGTAAGTATATTATTGCCATTTACTTTAGCTGTTCCACCTGGATTTAAATTCAGATTACCCGATGAGGTAAAAGACATAGCTCCCCCTGCTACAACACCTAAATTGCCCGTAGACGATATAGCTTCGTTACCCGTAAAAGAAAAAGGAACATAATTATTGTCTACGTATTGTTTTGTAGCTGCCCCTAGAGCAGTAGTAGGGTCGCCCGCTAATATCAATGGGCTTGTAAGCGTTCCTCCTGTAAAAGAACTTCCTCCTGATATAGGCGAACCATTATTTAATAACAAACCAATTATATTAGTTGTATCTGCATTTACTGTAAGTTTCGTAGAAGTTAAATCTAGCGTGCTTGATGCGCTAGGAAAAGGATAACCATGTTGAGCAGAAAGTACTACTCCACCAGGCTCAAGGGCTAAATTATTGCCATTCGTAGAAGTAGCGTCATAGCTGTATAAACTTAAACCTTTTAATCCTGCATCATACCTAGCATAGGTGTTACTATTCCCAAAATATATATTGTTGTTGGAAGTTAAATGTATATCGCCATGATTAATCTGAGTACCAATTACATCTACAACAGCAGAAGTTATCGAAATAGAATCAGGCGCTACCAATTGCATGCTTGCGCCTGCATTATACAAATATGAGTGATTACCGTATTGATCAGAGTAATCAATAGCTGAGCCGCCATTGCTAATGGACACATTACCGCCTGCGTTACTGGAAGTATTGTCCCAAGCCAAATAACAATTTGAGGTATTAACCACAAGCTGGCCTTGAAGTGTGGATGTTATGGTATTCGCATAAAATTGAGTAGAGTCAGCTATTATATTATTTATTATAGAGCCGCTCCCCGACTGAATATTTATAGAATTAAAATTACCTCTTAGTGGCACATAATTACCAGTTTGTGCATCCACATACTGCTTAGTAGCAGCTCCTAAAGCTGTGGTAGGGTCTGCGGCAAGAATTAATGCTCCAGTGAATGTGCCACCTGAAAAAGGCACGTAACTACCCAACTGAGAGAGCAGATACCCTTTGTCTATCAAGCTTCTGCTGTTATAACTGCCCGAATAATCGACGCCATACTGCAGAGGTTCTTGAAGAGCGCCTGATATACTAATAGTATTTGCAGCCATATTAAGTTCACTGCCTGAATTAATATTTATATATGATGTTTGCGAAGGATTTGTAATCCATATATTGTTTGGACTAACGAAATATGAGCTGGCTCCATCTCCATACCAATAGTTGTTGCCTATATTTATCTGTTCTCCAGTATTTAAATAAACATTGCCTGTAATAGGATTAGAACTTGTATTTCCGCTAAGTTTCAAATAGGTAGAATCTGTATGTTGTTTAGTAGTGTAACCTGACCCTGCTAAGCCTGCGGGTGTTATTGCTTCAGAAGTACTAGTTCCTGCGTTAACGTCAGAAGCAGAGGCTGCCGGTACTGTGCCCGATTTTGTTACTACAATTTGGGCCTTTAAAACAAAAGCCAATAATGTAAATGTTATTAGTAATAAGTTTTTCATTATTAGGAATTTTTAACTAGTGGTAAATAGTAAATAGAGCTGTTAAAATATAAGTACATAGATGAATTATTACTGTTTGTTTCATCGGTTATTACAAAGCCGATTATGGGCTTGTCTCCGCTTGCCGCTGCGCTAAATGCGGCATAACTTTCGTAAACAGTTAAAAGAACACCCATCAGGTCAGACTTCTTTATCTGCTTTGTTATGTTGTTAGTAACGTCAACTATTGGCAACAGGTCGTTGTCTATAGGCGTAGAATAGGCAGGCAGCCCGCTTATTGGTAAATCTGGCATGGTTAAAAACAGTTTTTATGTACCTTAGTGAAAGTAGGTACTATTTTGTTTTATTAAGGGAGTTTGTGCTAGATAACTATGCTGGCAATTTTACAGAGTAATTAACCTGAAACCATTTTCCTGAAGCAGATTGTAGAAGTTTTGCTGCTCCAGATAGTTGTAGCCTGCCAGGCTTCCTTCGCCGGTATTTATAATTATGCCTTCCGCGCTTAGGTAGTTGTAAAACGTGTTATCACTTATAAGGCTGGTGTCGTAAGTAAATAGCTGTTGCGAAAGATCAGTTTCATTTATGCTGTTAATGCCGCTATCCTGCAAAAGCTGGTATATCTGGCTTATGTCTCCGTAAGTCATCAGGCACAAATCATATACCGATTGCCCTTCCTGTCCTAAGAGAGTTTGAATAGTAGACGGTATAACAGAAGACTGAGTAAGCTCGGCAGGGGAGGAGACGTAAAGAGAGGGGTCGTATAAGGCTGTTGTACCTAGTGTTAGTATAGCCTCTGAATTATAAGTAGGCGTTACAGATACGCTCTCATCAATAGTTAGTGAATTGATAGCTAAGATAACTATGGTTTCCCCTGGCGGAAATCCTGTATAGTAGGACCGCAGTATGCTAACAGTTTGCTGAATAGGCGAAATAAAAATAGAGGCTCCTGTGGCTAGGGTTTCACTTAAGTCTCCATCCAGCGCTATTATATTGGCGGCTACTACTATCCCGCTATAATATGTTGACGATTGATAATAACTCGTAGAGAAATTTTCAATATTATCTTGCATGTATTTCCCATACAGCTCAAGGCTGCCGTATAGCTTTAACACAACATCAAACACACTTTCCCCGTCTTGTATATTATATTCTTGCAGCATCGGTCTGTATGGTAAATGTGCCATTTGGCAGTTGAGAAATAGTAACGCTGTTCACGGTGTATCCATCCGCTTCCAGTTGCACGCGCATGTTACGGCTAAGCTCCTGCTGTTTTCCGCTTGAGTTTACGTAGTTTTGTATACCAACCCCCACTTGCGGGAACTCCTTCCACCAGCCCGGAAAAGAGTTAATAATATCGTACAAATGCTGGTTGTCCGACTCGGCTATTGCAAAATCATTATTCGCAATAGTAAGGTCGTTGTTAGTAAGTTGAAAATCTGTTGTCATTTTCCGTGTGTAATTAAAGTGTTCTCAATATCAGCTCTTGCTGTAATTGGCTCAATCGATCCGCTTTCTATAACAGCGGGAACGCCTGTGCTTCCGGAAATAGTACCGCCGCTATGTACATGGGCGTTATAGAGCGTTATCAATCCATTCAAAAGATTCTCAATAGCATTAATCTTAGTTACTAATTCTTCTATTTTTATTAAGCCTCCAAAACTGCCATCATTAAGCTGTATCAACCCGGCAGAACTAATAATAAACTGAGTAGCTCCGTCTGAGGTAATTATGCTAAACCCGTCTATATCTGAAAACATCAGTACAAAAGGGTCGTTCTGCACCGTTTGCGCCACTAGTACTGTGCTTCCGGTAGTGGGCGTTACCAGTATTCCGTCGTTAGGTTCGGCAGATAAATTTACCGTTATAACAGCTTCAGAACTTCCGTTCAGAGGCAGGCATGTGCATTGCCGGTTAAGCGGGTCTGTACTTTGTACAGTACACGCGGTTATACATACAAAATCCCTGTTAAAGGTTCCGGCAAGTTGGGCAACAGCGTCTTTTAGTTCTCTGGACATGCCTGCAAAATAATACTAGTTGGGGGCTAAAAGGGGAGTTTGTGCTACAAACAATAGTAAAAATTAGCTGTTATAGTTAAAAAACAGATTAAAAAAAGCCAGATCATCTTTACATTTAACCTATTGGTATATTATAATTTACATTGTAAAAAATAAGTACTATATTAGGTAAATCAATTTAGTATACACCAAAACAGATTGGTTATGATAACTCTTAGAAGAAGAATACTAATTATTCTGGTATTAGTGCTAGTATTGTTTGTAAATCCATTAGTGCTTGGTTTTTTTCATCGCTATGTTGCTTTAGCGGTAGAGTCTATTCTTATATTGTTTATTTCCCTGGTCTCAATTTCAGTATTTTTCGATCTCAGGTTAAAGCGTTTCAAATTGGCCCTTGCCCTATTGTTAGGCGTTTCTATGACCATGTATTATTATTCTAAAACCAGCCTGGTTTATTTTTCTGAACGGATATTCTTTGAGAAAAGAGAAAACCAGCTAACCGAATTGGCGGAATATCTTATTAAGAACCCGGACAGGACTGCCAGGAACGGGGAAAAAGTAGACCAGATGCTGCATAAGCTAAACATAAACGCGGTAGATTATTCAAGCAACTACGTGGCTTTTAAAGTAGCTAATGGAGCCACTAACTTCGATGGCTTTTTATTCTCCTACAACGCAAAGGTGCCTGATCATTTGCTCGGGGTTAAAATATCCAAATCCAAATACAAAAGGATAAAAGAAAACTGGTATTCCTTTACTACCAGGTAAAAAAATAGTCCGGCTTTGTGGCCGGACTAAAAGTATTATTTAAGTTTAGCTTCTTACTATCTTCTTCCGTGTCCGCCACCGTAACCGTGTGCAAATCCGCCGCCGTGGTTGTAACCGCCTCTGTAACCTCCTCCATAATAGCCAGTGCCGTAGCAAGGCCCGCCATAGCCATTATAGCCGCAAGCCGGGTGAGGATATCCATATCCGCCTCCAACGCCAACTGACACGTAGGGAGGGCTTATCACAATCTGAGCTTCTGCGCTCTGTATTCCTGCAAACGTAATTAAAAATAGGCAGGTAAGTAATGCTGTAGTTTTCATTTTTTAGAAGGGTTATGTATACAAGATAAGCAATATAAAGCAGAAAAGTTTAGTTATATTTTTAAAAATATTAACTAAACCCTCTCATTATCAGTAAAATATTTTCTATACTAACGCTGGTGAGTTACTTAGCAATAAAAAAGCCGAGACTGGCCCGGCTTTAAATTTCGTTATTATCTCCTTCCGTGGTATCCATGGTCAAAACCACCGCCGTGCCCATAGTAGGCGCCTCTATAGCCGCCATAATAGCGTGGGCCATTACATGGGTGGTAATACCCGGCGTAAGGGCAAACAGGATTAGGATAGGCATAACCCGGGGCGCCAACTCCTACTGAAATAGAAGGAGGGTTTACCACAATCTGCGCTTTGGCGCTGTTTAGTTCTGCAAAAGCAAGTATAAAAAAACAAGTAATTAAAGCTGTAGTTTTCATTTTTTACAACGTTTATATGGTCTATTTTTAACTGTAATGCCGCTAAAAAGTTTTTAAATTATAAAGAATAACCGCTTGTGCTAGTAGCAGTCTTTTCAATTATCTTCTTCCGCCACCGCCACCATGGCCGCCGCCGCCCCCTGCATGACCTCCGCCTCCGCCGCTAAAACCCCCGCCACCGTGGCCGCCGCCTCCACTAAAACCGCCCCCACCTGGATGGCCGCCTGCAAAACCTCCGCCCCCTGGATGGCCGCCGCCATTAAATCCTCCTCCTCCTCCATGAAAACCTCCGCCAGCATAGCCTCGGCCGCCGCCGTAGCCGCCGCCATATCCATAGCCATGTGCAAATCCGCCCCCATGTCCATAATAGGCAGGGTGTCCATACCAGGCGGCATTAAAACCACTGTAGTAACCGGTGCCGTAGCACGGTTGGTAATATCCTGTATACGGGCAAACAGGGTTAGGGTATCCATAGCCATAACCGCTTCCGTAACCGCCGCCATATCCATAGCCTCCGCCGTATCCGCCGCCTACAGAAACATAGGGAGGACTTATTACAATCTGCGCGCTGGCAGTGTTAAACTCAGCAAAAATAAATACAAGCAGGCCTGTAAGTAATGGTATAATTTTCATGGTCAAGAAGGGTTTATATAGATTCTTTAAACAATACAATAATACAAAAGATAAACCGTATTTTTAAAAGTATTGTGCAGAGGAGTTATAATGAACCAATAAACTTGTAAAAGTTTATATAAGGGGTATAAATTAGGTAAGGAAATGGTATATAAATGGCCTATCGGAATGTTTTCATACGGCTCATAAAAAATACCATAAAAGCAAGGGCCACCATTAGCTGCACGGTAGGCTGTGTATTGGCTAAAGCATTCAAATTAGTCCACATAACTTTACGTTTTAAATGTTTCGAGGATATTAATATAACCGACGGGCCTTAAAAAATGTTTAAACGATTGATTGCGTTTAGCAGGATATAAAAAGTGGATCCCGTAGCTCTCTTTTTTATTGTGCAACCAGGCTTTGGTAAGAATGATGCATTTGTTATTGGAGTTAAATGCCAACTGGCATAGTATACTTTTTATTATAGATAAAATTACACCGGAAAGCGGAATAAGTATTAGTTTGTGCTATTTATAAACTGGTAATTTAACTAGTAAATAGTACATGGTATAATATTGACACTTGTTAATGCTCTTGTTTTCGCTTGATAATTTCGTTGTTATTGCTTGATAATTTCTCGGTTGATTTTTTAGCCATGTACTATTTTATTCATTTTTGAATAAGATTGTGCCAGTGGGCATTTTTAGTGTAAAGTTGAAAGGCTAAAGTTTAAAGAAAGACATCTACAATTTCTGTAGTGATGCCGAAAGAAATTATAGGTAGCACAAAAGTCAATTAAATTTATAATTTGCACTCATTTTAACTTTTCCAAGTTTTATTGTTATTTATCTGTTAGTAGGCCTTAGTTATCTGCTAAATTTTGGTAAGCGAAACAAAATTGTTTTATAAAAAGTTGCTATTTATAAAAATATTAAAAAGATTTGCAACATTATCCATCACATCATATCTCATCACCTTTATGAAAACAACTACAAAACAACTATGGGCAGTTTTTGCTGCCGCAACTCTTTTAGGCTTTACCGAGGTAAAGGCGCAGTGGACAAATGCGAACCCTACTGTAACAACAGATAACGTACAGGTTGGAACTTCGGCAACTAGTCCGGCTAATTTGAATGTATTTGGGACTTCTACACTTACAGGATTAACAAAAATAGGAACACAAAGCTTAGCAACAAATGCAGGTTATCCTGCTTTTTCAGTAACTGGCTCCGTAGGCAAAAGTGGCATATATCCTTGTCCAAATCTGAGTTCGTTTTTATTGTATGATGCGGCTACCGGTTCAGCCTATTCACAGGTTGGTATAAATTCGGGTATCCAAGGTAGTATTGCAGCCTATTTCATAGAAACTGTCCGGTACAATGGCACTACTACAACCTCTCCTTTTTTAGTAGATTATAGTGGAAATGTAACTGCGTCAGGGGCTGGCTCCTTTGGTAGTTTAGCTGTAACAGGCGCTTCTACCCTTAGTGGCGGCGGTACTTTAAATGGTTCATTTAATACTAGCGGCGCTACATTTAACGGTGGAACTTTTAATGGAACACTTGGTACTATTTCGGGTGCGCCTTCTTTTACTAGTCTGGGTATAAATGGCGGTGTGGCAAGCGGATATAATTTAACAGTAAGCGGAAATCCATTATTTACAGGAGGATTATTAAGAATGTATCCTAGTAGTTGGTCTATTGCAAACGGCATTGCAACTCCTGCCGCCCCTGTTATAGAACTTGGTACCGGCGGATTTTTTCAGAGCGTTTGTAATCCTCCGTCAGGCACCTATGCTACGTATATGGCCAATAACGTACTATGGCAAGACAATGGAGCCAGCGGTGGCAATTGGGTATTCCCAACCGTTAATGCTGGGCTTTACGCTATGGGTATTATAAATGGAGGCTTAAATTTTTATACAGGCAATGCGACTAGTGGCACGGCCCCAAATTTATCTGCTTACCAAAGAATGACAATCAATACCAATGGGCAGGTTGGCATAGGAACTGCAAGCCCAACCGCCTTGCTTACCATAGGAACGCCTATATCTACCACTGGTACGTTATATACAACATACAATCCCTTATTAACAGTAGGCGGCTATATACTGGGC
>FTLB01843335.1_pt1 | contig 13799 bp, 17 predicted proteins | sample 1658291 | NCBI WGS metagenome assembly FTLB01 (sample SAMEA3914812, study PRJEB12502) | metagenome | biome: forest; material: soil | place: Canada | collected 2011-07-07 | depth 0.1 m
GACCCCTCCATCTGATTTCGACCTCCCCACCGCAAATGCGATTGCGCTAATCCTGTTGCCCAAAACCAGTTTCTCTTTAAAGGTGCGTTGCCTTCGACCCGAGCCTGAAGCCGAAGCCCGCGGCGGCGGCGGCGGCGGCGGCAAGTGACGATGTCGATACCGCGATCTTGCTAATGCTCCTCCGTCCACAGTGGTTCTGATCGGAGACTCCGGAGTCGGAAAGTCCAACCTGCTTAGTCGATTCACTCGCAATGAGTTTAACCTAGATTCCAAGTCCACCATCGGCGTCGAGTTCGCCACCAGGTCGATCCAGGTCGATTCCAAGACCATCAAGGCGCAGATTTGGGATACGGCCGGCCAGGAACGGTACCGTGCGATTACATCCGCCTACTACCGCGGCGCCGTGGGTGCTCTTCTTGTCTACGACATCAGCAAGCACCAAACATACGAGAACGTCACCCGATGGCTGAAGGAACTCCGGGATCACGCTGATGCCAACATCGTCATCATGCTGGTGGGAAACAAGAGCGATTTGCGGCACCTGAGGGCTGTGCCCACAGAGGAGGCTAAGGCGTTCGCGAGTACGTGCCTGCTGCCTGGACCTCTTCGCCGAGCTGCCGCTGAGCCGCACTGATGACGATGCCGCGCTAACCTCCGTCGTTTGCTTTAGGCGAGAACCATCTTTCTTTCATCGAGACTTCGGCCCTTGATGCCAGCAACGTAGAGCTTGCTTTCCAGAACATCTTGACGGGTACGACCATCGTCCGAAACCTCCCCTCCCCCTTCTCTCCTCCCCTATTCCTTCCCTCCCCTATCCCTCTCGAGAATATCCTACTGACTCCCTATCCTGTACAGAAATCTACCGAATCGTATCGAGCAAGGCTCTCGACAGCGGTGACGGACCCCAGGCTCACCTCGGAGCCGGCAAAGGCATCACACTCAGCGAGTCCGTGGACAAGGATGCGGCAAAGGGCGGCAAGTGCTGCTAAGTTCTTTCACCGAGGGGCTTGTTTTTTTGATCATAGGGAAGGGAATGAATACAAGGCGTCGCATGTGTCAGGGCTGAGGCGGGATCCATGAGTATCACAGGATATGGATCTGCCGGCTTGTTCTACCGAGTCGTTCTTGATGAATTTTTTTTACTACCAGGGAGGCACGTTTACCTTTCCCTTTTGTTTTTTTTCCCTTTGCGCCTTTCTGCAAATCGTCAGGGGCTGTGAATGTTTTTGGACGTTCGCTACGGCGTGGACCTTCAGTAGTTAATGTGCAATGGGCTTTCCGTAATTTTTTTCTGCTCTCTTGAGAACTTGTGGATTATCACGAATACGCCGTGGAAGGGGGAACCTATGATGGTGTGTGACGTGCTGTGCGAAGTCTTCGGGCAAGTTCTCCTAAGAGACGCATAGGGAATGCGGCATGACATGCTACCCGAGCTATGAAATAAGCATACCTATCGCGGGAAATCCATCAACTGGAGCGGTATTCCTCCTCCTACCCCACGTACGAAGTGGCGGTCTCCGAGGCCTCAACCTGTGCCTCTCGCTCGGTCCTAGTCCGCTTCCACGAGTTGAGCGACCTGTTTTGCCCAGGAGCCAGACAGGCTGCGGCCATGGGTCCAGGATCTGAGGCGGCCCCACCTACCCCACTAAAACTTTTTTTGTTCTTTCAAAGTGCCATCTCGAGGCTGCATGGTATCTCTCCTCGAACAACCTAGAAATTCCGATTGCGTCTCAATACCATAGCCCTCTCGACCGGACAGTTCGCAAGATGGCTGCTGTGTATAAATCGTTATCCAAGGCGAATGGTCTCAAGACCGCCGCCGACGTCGAGGAGAAAAAGGATGGAGTGCGCAAGAACAAGCAGAGAGTCTTGATTCTGAGCTCGCGCGGCGTTACCTACAGGTGCGGCAACTAACTTCTTCCCTCTCCTTTCTCTTCTCATCGTCAAGGCGCTCATAGTTGCTAATTGTCTTGCGGTAAAATAGGCACAGACACCTTCTCAATGACCTCGCAGCGATGCTCCCACACGGGCGGAAAGACGTTAAGTTTGATCAGAAGTCTCGCCTGTACGAACTGAACGAACTCGCCGAGGTGTACAACTGCAACAATGTTCTCTTTTTTGAGGCGCGCAAGGGGAAGGATCTCTATGTACACCTGGCAAAAGTCCCCAATGGACCGACTGTGAAGTTTCATCTTCAAAACCGTGAGTCCAGCCCTCGCCACCTGTCGACCAGGAGTCCTATGAAGCTGACCAGTTCAAGTCCACACCATTGACGAGCTGCACTTTACCGGTAACTGCCTCAAGGGCTCGCGGCCTATTCTCTCCTTCGATCTGGCTTTCGATAAGGAGCCCTACCTGCGCTGCATCAAGGAGCTCTTCTTGCACGTGTTCGGAGTTCCTGAAGGCGCGCGCAAGTCGAAGCCTTTCGTTGATCATGTCATGGGATTCAGCGTTGCGGACGGAAAGATCTGGGTGCGCAACTACGAGGTTAACGAGGTGGAGAGAACTGCCAAGGAAGGCGACGACAAGGACGAGGCGGGTCGGACAGCCAAGGCCAAGTCGGCGCCGGGCAGGGACACGGAGATCAACCTGATGGAGATAGGCCCTCGATTCGTGCTTACCCCCATCATCATCCAAGAAGGATCGTTTGGCGGACCCATCATCTACCAGAACAAACGGTTCGTATCACCAAACCAGGTCCGGTCCGATTTGCGGAAATCGAAGGCGGGCCGGCACAACGTGCGAGCTGAGCAGCAGCTCGAGAGGAAAGTCAAGAGAAGAGAGCTTGGTATCAAAACAGGACAAGGCAAGAAGGATTCTGGCGATGGCTTGGACACCATCTTCAAATAAAGTTGTCTTGAACGGGGCTACAGCGAAGTTACCTTGGCGTTGGTTGAATGGAAAGGCGTTCCGGGTGGATTTTGCCCACTTTCTCCCATTATGGAAGCTCCATATATCCCAGACGATCGCTTTGATAGGGATTGTCTCCTCGCGGAAAAGTCGTTGGAAAAGTCGAGGCGCATTCGAGTTCTTCGGTATTATAGATATTCGATGCCCTGCTTTGGGCTGCAGTTTAGAGGTGGTTTTTCGCCGGCTCGACCCTGTTTCCTGTGCTTCTCCTACATGAGCTCTGTACCTAAAAAGGTCGACACCATGTCTCAACCTGCAGCGTTAGACTAGGCAATGAGAAGTATCGGAGCTGCTTGGTCCGTACCATTGGGATTATGAACCGATCTTCTTTATGTTTCTAGGCACCTAACCCTCAATTTATCGTACTAAAGGACTAAGGTACAATAATTACTTCTAAAAAAATCTATCCCAATATGACTCTCTTCTTTCGGCGGCCCAAGCGTCTTGTCTCAGGGCGGCTTGGAGAGCTCAGGTTGATGTGCGAAACTGAACCCCCCTCCCGCCACCAATTACGGTGCTCGGCAACAGAATTGGTCCTTTTGCGGTTACCCCAGCGTCCAGCCCCCTGCAAGGCTGTGATTGATCTACGTCGCGTCAGATTCCCTTCCTCTTGTTGCTCAACTTGATCTCTGCAACAAAATTCGAAAATGGCAAACCAGCACGCGACGCCTGCGCTTACGATGGCAAAAAGCGGCGATACCATCGACTCCATCACGGAGACGATGCTCTGTGGCACTCCTTCCTCTTTTGATAGCCCCAACGTTGGGGTCAACGTGATTTAAGCCTCGAGATTCCACGCCTCCTCCGCGGAGGTATTCTGAGGTCCTGGAGACGGAACGTCCCAGAGTCTCATTCTACCGTGAGGAGGTACATTCTCGTCCTCGACAGAGATTCGATTATAAGGGCATTGGGGGCGTTATAGAGAAGCAGTTTCGGGGACACTTGTGGCAATACACTCAAGAGCTCTGCTTTGCGCTTGATTAGACCGACCTAACAGTCTGTCTGCTCTTCGGTCTGAGATCATCGCAGATCGTCCAAGGCCAATTCCTCACCTCTGGGCCAAATCTGGGCTCATTAGACAGTCGGCGAAAGCCCATTCATACGGATCGCACAAGAGGGTCACCGCATGCTCTGCTATTCCGTCTATCACGTCAAATTTCACACACTTTAGAGATTGAAACTACTTAGTATGTATGCTTCCCGAAGATGAAAGCACTGCTCAACTAACTGTTCTGGAAGCGCATCGAAAGCGTTCAGCTGGGAGTTGGGAGGTTGAGTTTCATCGATCCTTCTTATCTTCTTTGATCATAACAACCAATACCGCCATGTCTCTTCCAGTGGCGGTCTCAACGCCTAAGAGGGCTCTTCAGAGCCTACCCACGGAGATCATGTGTCATATCTTGTCCGAGCTTGACTTTGAGACCCTTCTCTCCTTCATCCGCACGAGGAGGCGGTTTTACAAGCTCTTTCTGGCCAACTGGACTTATATCCTGCCGCGGATCCTTCAATCCGAGTTCTCGCCGGTGGAAGGAATCTTCCGTATCATTGATGATGATTTAACCTCGCTGGCGATGTGCCCCCCGAAACTCTTGGGCACAGCTGGGTTCTTGTCGAGGTTGATTCAAATCTGTCATGCGGTCAAGAAGTGGGAAGCCATATTCCCCGCGCTCCGCTTCTCCCACCAGTCCGGCGCAGCATCCAGGATTTTGGGGGTTGACGAAAACGACCGACTACGGCGGGCACTGTACACCTGGTGGCGGTTCAGTAACCACTTTCACGGGGACAACCTCCCAAGCCCGAACGTCCGTTTCAGTTTCCTACGGATGCTTTCCACCGCCGAGCTGTACGAGCTCGACGATCTTTGGCGTACGGTACAAGCTGCGGTGGAAGAGAAGATCTCCCCATCTGTGGAACGGGTTCGTCTAATCCTGGGTCATGACTGCCTCTCGGAAGAAGCGGCCAAAATCGGCTGGGGCCATGGCGAGGAGAACCAGCGAATTGCCAGAACCATTGTCAAGCTAAACCCCGCCGACATGCTGCATTTTCTATTCAGAAGACATACGTACGCGACCAAGATGTCCCTGGTAAGAGAGATCAGGCTGCGCCATCCCTCTATCGAGGACAATACAGAAGTCCTCAGCTGGGCGCTTCAAGCTGTCATTGCAGAGCGGTTTCGTTACCTAGCTCAGCAGAAGGGCGAGAGGGCTATCAGCAGGCGCAGGTATTTTCCGGCCGATCTAGGGTTTCCCCGTTGCTCTGGCGGCATCCTCGACTACCCGGCGGTGCGATGGGAGAAGATCCGAATCAAGTTCAGTGATGACGGCAGTGATGTCATCGCGAACCGGGAAGTCCACCGCTTGCAGATATACCTGCATGATCGGGTTTCACGCGGGCAATTGATGCCTCTATCAGGATAGCTTTAGGTTGACTGGATCTCACGAAATGGTTGTTGAGCTTGTATTTTATATTCTATCCTCGCATAATTGTCTCGAATTGCCTGAACCATCTGACCATGGTACTCTCGTAAAGGAAATATTATCTCACTTGTGGCTCGCTCGACCATGCTGCACGCACATTGCTGGACAAGGTACAGTAAGGCACCTTGCTCTGTAGTCAAGCGGTTCGGTGATGCGGGGCTCCAAGAAAGCTGGCGCTTCTGCGTCCTTTGTAGCTGTGTAGGGTTTTCACAATTGCGAGCTAATTAAAGTAATACACCGATGCAATTCATCTCAAGCACTCGCGATCAGTCTGTTGCGCCAATTGAAGGCATATGGTTGGAGCTGCGAGGTCTGGTCTTGCTACATGAGCTTGGGAGACGGAATTAGCCAACCAGCTGTCTGCGGCTACAAGGCTGTCTGGAGTTGCAACCCCAACTCCTCCACCCTTTGTTCTCGCATATTTACACAGTGACTTTGGCAACGCCTACCTCTGCGCTCACGCGCGCAAATGTCAACGGCAAAAAATTAAATTCTCGAGTACGTCTGCAAGTTTCCTTCGTTTTGCGCGCATCTGGCCGTCATTTTGCTCGCTTTCTCCCGGGCGCTGCATTTCGGGCACGAGGCAGAACCTCTCGGATCGCACACCATCTCTCGTCTCCGGTTCCTCTCACCCGTTTACACACCCCATCGTCTCGGCCCCTACGTCTCAGCAGACAAGAGGATTCCGCACCTTTCCTGTCCAGTGCAAGATTTACCATCCACGGCGTCTTCTGTAGGCTGAGACGCACCTGGCTGGCCGGTGACGCTTATTCAGGTGCTGCAATCTCGGCTTGAGAGCTGCATCGAGCGAAGCGTTCTGACCGTGACCTCGAGACCGTATGAGCGGTTTGTCTTCCACGCACAATTCCCCGAAAGCAATCTTCTTGAAGATTGTTTTGTCTTGGTCTCTTTGCGTTCTCCCTATCACATTAGTCCCGCCCGCGTGGCTCTTCGGCGGCGCAACCATTCCCTCTCAAAGCAAGCCGAGGCTAACATCCTGATAGACCACACCAAAACTTTCGCGCCTGGAACAGGGTGATCAGCTTCTTGGTGTACGAGTGCCATATACCTACTCGCAGCTGAAATACTCGTTTCACTTCTCGGGCATCGTCAGCAAACGCCCACGGGTTCCTCTCATCATGGATGAGAATGACACCGAGGTGGTCATGGAAGCTGATCCCGAGGACCACGAGATGGCTGATGCCGGTCCTGCCAATGGCTTCTTGAATGCAGATCTTGAGAGATTTCAGAACTCTCTAGAGGACGACAGTGCGGATGACGACGTGGACGACTACGAAGATGACCTCGAATCCATCACGTTCCCAGTAGAACTCCGCCGGCAAGGACTCCTACCAACCGGCTGCTGCTACGATGACCGGATGAAATTGCATGCCAACGCTGATTTCGGCCCCAAACCGCACCACCCTGAGGATCCGTCGCGCATCGAGTTCATCATGAAGGCTTTCAAGAAAGCCGGGTTGGTGTATACCGGCCTGGAGACAGACCTCGCCATCATCATGCAGTCCAATCCCACAAAGTATATGTGGCGGATTCCCGCACGAGAGGCAACAAAGGAGGAGATCTGCATGGTCCATCACCCTAATCACTATGCCTGGGTTGAAGGCCTCTCTCAGAAGCCGACGCACGAGCTGCGCCGGCTAACCAAAATTATGGACCAGGGCCGCGAGTCGCTCTACGTCGGGAGTATGACATTCGAAGCCGCCCTGATCTCCGCTGGTGGTGCCATTGAAACATGCAAGCAGGTTGTTGCAGGGAATGTGAAGAACGCCTTCGCAGTCATCCGTCCTCCTGGCCATCACGCCGAGTACGACCAGCCCATGGGCTTCTGCCTCTTTAACAATGTACCGATCGCTGCCAAGATCTGCCAGACCGACTACCCAGACTTGTGCCGCAAAGTTTTGATCCTGGACTGGGACGTACATCACGGCAATGGCGTGCAGAACATGTTCTACAACGATCCCAACGTTCTGTACATCTCGATACATGTCTACCAGAATGGCCTATTCTACCCTGGAAAGCCCGACAATCCGATGATCCCAGACGGGGGCATGGAGCACTGCGGCGTGGGTGTTGGCCTGGGCAAGAACATCAACATCGGCTGGCACGAACAGGGCATGGGCGATGGGGAGTACATGGCGGCCTTTCAGAAAATAGTAATGCCTATTGCGCACGAATTCAATCCTGATCTCGTCATCATCTCTGCGGGCTTCGACGCTGCCGCCGGTGACGAGCTCGGCGGCTGCTTCGTCAGCCCTGCTTGCTATGCGCACATGACTCACATGCTCATGTCTCTCGCTGGCGGGAAGGTGGCGGTCTGCTTGGAAGGCGGCTACGACCTCAACGCCATCTCCCAGTCTGCGCTTGCTGTCGCCCGGACGCTCATGGGAGAGCCTCCACCAAAGATGGAGATACCCAAGATCAGCAAGGAGGCAGCCAAGGTGCTAGCCAAAGTTCAAGCGTACCAGGCGCCGTACTGGGATTGCATGAGACCCGGGATCATCGATGTCCAAGATATGCAGTCCAAGGGCTCGTCCCGCTTGCATGACGTCGTCCGCACCGCACAGAGGCAGCAGCTGTCCATGGGACACGAGATGATTCCCTTGTACATCCAGCGCGAGACGCTGTTCCGGTCGTTTGAGAACCAAGTACTGGTTACCAAAGACATACAGTCGGCGCGAAGGCTTCTAATTATCATCCATGATCCGTAAGTTGTATTCATTTTACCTTCTGGCAGTTATGCCTCGGAGCTAATACCCCGGCAGTCCAGAGATCCACGCCCAGCCAGATCCTCTGGACAACTCGCTGGATCCTCACAATGCGTGGATGGTATGTATCCTCCTTGGCAGGTTGGACTTTTGCGTCGAGACGAAACTAAGCTGACGCACCACACATAGTCGGATGGAGTCGCTCAATACATTGACTGGGCAATTAAAAAGAACTTTGGAGTCATGGATATCAACGTACCCCAGTACATCACACATCCCGAGGTTAGATCAACGCGGTCCTAGCTAGGCCCTGCATTCCAAGTCACTGTTCGTTACTAATTTTTACCGGCAGGATACGGATTCATTCACTCCAAGGGCAGATGAAAGCGTTCTGCAAGCGCAGCTGCAGGAGCTGATGTGCTATATCTGGGACAACTACCTCCAGCTTTGGGACGGTGCCGATGACATCTTCCTCATGGGAGTCGGCAGTGCGTATCTGGGGATCAAAGTACTACTCATGGGACGGGACGTCAAATCCCGCATCTCCGGTGTCATCAATTTTGTCGACGGAAGCTTGCGACCGGTCAAATCCGAGACAGACCCGGATCTGTCGCACTGGTACAAGGAACACTCACGCGTCTTCGTGGCTGCTGACCACGCTTGCTGGGCCGATCCCGAACTCACCAAGCGTGTGCACAGGCGACGCTTCGGCACGGTCGTGCATAGTCCAGTATCCGGGCTCGCAAGCATGATGCAGCGCCACATCGAAGAAGTCCAAGGATTTATGCAAATGAACTTGCAACGGGATCCGGGCGAGACCACCGAGGATGACAAACCATCGTAACGTGAAAAAGAAGCGGGTAAGGGGTGAGCTTGGTTGCTACGGCCTCCTGTCGACATCTTGTCTGCGTCTGCTTGCATGGTCAACGCGGCGTTGTGGAAATGTGGTTGAGCCATCGTTCTTGTACAAAGCTGGAGGGAAGAGGAGGGGAGGAGTCAAACGGACAATGGGTCATCTATCTCGTCGACCCATCAGGCGCTCTCTTGTTCTAAGCTATTATGTAGAACAGAATAACTCAGTGCATTTAAAATGTGACGCAAGGCGACCAGGTGATGCAAGGGACCTCCTCTCCATCGCAGCAAGATATTTGTGTGTTATGGAGTAGGGGACTGAGTCATCAGAGAAGCGCAGTGACACGGCTATGGATAGGCAGAAACATGTTTGCCGGATTTTCCTCAAAACCATCAAGACTTTTTTTTGCCATGTTGCATGTATCCTGCTTCGTAGCTATGATAGGTAAGGTACTTAGGACGTCACTTACAAAGATCAATCAGGCGTTGGTTGGGTCCAGATCATGGAGTGCCCCACAATACGGGAGCGGCTCCTTAATTAAACAGTGCATGAGCTTGGGGCTTGACCTGGATATCACTGTATCTTATCAGCTTATCCCTTATCTCGCGGATAAGCCTCGCTTAATTAGTCGCGCCATTGGAGCCTCGACTTTTCTGACGCGGCTGGCGTCGCTGTGCTTGTCAACTTCTCTTCACTTTCGCCTCACATCAAATATCAAATACCAGTGGTTTCCAGTGACGGATCGCTGGGCCGCTTTGTCTTGACGATTCGACGCGCATTCACCTGCCTATCAATCCACAATGGATAGGAATAGCAGAAGGTTAGTCCTTAGTTTATTGTTTCCTGGTACCATCTTGCGTCTATTGACGGCCGGCAAATCCTATCGTTCTCGAGCGAGACGATCGAAAGTTGGCGATGTACTTTTGGTGCCATTGGTCAAAAGCACATCTATCACAATTCTCTGTTCCCTTTTTTTTCCCTTTTCTTTTCGCAGGAGGATGTACAAGATATCGTGAAACTGTGCACCTGCCTACCCTTCATCAATCATTCTACCACTCTACCCACGCCGCCACCACACTTGCCCCCAAGGCTCGATGCTCAACACTGTCCCTTGCCCGGAACCAATCCAACGGTGGAACTGGCCTCGATAGCCTACCCGAAGAAATATGGCATCAGTATCAAGCGATGAAATTCAACCCCAACCGGGCAGCCGTGACGACGAAACCTGTGCCCAGCGCCAGCGAAGGAGGCAGGAGAGAGAGCAGAGTCTTCAAAGTTGGGCACAAATCGCGGAACGAGGCAACGAACACATAAAAAAACTGCTGAAGGACGATGTGACGGCTCTCTATCGCATGCACGGCACCATATTCGAGGCTACATTTGGAGAGACCAGGGAGTCCTTCATGGGCAGATTCGCACCACAGGACCACGCCCTGCACTACTGGTTTCTTCGAATTTGCAAGCTCAAACTCGGCCGCGCACTACTCTATCGCAATCAGACCAGAACCCGAAATATGACAAAGAAGAACAAGGCCCTTTGGAAAATCCGACGAAGAAACCCTGCCCCTCCTGCGAAACCAAGCCGCCTCCGAGAATCGTGGATCCCATCTCAACTACCCGACGAGAGTGTTCCCTCTACCGAGACTCGACATCCACTGCCAAACTGTCGACCGGTTCGGACAAGCTCCGTTCTACATTAGTTCAGCAGGAAGCATCTGTATTTAGGCCCCGAACTTGCGCGCCTCATCCGGTCACATCCCTCAGTTCGCCCTCAGATCGCTTTCTACGTACCGTTTCGGCGGCCCGAGGCACACATTCGTAGCTCGGCTGTCTCATCTATCCCCTGCCGTATCTACCGTACCACCGTTTTTAAAGTGGCCGTGGGCCCAGTGAACCCCAACAACTGTTTTCTTTCTTTGTTTTCTCCCCATCAACAGTCCGAGTGGACGACCGTCACCAATCATTCACGATTATCAGATCGGGGCTGTAGTTGCCCATCCAGCAACAGCAAGAGCCTTTCAACCTCTTGACAGAAACTAATCTAGTCCGTGGCAGATACGAAGACGGTGAGGTTCTAAGGTACGGCGCGGGCGAATCTTACAGACCATTCAACAGATCGCCAAGGCCTGGCCGGAGCCCACAGAGAGACCGTGACCGTGATCGCGACAGGGACAGAGACCGCGATCGAGACCGCGATCGCGACCGCGACAGGGAACGTGACAGGGATCGAGATCGGGATCGCGACAGGGACAGGGACAGAGATAGGCCAAGGACGCCACCCGGGGGTAGTGACTGCTACGTGCCGGATCGCTCACCGCGGCGTCGCTCTCGCAGTGCTGACCGGTATCGGGCTCGAGATCGGTCCAGGGGTGGTGAATCTTGGCGGCGCCGTGAGCGTTCAAGAAGCCGCCAGCGCTCCCCAATTCGCAGGATGTCACCCAGGCGCTCTCCTCCGAGGCGAAGTCCTCCGCGCTACGCCTCCCCGCGGCGCGATGATAGAGCAGTAAGGCCCAGATCCCCGCCACGCGATTTTACTCCGCGAGATACAAGGTTCGCTGAACTTTTCCTTCCCCCGTGCATGATTTGTCCCAGCCTAACATTTGCAGCAGGCGACGGTCTCGCTCGCCCTACGATAGAGAGCGCGGACAGCGTCCACGGTCACCCATGAGACGATCGCCGCCGCCGGCTGGACCACGTGGTGGAACCTACCGCCCTCGCTCTAGAACCCCAGATCGACGAGACGACCGCTTCGGTGCCTCCACTTATCGACGCTCACCCCTACCTCGCGAGTCTCACAATTCCTCCGCCATTCCCTCGCGCTCCGCTAGCACCGTCCGATCATCGCCGCGACCGAGCTCCCGGCGAGGGCGGGAGGAAGTGTCGCGTCCTGAATCTCCCGCACGCTCTCCGGCTGCGCCGCAGGGAAACGGGGTCTCAGGCCCAATCCCGGTTCGTGAGCCAAAACTATCAGCCGCGGACGCAAACTCAACCCCCATCAGATCTCCTCCCCGCGGACCAGCAGCGCTTAGAGCACCGCCGACTGGCCCCTCTGCTGCGCGCAATTTCACTGCTCCCAGCGGCCCTGCTCGACCAGACATCACAAGCCCGACTATCCCACCCGCGGGACCGCGAGGATACGTAGCTCCCCGCGGAGGAGGATTCCCAGCACGCGGTGGGCGAGCAAGCTGGTCCTCTGTGAACCCTCGCATGCACGCACCTTCAGTATCTCCCACCATCCCCCCCGCCGGCCCTACCGGGATCCCAACGGGACCCCGGGCGGGCGCGCCATCCTCGGCAAACTCGTCCACCGCCCCCTCGCCGTCGCTGAGTGCCAAACCTTTCAACCCGCCCACCGGCCCCGCGGCGCACAACAACTCCAACCCACCGCCCCGCCAAACCCTCGCACAAAGCCTCATCTCCAGCATGCCTCCGATCGTCCCGGGCGGGAAACTCGACCCTGCCAGCTCTACCATGTTCACCGGCTTGACGAAAGACGTGGAGCCGCACCATCGCAAGCTGAAGGAGGAAGACGACAGGCTACGAGAAGAGTTGAAAGTCAAGCAGGAGAGATTGCGCAAGAGCCTGCGCATCTGGGACAAGCTGGAGCGCGAGAGCAAGGCGTGGGAGCTGAAGAGCGACCTGAGCGGCAAGAGCGTGCAGAACCTCGCTGGTGAGGGCCTGGGAGGTGCTGCGTTCTGAGCGGGAAAAAAAGCGGAAGGCGAAGGAATATACCGCTACGGGACGGCTTTGAAAGAAAAATCTGGCGAAGGAGCGGAAGCGAATCCTCGCGTGCAATGTTTTCCCCCCTTCTTTTGATCTCTTTTCCTTCCTCTCTTTCTCTCATATTTTCCTTGTTTGTGTGTAAAACAGACGACCCAGGACTTACCTGACGATGCATCCAGTGGCGGAACCGCCCGTGGGTGGAAAGGAGAAAGAAGATAGAGTTTGTCATTCGGAGCAGCTGAGAGCCTTTGACGATACCCACTCATCCAAAATTTACTTGGAACCCTGTATTGTACTTTAAACGTCACCCCCAAGGGCTGGGGAAGCAGGCAGGGAAATAGAGCTTTGTAATAAGCATCGGTTCTGTGCGTGATGAGACTCGCGTAGACACGTTCTTGTAATATATTTGCCAAAAGTGCTGCTACTCTGGGGCCACTCGAGAGGCCTCAAACCAAGATGGTGGATGAAGCCGAGGACGAGGCATAGGCTGGACCTAATGGCATGGACTTTGAAAACCGAAATGCCCAATTGAGCCTGGCAATTTGGGATACTGATCACCGAAGCCAATGGCAGATAAAGTGGCACAAGGTGGTTGGTTCGGATGAAGGTCCTGAAGGGGTTTTCTACTTCGTGTGACAGATGGCACTAATCACTACTAAGGTTTTTCGAGGCGGCTCAAGTACAGCAGCAAGAAGCCAAACCACCTAGTCCTCTCCCCTTCTGGCCCCAAGTCTTGTCCCGGCTAATCCATTTATCGCCAAAGAACTATCAATGTTGAGAACCCGACCGAGGAGCTGGTAGACCCCCCCTCTCACGTCTCACTGTTTTTACGGTATTATTCTTTTCGGTTACCCCATTCGGGTCTCCCACTGCCGCGGCTGGTTCTCAGAGCCGGGCCGCGGCGGTCACGTTACTGCCATCGATTCAATGAGCAGCGTCGTACTTGGCAACGTAGGCCAGGAGGTCGAGCACGCGACGGCTGTAACCCCACTCGTTGTCGTACCAGCTGACGAGCTTGACGAAGTTCTTGTTGAGGGAGATACCGGCCTTGGCATCGAAGATGGAGGAGTTAGGGTTGCCGTTCATGTCAGTGGAGACGACATCGTCCTC
>FTLB01014762.1_pt1 | contig 13794 bp, 10 predicted proteins | sample 1658291 | NCBI WGS metagenome assembly FTLB01 (sample SAMEA3914812, study PRJEB12502) | metagenome | biome: forest; material: soil | place: Canada | collected 2011-07-07 | depth 0.1 m
AGAAACGACACCCACTCCCACTCGAAAGCCCACTTGCTTAAGATGACAATATTCAGTAGGCTGGGGAGTGGCTCGATATCGGACTGGCTCGGTGGGCCATGAGAAACAAAGTCGCAGGTCTCGCGGATCCGCTCATCTTCGAGTAGATAGGATAGGAAATCATCTGTGACCTCCTGGAGGACCAAGGCATCCGCTTGCGCCCTGGAGGAGAGTATGTTCTGCAGAATCAAGGGATAACGCGCACGTGAAGGCGGCCACTCAAACTCGGCCAGCACGTTGTAGCTAGAGACGGTGAATGTCTCTGATGCGCTGAGGCTTTCTGTGGCCTCGGGTGCGTAGGGCATCCAGAGGCCGGTCTCAGCCTCATAATAGTAGGACGACTTAGTCTGAAGTTGATCCTTCTTTCCCGCGTCGTCATCCACTTTTGCTTGCGCGGTCTTTTTGTCGTAGAAGTCAAGAGGCACCTGCGGCCGCGACAGCGAATACTTGGAAATATCGATTGTTCCCCAGAGCTTCATCTGGCTGGTTGCGTGCCCGTCTACTTGTTGTCGCTCCCGAACAAGGATGTGAAGCTGATCGACTTCCCAGGAAACAGTTGGCAGGAGATTGACCTTGTCCAGGAGAAATTTGTGTGTATCAGACTCGACATCCTCGCTTTGTGCAATGGTCATGTGCATTTTAAAGTTCGTAGCTTTTTGCCCCAGGGCCTTGAGGATGCCTCTCCGAAGAGATTCCAAGTCAGACACTCGCCGCCGGTCATCGTCATGAATGTAGAGCGTGTTGTCACGTTTGTGCTTGAAGACATTTGCCTTGCTCAGGGACACATTCGGCAGGGCTTGTGATTCGCCTCCGGACTGTAGGAATGCCGACTCGATAGCTTCAGTCGCCCGTTGAAGAAGATCTGGGTGAACAAATGGGTAGATGAGGTTGACATGTGGGGGCCACTTCTCGTAGGCTTTATCATACAGCGCCCTCAGTCGGTCGACGGACGACCAAGCTTCACGAGGAGGTATAATGCACAGAGCAGTGTCGTAAGAATTGGTTGAGATGGAAATAGCTTCCGTGGAGGTCCCTGGATCCGCCATGGCCTGATTATTTCCTCTTTTTTTACCCTTGATAAATGATCGTGAATAAGGAAGTAGATATCTGCGTATAGGAAAGGATCGGCCTATGCGTAGCGTACGCGGTTTTTGGCAAGAGAGTAAGACAGGTGCAATACAATATACAAGCTAAAACAACCGAATGAGGGAAAAATACGCTTGCTTTGTGCGAAACCTGACTGAGATCAAAATGACTTGAGAATATCTTACCCTTGTGGGAACATGCGTGGTAAATAGATCGAGCACCCAGTAGATGATCCAGCATCATGCGCGCATGGCAACGCTCCCCGCCCGGAGGAGCAATGCTGGGATGCTGAAGCGAGGCATGCGAGGCTCAAATTGGGCTATGACTCTCGCCCACCATCAGGCAGTTTGATAGCATTACGCAGGGATTAGCATTGAGGCGGAGTCGACTTTACTAGAGAAGGGGGCGGCGCTCTAGGCCCGTCTTGGGGCGATGCTCTGAAAATGAGTAACCGGCCGCTGAAAAGCGCCCTTAAGCGACCTAGTTTCAGACGTGACGCTGCAGGAAGGTCGCAGCAATTTGGCTTGTTTTGTTCCGGTGACTCATAGTGTTTAGCACCCTGCGAATGGAATTTGTCTTCTGAGATGATCCAGAGCGTAAGAATCGCTTGATCTAACATGGCCTTCTTGGGACACACAGCTTGAAATCTTTTCGAGCTTCTGTCACGTGCTGCAATCAAAACGTGGAATTCTGCAGAGCAGCTCGTTGCGCTCTAAAGACTAAAGGCGTTTTTGTGTGAAGAACAGTAAGGTTCCAGCTGGTAATTTACCGATATGGGTATCATCTATGGTTTCGCCTCTCCCTCGCCATTCTTTTTTTTGCTAGCCTCATAAAGAAATTCCCACTCAGGGCCATATTCCAGTTTATTTCTCCAATCGTCTCCCGCCTGGTAGAATTCGTTGAGACGGAATCGGTGATGCTTCGCGGGAGCTGCTGGCGCTGTAGTAGTCGCCAAGTTCTGAGGTGGCTCTTGCTTAAGGAGCGCCCACAGCCTCTTCTCTTCGTCCACGCTCGCCAAGCCGTCTACCTTGTCCGCAAATGCCAACTGTGAGAGTTCTGCCGTGACCTGAGCTCTCACGGCTCGCTTAGGCTTGTGAGTCGGGGGGAAGTCCAGGGCTGAGTGCCTAAAGAGCTCCTCTACCTCTAGTTGGATGTCTTCTTCTTGTACACCCAGCTCCTCGATTTGCCCTTCAATGTTTTCTGCCTGTGACGCTCCGTCCGACTCGGACTCGACGTCATCACAGAGCTCGCTCTCGGTAGCATCAGACTGTTCCCCGTCAGATCCTCCTTCCTCCTCTTCTGCTTCTTGTTCTTCTTCTTCCTCCTGCTCCCTGTCCTCTTTATCTCCGTCTTGATCACGACCATCCTCCATGGAGGTCTCGTCGTCGCCTGGGAGAAGTGCTCTCTCCACCTCCTCATAAGTCATCAACTCCCCCGTGTTTCCGGACCCGTCCTGCACGTTGATCTCGAGTCGTCGAGCGCATCTGGCCCAAAATCGGCCCCTACTGCTCTTGAGCCCGAGGGACATCGCGGCCGCTTTTACGTCTCTTGGTCGGACCACTTTCTTCGAGCCGAGATAGGAGCTTTTCACGCGAACGCGGGATTCGGCCATGTTGAGGCTGGCGGAAATGAGACGTCGAGCGAGGGAGATGACCAGTGACCGGAAATCCTCGAGAGCCGTGGCCCGGATGGCCGGCTTCATTTTCCTGGACACGCGCTTCCAGTTGTATTCGGGATTCGCAGAGTTCATGAACAGCCGTTCCGATAACATGAGCCATCTCCCGAGTTTGAACAGCGCGATGGATTTCAGGTTGGATGGTGCCGATTTTCGTATGATAAGGTGGTTTGCGGGAGTGATCAGCCAGTTCTCACCCCATATGGCCTTTTCCACCAACTCCTCGTGGGTCTCCTGCCGCAAGGATAGTTCGTCTGCCGCTTCCTCCAGGACATTGCAGCAGGTTTGGGTCAATTCGAATGCTGCAGGCTGCTCTATCATCTCCAGAGGCTCAAGGGTACGGTCCTTCTTGAGAGTTTTAGTCTCGTCGTGCAACAGCTTCAGATACTGAAGGACTTCGATCTCGCTCTTTGTTTTTATTCTCCCTGTAATTCCAGGAATGTCATCGACGCCGAGCCGTGAGAGCGCCTCGAAAAAGGTCTTCTTTTCCCGTGACGTCCAGAGACTGAGACCGATCCTGGACGGCTTGAAATCGGAGGCATCGTGAGTGATCGACTGAGCTACTGCATCGGAAATGTCCGCATTGAGTAAATCAAGGTATCCTTGGGTGAAAACACCCCTTATTCGCTTGAAAGAACGGCCTTCACGCACGCCATCTGGTTCTCGGGCTCTCTTGAGCGGGGATGGCGGAGGACGTCCCATCTGCTGAACCAACGCCCGCTCTTCAGGCCTGGGGTTGCGGTGCTGCGTCGGCGGAGATATTTTGATTTCTCCATCCTCTGCTCTGCTCTCGGAGCCAACGCTGCTGCCCCCATCTTCCTCATATTCCTCATCTTCTTCATCTTCGTCAGTTTGCGGTGCATAGTCACTGCCAAACTCGGCTTCCAACTGGCGGGACGCTAAACGAGAGTCATTGGGTTTCTGCCCAAGTTTCTTTGCTGAGCGATAGGCGACATCGGATTTTTCAGAGGCCCGCACAGCTCTCTGGAGAGGCGAGGAGCCTCGACTCTCGTGAACGTTCGAAGACTCGTCTGAAGACATGGCGGTTATGACGGGGCATTCTTTCGAGTTGTAATTCTCGATCAACTGGTTAAGAGAAAAGAGAAAACTCAGTAGGGGATGGGATATTAGTCCAGATGGCCAGCCGGAGTGAACACAATTGCCTTATGACAGAGGCATAGTTGAGAGATGAATGAAGTCTCACATTTGTGTTTGTCGTTTGCAAATGAAAAATAACATATATAAAAAAAAACCGCCTTTTTCTTTTAATGGGGCGAGGACTTTCTGGCAAGGTTCAGCTTAGGCGAGTTATGGCAATAATGGGGCTGCTAGGTCAAGTGTCGGGGCCAATAGGAACGCCCTAGGAATGTCGACTGAGAGAGGCTTGAGCACTGATTCGTCTGCCCGATCCGCCTTCGACTTCAAGTGTCGACAACGGCATTTGCATCGTCAATTATCTGCCGGAACTTGACTTTTGGAAAGTGACAAACTCTTCTATTTTGAAATTTTGAGGATGGAAAATGCTACAGGCTTATTCTAAGTTAGTGCTTGCAAGTAGCTTTTCCCGCATCAGTCTTCAGAGATCCCCAGCGGCCGTTTCCGCCGTTTCTCGACTTGGACTCCGTCATGCGACGGTTAGGGGAGTAAGCCAAGTCACGAAGACGAGCCAGCCGGTTCGTCTTCGCGACTATCAGGAGGAATGCATCCAATCGGTGCTGGCATCGTTGGATATGGGAAACAAGCGACTAGGGATATCGCTGGCCACCGGGAGTGGCAAGACCGTCTGTCATATCCGTCTCTCCCCTTGCCTAACTTTGATCTAACAATCGAGGCAGGTTATCTTCACGCAACTAATAGACAGAGTTGAGCCACGATCTAAGAATGCCACCCAGACCCTCATTCTGGCCCACAGACGAGAGCTTGTCGAGCAAGCCGCCCGGCACTGCGTCAATGCGTATCCTCACAAGACCACTGATATAGAAATGGGCAAACTTCAGGCGTCCGGGACCGCTGACATCACTATCGCGAGCCTGCAAAGCTTGGTGTCCAAGGATCGATACCTCAAGCTAGACCCGGACCGTTTCAAGCTTGTTCTCGTGGACGAAGCTCACCATATCGTGGCACCGGGCTATCTCAAGGTGCTTGGCCATCTCGGTCTCGCCTCCAAGCGCCCAGACTCACCGCACCTAATAGGCGTGTCAGCGACATTTTCCCGCTTCGACGGTCTCCGCCTGGGTGCCGTGATAGACGAGATAGTCTACCACAAGGACTACGTCGACATGATAGAGGGGAAATGGCTTTCGGATGTCATCTTCACTACTGTCGAATCCACAGCCGATCTATCCAAGTGCCGATCCAAGACGGACGGCGATTTTGAGCTCTCCTCGCTCTCGCGAGCCGTCAACACAAACACCATCAACGACATTGCCATACGCACTTGGGCTGCGAAAGCCCAGGGCCGAAAGTCGACTCTGGTGTTTTGCGTCGACGTGAACCACGTCGTGGCGTTGAGCCAGAGGTTTCGGAGCTACGGTGTCGATGCTCGCTTCGTGACAGGTGACACGCCAGTACAGGAGAGGGCCGAAACGTTAGACGCCTTTCGAAACGGCGAATTCCCCGTTCTAGTTAACTGCAACGTGTTCACAGAAGGCACAGATATCCCGAACATTGACTGCGTCCTGCTGGCAAGACCGACACGTTCCCGGAACCTGCTCGTCCAGATGATCGGGAGGGGCATGAGGCTCCATCCTGGGAAGAAGAACTGCCACATTATCGACATGGTCTCAAGCCTGGAAACAGGCATCGTTACTACGCCGACTCTCTTCGGGCTTGATCCGAGTGAGCTTGTTGACGGCGAGTCAGCCGATGGGCTAGAACAGTTACGCGACCGCAGAGAAGCAGAGAGAACGAGGGGTCAGGAAGAGGACCACTTCGGCCGCGCTCCCAATTCTGCATCACCCGGGCCGCAGAGTATCTCATTTACGGAATATGATTCCATCTTCGACCTGATCGCCGACACTTCCGGGGACAAACACATTAGAGCGATCAGTCAGCATGCCTGGGTTCAGGTGGGGTCGAATCGTTATATTCTCAGCAGCCCGGGCGGTTCGTATCTTCGGCTGGCGAAGATGGAAGACCAAGAAGTCGAAAAGGCTGTCTTCAAGGCCTGGGAGATTCGCGCACTACCCAGAGGTATGTCAAAATCGCCGTATGCCGCGCCAAGGGAGATTCTTACGGCGGCTACCTTTGCCGATGCCGTACACGGTTGCGATAAGTATGCAGCCGAGTCCGAGACCTTCCCCCATTCCTTCATATCCCGACGCATGTCGTGGCGCACTCTACCCGCAACCGATGGGCAGCTCGACTTTTTAAACAAGCTCCGTGACCAGGAGGACCAACTAAGTAGCGATGAAATTACAAAGGGCGAAGCAATGGACATGATCACCAAGATCAAGCACGGGGCTCGAGGTCGCTTTGCCCATCTCGAGTCGGACAAACGGCGGCGGGATCGGGCTGTCCAGAGCAAGGATAAGCTGTTGAACCGTCAGCTCCAAGAAAAAGTGTCGGTGGGCCCCGTACCTGTCTGAGATCCGCAGAGGCGTGGTCCAAATGCTTCTGCTTCACTCGAAGTCTGAAGAGCTGTTGCGAATCAACTCCCGGCTATGGGAATGGTTGTTTGTCCTGGATCGATTTATGGCGGATTTTGACAGCCACGGTGGTTGTGGTTGATCCACAGCTAGGTACGCCCAACAAGTGTCTGGGTGCTGATTGTATGCCTTCATGGGTAATATCTGCCCCAGAATGAGGAACTAGAAGCGCGTTGGTAGAAGGATTAGTTTTATATTGGTATCAATTAGGAGTTATCTGGATCCGGAAGGCATCGATTTTCATCTCATACCCACAGCAGCTGGTGCGGTCCAAATTCCCATGCCCCATCATCGGCGAGCCTAGGGGAAGTGTTATGTTATGATACCTGTCTGGTTTCCTGCCTTATCACTGTATCGGAGAGAGTGGTACGGACTTCGATTTCGGGAGGCAGTATACTGCCAAACTCAAGAGATCAGTTTTTATTCACCTGAGCACGGGCAAAGACCAAATCCACAAGCCTCCCGCCATCCTTTTCTCTTCCATCCTCTCAGGCCATCTTTTCTTTCCAAGATCTGAAAAATCTTTCTTTCTTCTTTCTTGTTCCACTTGGAGAGACGCGCCGACTCCAAGTGGAATATCGCGACCCAGCGCGTGACGTGACCATCTTTGCACTTTCATACCTCAAAGAATATTTCCTCATCTTTGAAGACCACCACGGTCGTTTCACCAACTTGTCAACAATGGCTGATCCTCACCTCGAGGATGACAAGGATCGACTCACAGTCTCGGTGCAGGAGGTCGCTTTTCCTCGACCTGTTCCTATCCAGAAGATCACCCATCACAAGGAGACGGCCGAAATCTCTGAAGAGCCAGTGGATGGCCAGACTGCAGAATCCAACGATAGCAATATTCTCACCACCACGGTATCCAATGAAAATGCTGTTCTCACCTCAGCATCCAACGACAGCAATGTTCTCACCTCCGTATCCAACGGAGACACTGTTCTTACCTCGGTATCTAACCACAGCGATGTTCCCACCACCGCGGTATCTAAAGACAACACTGTCCTTGCTGCAGTATCTAGCGACAGCAATGTTCTTACCACGGTATCCAACGACAACAATGTTCTCCTTGAAAACAACGAAGCAGCATTCACAAGCAGCTGGGTCACTGCCAGTTCTCCAGAGACAGCTTTCGTGGTCCCAACCCAGGGACAAAACAAACTACTTGCATGTCAGCTTCCACAAGACAGCATTGCAGTCACTGATTCTGACTGGTCAAGCGTACCTTCTTTCAGCCTTCCGACCCGGTCAACCAAGGTTGGGCACGAAATCCCGCCGGCAGCGACAGGCAAGCAAATCGTCAACTATGCCGCCTTCTACCCGGTCAACCGCAAAAAGATACCAAATGGTGACCCGAACTCGATTGAGCGCTACAAGCCTTGGGACTTATCCCAGTTCCCTCCCCGCGACCGAGGTGAAGAGAATAACGCGTTACAGGCGCTTGTGGACAAGAGACAACTGGAGAGAACATATACCGTCGGCTTGCCGCTAGTAGAGGAACACGTCGACGCATATGTCAAGGACGTCAGCGAGTTCAACCAAAGGCTAGAGCAGAATTTGGGACGCATCGATGCTTTATGGAAAGCAGCCGACAGCGACAAGAACATGCTGGAAGGCTTCGGGCTAATGAAAGTCGACCTGGACAGGACTGTCATGTTGCGCCGAATCCCCATCACACCCCTCGAGAAGTTGATCCGTGATACTTGGGATGTGAGGGAATTAGAGTTGGATCGGGACTTGAGGGTGGCGAGCTCCAACTTGCACAGCTTGTACCAAGAGGGCGCCAAGATGGTTCGGCGTGAGCTGGAGCAGGACTCTCCTAGGTTTGTTCCCACTCGCGTCAAGCCTGTCGATGTGGGTACAGAGTCAGAGACAATCCCAGCTCCGGCCGACGATGACAAGTACCCCGGCAACCCCGTGGCCAATATTCGGAACCGATACCGCCAAGTCAAGAACAATGCCTCAATTATTCAAGAAAGCCCCAAGAGCAACGATGCAGACAGAATCGGAGAGGGAGAAGATGAGGTTCAAGACCTGGCAGCCCCCACCACAGCAATCGTCCAAGAGGAGACGACTGCAGCACCCTCGCTCGATCCAATCCGCTGTCCCCCTTGGTTCCGCCATTTGGAGCGCAAAAACCTCATCCGCCTTCGATCCGACACCGAGGACGCCCGATATGCAGAGCTCGTCCAGCTCATTGGCGGTATCGAGTACCGTATACTCAAGCGCACCGAGGTCAACACTGCACACAGGCGGTTCTGGCACGATCCCAATCCGCAGTGGCCGAATGAAAAGTGGAAAACCAACGGTGGTTGGTTCCGATGCCGGTCTGGAGAGGAGGCAACCTTTGCCGAGAATATGTGCCGCCTATGCCATTCTTATCCTACTTGGCAGGAGGAGGAGCGGTTCGAGAGCGTCCAGGGCAAGACATTCCAGGAGAAGCACGACTGGCTCATGGCTAAGATCGACGAGGCCCGCCAGGAGGCACTTGAGAGGGACAAAACTGTGACGACGACTTTGATCAGGGCCAACCTGGGCTCAGATCACATCGGCACACCGCGTGAGCTGGACTGGCAGGGCCTTGGTGAGTTGAGCCTTGACGATGTGGGCCTGTGGTAGATTGCTGCCAAAAGGCCGAGAAGAGTGGAGAAGACAAGCGGCAAGATATCATGAGAGGAAATGGTCCGCCCTCTCTCTCTCTCTTTCCAGGTAAGGTGGCAGGCTCGGTGTTTTGTTCACCACGGCGAAATTACGGCGCAAGGAAGTGATACCCATACTTGATGCGTGTGTTTGTGGCCTTGTCTTGTCGATACAGAGTCATGCAGTCCTGGCTCGCATACGCAGACAGGAGACTGGTAGTTTGTCGCATTGGAGACAAATCAGTCCTGGCTAGCATAGGCAGACAGGAGACTGGCAGTTTGTTGCATTGCAGAGAGATGAGACATCAGGTGCACTTGTAGCATACTTAATACCATAGCCTTGAATTCATTATCTTGGTCGTTAACGTCGTGTAACATACTTTGGCTCTTTGGAACTCGTAAAATCCCATGACCTCGAACCCCTCCATGTTTTGTTCGGTATGGTGGTGACAGACACATTCATCCTTTCCGACTGCCTCAACTTACACAGACATAACCACCCCGCGCCAAACAGCCAAAGCAGGTCATACTATACGGATCCATTACAAAGCAGAATGCGGCATCCAGGGCTAGGGTGTCTCAAAGCAGGCTAAACAAACAAGTAAGGAGCTCAATCGACGGGAGCTCCCAAGAAAAAGCAAGATGAGGCATCAATTCTGCCTGGAGTCCACGCATCTCCGACTGAGCCTCAGATCGTCCACCACCTCATCCATAGGCAATCCGTGACCCTTCTTCCGTGGCGGGCTCCTCTTGGAGACCGGTGCTGCGGTGTGCATCACAGTCCTTGTCCATGTTCTTGTAGAGAAGCCAGGAGTTGCACTTGAGCTTCGGCCCGCAGATGTGTTGCGTAGAAGTGTTCTCGATGCAGCCGCACCGATAGGTGATCTGGACGCGCCAGCAGTACCACTGTCTGTCGGGCATGTTTGGCGTTGTGATGCTGCAGCCCTCGGGCGGAGTTGAGCAAAGGAACGTATGATGGCAGCTTGGGTCTTTCAGCTCAGAGACGACCTGATGGGAAAGATAGAAGGGAGGCTGGGGGAGAGATTGATAGATATCAAGAGACGAGGCTAGCGGTCTCTTCCCAGGGATATAGGAGAGAACTCTGAGAGTGCCGGCCCTGTTTGGAACCTGATGAAGAATGGAATCCTCGTGAGAGGAAGAGGGGGGGCGTAGGACAGCACACAGGTAGACGGCCCCCGAGCGATGGGGGCCCATCAGGCTCACAACGAGGCTGCAGAGCTGCAGAATCCAACACATATGGCTGGCTGCTGGACCTGTAAGCGGTTGGTCACAAAAATGCGCTGCGCACATGATGAATGACCGACCACCAGGCAGGTATTTGGGAATCTCAGCTACCACGCACAGACCAGTCGGGATATCTGGTTACTATGTACGGAGAACCTCTGTAGGTTACCTCAGCTCCTCAGGTATGTAGGTAGGGTCGGATGTTAAGCGCAGAGTTCTCAGTAACTCGGTATGTGGCTCGTATTCGCAGATGGGCATCCGAGATTGGCATTTTGCAACGTGTACTTTTCCTACATAAGCTATTTGCTGCCTGAAATAGTGTCGCGCAAGGGAAGTATTGCGATAAATAGCCCTTCAAGTTTCTCTGGGCCAAGAATGAAGAGGCAAGCTTCTGGTTGAAGTTACCGTACGCAGCCTGCGCCGGCCTCGATGAGAGTTAGACGATACAGATTGAAAGCACAGCAAGACCAAGCACGAAACCCGACGGGAAAACCCAATGGTAGAATTCGCATTACTCCATGCAGCAGTTAACAAGCATAATAAGATTCGTTTTCAGTCAAGCGAGGATGATTTATGTGGGGGATTCTCGGTTCAAGAAGGTAAGTTTTCCTGGGAGCTTTTTAGCATTGTCACGCAACGCGCGGAATCAGTGGGAACCACGATGCATATGAAAATAATTCATGACAACAATAATTCATGACAACTCTTGTCCTTCTTGCTCTCATTAAATTGCTCCATACTCAATGGTCAGTGGATTCTACAGATATTAGCAACGCTGGTGCATGAAAGGGGGTTGTGTAATTGGAATTTAAGGGGTAAAATAGGCGGACCACGTTGTGTTCTAGAGCCGGCCCTCTACCTTTTTTTTTCTTTCTCGGCTTATGAACGAGCGGCGGACTTAGACGGATATAGTTAGACTATCAGATGCTGCCGGACGACCGCGCGCAAAATGGCAGGACACAAGAACCGTGTGTCGCGGCGACGTCAGGGTCTATGACAGCATTTTGCCTGCCAAGCTACCTTAACCTTACTTGAACTTCCAGGTGTCAACACCTTCCAGAAAAAAAAAGTGGCATAAGTTGCTTTCTTTGTCGGATCTCCAAGGGAGCCGCGTGGAAAACATTCTTCTGTTTCTTCATTCCCTGTTGTTTTTGAATCTCTCTCTCCCTCTTTCTTTAGGATCATTTGGCTCTCCTCAGAGCTACAAGACACGCCAATAGCTTCCGTTAGCTGCGTCCCCGGACCCGACCTTCCGAGATCGAGGATAATGGCATAGCCTCGCTGCCCTGGAAAGCATCGTATCCTCAACTCAGAGAGGAATTTGGCCCTTGCATCCGACGAGAGAACGAAACAACCGCGAGGGAAAGCCATCATCCAACATGGCTCGCAGCAGCCGACCGGCCACGACGGGCTACGAGCGACTCGCCCAGGCCGAGCAATTCAGCGACGACTCGGACGACGACCATCCCCTGAACTACAGCTCGGCATCTCTTCAACCGGCCTCGGCCCCTCGCTTTGCTCCGATTAACCGACCGCAGACACGCTCGGGGTCGACAACTCCCCAAGCCCACGGCTCGTCTCGTCAAAACAAACATCGCCGCCGGCTCCGGCGCAACTCGGGCGTGGATCTCAAAGCCATCAATGCTCGGCTGGAGCGGTGGGCCGACGAGATCGCCAGCAAGTTCAAGCGTAGCAAGGGGAAGAGGATCGGGGAGGAGGAGAGGCTTGAGATACACCACTCCGTCTTCCAAGCCCCGGAAGGCGTGCGTCCGGTCACGGCCGAGACGCTGGCCACGCCAGAACCCGGGTACATGACCAAGGCCGAGTTTGAAGCGATTGTAGAGAGCGTGAGGCTCGCCATCGAGCAGGGCGTGCACCCGCGCATGATCTCGCAGGGAAGCTCCGGGAGCTACTTCGCCAGGAACACCGAGGGCAAGGTTGTCGGCGTCTTCAAGCCCAAGGACGAAGAGCCTTACGCCGCCGGAAACCCGAAATGGAACAAATGGATTCACCGAAATTTGTTTCCGTGCTGCTTCGGCCGAGCGTGGTAGGTCTAACCCTCTCCTCCCTGCGCCCGCCGTGTCCTTTCCTGTCTGACTAAAGCCTCTCTGTACAGCCTCATCCCCAACCTTTCATACGTCTCCGAAGCGGCTGCGTACGTGCTCGATGCGCAACTGCGAACCCACCTGGTACCATACACCGACGTCGTGAATCTCTCTTCCAAGTCTTTCCATTACCCGTTCTGGGATCGTTATAACTACTCGCGAAACAAGAAGCCCCTGCGGGCGAAACCAGGAAGCTTCCAAGTGTTCCTGAAAGGCTTCAAGGATGCCAATGTGTTCCTCCGGGAGAATCCCTGGCCCGATCAGTACCTCTCGGGCTTTCGCACCAACGACCCCCAACGGAAACGCAAAAAGAAATGGGCGGACAACTGCAGACCATCGAGCTCGGCGGGCGACGACGCCGATAGCGACGACGGCCAGGAAACCCCCGAGAGCCGCCCGCCGGGGCCCGAGAATTTTGGCTGGACCGAACCGCTGAAGCAGTCCTTCCGGGAGGAGCTGGAGAAACTTGTCATTTTGGATTACATCATGCGGAATACCGATCGAGGCTTGGACAATTGGATGATCAAAGTCGACTGGCAAACCCAGGAGGTCTCGATCGTGTCCGAGCCCGTTCACCTAAATATGGGTGAGTCGAATGGCCATGTAGGGCCACGACCAGTGGAACTTCCCAGGATGGAAGTGAAAAACCCGAGGGCATCGTACCCGTATAGGAGGCAGAAGCCGATGGATGCCTCCACGCCACCCGCCACCAGTTCCGATCCCAAAATCACGGTTGGGGCTATCGACAACTCGCTATCTTGGCCCTGGAAGCACCCAGACGCGTGGAGAAGGTAAGAACCAATGCATTCCCCCTTCCTTTATTTTCTCGTGTATCCCAACTGATGTGCGTGTGGTGATAGCTTCCCTTTCGGTTGGCTCTTCCTACCGGTTGACCTGATTGGCCGTCCATTCTCCCAGAAGACTAGAGACCACTTTCTCCCCCTCCTGACATCGACGCAATGGTGGAGCCAAACCCAGCTTGCACTCCGGAGGATCTTCCAGATGGATCCGGATTTCCAAGAACGTATGTTCGCGCGCCAGATCGCCGTCATGAAGGGCCAGGCCTGGAACGTGGTGGAGACGCTCAAGACTCTGGACCACGGCCCTCTCGAGCTGACGCGACGCGCCAAAGTTTGCGTGTGGGACGATCTCGTCGACGTACCCATAGCCATCCCTATGCGGGCCACGAGCTCTGAGATACGTCGCAGGTCCGGATCGGAATTCGCAAAAGGCATAGAGGAGGAGATGGACATAGGCGCGGCCAATCCGTCAACGAGCGCGCCTGTAGAGGACCTTATCGGCCTCTCCAGCCCGTCGGCTGGGGACCTGCCTCACCCAGGCCGGTTTGAGATGTC
>FTLB01009087.1_pt1 | contig 13779 bp, 7 predicted proteins | sample 1658291 | NCBI WGS metagenome assembly FTLB01 (sample SAMEA3914812, study PRJEB12502) | metagenome | biome: forest; material: soil | place: Canada | collected 2011-07-07 | depth 0.1 m
GGTAGACATCTACGCTGGTGGCAGACTCCTCGGTGACTGGCGCCACCAGGACCGCCGGCCCATAGAAATACTGCAAGTCCAAGCCGACTGTGTTCTCATCTTGGGGATATGCGAAGAACATGGGGTTGATGAGCGGGGTTCCGTCCTGCGTCTGCTGGTACAGGGCCGTGTAGATGTAATCCAGGAGGCGGTATCGAATATCGATCGCCTTCTTCGCGGCGGTTGCCACGCTCTCCCAGAGGTAGAATTCCTGGGAAATGGTCGGGGGGTAGTTGTTGTGGTTTCGGTAGAAGGGGCTGAAAGCGCCCAGCATCGCCCAGCGCGCGCAGAGCTCCTCGGTGGTGTCCTCGGCGTAGCCGCACACGTCGGAGCCCACCATCGGGACCTGGTAGATGGAAGCGAAGGCCATCATCGCGCGGATGCTCCACTGGTAGTGCGGCCAGTCCGAGAAGTTATCACCGAGCCAGTGGCCGACCTTGGACCCTGCGCCCGAGAACGTCGAACGAGTGATGACCATGGGACGCAGGCCCGGGCGGCGTGACAGCATTGCCTCGCGAGACTGCGTGGACATCATGGTGCCGTACAGGTTGTGCGTGTCGTACTCGGCGAGGCCGTTCTGGTGGATCAGATTGGTGTTCATCGTGTGGTTCGAGATGCCTCCCTCGGCAGCATTCCACGAGTCTTCGTAGGCTGCTTTGTTGTGGATAGCATACTTGGGGAAGAGCAAATCGCGGCCTGGGAGACCCAGCTGCTGGCCGGGGGCCTGACGCGGCATGAGCTGCACATGGCCCGACGAGCTAGATTCGTGCTCCCTTGCGTCCAGGGACATCACCTCTGAGCTTCGCTTGCAATCCGTACCCGCCGGCTGGAAGTCGCACGGCCAGCCCGGCAGCGGCCGAGGTGGTGCACGGACCGCCGGTGGGGCCGGCGGGTACCCAACGGCCGCCGCATAAGGATCATCACACCTGCCAACGAAGCCAGTCAGTATATCTACTCCCTTCAGTCCAGACTTCAAAAAGGGTCACGAACGGGAAATTGCACGGAAAATTGCTCGGCTCGTTCATATCGATCCACAATGCATCGATATTGACGCCGTTCGTGGCGGAGAAGAAGATGGAGAACTCGTTGTCCCAGTAGGCGGAGATATTGGCCGAGAACCAGTCCGGGAACGCCGTGACACCCGGCCACACCACACCTTTCCAGATGGACCCATTGGCCCGCAGCATAAAAATATTATCGTCTACGCCACGCTCGAAAGGGGGGTATTGCTGGTAGGCCACAGCTGGGTCGACCATGACAACGTAATGCTGGTTGTTGGCGTGGAGGTGGCTGACAAGCTCCTGCATCATGTTGAGAGGGAACCTCTGCGGATCCAGACTGAAAACCTGTTTTCCAGTTAGACCTAAATTTCAGAGCCAAGAAACGCACGAAAAAGACCTAGCTGACCTTCCTGCCGTCCATGTAATCGATATCAGTCCACATCGTCTCCAGAGGAATGGCAGCCTGGCTGTAGTTGTACACCACCTCGGCGACGTTATAGGCATCCTGGTACCCGTAGCGGCATTGGTGGAACCCAAATCCCCAGTAGGGCATCATGGCAGGGTGTCCGACGATCTCCGAGTACTGTCTCGCCACATCCACGGGCGCAGGGCCCGAGACGAAGTAGAAGTCCAAGACGCCGCCGAGCGTGTTATACTGCAGATACTGCCCGGATTCGGCGGTCTTGTTGATGAAAATGTCCATGCCATTCGAGTTCAAAAAGAACACCCCGTGCGTGCCAGTGGAGCGATGGTCAATGTAGACAGGGTGGTTTCCGTATAAATTAGTGCCAAGAGGCGTGCCGTACGCATCCATGGACCAGAGCGTGCGGATGTAGTTGGTGGTGTTCAATCGGAAGGGGTCAGTATGCTCGCCCAGGCCGTATAAATTTGGGTTGTCCGGCAGCTTGGTGCGGAGGCGCAGATACTGAGATTCAAAAACCAGGCTCGCGGCCGAGGTATCGAAGAGAACCTCGCCGGACTCGGCACGAGTCACGGAAAACGAGAATGGGTTGGCCTTGTAGTTGAACTTGAGGGCTGGTGCCTTCGCCCCCGAGGCGCTCGGCCGTGGGAACACGGACTGAGGAACCTGGTACACGCTGTTGGCGGCATCTTGGATCTTGACATGGAGACGGCTGTCTGCGGCACAGCGTCAGTAACCTGGTACGTCTTGGGTACTCTGGGTCGTGACCTACCGGTATCATAGGACACGGAAAGCTGCAGGTCCTTCAGATCGTCTCCGTAGACGTTGCACGCGGTCCCGGCGAGCGTGAGGTCTGCCGTGAGTCCATTGGCGCTCGTCTTTACATTGCTAGCTTTGTACCCAGGACAATGAGTCAGAGGGTCGTCGCTGGGGTAGTCTCTCGCAACCAGAGCGGCGGATGCGGCTCCGGCGCAGACGGCTATCGCTTTGACGACACTGAGCAATGCCATCTTGATTATCATGAAAGGTCACAGTCAAGATGGAAACTTCTACAGCCGCCGCGTTTCTCCGGTGCGGCGGCTATTTATGAACCTTCCATTGGCAACCCTGCAGGGCGTGCTGATCACAAGATCGAGCATCTCGCTGCGTGCTGCCCATGTCCTGTGTCTGACCGGCGTCACCATTTGAATATCTCCGCCGGGCATATCTAGCGTCTTGGCGCTCTATCAATTCTGTAGTGTTCCTCCACTCAGGCCGTGTCGACGATGTTACCTAGATATCCTACCTTGGACAATATCCGAGGCTCCCCCCATCAGGGGACGCACCAAGTGACGAAATGTTGGTCTCGGCCAAGGCATGCCCCTCTAACATCTGCCAAGGCTACGTGCCTGCGCAGAAGTCGCTGTCCGTTAGGAAAGAATCGGCGGTCCGAGCTGGGAGGGATGGAAGTAAGACCGCTGGAGAGAGGTCCTTGATGGAGAACCGTGCAGGTTGTTGGCTGTCGGGGTAAACCCTGCTTTCCAACCTCTGAGCAAATTGAATCAACAGTGCAGAGCGGATACAGGGATTGACCAATCGCCATGTACCGGACGGCCCGAATGCAGCAGCGTTGGCATGCCACGGCTTCTGAACGCCGCTAGGTTCCCCGCAAATTCTCCAGCATTCGGTGGGCGTTTCTCCGCACAGCACTCCACCGCGGTGGACTCGTATAATATTAAGGAGCTGGTGCGGCTAAGAAGCATTGGAAAAAATGACGCCGTTGAGAGGGGTTCCAAAAGCACCTCCCCCTCATGAATTTCCTTGGTTTCCGCGTTTTTTTTTTGTTGATCACGGTCTAGTTGCTGAGGCTGCTCCTCTGTCACTAGCTCGGAACTACCCGGACAGGCCTCATTCCCCCATTGGGGGCCTATACCTGACATGATAATGCTTCGATGTTGGTTCGTCGAATATGCTTCCATGTCTCAGAGAAGCCGCTATACACCACGTGCACAGTCACCGAGGCTGTGAGTTTGTCTAGTAAACGACTAAACATGCACTGTCACCGAGGCATTTCCATACCAAGATGGTCTGATAGTATGCGAGAGATCTGGCTGCAGCAAATCGCCGCCGAGTTCTTGCAGGCTTGGACACTAGGGGACACACATCCTTGGGGTCCCTAGTTAGGATATGTTTGCAGAAGAGACTAATGCGTGGCTGACGCTGCCGCCCGGAGGGACAGCACATCGATGCTTCCCGCCCGGTACAGCCGGATTGGTTTTAATACCCAGAGGGCGGTAGCCTTCTGCAGCGTTGGCTGCGTCTCTCGTCGCACCACCTAGACTATTGACTTAGACTGAAGTGTCATCGGTCCGAGGAGGAGGGTTATGCTGGAAGGGGCAGGAAGGTAAGCGAGGAGCTGTGGCAACGCTTGCCTCACGACGAATCAGACACGGTGAATTCCATCGTCAGCTCCGGGCCACTTGCCGATGCAAGCTCGCGTGGGCCTGCTACGTCGTATTCCGGGTCATAATTGCACAGGGAACTATGGGGCGACAGGTGCTGACTCGATGGATCCCAACACAATGTGACCCTATACATCTCAACTGCTACCCAAATTCGAAGCCAAGAGGAGAACCAAGCTATCGGATATGGTCCAGATTCACATTATCAGATCTGAACAGTGGAATATAAAATGAATAGCCTGCACTACGCTTAAATTACTCGGTACCTTATATCATCTTGCAGACTCCTGACTCGTAGCACATCCACAATGCTTACAGACTTGCCTTAAACATTATACCGAGAAGAGCCGTCTGCATAGGCTAACATGAGGGCTATTCTTGCAAGACATCCACTACCCCATAAGTCGAGAACCTTCTTAACTATATCTGGCTCCTCCGTACTGTTACAAATCAACTGCACTCTCTCACTGGTATTCCCCGGGAGCATAGCCAGATATCCTCACCAATGGCGGGGTCGATCGCGCTCGTCTTATGCAGATGAGAGAGCAGAAATCGGCCTAATTGACCCCGACGAAATGCTCAGCGCCAAGTTGTCGACGGCGTAGGGAACTCCGGATGAGAGGCGAACCTCACTGCCTATCGAAAATAAATAATGCTTTGCATCTATTCTTTTATCCTGGCTGAGGTGCTTAGCCCTTAGACCCGAGCAAGAGCCTTCTAGATGACCGATATACTCTTGATATGACTTAGTTTAAAGCCTAATAGACGCGCCGTCAAATCTCTAACTATACCTCCCACTCCCCACGGATAAGTACGCTAGGCCCCTTTAAGCTTGGATCTTATAAGCTGTGTTATGTCTTTGTAGTGCTTTATTTTATAATTGCGGCTTCTCTTACCTTGGCCCTATATAACTCTGACAGCTATGGTATCTATACCTGTCACTTATATAACGGTAAAGAGTAAAGAGGAGCTAAGACAACTATATAAGCTCTACCGATTGCGCCCCTGACTGAATGTGCCTGCGGTAAGCAGATTCACCAACAGGATCCTTTCACTGCGTTTGGGATCTGTCGCTCGAGCCAAAGCTCAAGTCCGTTGCCGGCCGACATGTCTCAGTCAGCTCTTGTTAGGTATGGAACGCTCTTCTTCTCTTTTTTCTCAGAAGCTCAGAATACGGAGAAGGAGAACCAAAAACCAGCCGGCCAAAAGGCGACTTTACTCATTGCATTTCTAATTACTTCTCTTTCTATCGTGGCCTCACACAGTCCCATGCGCGACTATTCGGTGGAGATTCGCGCCTGCCACTTGGTCCCAGCGTTACCTCCCACTTTCTGACCATCTTGTATTTGAGACAGCGTATGCTACTAGCCGCCTGTACAAAATGCAGGTCAACAAACCGAGTAAGTTGCCATGAGCCCCGCCAAAATATACGCTGGTTTTGTAAGGGTGCCACAGTAAGCTAGTTGTGGGTGACAGCTGGGGCCTCACAAATCAGGGGCTAGGACCGCTAAATTTGGCGGGCCCCGGCGTGACATTGACTTGTGGGGCGTTGTTTATCAGTGCACGTGCTCGTCTCTATCTACACCTTTAAGCGAAACGTATAAACAAAGTCGGTGAATATTATGTGAGATTCGGGTCCTCACGCATCTTGGATCGATACACTCGCCATCTATGCCACTTTCCTGACCGGCGTGAGAATAATGGTAAACATTACAGCAGCAGCCAAGGCCGCCGTAGCGGTTTACGCCGCTGCCGTCCACCTCGGCGGGAACGATTCCATCCCGCTGTCCGATGTCGCGGCGGCCATGGCCCAACTCTACCTGCCCGGGTTCACCAGCTTCACGCTGGGCAGTATCACGGCTCTCGGCGCCAACCCAGCCGGCGGCATCGCTACGCAGCTCACATCATACAACCAAAGCGGGATCGGGACGGACTTTCAGCTGTGCCGTTCTCGGATCGAGCCAGTATCCGACGAGAGCGCCATCGTGTGGCTCACTTGGGCCATCTCTCCTAGGAACAATCTGACAAGATGGAAATTTACGGACGTGTACGGTTTCCGCATCGCGGACAATAGGCCAGATGGACTGGAAGGCGGCTGGGAATGGTCCAACGCAGACGACGAGTATCTCAAGCTCTTTGCGCACGATCCAACCTTCCCTACCAAGCGGTGGCTCCAACCGGGTGAATAGTCTGTCTGTTTGACCTGCAGTATTGTTCTCTGTTTTGCTCCTGCTCCGGTGCTGCAAAGACTCGCTCAACGGGGATCTCTTGGGTCAATGGGATAGAGTTGATGAATAAGAATTTCGAAATTGACAAGGATACTGGCTTCTGGTATCAGCACGGGTCAACAAGGGACGTAGGAGGGTAGACATACCAATGGAGTTTAGAAAGACAATGAAGTAAAAGAAACCGAGGCCGCTTGATTGTGGAAAGGATACTAGGAGCGCGGGAACTGAACAATGCATGGGCGGGTGAATGGTCCCTTTGTGCCTCTAGACAGTTTCCCAAGTCTTCTTTGGTGGAACCTATCTTGTGCTGTTCACATAACATTCAATTTCTTGGTCAAAAGCTATGGGAAACAGTAGGGCTTAACAGAAGACACGAAATCCGACTATAAATTCAGAATAATTTCTCTACCTCAACCAAAAAAAAAATTCTTCCACATCCGCAAATTCCCAAAGAGACACTCAAAGCAAATTCCTCTGGGCAGCAAGAATCAAAACCTCTCTCACCAAACAGAAATCTCAGGGTACCAATCCCGCATCATCTACCAACGCCGGAATCATGTCTCTGTCGAGCATCTTGGTTCTGGCCTCTGGCATCGTGCTTGGAGCACAGGCACACATGACGCTGAATACCCCCAAGCCATTTGCTGAGCCGGTCGCTAACATTGCTCCCCTTCTCCCCGACGGTAGCAACTTTCCCTGCCAGATCATCCAGGGCGGTTCCGTCGTTGATGGCCCTGGCAATGTGTTTGCCCTGGGCTCGGTTCAGCCTCTCACGTTCAACGGCCAGTCGGTCCACGGCGGAGGAAGCTGCCAGGTCTCTCTGACTACGGACACGGTTCCGAACAAGAACAGCCAGTGGAAGGTCATCCACTCCATCGTTGGCGGCTGTCCGGCACGCGGCGAGGTAGGCAACATCGCACCTGACAACGACTCGACGGCACCGGATCCGTACACGTACAACTTCACCGTACCGAGCAACATCCCCGCCGGCAACTACACCCTCTCCTGGAGCTGGCTGAACAAGGTTGGAAACCGCGAGTTCTACCAGAACTGCGCCCCCGTCACCCTCACGGGCATGGGCGGCGACAAGAAGAACCTCGACAGCCTGCCAGATATGTTCGTCGCCAATATCAACGTCCCCGGCGCCTGTACCGGCGTGCCCGATGGCAGTGATACCGTCTTCCCTGACCCCGGCCCTTCTGTCGAGACTCTGGCGGGAAGCATGACTTCCGCGCTGGCCACACCTGTCTGTTCGCAGAGTCCCGCGGTCCACGTCGCACCGACCTCGGTGACCTTGGCTGCTGCACCTCCCGCGAAGACAACCCACGCATCTCCGGCTACTGCTGACCCCAAGAAGCCAGCGCCGACTAAGTCAACCTCCACCAGCGCTCCTCCGCCTCAGGCAACCGGACCGAACGCCGGCTCAAACTCCTGTGACCCTGTTAGCGATGGATTCTATTGCAAGGGTTCCACATATACCGTGTGCCTCATGACCCACCAGTGGCAGGAGATGCCGCTCGCCCCGGGCACGGAGTGCATCCCCGGCCCCGGACTAACCATCATCAACGCCAACACTCCTCGGCAGGTTGAGACAACCTCCACCAGCGCTCCTCCGCCTCAGGAGACGGGACCGAACGCCGGCTCAAACTCGTGCGACCCTGTCAGTGACGGGTTCTATTGCAAGGGTTCGACCTATACAGTCTGCCTCAAGACCAAGGAGTGGCTAGAGCTGCCTCTCGCCGCGGGTATGGAGTGTATCCCCGGACCGGGCCTTACCCTTGTCAATGCCAACAAGCGTCGGCAGGTCAAGTTTGAGGCTTAAATGAACGGCTCTCATACTACCCTCAGGACTCAGCCCTGACTAACCGCCGGATACCGGCCAAGTCGTTTGTTTTTCCTCGTTGAGTAACCGGGCATAAGCATCCATCTTCGATCAAGTGGCGTATATGGCTAAGCAGTTTGCTTCCTTCGTCGACTAACTCACCCGGTCACGATAAGTCATCTCTGACCAGGCGCCCGGTTACGGCCGAAAAGTTTTGCTCTCTTTCTAACACCTTTTTTTTTTGTTCAGTGTCGAGGCATTACCGATGAGTAGAGCTATCTACGAGATTAGTGATGCCTTGAAATCATAATTGAACTTTTTTTTCCCTAATGTTTTGTCCAAAACCATCCAAATGACTACTGGTGCATGTGAGGAACTCTTGTCCTAATGATTAACTAATATTGACAGATAGATGTGTGACTCAATCACTGCTCAACCTGAGCTTTGTTGTTCAGTGGCATGCTGCGTATCTAAGACAACGAATACATGGTGGTGTACGTTGCGACCCTTTACACGATAGCTAACGGGTACCAACACCGCCTGAGTAATCCAACCAGCATCTTAAATTGCTAGGCGCGAGTCCACTGATGAAATCTCTCTAGATCATCTGGGTAATCGAACTATCATAGCAAGATGCCACTGATACTTGGAATACTAGATCATTTGAGACGACACTCTTTGCCCCTTTTGTACGCCCAAGATCTGAGAATAGTAAAGTGAATCCGAATGACTCATAAGTCACTAGCCAAACCATCGAAGATCTGGGGCGTGCGTGTTGAGTGAACCTCGGACAGTTGGGGTGCTCTGCCCCGCACTACGCGGAGTATCTGCACTACACATGCGCTAGATTCCTTGGCCCTTAGGTATCTTTTTCTATAAGACAGAACATCCTCTTGAACGTCTTCACCATACCGCGTGATCCTCGAAAACACCCAGAATTTACCTATACTTCAGAGAAATGGGAGGTGTACCGTCAATTCCTACCGATCCTTCTCGGAAGCTCCAAGTCATTGGCGCTGGCTATTCTCGCACCGGGACCGTCACAATGCAGCTGGCCCTGGAGAAGCTGCTGGATGGCCCGGTCCTGCACGGCGGGACGCAAATCCTGACTCGGGAGGATGGTAAGCATCCCAACGCTGCGGGCAATCTACCTAGCCTCGTTGGCTCCTCTCTGACTGCGTGCCTCGGACTGTGACCATAGCCTACACGAAGAAATGGGTGGAAGCCTACAAAGCGAAGCGCTCTGGCGACCGCGCCCGCACCTGCAAGCTTCTGAGGGAGCTAATGGCGGGGTTCGTGGGATGCACCGACATGCCGCCAATCGACTTCATCCCGGAGCTGATGGACGTGTACCCGGATGCCAAGGTGGTGCTCGTCACGCGCGATCCGGAGCGCTGGCTGCAGAGCATACGCCCCGTGGCCAGAAACTCGTCGCTCTGGTGGCTCCCTTATACCATGTGGGCGATGCCCGGTTGGAGGTGGTTCCCGTCGCTCTCGTTGGAGTTTGGCACCAGCACGAGGGAGATCTTGGACGACGGATCGACGGAGGCGAACCCGAAGCCCAAGATAGGTTCGTGACTTCGTGACCACTGCGGATCTGTTTGTTCGAGTCAAGTCTCGCTGCTGACAGTTGCGTGCCATGGCTATGGCTCTAGAACTCCTACTCAACTGGAACGAGAAAGTCAAGCAGATGGTACCGCCCGAGAAGCTGCTGATTATGGACCTCAAGGAGGGGTGGGAGCCTCTGTGCACTTTCTTGGGGGTTCCCGTTCCGGACGAGCCACTTCCCAGGGCGAATGACGCCGCCGCGGCAGACAAGGCAGCGAATGACATCGCCGATAAGCTCTTCAGGATCTGGCTCGGGGTGTTGTTTTCTGCTACAGGTATTACAGCATTTGCTGTCTGGAAGCTAAGAAGGTCTTGATATCGGGGCGGGGAGGGGGGTTAATGAGGACCTAACCGATGTAAGAGAGGGCAGTGCGGGAAAGTGCAACTTTCGTGATCTATGATTGGGACGGTGTGCCACTCTGCAAAATAACGAGGCATCTGTTAGTTCGGGCATCAACCATATACACGATTAGGCCGCGACGTGGCCGAGTTAGACACGCGTCACAACCGGCATATATTTGAGCGACTCCTAGTGCCAATAACTTTATCTGCACTCCTCTGCTTTCGTGACTTCTCTGTCTCTTAATGTATGATCAACCAAACATGGCATCTGCTAGGGAATACGCCCGGCATCTTCTTTCTAATTCGGAAGATGTCAATATGGTAGAGGAAAACACAGTGCTAAGCACAGACACGTACATTCCATACACTGATGACTACGTTATGGATAATGCCATTGTCCACGATAATCTACTCCACGGCCAACAAACAGTCGGCGACTATACAGTTCACCCTACCCCAGCAGCACACGGTTATGCATCAGCAGCCCACGTTTTTAACCCTAATGCTCGACAAAAAAACTGCTTCTTTACCGCCTTGGGTGGTCTGGTTGGCCTGAGTTCTAAAAGCCTCGGTCAATTTTTGCACGTCCCAGAAGAATGGATCGATTTCCGAGGCACTCCTTATGAATGTAAGTGGCCAGTGAATAGCACGCAAATATTGGCTGTTATCTATCTATCAGCAGTCATATCTCGATGTTGTTGAGAAGGTTTGGTTAACGACAGATTTTATCGGCCAGGCGAGCAGCCCATTGTTGAAGAATACAATCGTCGAAGTAATGGGAAACTTCTGCGATATCCTCTTCAACCTGCCGATAGGGCCGCAATCAACGAACAGGGTGGTATTAACAGAAGGGAGCTGTATAAGCTTGCGTCGACTTTGTTCGGCACACGTGTGGCGAATGCCGAGCTTGTTGATGAATCACTCTCTTTCATTCTCTTAATTTCTTTTCAAACAGAAATTGAAAATGAAATGGGCCATTGGGTCACAATAAGGTCTCCTTCCCGTGGGTACTTGGAGGTTTATGATCACCAAAACAACGGCCTGGAACATGATGTGAACAAATGGTTTGCGCCCATCGTCTTGCCACATATCCAGGCCTGGACATTGGTGGGTGAATCGAGAGATAACATGATTGGGCATCAGGTTGGTAACACCTTGCGGAATGCCCCGATATTACAGCCGTGGGCTGCATTGCCAGTGATGAATGATACAGAAACAGCTGGCGGCCATACGGGAGGCGGGGGGTTGAAGACAGAAGATTGGAAAGACATGGTTCAACGAGCAGAAGAGCATACGCAAAAGCGGGCTCGCGAGAGAGCAGAAAAGAGACTGGAGAGGAAGAAGATGGAGGCCAAGAAAAGAAAGAAGAGAAGAGACGGAGGACGTGGCTGAATACCCTTGAGCCTCTTAGACTTTAGCTATGCTGCTGGTTCCACCATTAAGCTACCCCGCGGTTTGCTACGTGCCGTAGTAAGACGGGCTGAACTCCGATTCCACCGCATCTGCGGCTGGGCGGTATCGGTAGAAGTCCAGAAAGACGCACCGGTTTTTTTTTGCCAAGAGCCAATTGCAATCCTTTTCCTGGACTTAGGTATATATGCCTTATGCCTTTTTCGAGACCCCCCGCCGATAAGTTGCGATCGTCAAACGCCACCCCGACTTTGCAACCTTCTTTCTCGCGCCTTGTGTGGCTTAAAGTCGCTCAAACCGGTCGTCTCGCAGCATCAAACGCGCGGCGATTCCTCGATCTGCCATCTCAACCTGTGTTATAAATCGTAGATGCAACAGCAAAGCGACACCAAAAGAGCATAGTTGTACCATCTGGAGCAGCTAGGGTCGGGATGAGAGAGGAGAGTGATGAGGCGACACCATCGCCGTCTCCCTCTACGCCAACACCCCCCGACCCCCAGCGGGCATTGGAACCAGATCCATCATCCACTGACGAACGGGCTATATTATCACCATTACTCGAGCCGGTGCAACCAAACCTACTTCCTCCGAAGCAACCGCGCCGCAGAAGCCGCTCTCTCCAGTCCGCGGTGACGGCTAAGAACACGGCCGCTATCAAGCTGATCCTCCGGCGAACCGAACTCCTGGGGATTACAGCGAGAGACATTAGTAGCGCGCTACGCATAGCGGCGAAGGCGAACGATTTGGAATCGCTCAAAGTCTTTGCAGAGTATGTCGACGAGCTTCCTTGCCACGGCGAAATCCTCGAAGAGGAGCTCGTATGGTACGGGAGCAAGCATGATAACTTGGAGTTGGTCGACTTCGCCCTGGACCTCCTCCGTAGACATTTTACGCCAAGCGAGGTAAATGAATTCATATTCGTCCATCGGACGAGGCTTTCAATATACAACGATGGAAGGCCCGTCAGCAGAAAGCAGCTGGTCTATGATCTATGCAATGCCTGTGAAATTGGAAACCACCGTGTTGTCACCAAGATACTCGCGTCCGGCCAGCAGCACCTTCTCGAGTCTACGGATCTGGACAGAGCTATGGAGCTGGCGTCCAGGTGTTCTCAGACTCAAATGGCCCTCGCCTTTTTCGAATCTCGGCCAGGGGGGAGCGACGCGAGGGAGCAGATACCAGATCTTGAGTCGCACTTCAACGTTTCGATCCGGGATAGTCTCAAATCCATGGTCTCTAACAGCCCCGACGGAGAGATTCCACCCGAAACCTTGCAGCGGATTTTCCGCACTTTTTGTGAGAAGGGGAACGAGCTGGTCGTCCGATATATGCTGCATCGATATGGCCTGGATCCGAACGCGCTGGTTCCCGACACTAAACCATCCATGAAGGATTTCTTCCATATAGAAAACGCACCAATGGGTATCGGTGCAAATTCTCCGCCTGCGGATTCAACAGAGATTCGGTCCACCCGTTCACGTTCTAGCACCAGGTCCGGATCGAGATCCAGTTCCAGCTCCAGCTCAAGCTCCAGCTCCAGATCTAGATCCAGTTCTAGATCTGTCTCGTCGACTGATTCCGCTAGAGCGGTGGAAGTGGAAACCCCGGAGCCTCCGATGACCAAATCCAATCAAGAAATCCAAGAAGGAACAATTCCAGATGACGCTTCAGTCTCCTCCATTAGTACGGATCGTTCTGCTAAGATCCGATACATTTCACCGCTGCAAGCCGCGTTGCGCGGGTTCCAAAACTTGCGCACGCCACCTGAACCCGTCAAGGGTACTTCTAAAACGGAGAAACAGCTAGAAAAATGGAAACTCAAGCAGTCCAAGCATGACACCGTCGTAAAGCTGCTCCTAGAGCACGGAGCAGATCCAAACTCCTCCGGAGGTCTCTCCAAATCCCCGCTACAACTGGCTTCGAAATATGGCTCGGCAGCCACAGTTCGCGCACTCGTCGATGCAGGTGCGCGGATGGCTGATCGACCTGCTAGCGTTAGGCCTTGGGCAGAGGCGGCAAAAAGGAGACACGTCGGTGCGAGCATCTTTCGTGAACTCCTGGAATCGGGTAAAGAGCTGTCGACTAGGCCGTCGACCCTCGCGAGATTGCTTCTCAAGGCATGGTGGCCATTCAACATCTGGGTAAATCAGCTACCCAAAGATTTCAAGGCCATCTTGAAGCAAAACACAACTACGCTATCCGAAAGCCCATTCGAAAATGGCCCTGGTGAGCTTCTTTACATGCTGTTGGATCAATATAAAGACTTTAGGGTCAGGAAAGGGGAAGATCGGAAGTACGGGACACTGCTGCAGCTCGCTGCTATGTTCAATCATCGCCCAATGGTCGAGTTGCTCCTCTCAAGGGACGTCGCGGTAAACTATAGGGGCTACTATTATGGCAACGCTCTGCAGGCCGCAGCGCGCCGCGGGCATCGAGACATCGTGGGGACTCTTCTGGAGGCCAATGC
>FTLB01024018.1_pt1 | contig 13770 bp, 15 predicted proteins | sample 1658291 | NCBI WGS metagenome assembly FTLB01 (sample SAMEA3914812, study PRJEB12502) | metagenome | biome: forest; material: soil | place: Canada | collected 2011-07-07 | depth 0.1 m
GGGTAATAGTAGGAAAGAGCTTTCTGAAAGAAATGCAGGCGGCCCAATGAACATTTTTTACGTATTCCGCTTTTAAAAAAGATTATAAACTATTTACTTTAAGTATTAAAACTTTTGAACTAATTTGTAAGAAAACTTTTTAGTATTATGGCAAAGAAACAGGTAACCAAGAAGAAGACATCAGCTCCGGTAGCAAAAAAAGCTACAGGTAAAAAACAAACTGCAAAAAAAGCAGTGGCAACTAAAGCAGTAGCTAAAAAGCCCGCAAAAAAAGTGGTGAAAGCCAGCGCAGCCTCAAAAACTGTTGCTAAAGGCGCTAAAAAGCCAGTTGCTAAAAAAGCGGCAAAAAAACCAACGGTTCCTGTAAAGAAGGCGGCAGTTAAGAAAAGCGGTGTTGCGGCAAAGAAAAGCGCACCAGCTAAAAAGGCAGCGCCAGCAAAGAAAAGCGCCATAACTGCTAAAAAGGCTGCCCCTGCAAAGAAAAAGGTCGCTCCGGCTAAGAAAGCTGTTCCTGCAAAGAAAGCGGCAGCGCCAATTAAAAAAGCTGCGCCTACAAAGAAAGCGGTAGCTCCGGCTAAGAGAGTTGCTCCTGCAAAGAAAGCAGCAGCGCCAGTTAAAAAAGCTGCTCTTGCAAAGGCGGTAGCAAAAAAGCCTGTTTTAGCTAAACCAGCTATTAAACCAGTGGCAGCAGCTAAGAAGGTTGTAAAAAAACCAGCTTCGCCAGTGGCAAAGGCAGTTAACACAGTAAAGAAAACAGCGGCAAAGGTTACTAAATCTGTGCCATCGCTTTCAGATATTAGCAAGAAATTTGAAGAAACAATAGTAGAACCTGTTACACATTTCTTCTCTGGTAGTACCCACGAAGAAGAACATGCAACAGAACATAACGATAAAAACGAACACAATTCTTACAGCTCTGGCGGCCATCATGGGGATGAGCACGAGAAGGAGGATGAACACAAAGAGGACGAACATAATGAAACCGAATCAGGACGATAGAACAAGATATTCTGAAGAAGAACTAAAAGAGTTTGAAGTCATAATATCTGAAAAGCTCGACAGAGCCAAAAAAGAATTTACTTACATTAAGGAAGTTTTAAGTAGAAAGAACGACGAAGGGACAGATGCTACCGTAGGTACATTAAAGCTTCTGGAAGACGGTGCAGACACTGCCGAAAAGGAAAACTTTACTCAGCTTGCCACCAGGCAGCAAAAGTTTATTCAGCAGTTAGAAAACGCTATGGCCAGAATTAAAAATGGCACTTATGGAATTTGTGTAGACACAGGAAAGTTAATTCCTAAAGAGCGTTTACGCGCAGTGCCGCATACTCAGCATTCCATAGAAGCCAAGTTAAACAGAAAAGACTAAGTTAAAGTAAAATGGATTTTCTTCAGAATCATATCGAAAGCCTTATCTTTTGTTCTTCAGAACCTTTAAAACCTGAAGAAATAAAGCATACGCTTAATGAAATGTTTGAAGCAGAGGTTCCCGAGGCAGATATAACTGCTACCCTGGAAAACCTGCTTAAAAAATATGAAGATGAGAACTTTCCTTTTCACATATGCAAAATGTCTGGCGGTTACCAGTTTCTTACAAAACCAGCCTACCAGGCAAGTATAAGCATTTTGCTAAAACAGAAATCCAAAAAGAGATTATCAACCTCTTCTTTGGAAACTCTGGCTATAATAGCCTATAAGCAACCTATTACCAAAACCCACATAGAACAGATACGCGGCGTAAATTGCGACTATGCCATACAAAAACTGCTGGAGAAGCAGCTTGTTGAAATTCAGGGAAAATCAGACGGTATAGGCAAGCCAATTTTATATGGCACTACAGACAAGTTTATGGAGTATTTTGGTATAAATACGTTGGCAGACCTTCCGCTACCTAAAGATTTTGCAGGAGCAAAAAATGAAATTGGAGAACTAAACGAAGGCGAACATTTGCCTCACTCCGACACTACACAAGAAAACAATCAGGCTACAGGCGAGCCTTCACATGAATAATAAAAAAAAACCAGCAGGTGCAGATAGGAAAAGAAGCAGTCCTTCTACCAGATTTTTAAAAGAAAAAAAGAGTAGCAAAGGCGGCGCTTCGGCAAAAAGCAGCGCAAAACCCTATGCGAAAAAGGAATTTTCCGGCACAGGAGCAAAACGGAAAACCAGTTCTACAGCGCGTAAATTTGTAAAAGGAGAGCCAGACAACAGGGCTGCAAATTCTTATCCTAAACCCGAAAGAAAAAGTAAACCAAACTGGGTAAAGAGAGGCCCGGCTGCCGATAAACCAGCCTACAGGGCGAAGAAAGAATTCGGTTCTGATAAACCATATACCAAAAGAGCTAAGCCGGAAGGTGACGGCAGGGAGCGTAGAAGTTCTTCTGCAGATAAACCATACAGGGCAAAGAAAGAATTTGGTTCTGATAAGCCATATACCAAAAGGGCTAAGCCAGAAGGAGACAGCAGAGAACGTAAAAGTTATTCTGCAGATAAACCATTTAGGGCAAAGAAGGAATTTGGCTCAACTAGGCCTTACACCAAAAGGGAAAAACCAGAAGGCGATAGCAGGGAACGTAAAAGCTATTCTGCCGATAAACCATTCAGAGCAAAGAAGGAGTTTGGGGCAGCTAAGCCTTATACTAAAAGGGAAAAGCCAGAGGGAGACAGCAGAGAACGTAAAAGCTATTCCGCCGATAAACCATTTAGAGCAAAGAAAGAATTTGGCTCAGACAAGCCATATACAAAAAGAGATAAACCTGAAGGTGGTGATAGGGGAGAGCGTAAAGCTTATTCTGCCGATAAACCATTTAGGGCAAAGAAAGAGTTTGGCGCCGAAAAACCTTATGCTAAAAGAGCCAAGCCAGAAGGCGACAGCAGGGAGCGCAGAAGTTCTTCTACAGATAAACCAGCTAAAAAAGAAACTGGTTCTGAAAGGCCATATACGCCAAGAACCAGCAAGCCTTATACAAAAAAAGAAGACGCGGGTGAAGAAAGAAGAGAAAGGCCTTCCTTTTCTGATAGTAGGTCGGACAAACCAAGAAGATTTTCTAAAAGAACTGCCGCTGGACGCGAGCAGGCGGAAATAGTAGTGCCCGAAGAAATACGCCTTAACCGTTACATTTCTAATGCAGGCGTATGTTCCCGCCGCGATGCGGACATACTGATAAAAGAGGGAAGAGTGCAAGTGAACGGAAAGGTAATTGAGGAAATGGGATATAAAGTTAAACGTAGCGATGTAGTAAAGTTTGACGACAAAACCCTTCATGCAGAGAAGCTTGTTTATTTGCTGTTGAACAAACCGAAGGACTACATTACTACTATGGAAGACCCGGAGGACAGGAAAACAGTAATGAACCTTATTAAAAATGCCTGCCCGGAAAGAATTTATCCTGTAGGCAGGTTAGACCGTAATACCACAGGATTGCTACTATTTACTAACGATGGCGACCTTGCAAAAAAACTTACGCACCCTTCTCACCAGGTAAAGAAAATTTACCAGGCTGATTTAAATAAACCCCTTGAAGAGGCTGATTTTGAAAAGATCTCACAAGGCCAAGTTGAGCTGGAAGACGGGAAAGTGAATGTAGATAAGATTGCTATTGTTTCTTCAGACAGAACAAGCATAGGGCTGGAAATACACGAAGGCAGAAACCGCATAGTGCGCCGCTTATTTGAACACCTGGGCTATGATGTTGTAAAACTTGACCGCGTAATGTATGCAAGCTTAGACAAAAAAGATTTGCCGCGCGGAAAGTGGAAAATGCTATCGGATAAAGAAATAATTCAGCTGAAACACTTTAGTAAGTAGTTATACTTAACTCCATACTATAAAACTGTTCCTATATCATCGGGTGTTCCACCCGATGATAATTTTTACTCCAAATTTTTATAATAGGGCCTAATCATTGGCACAGTTGCAAAAACCTGCTCAAAACCGAACGAATCTTACTCGCGCAAAAAAATATCAAGACAAATATCAAGCGATAACAACAAAATTAACAAGCGAAAACAAGCGCAATAACAAGTGCCAAAAAAAATCGTGTAATAAAACCAGTCAACTAGTAGTTTTATAAGTAGCACAACTTCCCCAATTCTGCCCTAGTAATTGATAATTTGAAGATTGATTCCTGTACTAAAATTATGACAACTGGCATAAAAATGATGACTGCGAAACTAGCCATAAATGCTGGAAAAGTGCAGCTTAGGCTGCAACTCACATACAGACTACTTTATAGGTTCCTTGTTGGTATGAAACAAATAAGAGCGATAAAACCTTTAAACTTTAACCTTTATACTTTAAACTCAACCTACTCTATCCCCTTATCCCGCATTTTTATAAATTCAGAATAGCGGCGGCAAATGGCAAGTACCAAGCCTATTACCAGAAGCAGCGTGCCAAGCCACAACACATTTATCATAGGCTTTTCTATAGCCTTCAGGATAATGTAATCTTTCTGGGTGGTATTTACAGCAAAGGTAAATTTACCTTCTTTAGGGTCTATATGCAGAAAGGTAATTTTTAAGCCCAGGTCTTCTACTGTTTCCGGTATCTGCCCTACCATTTTATCTTTTATCAGTATCAGGTAAGCGGGCTTTACATGATATTCCTCATCGCCTAGTAACCTAAAGTTAGCAGTAACGGCGGCATCCTCGGGGCTTAGTTTAACGCCGGGTATAAAGCTTACCTTTTTTACATCCTCTAGTATGGCAATGTAATCGTTCAGGTATAAAGTATCGCCAATTTTAATAGTATATTCTTCCGGCTTGCTCCATTTGCGTTCCTCGTCTGGCGCGGGAATGGAAGATACGTGGCAGTATAAATCTTTGGTAAGAAAACGTTTTATGTCCGGCGAAGCAATAAGCCCCATCTGCGGGTTCACCTGTGCCCTAGGGTAAAGCGCAAACTCTTCATCGCCGTTTTTAAATACTACTTCGTAAAAAGTGTTTTCAGGATATACGTTAATAGTATCGCCTTTTTTAAAGTAAATGTTGTCCTTATAGTAAATGTCGTCTTTGGCAATGGCCTGGTAATCGTTTTCCAGCTTCAAAAGTTTTTCTTTTGGTATATAACCTGGGAAGCCCTTAGCTTCTATTCGGGAGCCTTTGTAGGTGATCTCGAAATCGTTCATCTTCTCCGTATCGTTTCTCCAAAGCAAAATGTTGTCCCTGTTCATTTCCGTAGGGAATTCTTTGGAGTAAAGCAGGCCGGAAGTATTTAAGGAAATTATTTTAGAATAGCCCGATGAGAACAGTATCCCAATTAACATAAGCCCAATGCCTATGTGAGCCACTGCGCCGCCAGAAAGCTTGAAATTACTTCTTACTACTTCAATAAATATAATTCCGTTTGCTACTATGGTAAATATAGAAGCGGTTACTAATAATATATAGCTGGGCTTGTGCAGGTCTGCGAAATACAATATCGCCATAGAAGCCAGAAGGCTTATAAGCAATGGCGTAGCAAGGGCGTTCCAAAGCTTTTGCTTGTCCATCTTCTTCCACCAGAAGTACTGCCCCACGCCAGATAGCAGGGCAATAAAAATAGCAAACCAGATTTGCCAGTTGCTGTAGTGTTCTTCCTGTTTTACGGGGGGGGCTATGTTGCTTTCAATATCCAGCTTTTCCAGGATGGCTTTGTAAACGGGTATGGAAGTTGTAGCAATTACCTGAAAGGCGGCAAGGCACAATACGGTGGCTCCTATAAATATCCAAAACTCGCGGGAGTAGATAGAGGCTTCTGCTTCCGAACCCGGTATTTTTTTCCAACGGATGAAGACAAGAATTTTAGAAATAGCGACAAATACCAGCAGATAAATTAATAACTGCCCTGAAAGCCCCAAGTCTGTAAAGGAGTGTACAGAAGAAGAACCTAATATACCGCTGCGGGTAAGGAAGGTAGAATAGAGTATTAGTATAAAAGTGGTTATAACAAGTATAATGGCTGTTTTAAGCGCGGCTCCGCTATTGCGGAAAATAATCATGGTATGTATGGCGGCGACTAATACCAGCCAGGGCACGTACACGGCATTTTCTACAGGGTCCCAGTTCCAATAGCCGCCGAAGTTTAGCGTTTCATAGGCCCAGTAACCACCCATTAATATACCTACTCCCAACACGGCGGCAGAGAACAATGCCCAGGGCAGGGCAGGGCGTATCCACTCGGTAAATTTGTTTTTCCATAAACCAGCTATGCAGTAAGAGAAAGGAACCAGCGTAGTGGCAAAGCCCAGGAAAAGGGTAGGAGGGTGAATGACCATCCAATAGTTTTGCAATAGCGGATTAAGCCCTGTGCCATCCGCAGGAATATAGTCTGGGTTTAGTTTGTATACGGGAATATTTCCCATGAAATCTTTAAGCAATATGAACGGAGAACTTCCTATTCTTATGTTCAGGTAAGGAATTACTACCCCTATTATCATAGAGCTAAGGAATGCCTGCACCAGGCAGAACACAGCCATTAGGGGGGCTTCCCAGGTTCTGTTTACTGTAATAAGTATTGTTCCTAATACTACATGCCAAAATATCCATAGTAAAAAGCTGCCTTCCTGCCCTTCCCAAAAGCAGGAGATCATGTAGTAAACAGGCAGGCTGTTGGAGGAATGGCTCCAGGCGTAGTGGTATTCGTAATGATGGTTGTAGATGATGACAAACAGGCTGGCAACTACCCCTATCACCGACGCGCCATGTATGTAAAAGGCTGTACGGGCAAAATTCTTCCAGGGGTTGTTTAGTTCTTTGCTCTTTGCCGAGCTAAAAAAAGCATAAGTAGCAACAATGGAGGCAATGAAAGAAGTAATAACGAACAGATGCCCGAAGTCTCCTACAGCAAATTTATTCATGGGCAGTTTTACAAACAGAGTTCATTCTTTATTGCCTAACGCTAACTGCGCTGGTTTTTAGTTCTTTTTCTTCGTATTTGGAAGGGCACTTCATCAGGATCTGGTCGGCTATAAACTCATCGTTTTTTACAGAGCCTACTACTACTATTTTTTCTGATTTTTCTAAATCCTGCGGCTTTGGATGGTAGTAGATTACAGCATGTTCTTCTTTATTGGTATCTACCATTACAAAAGAAAAGTAGTTAGGGTCAACAATAGGGTCGTACTGCATTTCTATTTTACCGGTAACATCGTCTTTTTTAAGTTTGCCTACCACATGCACCATGTCTTTATCTCCTTCGGCAGCCATTTCGTAAGCTTCTTTAAAAGAGACATAAGTGCTGGCGTCGCCCGCCGTAGATATTATTACCCCAACGGCTACGGCAATAATAATAATGGCTATAATGTGCGATTTTTTCATTTCTTAACTCCTCCTTCCAACTCGTCCTCCATCTTCCTAACTTTTCTGTCTAAGGTGATAAGGTAAACCAATATTCCTGAAAACAGGATGGCTACTATTGCTACTACTACATATATCTTTCCGTCGGCGCGGAATTTGTCGGCCATTTCCACTTCTTCCTTTTCAGGAGTTCCTGTATTTTCCTGTGCTAACAAAGAAAAAGTAAGGGTTAAAAGCAGGATTAAACTTATTAGTAATTTTTTCATTATTGTATTCCACTTATTTTATATTCCAGGTTCCTTAGCCTTGCCCTTACCGTGGCTATCCATAGGCTTAGCAACATAAACCCCAGCACGGCCGGGTAAAATACCAGCCGCATGGTACTGTTAAGATCGTATTGGTTAAAGCCGGGGTTGCCTCCCATGCCAGGGTGCAGGGAATCTTGCGCCATACGGGGCAACACAAACAGTAGGGCTACCAATACTGGAAAGGCAAAGATGTTATAGATAGCGCTAATGCGTGCGCGCTGTTGGTCGTCTGTAAAAGAGCCTCTTAAAATTGAGTACGCCAGGTAAACCAGCATGCCTATGGCGGCGGCGTTCAGCTTAGGGTCTCCCGTCCAGAAGGTTCCCCAAGTAAATTTGGCCCAAACCATGCCTGTCAATAAACCCATTATCCCGAAAACAATTCCCGTATTGGCTGTTTCTAAGGCCATGTTATCGTACTTCGCTTTACCGTTCATTAAGTAAAGTATGGAATAGATTACCGATACCAAAAGGATAAAAATCATAGTGAACCACATGGGCACATGGAAATACAAGTTGCGAATGGTTTCGTTCAGGATAGGCAAGCGCGGCGTAGGAAGCAGAAATCCTGCAAAAATAGTGTATAGCAACAAAATGATGGTCAACACCTTCCACCACGAAAGAACTTTAAACAGACTGGGTTTCATTAAAGGCAAATTTAGAGGCTATCTCTAACTTCTCCAAAGGTAAGGAAATAGCAAATAGGATACCGCCCCCACCATAATATTTATTGAGGCCACCAGCAAAATTTCATCGTAACTAACGCTGCGCGCCAGCCCGTCCATGGCATTTTTAGAGACTTTTATAATAAGTAGCAATAAAGGTATAAGAATGGGAAAGCTTAATATAGCCATTAAAGCGCTGCCATTGCTGGTTTTAGAAGCAATGCCCGATACCATAGTAAGGGTAAAAGAAAAGCCAGCAGCCCCCAGCAGCATGTTTATGACAAATAATAACTTGTCTTGCACAGGGTTGCCTAAAACCAGGCTGTATAGGCTAAAACCCATTACAGAAAGCAGCAGCAGCAGTAAAAAATTATAGGACATTTTAGAAAGCAGGATAGCCTGTGGACTGGCAAGGGTATAGTAATAAATAAACCTGCCCTGCCGCTCTTGTATAAAACTTTTGGCTACGGCGTTTACGGCGGTAAATAAAAGTATAATCCAAAACAAGGCGTTCCAGGTGGCGGGGGTAAGCCTGCCGCCTTTTGCGCCAAAACTCATGTAGCAGACAAATACGGTACAGCCCAGGTAGAGTAATATGCCATTAAAAGCATAACGCTGCCGCCATTCCAAAAGAATTTCTTTATGGATAAGGTGTAGGGTTTCGCGGAAGAGTTTTGCCAAAGTGTTTAAATAATATTGACAAATATAAGGAGATTAGTTTTTAAAATAGCAGTTAGAACCATGCGGAAATTAATAATTAATGAGATTTTACAAATCGCTTAACCTCTTGGTTTATTGAAAAATAAATTGCAGCTAGGTAAAATTTTAACTATTTATGTTTATATTTGAAACTAACTATTTTGGTTATGAAAAGATTTTTACTATTAACTTTTTTCTTGTTTGCCATTATAGCTGCGAAAGCACAGATATATGGGATAATTTTTGAAGATAATAATGCTAATGGTGTATTTGATTCAGGATCAGAACCACCAATTTCTGGCGTTCAGGTACAATTGTTATCTGGAGGTTTCCCTTCAGCTACTACCACAAGCGCATCATCAATTACCCTTTCTAGTAGTGGTGATTACAATTATTATTTTACAGCTAGCCCAGGTAGCTATTCACTCAAATTTACCTACACAGGTAGTACTTACCTGTTTGAAGCTTCAACAAATACTATTGCTAATGTATCTGTTACTGGTACCGGAACTGCCCAATCGGGTTCATTTACTTACTCTTCATTAGTATTTGCTTCCATTAATGCTGGTATGGTTCCTGTTCCTCCTCCTGTGGTTGCTCCCACCATACAGGCTTCCAATCTTACTTTTACTAGTGTTGGCGGCGGTGGAATGACCTTGAACTGGACACGAGGTAACGGAACCGGCGGTATGCTGGTAGTAGCCTCCCAGGGAAGTGCGGTAACAGGGACGCCTGTAAATGGAAATGATTATTACGACGCTTATGGCGAATATGGATACGGCGATGTAGTAGGCAACGGCTATGTAGTTTATAACGGAACGGGTACAAGCGTTAACGTTTCAGAGCTTTCTCTATCAACCAACTACTGTTTTGCCGTTTATGAATACAATGGCACAATATATGTTCCTGTCTTTCAGACTAGCAACCCTGCTACTGGCTGCCAGCAAACGGCTGTTTCTATTTCAAGTCCTATAGCAGGCAAAGCAATATATTTTAGCGGTGGTGGCAATTCTTTTTGTGAGGGATTAGGGGATGTATATAGTGGAGCTCAAGGTTTTAATTTCTTTACTACTAATGCTGTATTTACTATAGAAACCTGGTTGCAGATTAGTAATCCTACGGCAGACTCTATGTCCACTATTATGGGCAGCACTATTTCTTCTTCTGAAATAGGAGCTTACTTTGGCTTTGATAACAGGTCATCGGCAGGCCATGCGCAACAGCTTTTTCTGGGGCTCTATAATGGTACAGGAACTCCGGAGTTACAATCTTACAGCGCTACAAATGTAATAACAGACACAGCATGGCACCATGTAGCGGTAAGCGTCAACGGAACTAACGCTACATTTTATGTGGATGGAGTAGCATACTCAGGAAGCGGTACAGTAGGAACCTTATCTGTAGATTCTTCTATTGATGGAGGATATAGCCTTGCAGGAGTGGCTCCACAAGGAGTCTTTGCGGCTGATGACGCTACACAATATCCGTTAAGAGGAACTATGGATGAGCTTAGGATATGGACTACAGCAAGAACACAGACAGAGATCAGGAACAATCTTAATCTTATCATGCTGGGAAATGAAACAGGGCTTTATAGTTATTATCAGTTTAACTACGCTAGTGGCGACTTATTCTTCGATCCTATAAGTCAGGAAGACGGAGTAAGTTATAATGCTTCTTATATTACTTCACCTATCCCTGTGGCGTTAGGAACAAGCAATACACAAACGGTTACTGTAGGAGGAACGTACAGCTTTACGGGCACAAACCTACAAATGACATTTCCTGCAACCGGTACATACCCTAATGGCGACCTGGTAGTTAGCCTTCTTAACGCAATTCCGGTAGATTTGCCGCCTTCCAATTCCACAAGCCCTGTATACTGGGTAGTAAGAAGTTATGGAACCAACGCTACGTTTTCTGCGCTTACTGGCTTTAGCGTGCAAGGGGTTGGCACTATTTCAGCGTCTGACGCGGCAAACTCTTCCAATACGCTTATACTTTATAAAAGAGCATCTAATGCTACAGGAGATACCTGGCTAAGCTACGGCGGCGCATCTTCCGCCAATGTTGCAAGCAGTTCCGTTAGTTATGGAGCTACAAATAATATTACCAGCTTTAGCCAGGTTATTATAGGAAGCTTAGGCTCTTCTCCTTTACCGGTTCAGCTTGTTAGCCTTAGCGTTGAAACTAATAGCAATAACGCCACGCTGCTTTGGCAAACGGCTTCAGAAATAAACAACAAAGGCTTTGAAGTGGAAATACAAACACAGAACGATACTGCCTTTACAAGCATAGGCTTTGTAAATGGAAATGGCACAACAACCACATTAACAGACTATAGCTATACTACAGGAAGTCTATCGGCAGGTATGTATTACTTTCGCTTAAAACAGGTCGATGTTAGTGGAAATTATTCCTATAGCCAAATAGTTGCAGCCGTTATAAACGGCGAAGAAGCTTCTGTTTCTGATCCATTTCCTAATCCATTATCAGATAAGACAAATCTGGCTTTATACCTACCCCAGCCAGAGCAGGTAAGAATATCGTTGGACGACTTTACGGGAAATGAGTTAAAGGTAATAGAGGACGGAATAATTACTGGTAGTAAAGTTATAGAAATAGACGCTTCTAAGCTTCCTTCTTCCATCTATTTTATAAAGATTATGTCCAATAGTTTGCAGCAGGTAAAGAGAATAGTAGTAGTGCATTAGAAACAACGTCTGTTGCAATCTTTTTTGCACTGTTAACTCTCAATTAATTATTAAATAAAGAAAATATTTTTAAGATTTGCTTAATGAAACGTTGTGTTTTAGTAATAGGCCTATTTTTTATTTCCTTTTTTTGCTATAGCCAGGATGCGAAGTTAGCGGCTTTACTAAATACAGCCAGCGCTAAGGAGACAAATAAAATAAGGTATGAAGTTAAAAAAAGTAATAAGAACGAATACAGCTTGGCCTTTTCGGGTTTGTTTCTTTTTTATAAAAGCTTTATTTCTTCCCAAGATGGGCAATCTTGTTCGTTTACTCCTTCCTGCTCAGAATACTCTATACTCTACATTAGAAAATATGGGGTTTTAAAAGGCGGCCTGGCAACGTTTGATCGTATTTCGCGTTGCAACGGAAGCGCAGATTACCCAAAGGATGTGGCAACAGGGTTAAACTACGACCCGGTAAAATGAGATTATTTTTTTTAGCGCTTTTTGTCTTACTAGTTGCCTCAGCCTCATCGCAGGATATTTACGATAAGAATAACTCCTTAAAATATTTGCATTACCTGGAAAACGCAGGGGAGTACGACCTGCTTTACCCAGAATTTGAACGGCTGGTGTATATGCAGCCTGCCAACGATAGCTTAAAACTGGGATTGTTAAAAGTATTGCAAAAGGCTGGCTGGTATGAAAAAGGAATACAAAGAGCCGAAGCTTTTTTCCCTAATCAGTCTCTTATGCCAAGCACATTCTCAGATCAATACATCAAACTGCTTATCTTAAATAAATCTTATGAAAAGGCTGCCGCATTTGATGCAGCTACAGATAGCCTTTCCAAAGAAACTAAGTCAAATTATCTCATTTCTATTTACCTTTTAAACAGCCAATGGCGGCAGGCACAGGAGTTGAATAAGAAAACTACCATCTCGCAGCTTTTTATGCCCGTTTTACAAGAAATTCAGCATGTAAAATACAAAAGCCCTTTGCTGGCTGGCGGCATGTCGTTGGTAATTCCGGGAAGCGGAAAGCTGTATTGCGGAAAACTCAGGGATGGCCTTTTGTCGTTTGTGTTGGTAAGTATACTTTCATGGCAGTCGTATGTAGGTTTTCATAAAAAAGGGGTAGAGAGCGTATATGGCTGGGTAAGCGGAACGGCAGCGGCAGGCTTTTACCTGGGCGATGTTTATGGCTCTTTCAAAGCCGCCCGGCATTATAATGAGGATAAGAACAATGAGATTATTGAGAAAGTACGCGCAGTTACTACTAATACTTATTAGTAGCCTTACCGCCAGTGTTTCTTATGCACAGACTTCTGAGCAGGCTTTTGCCTTTGCCAACCAGCAATTCAAAACGGGGAATACAGAAGTGGCGGCTGCGGCTTATCATCGCATCGTTTTTTTTGATTCCACTAATTATAAAGCGTATTGCCTTCATCAACTTGCAGAAATTGCATATAATAAAAAGAGCTATTACGCAGCCATTCAGTATTATCAGGAAGCTAATTTTACCGAAAAAAACGATAGTCTTTATAAGGAAAATATATTGGGAGAAGCCTATGCTTATATTATGGTAACTCAATACGATTTTGCCCTGGCAAGTCTTGATATGATTGAAGACGATTCTTTAAGCTATTTAAGGAGAAAGAAGAATATTCTATACGGATATTGCTATTTTGAGCAGGGCAATTATACAGAGGCCGAAAGGTACTTACTATTGGATGAGGACAGCGCAACGCGCACAGAGATCAAGCATTTTTTTTCAGATACCGCATCCTTGTCTAAACCAAAAGAGAAGAAAGCTAAACTGTTAAGCGCTTTTATTCCCGGCGCAGGGCAACTATATGCAGGAGATGTTAAAAACGGAATCAATTCTTTTCTGCTTATTGGCGGGTTTTCTTACATAATGATAACATCTTCTGTTACTTATGGAATAGGGAATGCGTTGGTTTTGGTTTTCCCCTGGCTACTAAGGTATTACATGGGTGGAATAAAAAAAGCCGGGCATATTGCAACAATAAAAAAGATGGATAATAGGCAAAAAATGAAACAAAATATTTTTAAGGCCATACAAAGTTTCTAATTTTTGTTTTTTCTTTTATTTATTACATTTGCCT
>FTLB01843349.1_pt1 | contig 13752 bp, 10 predicted proteins | sample 1658291 | NCBI WGS metagenome assembly FTLB01 (sample SAMEA3914812, study PRJEB12502) | metagenome | biome: forest; material: soil | place: Canada | collected 2011-07-07 | depth 0.1 m
TGTTCAGCAAGACCATCAAATCGTGGACTCCTCTGCGCGATAATGCTCTGCTGCTTGAACAAGTTACTGTATACAAGGGTGAGAGACTCATAACCTAAGAATATAAGTGTTTTTATTTTGGTTCTGACAGATGTGTAGAGTGCTCCGACACGTTCTACTTCGAGGGCATGACACAGCGGAGAGACCATATCGCAACCGCTTGCATCAGCACCAACCACTGGGTATGGTCGAACCCCTCCTATCGTGCCTGGGCCATCGATCCAACGGTCTGCGCTATCTGGATAGCTGGCAAGCCGGGAAGTGGCAAATCTGTCCTTGCCCGCACCATAGAAAACGACCTGACCAGACAGCGGGGTTTTGAAACAGCCATTGTAGCGACTTGGTTCTACAGCGTGAGGGATAACCTGGTGCGACACTCGGCGATGCTGTCATGCTTGCTGTCTCAGCTGCTGCAGAAGGACAAGCGTATATTTGAACTTATCCTCAGGCGCTATACTCGGAAGCGAGCCGGGGCGACGGAGATCCGCTGGACCTTCGAGGAGCTTCAGGAGCTGTTCGTCGAAATTGTTCGAGACCAGTCTCTACGAAGATCTATACTGTTTGTAATTGACGGGATAGACGAGTCTCCCTTGAGGGGTTCCGACGGGGAAATCAGCAGGGCCAAGTTTCTCCAATTCTTTCTCGACACCATTCGGTCCGCTCCTACGGCGAAGGTCAAGGTAATATTCCTGAGTCGGCTTGAAGACGATATACGGAGTGCTCTACGGAAGCTCCCGTTAATCGTCATGCACACGGTAAATTCTGAAGACATTGCCAGGGTAGTCGAAGTTGGGATCGAAAGCATACTAGGAGAGCTAAGTTGCCTGGAAGATTCGGATTCGGAGAGCAATCATACATCCTCGACCAGCGCTGGTGAAGCCCGAGGAGGCCTTTCTCTCTTCCACAAGGCTGAAAAATCCCAAGACGACCTCATCCAGTACATAAGGCAATACCTAATCGACAACGCAGATGGGGTCATCCTCTGGGTGTCATCCGTGATAACCCACGTCCAAATGCAGCTAGGTCGTGCATTTTGCACGCTCTCGGAGCTTGCTGCCGAGATCAAGACGCTATCTACGGAGCTTTCCTCTGTTTATGCTACTATTGTGCAGAATATAGTCAGCAGCCGGGAGCGATCGTCCACTGTGGCACTTGCGCAACGTGCGTTGCTCTGGGTAAGAACTAATCCTGTGCCCGGCAAATTCTACGTCCACGACCTCATCGAGGTCCTTGCCATCGACCAGCATCAAGACGGCGATGGATGGGCTGCTGTAAAAAGCTGGTCCTCCTTCAATAAACAGCTCACTCGGCTATGTGGACCGTTTCTCGAGATAGTGAATGACAAAAAGGGCTGGAATTGCGACCCGTACGACCCGGTCCAGCTGTTGCACCAAACTGTCAAGACATTTCTCGATGATCCACAAGCGTCGAAGCCTCTATATCTCTCGCCCGAGGAGAGCGCGATGCGGTTCGAGTCGGACTGCTTGCGGTATATACAAAAAGTACTGCCCGAGACCCCGTGCAAGCCTCATCCGCTGCTTGCCCCAGCGACTGCGAATCTGGATGAATGGATAACCGATATCACAACTTTCCTCGAAGAAAGACCACTTCTCAACTTCATTCTTACTTTCAATCCGAAGCTGGCATGTCGTATTCCAGCCAGATACATGCAGTTGCTCTTATCCCTCTTGACGTTTCCCGCGGCTCGAGGAGGCCTTGGATTGGGCTCCATTAGCAAGTTGTTCGATGAAGCATGCAGCAATGGCCGGACGAATGCCGTCTGCTCCCTATTTGCCATCTATTCATCCTGGCTTCACCCATGGGAATGGTTTTTGATGGAGCCAGAAATCATTGGTGGCGCGCTTCAAGCAGGGGAATCTGATCCACTGCCAGAGATGACTGCGATTAATGAGCTGCAGAAATATATACGGTATCGTGGCATCCTTACCGTTGACGAGCATGTAATGGAGATTAAGCCAGAGCCCTTTTCATTTTTAGAGTGGATGGGAGTCACTTCAGGACGAAGAGCTACCCCTTCGATCGACGACTGTGTGATGGTGCTTTCCGATACTCAACAGGCCATCTATTCGCAGAATTCTGAGGTCTTAGCCTCGCCGGAAGACAAGCACGTCGCCGAGTCAGCACCTACATCGGTCGACTTGGCCAAAAGAAGTGCGAAAGAAAAAAGTGACTTCCGAGCAGTCAACAGAGCGGTCAACGAAGTCTTGTCTTTTTGGTTGCACCTGAACGCGAGGAAAGAATTTTTGGGTAGGCACGCCTTCAAAGGATCGAGTGAGGCCCATCTCTCTGAATGTCCCGCGATTGCTAGACGGATGGCTATAATCCGTGCCACAGTCCTAGAATCCGGTACGATTTCGGTCAGAGCTGAGAGGAGAATACATGGGCGACGGTTGCCGTTCCCTCCCTCGAATGGACTGCGTGTCCAAGGCCTGGAACCGACCAGAAGCGTTGCCAACCTGCCCCTGGGGCCTCTTTTCCGCGACGCGCTTTCGAGAATTGAGGAAGCTCCCAGAGAGGACAGCCCGCCCCTATTTTCCGACTTTGTTTGGAAAGAAAAGCTGAGAACAGTCATCGAGAATGGCTCGGACAGCTACGAGGAGCACGGTGACAAAGCAAGATACTATTTCAGCGAACTGCCGCCGATCTTACCGTCCGTCTATCCACGAGACCCCAGCCCTGTTGCCCAGTGTGAGGCGGTACACCAGACCCCAAGCTCTTCCGGTGGCTATTCTTTCTCTTTAGCAAGCTATATTGCTGCTCCAGCGGAGCAGCGAGAGTTGAGGGAGCTTCGAGAGTATTTTTGCAGTAGATAAATCACATCCGGGCACAATGTTAGTATCGATACTCGCGTACTTGGCAACTGAGTTCGTGAAAGGGTTGAAATTCCGGCTACTCGATGCTTCCGAGATAACGTTTCCTGGCTTACCATTTGGTGCTGGGGCGACAGAGGCGTCAGGGGATAATGACAGATGCCACAAGCTTCAAGTATTGTACAATACCTTTGCTTTGAAGATTTGTGAGAGACCAAGAAGAAAATAAAGCTGACAATTGGGCTGCCCAAGCCATAATTATAAAGGAAAATATTTGTCATCTTTGTCTTACAAACCCCGGGTTTTTGTCGTGCATTAGTTAATAAAATTAGAAACAATTGCAGCGGTTGACCTTTGTATGTGTATTAAGGATTCATTATTAGAATACTTGATATGCTGATAAGCGGAGAACCTATTCTTAAAACGGTATCCGATACCGTAGGGCGCGCTCATCAAACCAAAAATAGGACCAAGTAGTGTCGGGAACCAATATGGGGCAACAGAAGTGACTAATGAGATTTTCGGATGACTCTTCGTAAATGCTCTTCTTTTGCGATCCTATATTGCCTTTCGCCTCGTTCCATATTGGCCGCTGCTTTTGAGTCTTGAGTCTTGAGTCTTGAGTCAGTCTACATCATCAGGCGCTGTCCTTGTGGGTTCGAATGCCGGGACTTGTTTTGGCCATCTCACTGACCCTATAGACCATCGCCGCGGGTTGCAGAGTCAAGAGCTCTGTTGTGGGACGTGTCCTATCCTCGTCGAGCACTTTGGATATTGCATCTCGAAACTTCGCGCAAAACCTTTACTTCAGAAATTGAAGACAGGAACGATTCAAACTCTCGCCTGGGGCTACTCGACGTAGTTCCAATAAATTATGAGTTTTGGCAGATTTACAAACACTTCTCACTGGCTTCATGAGAGAGATGCTGTGATCGAGCCATGCGAGTATTGTGCTTCGCACGGAATATATTGCCAGGTGGCTGAGCAAGGTGAACGGAAGGGCTCATGTACCTCTTGTATCGAATTGTCAAAGGCTTGTAGTCTGAATCCTGCTGTGCCGTCTACCCGGGTACAACTGAAGGATTTGGCTACCTTGAATGCCTCTGACGATGAGAATGATGACGCTTCTCTACCTGGAAGTACGGGGTCGGCGTCCTGCGGAATGGCCGAAAGCCTGAACAAGCCGAGATTGCGAACTGGGAGCAACGCTGAGACGGCTGGCACTGAGCCTTCCAAGTTACGCGCAAGATTCTCGCGAGAGGCGCTCCAGACACTCAAAGCCTGGCTGTCGAGTAACTCCCGCCACCCTTACCCCAACGACGAGGAGAAAGAGAGTCTTGCTCGAAAGACTGGGTTAAAAAAGGCCCAGATCGCCACGTGGATGGCAAACGCTCGTCGGCGAGGACTCCATCGAGCTCCTAGCGCATCAAGTTCACAACATTACGCCAATGGTCTGGACATCCCTGGTAGGAGCACTCCCGTCAATGCTCCCGGAACTGGAGAGATGAACCCAATGGAGCGATGGGCACACTCTCCGCCTGATCAAGAACCCGCTTCTCCAGCCGCCATCGCTCGCGCCATCTCGTCTTCAACCATCTCGACCAGACAACCAAATCCCTTGGCTAACCAGAAGCGAGCTGATGACGGGTCGGCACGCTCAGTTGGTCATCAATCGTCTACTGGAAGCTCGGGCACTGGGCATTCCAGTAGCAGCTCCTTTGGCGCCGCCTTATCGTGTAAGTCTCGTGATTCTACCGAGTCCTACTCGTTGGTTAGATATCGAGGGAAACGCCGTCGCAGGCGATGGACAGCCCGGGCTCTCAGTTCGACTAATCTGCGACCACCTGTACGGGCATTCCAATGTACCTTCTGTACGGAAACCTTCAAGACGAAGTACGACTGGCAGAGGCACGAGAAATCGCTACATCTGTCTCTTGAGCGCTGGATCTGCGCTCCGGAAGGGCCCACCCAATTTTGTGCCGAGTCGGCTTGTTCGGCTTGTGTGTACTGTGGCGAACAAAATCCATCGCCCGAACATGCGAAGCAGCACAATCATTACGGATGTGCCGAAAGGTCGGTGGAAGAGAGAACTTTCTACAGAAAAGATCATCTTCGTCAGCACTTGAGCATTATTCACAATATCAAGTTCCAAAGCTGGTCCATGGAAGCCTGGAAATCAACTTCCTCGGATATCCGATGTCGCTGTGGCTTCTGCGGCCAGCTCTTGGATTCCTGGAGCATTCGCGTTGAGCATCTAGCGAAGCACTTCAAGAACGGCAAAACCATGGCTGATTGGTCTGGCGACTGGGGCTTTGAGGAAGACGTTTTGCGCATTGTACAAAATGGCATACCGCCTTGTAAGTCCGCCGGTTCACCTCTCTTCTCACCTACTGACAGCATGGATAGATTTGATCCACGACGAGCGAAACAGCCTCAATCCATACTTGCCTTCGGTAGAGGAGACCAGACCCCGAAAATCACTAGAAGATGAGGTCAAATTGTGGCTGCTTGATTTTATAAATAACCAATTGATCTCCGGCGCCGCACCCACCGACGATGAGATTCTCACAGAGGCTCAGAGGATCGTACGAAAAGCAGATGTAGAAGAGAGTTCAGCAAAAGGACTCGAAACATCGTGGTTTCGGGATCTTATCCTGCTCTCTGAGCTTCCACACAGCACAACTGTCAAGTTGGACCACCAGACCAAGTCGGAAACAACAGCCAACAAGGAATGGATAATGCAGATTGAGAGCATAAGTGGTAACAGGACTGCTGATCGAGAAGCAGGCCGTATTGGATGCTCCATGGAGAACGCATTGGTGGAGTATGTGAAATCTATGCAGGCATTCGGTCTTACGCCCGTCGATTCTGAGCTGCAGGTGCAGGCGTGCAAAATCATAGATGACATCGAGCCTGTGGCAAACTTCAAATGTCAACCAGCCGTTGGGTGGTTTAAGTTTCTCATACACTCGTCAGCAGACTGGCTTTCTGAATTTAGACGCCGCGCTGGTCTCTCACCACCCAGCTCAGACTCCAAGGTCGCACGAGACGCCTCGTATTCACTAGACGAGAAACTCGGCTACGCGAGTACGCCAAACTCCTCAGAAATACAACAAGATCTTAAAAATTGGCTTCAGTCTCAGCAAGCACTCGGAAAATCAGTCCAGGAGGAAGAAACACAGAACCAAGCGCGCCTTCCGACCTATGGTAATGACGAGGCTTGGAACCCAACCTTCTTCGATGATCCAAGTGTCCTCGACTCCTTCAATCGAAAAGACGACTCCGAACCGTCGCGAGAGGGACTTTCGTCGGTATTGCTGGAGGGAAATAAACCAGCGCCCAATCATCAGTCGACTTGGGAAAGAAACAACGCGGCAGACTATTCTCGGACACTGCACTGGGACCTTTCAGATCACGTTCTGGGTCTTGGATTCCCCCCAGCTTCGTATAACCAGAAATTGACAACGTCGCTCGAGAAACTTCCAGATGATTCGCCTGGGGGTCAATCGTCTCCGGGGACAAACTCTAGTAAACCACTGCGATATTTTCTCAGCGATGCGAACTGCTATGGGAGATTAGAGAAAGAACTCACACGATTTGTGATGAGTTGTATGAGTCCCAACAACCCTCTTCAGCATGTACGTATCCGAACTCTTGGCCTCTACCCACGATGGTACTACTCTCTTGTCCAAAATGATACTGACCATTACTCTCGCAGGTCCCTTCTGATGCTGAAATCCAGAACCAAGCCCGCTGGATCATATACGACGACGACGATCCATGGAACCAAACCGCGGCCGATAATTCCGAATGGCTCATCCGTTTTAAACGTCAAACCGGTATCATTCCAGAGGAGGACGGTCCAGGTCTCGCGCCCCCTCGCATTCCTCGACCGTGGAAGGTGACCGATGGCGGAACCGGCTTCCATCCTCCGTTTGTGCACCCGAAACCGGAAAAGCAGATAGTCTTTCCACTGGAGGTCACCGTTTTCGTTGATCATAGAACATATACGGTGAGCAAGGAGACAGCGGAACGATACCTCAAAGGCCTCTATGAAGGACGGCACCAGCCTCCTGCATTGGTTTTCTGCTCGCGCGAGCTGGAACATGGATTGAACGCATACGTCAAAGAATGTGCAGAGGCCCATCGCGTTCCCACCGATGACGAGCTGCGCGCAAAGGCTCGTGAGATTCTAGGTGCGGAATACACGGCCGCCGACGACTCAATACTTCTTGAGGGTTTCAAAGCCCAGCACGCACTCTGGAACACGAAAAGCAAGGACAGCGGTCAATTCACACAGGACCAGCTTTCCAGTGGGGCCAGCCAGCTTGGCCATACAAACGATGCAAACACGACGATGGCTTACAATCACGCAGACTTCACGACCAGCACTGGGGGATGGATGGATGACCTTGCAGGAGTCAATGGAGCTATTGAGGGGTTGCCGGCGTTTGCGGATCTTCCTATGCCTACAGATTTCCATTCCGAGATGGACTTCCTGTTCCTTGATGGATCGCCTGAGCAGTAAAGATTCTTAACACACCCATTATGCCTAATTCTAGACCTCGAAATTTAGTTACAGCTTTTTAGTAATGCATTCAATCCTTTTTGTCATTGAGCTTGCTCATACGCAAAATAGGTTTGTTTTAATCTTAGCAGATGTGAGGCTGCGCCAAAAGACAATGGAATGGCGTGCTCGTACCGGTCCTACGCAGAGAAACGGTTACTAGAGGTCGGTGAGCCTTGTGAGGTTGGGAGTGTGGCACTCCAAGCCAACTGCAATCGTGTTCAGACGACGAAAATCTTTGAAGATTGAATCGTACATGCATTCCAAAATAGGTAGTATATATCATGATGCTCTAGATAGTCTAAATTATCTGCTAACTGGCCTCTATATTGGCCACCAAGACTTCGCCAGGAGGCGGCTGCATGTTGGACTCTGCAGAGTGTTGATAAGGCGGCGGGGGCCCAGACAATGTCGCAGGCTCGACAGCGGACTCAGGTGACTCAGCTACGCCGGCATGGAACTTCCAATTGGACTTTGCATAGTCCAAGAATGGAAGTGATTGCTCTTCGTAGTACTTGGATCCCGCTGCCAGCTTCATATACTGGACGCAGAGGGTCGCCATGCGAACATCTGCATCCGGAAACCACTGTAGCTTGTTTCTTTCAAAATACTCCTGCGTCGACTTGTGAACCAAGCGAACAATATTGCTCTCCTCGTCTATCAACACCAGGCCGGCGCACACGGCTACAATATCCTCAATGTCAGGCACGTTGTCCTCGTCGATTGACTCGCTCTCGGGTTCCAGGGACAGAGCATAGGCCAAGTCCGCGGTCAATAACGGGCGTCTGGCACAGGTCAAAATGAGGAGCGCCTGTCTCGCAAGTTCTTCGGAGTCGGAGCCCTGTGATTGAATCCTAGTCATAGCCGTTTGGTATGCTGTGTCGTAGGCCACGGACCCAGTCGTTAGCTTCGCCAAGGCGGATCGGATCGCAGTGATCGACTTCTTCCCTGTCAGAGAGCGGAGATGGAGCTCGGCGAGCATGAACCTGCCCGGACATATAGTTAGTTTCCTGGTCGATTACGTTAGAAGAATTCGGCGTAGGACACTCACATTCCGGCACTAGCTTCTGTGATTGACGTCACGACTTCCTCTTGTAGTTCCGGCGACCGAAGAACGAAGCCCGGTAGGAGAAACAAGTGGTCAGTCAGGAATTTCCGAACATCCTCATCGCTCGCTCTGATCTCGAGACCGAGGGCGCCATGGTCGTCGAACGGTCGTTGGATTTCTGGTATCTCCCTTGAAGTGACGTACAGGTTGAAGCCCTCCTGGCGTTGCAACCTAAGCATCTCGGCAATGAATGGACGTCTCACGTTGTTGGAGAGCTCATCTACACCGTCAACCATGACATTTACCCTCCGAAAACAAGAGAAAACAACGACGAGGAGTTGTGTTGCCTGGGCCTGGGACAAGGATCCACTCGACGAGAGAGACTGCTCGTACAAATCCCTCACTTGGTCTGGGATTGTTGATGTCAACTGAAGGCAAGTTCGCAGCAGGCCGCGCAGAAGCTTAACCACTGTCTGATCTTGGTTTCGGTACGTGCAATAGATGAAAGTCGTCAGGGTATCGCCAAAATGGTTGCCGAATTCCTTGTGAAGACTCTCGATGACAACCGCAGTCGCGAAAGTTTTGCCAGTACCCGGGATTCCGTGACAGAAGAGGACCTGGCCCTTCTCCGATAACCAAGTAGAATATTCCTTGGAGTCAAAGAGCCATTTTCGGGAGCCAGGCTGTCGCCGGCTGAGGAGATCCGTGTACTGAGCTACATAGTTGATCGGGCTGATCCATTCAAGAATAGTGGTTCGCTTGGTGTCCTCTTGATAACGGATGAGCTTTGTAATATTGTTGCCAGTGGCTTGGTGATTGAAGCTGTTGAGCACTGAGACCTGAGCTGTGATGCGACTTCTTAGATCGCGTATCTCGTCAGGCTCCCACTTGAGTCGCTTCCAGAGTCTCTTTGCGATATCCCTCTTGTTCGTACCCGAGATCTCGCTGTATCTCTGTAACGTGGCGTCAAGTTCTTCTAGCAGCGATTTACATCCCTGGAAAACCGAGTTCAACCTTTGGAGCTGTATGTCCGAAAGCTGGCTGCTGTTGACCTCGGCATCCTGGAGAACGATCGAGAAAGCTCGCACATCGTCCGAGATGGCCTTGAAAGCATCCGGGGCGCCGATGAAATCTTTCCGTACTCTGTTGACAAGTTCGAGTAGGGCCAGAAAGTCACCGATTCCAAAGCCGAAACTCATTGCTGGTAAGAAGGAAAAATCTTTATTTTCCCCTTTTTAGTTTGAATCTAGATGAATAAACAAGGGACGTGATATGAGGAATCAGGGATATCACGGATGGTAGAGGCCAGATTATCAACTGCTGCGGGGAGATAAATCTCAAGGTCTGCCTCGCTAGAGCCCGCAACAAGCACCACTGTCAAGGTAACGGGAGTACACAGTGTACAAGTGGTATGGCAGGATCAGAGCGGCTTCGACGTGCCGAGTGAGTGGTGGATGAAGACTTAGATCGATCGCTGACCTCTGTTCCTGGATGTTGGATTAGCGTGTTACATGTCCATACGCCCTCCATGGCGCTGTGGGCGGTCAACTACGGCAATATTCGTGGCACTGCCACCGCTAGGAGGGACGGCGCCTCCTCGGTTGATAGGGGTGGTGCACATGTCAAAATATATTTCCAAAAAGAGGTCGATTTGATGTTCTATATCGACTGTCCGGCCAGAAGAGCGCGGATTCGGATAGAGCAATAATGTTTATGTTCTTGCGCGAATCAAAATTACGCCACCATGTGGTTAACGATTAAGAGCAAACCTTAGCTGGGATGCCCCCTACGCCAGAGCTTTTTATAAGTCCAGAATTACCAGCCCAGCCGATTAGTCCCAAGGGATCGGCTAGTGGACACACGAATACTGTATAATCTATATGTGATTCTAGGCATCCTTCATAAAAATAAAAAAAATTGAACGCTGCGCCTTATAATGATACACGGGCTCGGGGGAATTTTTCTCCAGCTGAGGTTTCGAGGTGTTTTGCACATGTTAACAACTTAACCGTCTGGTTCTGATTGGTTATTATGATCTCTTCATGAAGCCCGAAGCTGGAAGTTTCGCTCTATTGACCGACTTGCAATATTAGCCGGCCATCAGCTCGGTGTCACTCTGCCCGAGTCCTTTGCGACTTGAAAGGCTATCACCCCAATGTGCGAATTCGAGCCTATTGTGGCGTAGCGCAGACGGAGATTCTCCGTTCATTAAAGCATTAAAGCCCGGAATACCAAATGCCCGGTTGATTATACAATTCATGTTCTCAGCTGGGATATATTGCCTACATAATCGACGCAGAGTGATATTTAACAGTATGGCCATTCCAAAGAGCACTTGAATTCGGGCCTCGTGTTTCTCTTCGGCTCGAGTCTTGCTACTATGGTCGGAGTTCCTGGCCGCTCGAAAGCATGTATCACCTGCCGGGAACGGAGAAGGAGGGTAAGTACCAGTATTGGGCCCTGGTAGGATATCTAATGCCTGCGAGACTAATAGAAGACTACATTAGTGTGGTTCGGAACGGCCTACCTGCGTCCAGTGCAGAAAGGACGGCCACAAGTGCGCAGGCTACGATGCGCAGCGAATTTTCGTCGTTAGTACGCCGAGCTACCGGCGTGCAGGATACAGTGTATCCAACACTGCCCATCCCTCCGGCTCTAAGTGGCAGTGCTTTCAGCGCAACCAAAATTCTAGACATGTCGCCCAGTTCCAACTACTGGCCCAAACAGAGGATGAGCGGAGATGTATCAATCTGTTCTGGGAAGCTTACTTCCCAGCTGGGCGACCGATACCCATAAACGCGGCTAGGAGCTACACATGCAGTTGGACAGAGACTGCACAGAAATGTTACCAAGAAGACACTTCCCTGCGGTACGCCTTGTTGGCCAACTCCCTGCTGATGATGGGGAGATGTCGTGGGGTGACTTGGCTGGTAAGGGAGGGACTTCAACTATATGGAAAGGCACTAGTCCAACTGAGAAGATCATTGGGAGGTTCCTCTCATGTGATCCAGAAAGACTCGTCAATCGCGACGGTTAAGTTGTTAAGCTTGTTCGAGGTACCTGATCCTGGCTCCATCCCTAACAACTAGGTAGGTACTGACTCTCGATCCTTACAGATATTATACAAGCAGATTAATACCGAGGTTACTGATCGAGTCCCAGACTGGCAGCAACACCATGCTGGCGAGCTTGCATTATTCATCGCTAGAACACCTACATCACATGTCAGAGGTGATGCACATAACGTATTTGCTGATGAAAGAGTGGAAATGGTGAGTTGACGTTTTGCAGACGATCTTTCCTCATCTTCTCACATAAACTAGGCTCTTTCTGCAGTTTTACACCGGAATTCGTTGACTCTGAGCCATCCCGACTGGAAAACAATTCCGTGGCAGGAAACTCCAAAGAATCTCAAGGATGTCCTCGTAGATGTTCTGGTCGACATGCCCAGGCTCCTGGAAGACTTGGACAGCATGCAGGCATGCAAACCGGCGAACAAGCAGGCAGAATTACGACAGAATCTCATACAAAGCTGCTGGAATCATGACAAACGACTGATGCTATGGTTCCGCTTGGTCTGCGGGGAAGAAAATCCCGGAAGGCACCACTCACCAATAACCAACGAGAAAGACACTGTTACACGAGTGGCCGTTATCCATGGTATGTCTCTCTTCTGGACGACTTGCCTGATTCTGTACAGCACCCTTCGTACAGCGTCTGGATCAGAGGCAGAATTACCCGATCGCACAAGCCCGGTGCACTACGTCTGTCAGCTCGCCGAGGCAATATCCATCTTGCTTCAGCCCAGGGCCGGGCTCTATGGCAAGCAGAGTGCGGTGCTTCTGCTTGAACTTGCAATAGAGTATACCATGTCTATAAATCCACTCTCATACGAGACCGACGGCCTTCTGAAGACTTTCAGGTCCCTCAAAGATGGATTAGACAATGAACCCCTAAAAGACCCAAGCTAGCTGCTTCGAGGGACACCTCGTCTTGGGGCCTCGAAACATAGCTTCCACTATTTTCGCTATCGGTGTGGGGATTCTAGGGGGAAAATAAGAATAGAAATCTGGTAGTCCAAGTTCATGGGAAGTTTTCTAGGATAAATGAAAGTTTGTCTCCTTTAATCTTTTGCCCGAGAAGTTGCATCGAAGCATGTGTGACGAGTCAACAGTACGGGAATGTACATCTCATAAGCTACTCACTCCGTTAGCAATTCCAATTCTCCATCACATGTTTTACACAAGCGATGTCCTTCCTATTCAAATCGTGGGTGGCATGGCATCTCGGTCGGAACCGTATAGTTGCAGCCCGCATTAGGCTATAGCCTCACCACGCGGCTATTTGCGAAGAGGCGAGCAGATCTAGATTTCCAACACAGCACTATGTAAACTTATCACCGAAGTAAGCCATCTTGGGACCTATTTAAAAAGAGAGTGATGGAAAATGAGCTAAGCCATAACCGGCCTCAATTCGCGGTGTCCAATGAAGAACGCTCTGAGCATGGCATGGGAGTCTGGTCGCCTACGGGCACCCCTTAGCCGCCGCGTCAAGATCTATTTGCGATATGCCAGTTGACCACCGAAGTGCGGAGCAGTCACGTCTTCGCACACCTGCTGCTCCGGTCGTCAGACCTTTAAGTGAAGCCCGGAAGCTATGCTCGGGAATTTGGAACAACACCACGCAAAATCATACCGTCAATGTCGCGGAGCGGTCACGTCCGAGGAATGGCTGTGCAGTATCAACACATATAGACCACCACCTTGTATCAGGTTGAAGTGGTAGCTTCACTGCTGAGTACTTCCGATGCTTCGAAGAAGTATAAGTATCAGTGTACACGCACTCGGAGAAGGCTACTGATAATCAACAACCTAGCTTTGGGATATTTCTTGAAGACTGAGACCCGACACCAATATGCAGCTGACTCTCACCACCATCTTCTTTAGCCTCGCCGCGGGTGCTACCATGAAGCGACAATCCCCTGGGGAACACGCGATGGGCTTCGTAGGATGCTCCATGGCCGAGAACGTCGCGCAAGGCTACGTCGCCGACGGCGGCAAGCACATGTGGGGGCCGTACGGCACCGGCGGCCTGGTGGTGCAGTCGTGGACCAACACCAAGTCGGCGCCCTGGGGCCAGTTCGACAAGCAGGTCGCCAGGTACGGCAGGCCCAGCGAGGTCTGGGTCCAGATCTGCATCTTCCAGAACCCCGGCGCGACGTACGACGAGGTCAAGCAGATGGTCGCCAACGCCCGGGAGCACGCCGC
>FTLB01000572.1_pt2 | contig 13746 bp, 6 predicted proteins | sample 1658291 | NCBI WGS metagenome assembly FTLB01 (sample SAMEA3914812, study PRJEB12502) | metagenome | biome: forest; material: soil | place: Canada | collected 2011-07-07 | depth 0.1 m
CCGGCTGGAATTTCTTGCCCCAGAGCTCCTCGACCTTGGAGATGAACACATCCAAACCCATATCGTCGATGGTATACTTTAGACGAGCATGCTTGCGGTTCTTGCGGTCTCCGAAGTCGCGCTGGACGAGCATGACCTTCTCGCACGCAACATGCACATCTTCTACCTTGACGTACCCGAACATGCGGCCAGTCTGGGGATACGTCTTCTTGTTGTTGTGGGTGGCACCCATACCGCCGCCGGCCATCAAGTTGAAACCCGAAAGGTGACCATCCTCGCCCTTGATAGCAATGAGACCGATGTCGTGCGCATACACGTCGGTGTCGTTGTGAGGAGGAATGGCGATTGTGATCTTGAACTTTCGGGGCAGGTAAGTCGGGCCGTAGAGGGGCTCGAAATCCTGGACAGCATCGCCGGCGACCTGGGTCTTCTTGTTATCCTCGTCGGTGAGCCAGATCTCGTGGTAGGCAGTGGTTGATGGCAGCAGATGGTCGCTAATCTTCTTTGAGGAGGCCCAAACTTCCTTGTGGTATTGGGACTGGGTGGGCAGCGAGCTGCACATGACATTTCGGTTGACGTCACCACAGGCAGCGATGGTGGTCATGAGAGCACGGTTGATAGCCTGCATTGCGGGCTTCAGATTGCGCTTGATGACTCCGTGGAACTGGAAGGTCTGGCGAGTTGTCAGCTTCATCGTCTCGTTTCCGAGCTGGTCGCTGATGTCATCCATCTGAATCCATTGCTTCGGGGTCGCTACACCACCAGGAAGTCTGCAACGAATCATGAACGAGTATGCAGGCTCCAAGCCCTGTGCCTTTCGTTCGTCGCGGACATCTCTGTCATCCTGCATGTAAGTGCCGTGGAATTTAGTCAATTGCTGGTCTGCGGCGGAGATGGCGCCCGTCGTCGTGTCATTGAGACCTTCAACGATAGTACCACGCAAGAAGTTGGACGCGATCTTAATGTCTTCGTTGGTGATCGGGGCCGGCTCCTCGGGGAGACCTTCAACATTGGCCACTCCCAGTGCCTCCCACAGCTTGGGTTCCCAGACTTGGTAGCCAGTCTGGTATCCATCAGGATCCTGGTCGTCACCGAGCCCAATATCGCACAGCCTCTTTCCGCCAAAGTTGGCAAGAACTCTGTCCAGATCTTTACCGGGCTTGTTGTAGTACACCCTGTCCTGCTTTCTCGGCCAGTAGTGGCTGTCACCGAGAGCCATGACGGAGTAGTTGACGGACGCGAGGTCAAGTTCAGTGCTGTCCTTGACAGCATCCCAGAAAGGTCGACCATTCTGGGGGAACTCACCTTGACCAGCGGTCGAGGTGATGAAAACAATATTCTCTTCGGTGGGCAGATCCTCGACAGGGTAGTCCTCCATCGCCATGACGGTGGTCTTGAGGCCACGGCTCCGGCCTCTCGTACCGAGTCTCTTGGCCAAGGACTGGCCGTTGCCGTTGTCGGAGGCAAAGAGGATTGTCAAGGGCGCGCCGAAGAGACCCTCAAGAAGTTGGTTGTAGGCATTCTTGGCTTTCCTCTTCTGCTGAGCACGAATCTCGGTTCCAAAGTCTTCGGACAAGGCAGCGCCAAAGACAGGGTCTTTGCGCATCAGCTGCGTGAGCTGGCTGTCGCGCGCCAGGAAGTCCTTGAGCTCCTTCTTGATCCTTTCCGAATCCAACGAGAAGTTCGGTTCTCCCTTGTTCTCGTTCTGCGGGTCCCAGCGGTAAAGCGGCCAGTAGCCAACATCCACAGCCTTCTTCGTTTCCTGAAGAATGGTCAAAGGAGATTCATGCTCGCCGAAGTACGGGAGATACGCGAGCACAATCGAAGGTCCATTGAACTTGTCCGCCTCGTCCATGGCCTGCAAAACCTGAGTGTACGAGCTGTAGACAGCAGTAGAAGCGACATAGGCGTTTCCGAAGTTCATGGCATACAGACCGATGTCCTTCTTTCGGCGGTTAGCATCCGCCGCAGCTCGCTCGGAGTAAGGCGTCGAGTCGATGATGAGCAAGTTAACATTCTCACCAGAGGCGAGGATATGATGGACACCGGAGTTGCCCAGATCGTACGACCAGGCGTCCGACCCAACAAGCCACAGGGACTCCTTTCGGAAGAAGGCCTTGTTTGCCAGGAGCTTGCGAGCCGGTGTGGAGTTGTCGATATTAAGATGGGAGAGAACCTGTTCAGCAATCTCTTCGGATCTCTTGGCGTCGTCGACGGTGGCAGCCCACTGAGCCAGGGAGCGCTTGGGCGTATTGGTGAGGAAGCTGCCAGAGCTGGCAGCTTCCTTGACCTCGGCAATGAACCTCTTTCGGTGCTCCTTCCGAGCTAGAAGGGATCCAAAGCCATATTCCGGGGTCGCAGAAATGGTGTCCGAGACACCGGCATTCTCTGCAGTTAGAGAGTTGGCGATATAGACTCGGTCACCGAAGAGCTGGTCAAGGATCTTTGTGTAGGCCGTCTCAAGCTTGGGCTTCTCCAGTCCGTACTCTTGAGACTGCTCGGGCCGCTCTCGTTCTCCGACTTCCAAATTCTGGATGGGCTTGTCGGAAGTCAGGTTCTGGAACACTCCGCGGAGCGCTTGCCGAACGGTGCCCTCAGAGATGTAACCCAGCTGGTGTCCAACAATAGCCTCAATGCCACCGGCAGCGCTCTTGACCGACGTAAGCACATCGATGAGAATTGGACCCCATTTGGTGGTCTTCCTAGAGATCTGTTCGAGCACAGCTATCCGTTTGACGGACCGTGGGAGCGCTTCGGCCAGCTTTGCGCCAAGCCAGGGCCGGTACAGCCGCGAAGAGATCACACCCGCATTGGCAAAGATCTCGTCAGCCTGGGCGCTGTCAATGGCCTGAGAGAACAGCCCGACGTCGGAACCGAAAACGAAGACGCAGTTCTCGGCCCTCGGGGGGCCCTTCCACTCGAACGCCTTGTACTGCCTTCCGACACGCTGCTCCAGCTTCGACCATATCGATGTCGCGTACTGGAAAATGTCTTCCGAAGTGACGGCCGGGGCAGGCGGCTCGATGGTGGTCGCAGAGGAGATGCTAGGAGGTGTTCCGGAGACACTGGGTTGGCTGGACTTGGAAGAGATCTGTGACCATTCTCTCGAAGAAACAGCCTCAACCTCGTTAGGTTGCACACCACCAACGACTACTGGTCGTTCGGGCTGGTCGGAGACTGTGGCCGTTCGACCCTCATCCGCGTATATTCCGGAATCGGCGATGGTGCCGGCCTGGAAGCGACGGACGCTGTCGATGTTCAGGACATCTCGTACGACGTCCGCATCTTCGGCCTGGGCTGACTCCTTCGAGTGAGGGCTGGGGTTAAAGAAGTGGATGACGCCCTTCCCGGATCGGATGGCCAAAGCATGCGCTGTCAATGCGATGTCCTGTGCCTCCTGGGCACCCTCAGACTGCAAGAATGTCCATCCCGAATTGCGTATCGAGGTAATGGCAGAGTAATCTGGGAAAGCTGAGGGGTGCAACGCAACGTGAAGGACAACAGGGTAGTTGGCAAGCTTGTAGAGGTGGGCGACGGAGGGGAGCAGGATCACAGAGCTTGTTGTCACAGATACAAGGCGACCGGAGCGGATCGGAGCATAGACCGAGAGGAGAGGGTCGTTGTTGTATCGGATTGACTGGATCTCAGGAACGGAGTCGGCATTCCGGGCAACGATGCTTGGGTCCTTCCTCGCGGCATATTGCTTGAGGTGGCTCGAGAAGCCGGAGTCGACAGCCAACGAAGGCTGGACGGATACAATCACATCACTGGCTAGGTAGGCGATTCTTGCAACTATTCAACCAATTCGTACGTCAGCTAAGGTAGTCCATATAAGGAATGAACGTCTGTTGCACAAGAGAGTTTGCACAAGAGAGAAAGAGATGGCTGATTCTCTCTCTCTTCAATTGCTTCCGTCTTTCCTCTGCTTCCCGTCGTGTTCTCCCAATTTTTATTTTTCGCCCACTCGCCGCAATCGCAGCTTTCCCCAGAAGCTCCCTGAATTGGGACCCCAGTGGGAGAGCTCTCGGCGGGGTAGTTGCTAATGACGATATCGGATTGGAGGGAGGCGCTGACAGAGCAAAAGAGAGGGAACTTACCGGCCTCTTCAGGCGTGCGCACCTGAGCGTTCGAAGCTGCCGCCATTGTTGCAGAATCTGGTTGTCTGAAGAGAAAAGACATGGCTGTCAGCGGCAGTTATAAAAAAATAGATCTTAAATTCAATCCCGAACGAATGACCAGTGGCCCGGTTCGGTACAAAGCTTCCCTATATCGGTCCCTACGAGCAGTTAATTTTTTTTTTTGCTCTTTTTGGCAAGGTTGAGGCATTGAGTCGATGGCGTGATCGCTTAGCGCGCGGGTTGGGTCCAGAGTCCCCAATCATGACCGCTCTCGCCTCCAACTCCAGCGAATGACAACCACGGAATTGTCAATGGCAAGGCGGAACAGCTAAAACTCTCTGTATATTTCATTATTTCATCGTAACAACCAGTGCATCTCCAATGGAGAGGCTGAGGAGTCATCGTGGGGCAGGTAGGAACCCCGAGTTCCGCCCAGACGCCGCGGTGTTTGGGCCCTTATGGTGTTGGCGACGAAACGACCATAACAGCCACCTCTCCCAGTGCTTCTCTCCACATGGAAATGATATAGGCGCTATTTGGATCAAATGCCGAGAGTCAACTCCGCCACATCACCCGACCCTGTACAAAATGGTCTGAGACCACCGCGAGCCGTGTAGTGAGTGAGCAGCGTACTGTAGGTCGCTAGTTCGAACACTTCATTTGGCATTACGAATCCGTGATTCTACACTGTCCATGATGCAAAAGACTCTCACAAAGACGCCATATCCGTTGGATATCCTTGCCCAAACGCCGACGCCGCAGATATTCCTATTCGTTGCCCCCAATGATGTACCGGCCGTAAAGATCCTTGCCCTCCGTCCTGGCCAATTCCGTAAGTGTGTATTATGTACACGGTGTGCATCTATAGCCCTGTCCCTGTGCTGTAGTTCGGGTTAGGGTCTCCAACGTCGAATGCAGATATGTATGCATCTGTGGATATATATGTATATATATCAGTGGGAAGACGGTCCCGCGGCGGCAGAAGCGGAGCGTCGAGATGAGCTTCGGAACTTGGATTGAACGGACTTGGCCCATTCGTCGTCTTCCTTTCTCTCCAGCCAGTAGCTCTTACCGATCGAGATAAGAGTTCGGCCCAGCTTCCCGCGGAAACCTTGGCCGAGTGCTGCGCCAGGAGCAAAAGGGTTCGACGAAGCGCTCTTGTTGCCCTCCTCGACGTCGCCGGCGCTCATGTCGACAAATCTTTGGAGCACCATTCTCGCATAGGACATGACCACGAAAGTGAAGTATATCCGGACGAGGGTCAACACCACGATCAGGACGAGACTCGTGGGGGTGTCTGGTGTTCCCGAGCCCGCCGCGGCTCTCGTCGTAACAGCGCCGCTGTCCTGGGCATCTCCATCTCCGGAAGTCCCGCTCTCCGCGCCGGCCGGTCCGTTGGGATCGTGGAATGTCGCAAGATACCAAGTAACAGCAAAAGCGGTCGTGTATGCGGTATTGATGATTGTATCCGCCAGGTAGAGCCACGCTAGCGAGAGATTTTCCAAAGGGCTCTGCTTCCGAATATGCCCTATGAGATAAGCCAAGGCGAGTCCGGCGAGGAGCGAGTAAATGTACATCGACAGTTGCAAGATCGAGAGAGAGTAGCCTGTTAATATCGCCAGGAGGCCATAGATCCCAATAACTTTATTTAGAAGGAGCGTGATCGAAATGAGCTCTGTCCCGGCTTGAAGCGACAGGAGTCCCAGGAACGTCTTGCAACGCCAGGGGGCACGGAGGTTAGCGGCTGAGTCGAGATTGCGATAAGGTGGGACAACGTCATCCGAGGTGAGGTACATACCTTGGGACGAGGCACCCATTGGCGTGAACTATTGGTCGCAGTCATGTTGTCGTTCTGTGCTTTGCCTCAGCGACGACCAAAAGTTCAATGAGTTTCAGTTTGTATGTATGGTGAAGAAAAACAACGGCCGATCCTGCCGGTCTGAAAAGAAAGAAAACTAAGGTTTCTATTTCCAGACTGCTCTCAAACTGGGAAGTGGGCTTGCGTGGCCTGTGGACTTGCTTAGTGGAGCCTTCGCAATGCCGCATATCCGGGAATGGCTTGAGCGCAGCAGCTCTCCGTGGGCTTGGGCGCTGTAGCCAGTGGCCACTTCCACTAATCCACTAACCTTGCCTACCTGGACTTGGAGGGACAAACCACAACCAAGGATTGGCCAAACCAAGCGAGCCAAGGTCTCCTGATACCTGGGTTGCGCCGACGGATTTCACGGCGGCTTGGAAACATGGCGACTAGGGGTCCGGCGCGCCTATTGTAGATTTACTTGCTGAAATGGTATATATTTAGCGGCCTCTCTCCGAAAGGGAAGCAGTAAATTTGAGATCTGGGTTACCCATGACCGCATCATATTGATCTCTGCGAACATCGAATTTTGAGCTGAGGCCAAGGGGTCATAAGAGCGGATTCTGAATACAGCGAAGTGAGGTCGCTGTTTGCGGATGTTTCGGCGTCCTACACTACTGCCACCTTTCCCCCTCACCAAAGAGTGCGGAATACCGGGGTCTTTCATCGCCCTGCTGATTCGCAAGAGCTGTCTAATAGCATCGAAGGCAGCACTTTATCTACATTTCCATTGCAAACCTCAGGCTGGCAAACGGGTATCAGAGTCCTAGATCCAGACTCTCCGCTGCAGTTCCGTTATCCGAATGACGGGAAAGGACACGGGAATCAGCTGAGACAGTGTCTTGTCGAAAATGCAGCGCGGCTTCAATGGTAGCAATTCGTCCCCTTGTAGATCGCATGCCATAATTGCATTCCAGTACTTGAGCCCAAGTCAAGCCCACCACCCCCACGAACAAGTTGTATCTCGTTCATTTCCCAGCAATGCCTTAGACAGAACAGACACAGACATTAGCGATAAAGCTTGCGGAATTGTGTGACCAAGAAACAAAAGGAAGAGATATCGAGAATCTGGCTAGTTGTATCTTACTTTACGTGGCTTCGGGTCAAGCCAACGGTATCGAACCTACACAGTACACGGAAGATCGAGACCCCTTGGGGCTCACGGAGTTCCGTTGAGGAAGTCACATTCCATATACAGTAAACCGTAGATATCAAATCCACTTTAACATCCTCTCTCTTGTGGAACCGCCATTCTACCTAGGGTTGCGTAGGCAATTACCGCTTGTCCAAATAGTCCTCGACAATATTGGCATGAGAGCGCTGCCTCTGCAGGGAACCTAACCTCTATCTCAGGTAACGATGGTCAGTTAACCCCAGTAGCAACGACAACACTGCTTGTTGGTTGGTTCAGAGTCGTGGTAAGGTATCAATATTCCGCTGTAAGTAAAGAAGCCGGACGAATACCGTAACATTAAAGAACGAGGATGATAGGAACGCGGCAAATTCCATCATACGATTCAGGTAGCCAATGGGGTTTACCCAGAGTAACGCAGAAGCAGTAACGACACGGGAAGCGAATGAGGGGACGGTGGTCCAGAAGCGACTCGCATATTCAGATACTGTCAAGATATTGTACCTACAGTAGTCTATCCCATTGTTCATATCAACACCCTCGACGCCCGCGTGGCTTTTTGTCAAGTCATATTCTGGTAAACATCCTTGAGAACTACAGGACACTCTAGTATTTGCAATTACGGTGAATATGACGATACACAAATATTAACGAGATTTTAGTTCATTTTTTTTATTGTGCTATCAAATAGACCTTGAAAAGGTCGATAATATGGGGTCGATCCAACAGCAAGACGCAGTGACGCCGGATACGCCGGGTCACACCATGCCGTGGCAACGACAACAGATGTCGAAAGTACATTCAAAGAAATACAGCCCCATATGCGTCATCATGTGTGACGTTCCAAATGATAGCGAAGCTATGATATACACGTGAAGGGGGGTCCCTTCATCCATGATACCGAGAGAGTGTGTTTGTGGCGAGTCGAGGTCGGTCCCAAGTGGGATTTTATAACGCCTTCTCTCACTGGGGCTTCATGCCGATGAGCTCAAAGTTCTTCTTGATCCGGCTCTCTGACTTCTTGGCCACCTTCTCCAGGGGAAGCCTCTGGTCGATCCTCTGGACCGTCTTGGCCACTGGCGGGGTGATGCGCTGAACGCTGCGCTCAACTGGTGACTTGAAGAAGGTGATGTTCCGCTCCCATCGGGGAGCCCAGTAGACTGTCTGCTTGGCCAGGCGCTCCTCGGCACCGGGAAGCAGCATGTAGAACGGGGCAAATGCACCGACACCGGCGGCTCCGAAGCAAAGAACCTCAGAGGTTCGGGCCTTGGGGATACGGACAGGCATCTTGAAGGTGGTAGAGTGGAGATTGGTGTAGGGACTGTCCAGCAGAATGATGTTAGAGTCAGGACTAATTAACTGGATGATGAGACTAAGTAGAGATGATGGGGAGGTATGATCAAGATGGATGAAATCTCCGTGTGATTTGGGATAACGAGATGGAGGACTCTATAAGAGGAGAGAGGCGTTGCTACCACTCGACGCAGACGTCGAGACAGTAGTATTGGGAGATATCATACCTTGAGAAAGTGAGGAGAGACTACTCAACTATATTGAGTCAAGAGTTGAAGATATGTTTGATCTGTGACGTTTATTTGATGAATTGAGAGGCGTAGAGAGTAGGAGTGAAAGTCGAGTTTGGAGAAGAGAGGATGACGGAACAGCGAGTTGGAGGTGCGGGAGAGTTCTCCTTTAAACATGGTAACCAATACAATACCCAAGCCCTCCTCCCTCATCAGCGAGTCCAGGCTGTCACCGAAACAGCCCATCAGCCCCCAAATAAACTCGGCACCATAATACTAGGGTGTCCGTGGGAATCGTACAGCAGGGAGAAGGGGAACGAGGGGAAGGCGCTGAGACGGGCATGTCTGGAAAGCGGGGTAGCGGTCGCAGCAATGTCCCAAACGCCAATCACAAATCAACCAGGAGCGTCACACACGTCAGGGGATCAGCAAGTAGGCTCAAATAATGCGACCGTACCCAATGAAGAGTCACGCCACGGCGTCCTTCACGTGCGAGGTGAGGAGAGGCCCTTTTTGGCGGTGCCTGAGTTGGAGAACACTTGCCTACATTACCACGATTTTGTTTTTATCCCTGAGCCAGAGTAAACAAATCAATATTCCACCATCCAAATACCTCTCTCTTATCACATCAAGCGCTTCTCTCCTCGCGTGATGTCGCTCAGTAAGATGGAGAGGCGTCCGTGGGGCATTGTGACAGTCCAGGGCCCGCTTCCCCACGGGGTAGTCCATTCAGATGGCCCACTGTCCGCTGTTGGCATGGGGCAACCCACCAGCTCTCTTTGCCACTTCGAGTCTCGACTGATGCGAGGGAGAGGCACCCTCGTCGGTGCCTCGTGCACCAGCGCAATCGCACCCCTATTCCGTGGGGCGACCCATTTCTTGCAGTCCCGCCAAGATCATGGCAAGTATGGATTCCGCCGAAGGCCATTACGGAGTATTTTCTCTCTATATTTTCTGCGTATTTCGGAATAGGAAGCGCGATCGGTGAACCCACAGTAGTTAGCTTGGCAATTCGCGCTCATGGGCCCACGTCCACGCGATAGCATTGCGCACGAACTCTATCACTTCCACGTGCCTTATCTACGAAACGTGATAGAATCCATCGCACTCCCTAACTTCACTCTGCTTCTTAGTAGAAGGAAATATTCCTCCCAATGAGGCTCGAGAATATTCGCCAGTCTAGGTACGCAGAGGTGGCAAAACCCCCTATTACCAAATTACCAAATCCGACCTTCGCTCTCCTGAGTCTGTCGATTTGAACGCTAGAGTCATGGGTCAGATGACCCCTATATATGTGCTCCCCTCCTCGATCTCGGTCTGTAGGTGGCGGAGTTACGAGTTCACTAGAAGAAAACAGTAGTGAATAGTACTGAATCAAAGCGTGTACAGAGACAGGGAAGAGCCGGAGACTCGCATAGTAGATGCGGGTGAGAAATAGAATTGCCCTTCCATCCCAAATTATCCTGGAGATGTCTAGGAGATGTTCTTTTCATTGGCCTATATTCCAGGTCCAACAAATTCTGCGGTCTCTGGATCTCAATGCTAAGCCATGTTCCCACGGCAAGGTACAATTGTAGTTGCTCTAAAGAAACCCCGAACGTGTCAAGGCTGGTACTTGAACTTCGTGGGCCATCGCGTCGCCTGCGAGATATACAGTGCATCCACATCCGATAGCGCTGCCGATTAAGGCTGTCAGCGTATGCTTAGAAACCATAGTTGAAGACAGCCTCACACTTTTGCATACCCTGGGTACCGAATCCTGACTTCTACTGACAGGATCGTGTAGTTCTGTATGTTGCACTACAGAGAACAGGGGGTGTGCTGTGGAATAAGCGGTTCGAGACGGGCATTTCAAGCCGAAGAGCAAAGGAAAGTACACACAGAGGTATACTGCAATAAGCAAGACTGATGGGCAAGAAGATCAAGGTACCTTAAGACACGTGACAGCAAAGCCGAAGTCGAGTTATCTCGTTGGCAAAGAGAGCTGCTGCCCCAGACAAACTATGTCAAGGCATTCATTCGTCCATCGCATGTTAACAGTAAAGTAATTAGTATCGTTCTGATTATATAACGCTAAAGTGCGACAGAACCACCGTCACACGCTATGCTTTGACTCTTCCCAACCTGGATCGACCACCAAAGAACCTGTTCTCCCTGGGCCATCGGTGGTATCTCTATTGTAGCCTTTCCGTCGCCATCGTGCAAGTTCCCGTCTGACGATCCACTAGCACGCACATCCCTCCTGCGAAGTCTGGGTCGTGTTGGTCTTTACGTCGATCATCTGGTTCGACGCTTGGGCGGCGGCGTCGGTTCCCTCCATGCCGGGCAGAGCTTGCGCTATCCTCTTGAACAGAGTCTTGACGTTATGGCCCAACTTGGCGCTGGTCTCGACGAACATCAGGTTGTTCTTCTTCGCCTCTTCCTCTCCCTGCTGGGTTGTGACTTCGCGCTTGTCGTTCAGATCGGTCTTGTTGCCGACAAGTACGATTATAACGTCGTTACCACGCTCGGCGCGCACGTCGTCGACCCATTTCCGGGTGTTTTGGAAGCTCTTAGCATCTAAACAAGAAGTCAGCCATCGGAAATGCCATGGGATTGGGCGTTCCATGATATGATCGATCACGAGGATCTTTGCAGAGCAGGCGGAGCCGCATGGGTTTCGCGGGGCATCTCACTTGATATGTCATAGACGACGACAGCGACGCTCGAGTCCCTAATGTAGGAAGGGATCAAGCTCCTGAATCTTTCCTGGCCTGCGGTATCCCAGAGCTGTAATCGCACAGTTCGGTCTTCGAGGTACATGGTCTGCACGACACAGTCAGCATGGTCATGTTCTTCCCCGCCAGCCAATGCCCCCCGCCAAATCCGCCTTGCCTTTGAGAGAAAGTCGATGCCAATTGTGGCTTGATACGTATTGTCGAAAGAATCATACATGAACCGCGTAATGAGAGACGTCTTTCCGACTAAGGGGGGGTAAACTCGTCAGTATGGGATTATCGACTTGAGATCGGAGTGACCTTGGGGTGATCGGTGTCGCATACCACTTTGCTCTCCGAGAAACACCAGCCTGTCCGGAAGGTCAGCAACAGCAAGCACGGGAGGCGGCGCGGGCGCGTGCTCACTTGAACTTCTTCAACGGGTTGTTGTAGGACCCGCCTGCCCCTGCTTGAGACATGATGATAGTTGTGGTTTGGGGTCTGGTTGAAGTAGACAAAAGTCTAGAGAGTCGGCCGGGACGGCGAGAAAAGGGGCTACGTAGTCGCTCGCGGATGAGGTGAAAGCCCAAACACGGGATTCGGCGGGATGAGGAGGTCGCTGAGGATAAACAGTAAAATCGTAATGAGGCGCGTTGTGCGTCTACAATTAGTCCGTTAGTGATGGTGGGGAGAAAAAGCCGGTCGAGGGTTGTCGATGGGAAGGCGACAAGGTCGAAAGAATCACCAACTCGTGGACTCGCGACTCTACGGCTATCTTAGCTCCAGAGTCCAAATTTCTCGGCCGCCGTTGTCCAGGATGTCACTGGGCAAAATCAGGGTCATGAGTCTCCACTTTGATCCAGTAAGCCGTTCAGACTGTGGTCCGGACCAACTTTTCCCACTGAAAGCCCGTCGGGGAGGCAAGGGGGCGATTCCCAGTGAATCTGCAGCACGGACCCAAAGCTGGCTCTGCCCACCTTATCGATCCCTTATCGGACTCTGATTTTTTTTTCTGGGTTTCCCCGCTATAATTCTGCCACCACTTCAGCAGGCCTGCATGCTGGGACCAAAAAAAATGCAATAGAAATTCAACATCAACATCACGTTTAGAAAAAAATCTCCGCATTCGGTTCACAAGATGCCGGTGATCAAGCCTGCTGCAGGCTCCGGCGAGCGGCCTCAGACGTATAAACAGCCCTCAAGGAAAGGCAAGGGAGCATGGCGCAAGAACATTGATATTTCCGATGTCACGACGGGTCTCGAGGAACTGACCAAGCAGGTCATTGCTGGGTAAGATACGTTCCATTGCTTTGCCTGCCGGAAGGAACTGACAATTCACTCTAGAGGAGTCACGGCGGAGAAAAAATCCGAAGAACTGTTCACTCTCGACGTGAGCGGTGATTCGAGCCTCCCCAAGAAGTTTCCGAAGCACGTCAAGAAGGGGCTGAGGGCCGACGAGATCATATCCCAGCGCTCCGTCGTCCCGGCCGTCTCCCTTCGCAAGCGACCCGGCGACAAAACCACCGACGGTATCCTCCCACCGAAGCGCCAGAGAACCACCTACGTTACCCAGAAGGAGCTGGTAAAACTGCGGAAAGTAGCCGATGGCCAGCACGACTCGACGGTAGAGGTCGCAGATGCCACATTCGATGCCTGGGCCGACGATGAGGTTGCTCAACTGGTGACTCGGACGGATCGGTTCCCATTTCTTCCCAAGACGCAGAAGATCAAAGCGCCCAAGTCTTTGGCACAAAAGCCAATTTCTCTTGCGGCCAGCGGAAAATCCATTCCCGCTGTTCCCAAGCCCAAGTCAGGAGCAAGCTACAATCCTGCATTCGACGAGTACAGAAATCGCCTTATGGAAGAGGGAGACAAGGCTGTCGAGGCGGAGAAGAAACGGTTGGAAGAAGAAGAAGCAGACCGACTCAAGATGGAGGCTGCCGCGCGATCCGCAGCCGAGGCAGAAGCTGCTGAGGCGCGAGCCGACTTGTCCGAGTGGGACGAAGAATCCGCCTGGGAGGGCATCGAAAGTGGCGGCGAGGAATTGGCCGTGAAGGTGAAGCGTCCGGAAAGAAAGACGCCGGCTCAGCGCAACCGCATCAAACGCCGGAAGGAGGAAGAACGAAAAGTCAAGCACGAAGCAGCCATGAAGCGAAAGGCCGAGCAAGCCCATCGGATAAAATCGATCGCCAAGGAGGTTGCGGAGCGGGAGCAGCAACTCGCCCTCCAGAAAGAGGAGATGAGTGACGAAGATAGTGCCGAGGAAGACGAAGCCGTGCTGCGCCGAAGGCAGCTGGGCAAGTTTAAGCTGCCCGAGAAGGACTTGGAATTGGTGCTCCCCGACGAGCTTCAAGACTCGCTCAGGCTGCTCAAACCAGAGGGTAATCTACTGAGGGACAGGTACCGCAGCTTGCTCCTC
>FTLB01002639.1_pt2 | contig 13731 bp, 14 predicted proteins | sample 1658291 | NCBI WGS metagenome assembly FTLB01 (sample SAMEA3914812, study PRJEB12502) | metagenome | biome: forest; material: soil | place: Canada | collected 2011-07-07 | depth 0.1 m
GGGGGGGGGGGGTTATTTTTTGGCAATTGCACATCCAGCGCCAATAAGAACTGCCTCCTGTAGGCGACAAAGAGCCACCGGAAGAGCCCAGACTGGGACTCACTAGCCGGCAATAGAGGCATCGGCGGAGGCAATGGATGGCACATGCATTTCTCATGGATCGATTACCCTCTCGCCTATGACCGGATCTACTGCCCACATAACGAAAAATGGCCTTTGCACTACACACTGGCGGCCCCGTTGCCTGCAACTCCCCCCCACCACCCCTCTCCTCTCCTTTAGCCAGTCTCTGGAGATGCCGATGGTCAGTGCATGAAATGGCAATTCCGTGAAGCGGGCCAGGGGCAGGATGGCTGTCATCTCAAGCACGCTATACCTATTCTGGAATCCTTCTAGAATGTTTCTGGAAGCATTCGGTGCATGAGGGACCTTGTCATGGAAGGTTTGGAAAATGCATCTGTGCCTCACCATCAGCCCTCCCATGCTAGCGCCAATGCAGCGAACGTACCTAGCAAACGGAGCCAGAGGAAAAAGAAGGCTTTGCGGCCCATCCTGCACGCCCCAATGCCAAGCAACCAGTGCAACCAAGCGAATGCTGGGAGGAGGGAATAAACGAGAACCGCGCGAGAGGAGGGTGTGGGCAAGGACGAACGCACAGCTGGGGCAGCAGAGACCTACTTACCCCTCGAGCTACCTTAGTCTCCTCGCAGCACGGAATATGGAATGCTACATACGCGCGGTCCCCCGCCGATTGCCACTGGGTATTGGGACATTCTGAGATCCTGGCGTGCGAGCGCAGGCACCGGGACGACCTCAGAAATAAAGTCTCGCTCCCCGTCGCCGATGCAGGTTGGTGAAGCCGAGAAGGGGGGGGAGGGGGGACCGAAAGGTGGCGATGAGAGAGGTGGGAGAAAATTAATGAAACTAAAGACGAAATAGGATATATTGATCGTGCTGTGGTGGCTCACGGATGAGTTCGAAACCCATCAAGTACTCTGGTACTTTTCGCGTCTCTCTCTTTCTCTGTCGAATTTCCCTCTCTCTTTCTCTCCTTTCGTTCCTCCCCCCAAGGCCCTTGCAGTTGGCCGTGGAGGTTTCCTGATAAACATGCTTTGATGGCAAAAAAGGTGCCCCCATGCTCACCGAAGACGTCGACTTGTCCGTTTTGGATCTCGGTGCCCCCTCGCCGCTCACGGTCGTCCTCACAGACGTACCTATCCTTTTTCAACCCCCAACAAATTTCTCCCGCATCTTGGTCACAGCGCGTTCTATTCCCTATGTCGATCCCAGCTCCTTCTGAGGCCCGTGATATTCCAAGATCACTTGTTTGATGGACTTTGGGGCGGATTGCCGCTTACACCACCTGGCGACGCCGAGTGGTTCCGTACGACCCCACTGCGGAGGGAGAGAGGACGCAGTCGACAGGCGATAGACAGCGGAGGAAAGCAATTTATTAGTTACCAGCCTTCAAAGACGAGTGGTTCAGGTACTGTAGCTACTCCGTAAGGTGGGCGAGGGTACTTTGCTTTCACGTATGTAGGGTAAAGGGAGCCAGCCAAGCGGCAACTCGTCTCCACCCTGACATCCTTCGAGAAGACTTCTCTGCAGGTTGGGAACTCGGGGCATGGTAGGTGCGTGTGGAACCATAGGGGGTTACCAAAGAGGCTTTTCGTCGAACAAGGCCCTTGTTTCTTTTCCCCCCCGTCTCGCATTGGACCAGAATGATATGCATCCTGGCAAGCCGCATCTGTTTTGTATCGAGTAGACAATCTCACGGGGGACAAGACTCAAAAGGAATAGGCACTCGGCGGGGAGGCCTTTTGCGCTGGCTAGCGTCATGTGCGCTGTCGGATTCGAGGTTGGGATCGAGATGATGATGCGCGCGCGCCTCAGCTCCTAAGCGGGAGAGAAAAAGTCGCCTCCTCCTAGGGACCTTCGGTCGGGCCTTCCCAGCAAAGCCATCTTGGCCGTGTATGTCACGCGAGCGACGACCAGAGTAGAGCCAGATACTGGCTGACTGTAGTCGCCCTGCTTCTTCACACCCACTCTTGCGACGGTTGCAACCCCAAAAACCCAGACCTGAAGCAGCGCTGAAGCTAGCCCCGACGGCGACAACACCCACCGAGAGAGCTCAGCTCGCAATCTGCCCTTGTTTCAAATCAATTCTAGTCTGCTCCGGATGGCTTCCAATCTCCTTTCCTACGGAGCGTGTTGTGCATAGGTGGTTGCTCTATTCCCAAATGATAACAAGCCAGCGGAGCTGACCACCCGCGCCTGGCCGTGGCCCCGGCTGGCGTCCGTCCCACACGGCCAGAGAAGCAGACCTGAATACGGTGTGGCTTTTTTTCTTCTCCCTGTCCCCTTTCGTGACCCATGTCCTTCTAGAAGGTTAGGAAGAATCCCCGGAACAGTCGGTAGAACCCTCCCCATTCCCCCCCTCGCGACGGTCCATCCCCTGTGCTTGTGGCTGCCGCCACGCTCTGATAGACATTTGGTCCTCTGGTTTATTTTAAGATGGTCGGACACATTATCTACATTGCGTTACTGTAGCCAGATGGGCAAAGTAAATCCAATCTCGTCCGCCTCGGAGGACGACGCCTCCTCGCGGTTCCATAGCTCAAAATCTCGTCTGTGTTTTCTGCGTCAAACCCTCAATTTTATTTCGACCCAACTTGGGCGCCATGGGGCAGCTAAGATAACCCAAACCGGGTGGGCTTTGCCCTGTAATCCTGTACCAAAATAGCGTCGACGGAGCGATGGAGTGAGGTAGAGGCCTGAACTAGTGGCCCTTTATTTTGATTTTTGTGTTGTTTGTGTTTTTGGAGAGGCATTACGCGGTATAGGCTGCAAGGCCGGCGTCTTCCATTTCCGTAGTGGCAGATCCGCTCATTCATGCCCTCTGGGTACCTAGAGCCCTTGACGCTCCTCCTCGGGAGACCGAACCGCCTCGAACCGAGGCTCAAGGCGCTGTAGGAAATCCCAAATCTCAGACCAGCAGCTGTCATCGCAGCGTAGATTGCGCATCTGGAATTCTTTGGGAAGTGGAGCAGATGTTGCGTGCCACGATAGTCATCTGATCGGTAGAGCCATTCCTTTTGTACGTCTAGCTCCTCCATAATTACCAGTGTAATTTCGCAATTCTATCAGCTTGCTCCTCTCCCCCCGGTGTTGTTATGGCCGTTCAAGGTAGGCGTATCTCTTCAGAGGGCTTGGCTTCTTTGATAACCGGTCCGACCTTGTTACTTGATCGCGGTGTCTGTCGCTGTGCTACGTCTAGCGTCGAGCACCCATCTCTGATAAATCTACAAGGAGCGGCGGGTTTAATTTCACTGTCGACGATTGTGGGCGTGATCATCTTGTTTTGCTACATCTTGGCAACAATTATTGGCTTCGCAGCGTTTGCAACTGGTGTCCAAAAGGCTGCGCTGGTACAGCCACTTCACTAAGTACTTCGTAGATTCGAGGCGAGCGAAGCCCTCTCACTCTGCCTCGTTGTAGAGCGTTCAGCCTCGTGCCGGGTGCGCAATGCTCGTAGGCTGTCCCCCCCGCGAACAAGCCAGGTTGATACGGGCTCGAAAGTCCATGCCCTTGCGTTTAGACTGAGACATCCGGACCCCTACCCCGTCCGCTGATGATCGTGATGGGCAATCAGCGGGGACTACGATCGAATCCGGGATTCCTCAAGATTTGGCCTAGGCCGCATCGGTCGTGGGCAGGCAGGTATCGTGAAATGAACTTGGAGCCCCGGTCTAATGGGCAGCGGAGCAAACAAGGCGGTGCTGCCAATTTGGAACATTCTGCTCTTTCCCTGCCACGAGTATCCCCTCCCTAACTAGTTACCGTAAGGAGAGGTTCCGAAACAATCTTGGCCCTTGCGGAGGTCCCTGGCAGCACGGGGTTGAAGGTTGTCGGTACCCAGTCAGTCGCGAGGGACATACCCCATACGATAGTTGGAAACTTGGAGCCATGATCATCAGCCCGGACCGGCCGAGATTATACCTGCCTAGTCAAACCTGAGAGAAAGAAGACGTTAGGGCCTAGTTTGCAAACAAGCGAGTCTAATTACTCTCGGTTTCCTGTCATCCTCGCAGACGTCAGCACGAAATAGCCAGCTGGCTGACCATGTTTAGTAGTTCCCGTAACTAGGCAGCTCCTCGTCAGGCGATTGGCTGTTACCGCGAGTCCTACCTATTCTGTAATTTGAATACGGGTTTATGCAAGTCTGGAACAGAAAAAAAATATCCATGACTCAGTATGGAACATTCTCTCCAAGTCTCGTGGCGCAGAGGTTGGCATACTGGCTTGGCTGGGTGAATCAGACCAGCAGGGGAGAGAAGACCTCCATCAACGGGTCTGGGACTGCTTCCGCGGGATGAGCCCCTGGGCGGAGCCTCTCATCGCAGATCCCTTGTCGGGCTGGTGCTTCTCCCCTGTCCCGTCGGCCGGTCTTGGCATCTTCAAGTTGTGGCTGGTTCTCGTAAATACCATTATAGGTGGTGGGGACAAGCTCTACGTGTGGCTGCAAGATATTTTGAGGAGGAAGAAGGTCTTCGGCAGCAGAAGCCAGGTGTGCGTGTGCGACATTGCTCCGTCCGGGCACTTCTTTCGGATCCCGGCAGCACGGGAAAGAGAACGAGATCCATCTCGGTCGCCGGGGGGACTGCGTCCTGCCGTCGAACGGGGCGCGGTGCGCAGCAAGCATACGAGAGAAAGCGCTCCACAAGATCAACCCGCGACACTTCCATGACACGCCCCGTCTCTGCATGACATGCCCGGGGGCAAGGGATTATCAAAGCGGCTGGCGCGGTCCCCCTTCCTCGTATATAGCCGCTAGCCAGGCAAGAGGAGCTCGAAGCGTCGGCGCATCGGCAGTTCGTGCTGTGAGTGTGCAGAGCAAGGCTCTTGCTCCGACGGGCCGCGCTATACTCGAAGGCGATGACGTTCGTGGCATCTTCACGAACAGTAGGCTGGCGGAGGGGATCTTTGCACGCCTGGGTAGGTGACATTGAGGCTTACACAGTATTTCCCAGGCTGCGTTCCGTAGAAACAACTCGTATATGTCGAAGATCGGCTTCCGCCGCCTGACAAAGCTCCTTCCAATGTCTTCTTACACTGTTTCATGCAGCGTCATATCGCTGGCGCCCCATATTACTCTTACGTCTACAAAGAGTGGCCAGTGACTAGTCCTGCTTCTAGAGGTTTCAATACCCTCACCGAGTGCAGGCAGTGTCGTTTCTGACAGCGGATCTTGCTGGTCCATGCTTCTACTGGAAAACTGCTAGATGTGGAGTGTCGGTATTGCCTCTGGAAGCGCCATCCAGCGAGCATGCCACTACTGTGCCCGGACTGACCGAAGCGGGTGGGAAACACGCACGAAAGAAGAAGCTCATCTGCAGCGGCGTCTGGTTGAGGTGAGAAGGCCCTGTGGTGCTGTCTGCCCGCGGAGTCGAACGTTTCTACCGATACGAAGTCCGAGGTACTTCGTAAGAGTCCATCCGGTCTCTGGGAATTGGAACATTAGCTACTTTCAAGTCATTCAAGACTTTTCAGTGGCAAGGTAGACCGTCCCTTTCAAGAAGTCAATCCCTCTCCTGGTTACTGATGGTAACCTCGGCTCTTCAAACATGATCAACATAGAAATGCCCATCCTTATAAGACTGCTCCCCTAGATACGACAGAACATGGTACTCAACCGGTAACGATCTCACAAGGGGCTGGGGCGATCATAGGTGCTATCCAATCCAGTACTCGATCAAGTCATTCGATGTACCTCGCGCAAGTAGTTGGCCATGTCTCTTGAAAAGGGAAAGCATTCCCTTCATCTGATCATGTTTATCTTGTATGACGCTGAATCCTGTGTCCACGGCACAGAATGAAGACTTCGGCCACCTGCAGCCCAGAATAAGTTAGCACAAAGATGCTGATACAGTACTACTGTACATGAGCGTCGTCGGCTGGGACTAAATGCTCGTATCTCGTATCTCAAGGCTGCGTTGAACCAACCTACCTCGTTTTATATGCCATGTAAACCGAGGCAACTCGCCAGGATCGAATACACGAACTTCCATCCCCTCAGTAAGGTTAAAGAGGACCATCATCTGGTAAAAAAGACCAACACGGCAGTCCAGTTTGGTACAGCTTCACAACGCGGAGATACAACCGTACAGGAACATGGTATTAAATTGCGTCTATGGCCACGAGACATTCACTCAATTCACTTGGCAGTTCCCCATCAACGAAACTTGGGCGCTTCTCAGACGTGAGTCTTGATGCATTTCTGTGTAAAAAAAGATATCTCGAGCCCGTATAAATCCCAATGCAAAATAGCACGCCACAAGCGCCGAATATAGACATGTAGAGAACATGTTCCCAACGAATATACTGAGTGGTTGGTAAATCTCACCCCGCTGTACAGTTTTTGAGGTTGCACGCCGTTTTCTTTCTCTAACCCGCCCCAAGATGTCTCCCAAGCCGCATCTCCTGCGACCCAAGGCTTCCCCCGGATTCTCCCTCCGATCTAAAGCTTTTTGCAGATCCGGACGCCGTCCGGGGTATTCTATACTTAGGAGCCGTTAAGATGGAGCTTTCCCTCCGTCTTCTCGAGGTGCTGGACCATAGCCTCGATGGTGCAGACCTTGAGGCCCCATTTCCGCGCAAAGGCGACGCACGCCTCGCCGCGCATCATGCCGGGCTCCTCGCGGATCGCCTGACCGGGCACCTCGGCGCCGTCGTCGACCAATTCACAAATGACGGCGGCCGTCTTCTTCCCGGCCATGCGGCAGAGGTCCACGGCGGCCTCGGTGTGTCCCCGTCGCTGCCGAACGCCGCCGAACTTGGCGCGGAGGGGGATCACATGCCCCGGCCGTCGGAAGCTGTCCGGCGTCGCGTTGTCGTCCGCGAGGGTCCGGCAGGTCAGGGCGCGGTCGTGCGCGCTGATGCCGGTGGTGATGGAGGGGTGGGTGGCGTCGACGGACAAGGTGTAGGCCGTCAGGAGGGAGTCTTCGTTGCGCTCGACCATCTGCGGCAGCGCGAGCTTGACGGTCCGCTCCGGGAGTATGGGCGCGCAGATCAGGCCCGAGCTGTGCCTGACCATGAAGGCCATCTGCTGTGTGGTGACATCCTCCGCCGCAATGATGATGTCGGCTTCGTTCTCGCGTCCCGGATCGTCGAGAATGACTACGAATTCGCCATTTTCTGCAGAGACGTGGGGTCAGCGCTGCACCTCGGGACGGACGCAGAGTGGGTGGGGCATTGAGGGAGAAAACGCAGGCGCCGCGCGGGGAGAATTTGACTCACGGAATGCTTTGACAGTATCCGAGACACTGTCGAACAGCGAAGAGTCCATCATAGAGGAAGGCATGGTTCCGACGTGTTTGCTGGTATCGTGAAGGGAAGGCAATCCCAAGAATGCTTGTGATTTCGGGGTCCTCGGCTCCAAATATAAGTGGATGTGCCTCTCGGCGGGCCGATCGGCTCAGAAGCAAGCAGGACCTTTTCGGGGCACACTACGGGCCAATCAATTGCGCGGTAAGTCGACTTCCGCTTTCGTCCCTTTCAAGAGTAATTTGTGTGCGCTGAACGAGGCTCCGATTACTTATTCTCTCCTGGTTTCCAGCCCGCGATTTGTCGAACCAGTTTGTCGAGCACGAGTTTCGTCGGTGGTGGGCACGGGGGGACGAAAAGACTGATCATTCAACGAAACCTTGAGCATGGAGAAGAGTGAATCGGCAAGGCACGATCGCATGGGAAGCGAGACTAGTTGTACTTTGGTAGGTCAAGCGAGTAGACTTCCAACGTAGAATTAGTCGGAAATCCGAGGAAACGGCCGGTGCGGCATGGATCCAGGCGCTGGGTAAGAATTAGATCACTAAGTAATTAGAGCATTTGCCGGCCTAGGAAGCGAGCAGGGCCTTTTTTTTTGGTAATGCGAGGAGGGAGCCTCGAACTTGCTGACTGATTCTTTGAAAGACGCCATCAAATCAAGTTTGAGCAGCCCGTCGCAGCTCTTCCGGCATTCGGCGTCCGTCCCAAGGACTACGTACAGTAGTTCCAGTCGCAACCCCCTTCACTTCAAGCGGCATGGCCGAGTTCCCACCCCCTCAGGCCCGTTATTTTACCAGTTGCTTTCGGCCGTTGTATTTGGTAATTTTGGCGCTGTTTCTCCGACCGCACCATTCCGAGTTTCCGACTGTCCTGTCCCCTCTATGATGACATGGCGCTGACAAACTGCCGCGCGGGTGGTGATGGCCCCTGCCAGGCTCTATACGACACTGTAAGTAAAGTAGCTACTGTAGGCGCCTTAGGCTACGGAGCTCGGAGCAGGCCCTGGGCAGGGGGTTGGTTAGCAGGCACGGCAGGGCGATAGTGAGCTTGGTCCGCCCCAGGAGCCGCAGAAATCTTCCAGAAGCGGGTACCTTCCTCTGCCTGCCACAGACGCCTTTGGCGGAGACCCGAGAAGAATTCTGGTAAGCGAAGAGCACCCGAACACCTTCGCCAACGCTCCGGTCACCGCGACATAATGAGGCCGTCCCCCCGGGCTGCGGCTACTCTATGCCGCCAATGTCGAGACGCATATCGATCCCAGCGAGGCATCCTCCCCCGGCCCCGGCCGCAGCTCCTCGCAAGGCCGAGCATCCTCCGAAGCTTCAATTCCTCGTCTCGCTCCCTCAACAACGAGCCCAGGGATGGCGATAGCTCGTCGGCGTCCTTCTCCTCCGTCAACGCCGAAGAAATCTCCCATTTCAATGCTCTGGCTTCGACATGGTGGGACCCCCACGGCTCGTCTCGTATCCTCCATCTCATGAACCCCCTCCGCCATGACTTCATACGAGCCTGCCACGAGTCCCAACCCGACGCGCCAGTCCCCGGTCGAAAGCTACGATACCTCGATATTGGATGCGGCGGTGGAATCTTCGCCGAGAGTGCCGCCCGCCTGCCCAGCAGCGCGTCCGTGACGGCCATCGACCCGTCGCCTGAAATCCTCGCCGTCGCCCAGCGCCATGCGCAGAAAGACCCGACGCTGCATCCCTCCCTCAACCCCGGCCGGCTGACCTATCTCAACGCGACGATCGAGACGCTCCCGCTACCGGAAGACCCCTTCGACATCGTCTCGGTGTTCGAGGTCGTCGAGCACGTCGACAACCCATCCGCCTTCTTGGAGAGGTGCGGCCAGTTTGTGCGGCCGGGCGGCTGGTTGGTCCTCAGCACCATAGCGAGGACGTGGACCAGCTGGGTCACGACGAACCTGCTGGCCGAGGACCTGCTGGGCGTTGTGCCCAAGGGCACACACGATTGGCACAAGTACATCAACGAAGACGAGCTGAGAGGCTACTTCGCGACGCAGCCCGGCTGGAGCAGCCCACGTGTGATGGGTGTTGTCTACGTCCCAGCTCTGGGTTGGAAAGAGGTGTCGGGCAGCGAGAAAGTCGGTAATTACTTTTTCGCTGTCCGGAAAGATGTAGATTGAGAGCTGGCCCGTTTGCCCATGCGCTCGGTCTTGTATGAATAATGATAGACTTGTACCATAAACCTCTCCACGAGCATCTCGCAACATGTGCCTAGTTTTCTTTGAATGTATATACACCAAGTGATGAGTTCCCAGCCGCCAGTATCACTACCGTGGTTCTCGCCGCGGCCCTGGTAAGCCATGCATATAAAGGTAGTTAGATAGATGCTTGGAGCGAATATGGAGACGGGCCACTACCTCCTAAAGGTTCCATAGCTCGATTTCTCCGCAGTCGGATGGGTCGAGATTGATATACTAAGTACCCATCCATTGGGACCCATCGAGAAGCGGGTTTAGCTCAGTTGGGAGAGCGTCAGACTGAAGTCAAACTTCATCATCAATCTGAAGGTCATGTGTTCGATCCACATAAACCGCATCTTTTTGTCCTTTGTTCCTCTGCATTGCCTCGTTTATTTTTGCCTCCAGGTCCGGGTACCTGAATGACACAACTGTCTGCCTATCATTGGCTCGAGATCGATGCGCTAGTACATATGACTGAGGTTCGCAGTTTCATCCAGTCTCTCCAGATGAATGGGCAGCCCAAGCCGTGAGCATTTTCTGTCCAGCCAATTCTACGGCATCTCCAAGGTCGAATGCCCACTCCAGTCCTTTGTCGAGTCGAACCAATAAAGCAGCTTCATCATCTAGGTCTGCTGCCATGTCACATTCTGATAGTTTTTGCTCCCAGAGCGACGACATGGCAACCAGTAACTGGCTTGTAGTGTCAAAGTTCTGCACGAGGGCCTTTGTCGGTGGTATCAATGTTCCCCCCTTTTGCTCTGGACTGTGGTTAGACGTCTGAGAAGCGGTGCTTACCATCCCAAGTGAGCCCTGGTTGGTATGTATTGGCTTAGGTCGAGACGCAGTATCTCGAGGACCTTGTGCACCGGGCACCCTTGTACCTTCTCCATCTCTCACTCTTGGCAGGTTGCCGTCGGGCATATCTTCCGCTCTGCCATAGGTTTCGGCCGTCGCGATGCTGAGGGATGCTCCTTGATCTTCTTTCGTAGTATTATCAACGGCCGACATGTCAGGTTCCCCTGCAGAGATGACCCGGGATCTTTTCCATAAAGGCTCGTGTGTAAGAAGAGTTGCCTCGCGCATACTGTCTCCCGTGGATGTACCTCGGCGATTTGTTGGCTGAAAAGGCAGCTGGCGCGTCGGGGGCATCACCCACTCTCGTGTGGAAATATTTTCTTTGGGATGAGGAAGATCAGTATGAGGATTCAAAGTCCCAGATTCGCGTATACTAGGGAGACCTTACGGATGGGATAGCCTCGGGATTCATTGTACCCCGGTAACTGTGCGCTTTGCGGTCTTATCGGCCCAATCTGATACTGGTGAGCCGGTTCTCTGCCAAAGTCAGGATTGCTGAGTGGCCTGTTGCTTTTGACCCGTCTTGCGATCCACTTGAGCCCAGACGCTGAGGGCAGACCTTGCGAGCTCTGCGATTGTATCGGCCCCCCAGAATCCTGTGAGTGCGAAAACCCTGGTGCATGAGATGCGCTGGATAAGCGTGGCGTTGGCGGAGGAAAGAATCTACTTTCAGTTGGAGCTGAAGAGCTGTCCCATTGTTGAGTGTGTGGAAGAAGGGCCGGGGCCGACTGCGGTTCATGAACCTGATGAACCGGCCAACAGCGGATATATAGGCCGTCTAAGATACCTATGACGGCGTCATAATCGCCTCTGCTTCGAAACTTAACTTCTAAATTGTGGCCCTAGAGGCAAGAAGTTAGGAATGAGAGGCGGCCAAAGAGGATTGGTGTATGTGAGTCTCGTACCGGATCGGAGTTCTTTGGGTACTCGAAACAAACTCTAAGCTTGGCGGCGGAGCATTTAATGTTGTATTGCGAGGCTGATGCAGTGCTTTCTTGGAAGTGAACGAGATCTATCGATTCCTGGGGTCCTTGACGTTAGAAATTTACAATAAGAAAGCTTGTACCTCGAGTCCTCGGGGCTCTCACATATGGTTCGCCGCGGCCTCCGACATGAATTTCGAGGAGAGACAAGACTTGTGACCCCTTCTTCCTTTTTTGAGCTCTTGCTTGTCCCGAATTCGTGTTGGTAGCCGCTTCCTTCAAAACTAACATCGGGGAATCATATATGATCAACTGGCCATCGGCTCGGGCTTCTTGAAGGTCGAATCGCCTGGGCTGCCGCATGATTCGGCCTAGAGGAGAACACCAGGTTGAGAAGGATATTGTCGTGTTACGAATTATTGAGAGTAGATGGATCGAAGAGTTGTCCGGATAAGAGTACCACTCAGATTTGGAGAGGATTCCAGGGTATCGTGAAGATCCGAGGTAGAAGACAGTATCTTCAATGGGTCAACTTCCAGTGATGGACAACTGTGGACTGTTGGTCGAACTTGGATGGCAAAAGAGTACAATAACAACTCTGATCCAGCTCTCACCTAATCTACAGCAAAGCAGGTAGATATATCTGGGATATGAATGCGCTTTGGATAAGGTATTACACTTGCACGCTAGATAGAATACATGGGATACAAGAGACAGTCAGGTATTGCAAGCTTTGCGAGTTTTATTCATCATGAAAGGGACAAGAGCCAAGGCTCTTTTTTTTCTCGAGACGGCAAGAGCGATGCGAGCAAGGCGAGGCAAGTTGAGATTGTTACAGTCCAGGGAATCCAGTACGTGCATGAATGTATCCAATCAAGTTCCATGAAATCCACCTGGTGAGCTATTGGACACAGATCACGTGATATTTTCGTACCTAATTGAAGCGAATCTGCGGAATGCCACAATGCTGGTCTGAGCTGTGACTGGTGGCCCTTGCATCGCTGGCCCGCAAAAAAAACCACCAGCTCGACAACTTCCAGGTTGGTGTCAGCCTCGCGTCAACACTTGCGCGACTCTCCATCGAAAGCCCAAGTATCGCGAGGGGCCGCCATCGCGTCCACATCCACCAGCATCATGGCTCCTCCGAAGGGGGAACACATAATTGATCGCACTCCCGAATATGAGGAGTTCATCAACAATCTCAGGGTGTTTCACGAGCAGCGTGGCACCAATCTCGACGCCGAACCCAAAATGGGCAATCTCGTCGTCGACCTCTTCAAGCTGTTCAATTACGTCGTCGAGCTCGGAGGATACGACAAAGTGTCGGAGGAGAAGCTGATGTGGCGCAAAGTCTGCGAAACTCTCAACCTCATGCGAACGAGTGCGCCGGCCGATGCCTATTCCCTGAAGCAGATTTTCTACAAGAACTTGGCGGCCTACGAGATCAAGACTATCCACAACAAGGAACCCCCTCCACCCGAGATCCTGGAGTATACGACGGCCAAGGGAGGCTCCCTCTTGACACGAACCCTTGAGAACTACTCCGCTAGGAACAAACCTGGTCATCGCGAATCCGAGGTCTCAGGCGACGATGGGACACCTTCCCGAGATCGAGCAGCTGCCAGCGACACGCCTGGCTCGGGTCGCGCGGCTCGAGGATTGCGTGAGGCACCCCCCCAGCGAGTTATCTTTCAACCGGATACCGGGAACTCGTCGCGACAGACTCGACATGCATCCAACCAGCATTCTACCCCGACCAGCCACGCCTCGAACCAGGTGCCGCATCATACACCCTCTTCCCACCCCCATCCCCTCTCGCATGGCCCGGCGCACACTCCGACGATGCAGGTATCCCATCCATACCAGCAACAAATTCGAGGCGCATCGTATATTTACAACCCGCCGGAACCCGACTTCCAATTGCAGAGCGTTATGAACTGGGAACCATCCAGGGCCGAGCCCCTGCAACTCGCTGCTGTGGACACTCCCAGTAGCAACCCGGGGTTGTTCGCTCAGAGGCAGCGCGCTCTCCGCCGCCAGATTGTAGGAGAACCTCCTGCTATTCAATGGCGATTTTTCTTGAATGCCGGTAAGCTTGACCGCCCGCTCCCGCCTCAGGACGTTGGATCTTGCTAACCTACCTCCCCACCAGGCAATATCGAAGGTCCTAACATTTACGAGAGATGTCTATTATCTCTCCGATCCAATATATCTGCAGAACAGGCCTTTGCACTGAACCATCTCGTCAAGATCTCTTTCGAGCGAGGAGACAAGTACAAGTTCTCGCAGTTTCCGGGTCTCGCCGAGGGACTCACCGAGAAAGGTCTGGAGATTGGCAAGCTTTTCTACCATGTGGACTGGTCTATATCATATGACCCGTATCTGGATGATGGAAACATTAATGAGCTGGATGGCATCAACGGAACA
>FTLB01042341.1_pt1 | contig 13713 bp, 12 predicted proteins | sample 1658291 | NCBI WGS metagenome assembly FTLB01 (sample SAMEA3914812, study PRJEB12502) | metagenome | biome: forest; material: soil | place: Canada | collected 2011-07-07 | depth 0.1 m
CGCCCCAGTGGACTCGCCCCGACTGCGAGACAATCGTGCGCTACATCTTCGAGAAGACCAAGACCCCCGCCCTCTGCGTGATCCACAGCGGCATCGCCACCCAGTACGGCTTGCGCTGGCCTAACATGACAGTCGTGGACGTCGGGTTCGAGAAGGTCGATGTCACCTGCATCTACGACAGCAGGATCGTGAGCCAGAGGGAGGTGGCTGCTGTCCCGGATGCCGGCCGAGAGATCAGTGGCGGCGAGGTCTTCACCATGAAGCTGCTCGAGCTGCTCGACAACAAGGGCTTCAGCTACGACATGGCGGAGCAGCTGAAGAGGAGCAACGTGTGCGAAGTGCTGCCCTACTCCGCGGACAAGCCCTCATTGATGGAGCTGCCCGAGGAGACGGCGGTGGCCGCTGCTGTACCGACCGCGGAGCCGGTCACGATTAACGAGCCCAACCGGCCACCGGCAGCCGATGCGGAGGATGAGGTCACCAACGGAGAGAAGGGCCCCGACGAGGATGGCGTGCTCGACGTGGCCAACATCGTTGCGAGCGGCAACACGCGCGAGTTCCTCGCCAAGAAGGAGAAGGAGAAGGCCGAAAAGGCCAAGGGCGGAAAGCGAGGCAGGGAGAAGGAGTCCGATGCGGCCAAGGCCGTTCGTCTGCCGAACTCGAAGAGGGTCAAGAACACGTTCCACTACGAGGAACTTGTCACGGAGGACGTCACCCCCGAGTCGAAGCCTGCGGCTGCTCCAGTGGCGCCGGCCGCCCCTGCCGCGGTCCCTGAAGCTCCCGAAGCACCTACCACGGCACCAGAACAAGACAAAGACACCAAGGATGTAGAGATGACCGATGAACCTGTCACGAATGGTGCAGCAGCCGAGCCCTCGGCACCGACCGACGAGGCGAAGCCGACGAACGGGGAGCCGGCCAAGCAAGAAAACGGTGAGGGAGCGGTGCCTTCCGGTGATGTTCCAAAGCCGGAAGCTCCAGAGACCACGAGCGCAGCACCGGCACCGGCACCAGAGCCTACTACAGTCGACCCAGAGTCAGCCGCTCCTGCCACCCAGCCCGAGGAACCGGCAGCAGCTCCACCAGAGTCGGCCGAGGTACAGCCAGGAGCCGAGCCCGAGCAGCGTACTAGGCGTGTGCGACGGGACATCGAAGTCGGGCTGGAGCGCTTCACCTTCGCCGACAGGAACGAGATCGACCGCATCGCCACGGCCATCTACCGCGGCATCCAGGGCATCGACGACATGTACATGCGACCACCGTGCTGGGAGAACCTGGTCTTTGTAGGGAACGGCGCACGGCTCCGCGGGCTCCGGGACAACATAATACAGACGCTGCAGGCGCGCTACCTGATCTCGCCTAGCACGGCTACCATGTTCACGTCGGAGCTTCCCTCCAACCTTGGCACGCCGAGCGGCACGGGATCGCAGACCCCCACGGGCTCCTTCACGGGCGCCCCCCACCAGCTGCCAACCACCAGCAGCGTCAACCCGCTGCTCCAGGCCGCCACGACGGCGGGTCTCGTCGTGCCCGGTGCTCCTGGCGCGCCCGGTTCGAACGCGGGCGACGGGGCGCCCAGCCACCACTTCCACAGCCAGACGCCGACGTCGATCAAGCTCGCGCCCCTGCCGACGTACCTCAGCGAGTGGACCAAGAACGGCTTCGAGGAGGCCATGTTCCTCGGCACGCAGGTCGCTGCGCGCCTCGCATTCTGCGTCCACAACCTCGACCAGCAGGGTGCCGAGAGCCAGAAGTACATGAGCCTAAACCGTGTAGACTACAAGTAAGTTACCGTGTTCTATTTCCTTCCCTTCCCTCGCCTCCCCTCCTCTCCGCCCCGGCACGCGCCTCCGATCCTGTTCTCCGGCCCCTACCAATTGGGCATTGTTACTCCGGGCATTCGCGGCTGACCATTCACACAGCGAGCTCGGTCCCAAGGGCATCCGGGCCCACTCCATGCTTGGCTGGTAGACACTGGTCTATTTGTCAAGAGAAACAAAACGAAACCACAAACATGAAAGAAAAAAAAAAAGAGCCCCAAGGTTGATGAAGGGGGTCCTTGTACCATGGAGTTTTATTGCGGCAATATTTACTGTTCTTGATATCTGTGATAACCCAGGCTTTGGGGAAGGGAAATTCAGGGAGCTAAGGAATCTGTCAAAGTCACAGCAGGCGGTCCGTTAGAAGAATATTAGTTAAAAAGCGAAGATCTGGGTCTTTTCTTTCCCTCGGGCGATGCCCCCTTCGGGCGAGTTGCTTGACGCCATCCTAACCTTCTGTGTACGAGAAGGTAAGGGTAGGTAAGGTACCTTGCCTTGGGAATGGTAAAACTCCCGATTCTCTAGTCCGAGTGCCCACGTTCCTACCGTGCTGTGAGTCCGAATTGTCACCAAAGCATTACCGTCGATCGGTAGCTGGGTCGACCCGCGCTTATATCCCCTTCTTGCGAAGCCTCGTGAAAGTTCACGAACTTCGGATGCCTGCGACGGGTTCGAAGAGACCCGGGCCAAAGTGTTCTCCAAGAGCTAGAGAGTGTCCCGGCCCCACGTGGAGACTGTGGCCGACGCCGGCCATGCTCGGAAGGGCGCAGCTCGGCCAGGAAAGGCACCAATGCCGCCCAGTGAGTCATGGGGTATCTGCGAGCAGTTGCGATTTGATTTTGGGTAAATTCAACGCCGTCCCTTGTCTCTTCAATATACGTACCTGCTAGTAAATACCTAGGATTTGGCTGGCGACGTGACACCATTCAGGGGGAGTGTGACGAGCCAACAACCTAACAGCAAAAAAAAAACCACCAAAAAGGAAGACAAGCAAGGGACTAGAAGACAATCAAGACGCCATGGTCTCTCCCAGGCTTATAAGCTCCGGCTCGCCATTCGAAGCCCAGATCGGCTACTCCCGCGCCGTCGTCTCGGGCGAATGGGTTATGGTTTCGGGCTGCACAGGGTAGGTATTTTTTTATATTATTTATTTTCTTTTCCCTTATTTTCTCCGTTTTATACAGAGGGAGATGTATATTCCCCTCGTCGCCCCTTTTCTTCTCCTTCTTCCTCCCTTCGTCGGGCAACGGCAACGCTCACCAGGCGGGAACAAAGATACAACTACAAGACCGGAGAGATCTCAGACGATGTCGCGGAGCAAGCCGAGCAGACGATGCGGAACATCGCCGCCGCGCTGGCCGAGGCGGGCGGCTCCGTCAAGGACATCGTCCGGGTGCGCTACATCCTGCCCGACCGAAAGGACTTTTCCAAGACGTGGCCGGTGCTCCAGAAATACCTCGGCGACGTGCGACCGGCGGCGACCATGATCCAGGCAGGGCTGATGGAGGAGGCGATGAAGATCGAGATTGAGGTCACGGCTAGGATGAACATCGATGGCGCTCAGGCCAAGGACGCCCCCCCGGGAGCGTAAGCCAGCATCGTGGGAGGGAAGGGGGGAGACCAGTCCTTTGTTTTCTGCTCCTTTTTGGTTTTGATCTCTTGCCCATGTACAAAGATAGGCTAGGGTATTGAGTTGAGGGTATCTAAGGTATCTGTCTATCCATCCCGGTATTTCTTCATCGATACATGCAATCTACCAAGTCTCGTCGATTTTCCCATCGATTATTTAATACAGCGATGTAGCGAACACCGCACCCGTCGCGAAGGCCGAGGCGATCGTCACCACGCTGGACACGGAGAGCAGGGACATGCCGCTGATGCCGTGTCCGGACGTGCACCCGCCAGCTGTGCGCGCGCCGACCGTCATCAACGCGCCGCCCGCGAAGGCCGACGCCGCCGAGACCTGGATCCTCGCGGGCTCCGCCAGCTGCGGGAACGCGGCGGCGGCCAGCCACGCGCCGCTGACCATGCCGACGCAGAAGACGATGCTCGACGTGCTCCGGGGCCGTTTGTCGCCCTTGACCCAGCCCCAGAAGAAGCTGCCCGCCTCCTCGAACGAGCTCGACGTCCCGACCAGTGACTTGCGCGCGAGCAGGGAGAACAGCTGCGCGGCGCCGATCAGCACGCCGCCGAGGATCGGGTGGATCTTGGCCTCGGGCCCCGGCGACGTGACGGCCGCCGCGACGGCCAGACCCGTGGCCATCACGCCGGCGAAGCCCGCGACCGCGACGGGCTGGCTGACCCCGAGCGCGCCCGGGATGGCGACCCGCTGCTTCTGGGATTCCGTCAGGGCGGGCTTGGGCCGGCTCGCCACGTACGGCTGGAGGAACCCCGTCCACAGGGCGCCCCCGACGAGCGCGCCCTGCAGGGCCCACCACCCGGACTCGATGTTGAGGGCGATCTGCGGGAACACGGTGCCCGGGCACGCGCCGGACAGCGCCATGCCGACGCCCAGCAGCGCGCCGCCCACGATGTTGCCGTCCAGCGGGCCGAAGAGGCCGATGGGAGAGAAGCCGCGAGGCTTGAGCTGCGCGTGGCGTAGCCGTCGGGCGGCCTCGACGACGATTCTGGGAGGCGTTGTCAGTATTGTGTAAGACATACTCTGGCGCGTATCTCTTCCACTTGAGACACACACAAAGAGAGAGAGACAGAGACAGAGACAGAGGGGTAGAAGAGGGGGGAGAGAACGGCAAAGTCTCTCTCCATGAAACTCGCGAGTATAGTCTTACATGGAGCTGGCTGCCGCGGCCAGGAAAGACTGTATCATATGCCAGTTCTGCAGTTGGAGCTGAGAGATGATCACCGAAGGTTGATAGACGCCGGCGGCCGTCAGGGCAGCACCGAACGCCATGCCAGAGAGTACGGTAGCCATGGTTGGATATATTGATAGATACTGGTTTGGGAGGTTGGATGAATCTCGATACCATACACCGACGGACGTAGATAAAACTCAGAGATGCTGGCTCTCGGAGCGGCGCAGCCCTCCCAGATAAGGGGTGCCGACTAAAAGGCAGTCAGGTCACCGAGGGGTGTGCCGGAAAGCCCTCTCTCCCTTGGTAGACGATGATTTTCCCCCTCCACCAGCCAAAGCCCGCTGGACCATCGCCGAGTCTTTTCTCGTTCCTGACTAGGTACGAACTAGCACCGTGGCGTGACTGGCCAGTCGGAGGGAAGGGAGGCAAGGGAGGGACGGCGGCGGACATAGGTTCGGGGAAGTGGTGCACTTCCGCCATTTCACACGAGGATTGCAAAACCAGGCTATCCTCGCTGTCGTGGAGACTGGGAAAGGACTAGGAAATTCTTCCCAGCTCAGCCCAGTCCCAAACCTGACTTCCCTCTCCCTCCCTCCCCTGCCGCCCCGGCTTTCTCTCGCCGATCGTTTTCCCCATGCGATTCTCCTTTCGTTTTTCCCTTGACAGAAGGCTAATTTCTCGCCGCTTGGAGCCCGAGCCTGTGGTGTCGCCTCTAGAAAAAATGAAATAAACTGGGTATGTTTGCTCGCGCGAACTAAGACGGAACCAACTAACACCAAAAACGGCTACTCACATGGTGAAATACGCCGGCGAGGTAGCCATGTCAGGGGTTCCATTCGCCAATGGGCGCCCCAACAACGGCTGCGGCAGCTCGGGTCCTGTCAGTACAGCACCCAGTAGGTAAGAATTCCAGGTACAGTATGCTGCGTGGAGAAGCCCGAGTCCACGGCGCCGCCATTTCTGCTCATCGGGGAATTCAGATCTGGTGGCGATGGTGCGATGCTACTGCACGTCTCTGCACGTCTCCCTCTGCATGTCTGCCCGTTTGCACAAACTAGGATGATTTAAGCACCTATGTAAGGTACTATACATACCTATTTACTGAATGCATAGATAGGTACTCACGGTACTGTTAGGTACAGCCAGATACTGTAGCTGTCTTCTTAGTCGTGAAGGCTCTATTGGCCTCGGACTAGTTATTTCGATTCTGAGGTAGATAGTAATTACCTTAGGTATTCTCTATTTATTTCCTTTTTTCTTTCTTTTTTTGCTTGTCTGTCCCGTTCATCCTGCTCGCATGCTCGATTCTCGTGGTTACAAATCCATTTCGCCGATCCAGCGCCTCTCCGGGGTCAGTTTGCCAGTGGCGAGCCGGCTGTTTGCGATGCGGGATCTGCTTTTTTTGCCGCCAAAGTCAAGACTTAGCACCGGCCAGGTCCCACCCCACTGCCATCTTTTTTTCAAATCGGCGATTTCGGGCATCTCTCAGTCGCAGCAGGTAAGTAGTACCTTATTCTTAAATTGTTTAGTCGCAATTTGAATTACTTGCTGTTCGAGGTACGTCAGTCAAGGCAGTATATAGACTTTGGAAATGCCGAGAGAAAATGGACCCGTTCCTCCTGTCTGGCATTCTCCCTTCCCTCACTGATCCTGATCCTGATTTTGATCCTACCCTTCTTCCCCGTGTTCAGCTCGTTCAAGTCCAGAGCGAAACATGGGGGAAGATAACTTCAAATAATTCTCACAGCCCGAAGTAGAAGTAAACATGTATGTACCCTGTGAGATTTATGCATGTAATACTCCCCTCCCCGGCAAGCTGGAATTTCCGGCCCAGGGAACGCCAGATACCCCGGGATGCCGTAACCAGGCTGGCCAGGTTGAGTTGCTTACATTCGCTTTGTCCTTGCTCTGCTCGCCGTCATTGGCTTGACCCCTGGCTTCCCCGGCACCGGGTTCTCGCGAGAGGCACCCGACGAGGTCGCCGTACTGGAATCCTCGATGCTGCCGCCGGAACGCGGAACGCTGGGCAGGGCAGGCGGTCGCCGATATTGCCAGGGCCCTTGTATCCCGGCGCGCTGGGTGGTATGCATCCCCGCCTGCCCCCCCAGACGAGTTAGATTCGGGGAATAGTTATGGGATTAGATGATTAGGTGATCGATGTGCCCGGGCGGGCGGGTGTCCTCTACACCGTAGGTCCAGACATTCGAGGTACACCGAGTCTCAGCGTGGGATTTACGAGAATCTCGGGGACGTTTTCGGGCACGTTGTCTAGCTTGATCGGTGCGGCACTTGATTCTATCTCTTCCCAGCTTTCAATTTTCCGGTTCCCCGTCTTGAGGCTCTTTATCCATGATAGGAAATATCATAGTTCCTAAAATCGCTGGGACGTGATGGGAGCCTCCTCATTGCTGAATCACAATACTCTCTCTCGAGACAGAGACAGTGCTAAGTAGTGTCACTCGTGGTCACATAGGCGGAGGTTCCCTCGGTATCCCGTGCCATGTCTCTCTGACGTAAATGGTTTGCTATCTAGCGGACCTGAAACCCGGCCGTAATTAGACAATACATAACGGACCGGAGAGTATATGATATTGAAATGGCTTCTTGGACTGGTTTACGGTATACAATTCTCATAAAAAAGTCTTTTGCGGACGCTCATTTGAGTCTATACTTGTGCTTCTTGATTATAGAACCCCATCTCATCATCTAATACAGATACGGTAATGTCTGATATATGGGAGACGGGTTGACCAGACTCCTTTTTATGTAAACAAAACACGGGAAAAGGGAGGAGACTCGACGCATATTCACCACACTAGGAGGAAGAAAACGCCATTTCTCAAGTACATCTCTCAGTTATTCAATTTAAAAAAACCACCGTTTAAGATAAATGAAAAATAGGCGTTGCGGTTCTCCAAACTTCATTCACTTCGCGTCACTCAACGCTCGCACTCCCGTCGCTTCCTCTTCCAGCATCTCCATTCACCCACTCCAGAACATCCATCTCATCTGCCCAGCAGGCACGCCTATCCTCGTTATATTCACCAACTCCAGAATATCCAACTCATCTGCCCACCAGGCACTCCTGTCCTCGTTGTACTCACCAACTCCAGAACATCCACCTCATCTGCCTACCCGGCACTTCTGTCCTTGTTTTGAAACTGTTTTATCATTCATCTTCCGCAATCGACCATGGTTCAGATCCATATCAAAGGCAGCACTGATGCGGCCTTGCCTGGGATGCAGCCAGTCTCCCAGAATGGCGTGCGCGAGTTCTGTCTCTATGGAGTAGGCCAAAACTCTCTCACAGGCGAATGGATCTGTCTTCCCTCGAGTAACATAATCCCCAGTACCTCGTACACTGTGGAATATACCATTGTTAACATGTCTCACAGCTTTGATCCCCAAGGTGATAGCTGACGCCAAGCCGAAGTTCGCATTCCCCGTGGCGGAGCCGGAGGGAGAAGGCCATGTCCCGCTTGATGAGAAACACAAGTTCTAGAAGAGCCTTGAGACTCTACAACCCGGCACATTTGACTCTCTGGCAGCCATGCAGCTCCAAGCCGCAGACGATTGGCACGACCAAGCCGAGATCCAGACAGCCCACTTCGTCATGGATAGCACCGCCCTCCTCCTTCTCTTCCAGATTGTCGACACGGTCCGGAACAAGCGGAAGGTCTCCGGTTCGGGGATCGTGCGCATCCTGGTCCAGGTAGCCGCCGGCGTGATCTTCGCCAAGGCCATCCCGCCATACAGCAACGAGACAGAGATGAATCGAGTCGGCTACCAAGCGCTCCCGAGCCTCATCATGGAGCCGGCCCATTTAGAGGATAACCAGAGACTGCAGCACGTTTCCGTTCACCGAGCCGTGGCCTACAGTCTTGGAGGCGTTAGACTAGTCGTAGATGACACGCACTTTGTGAAAGATGTGAGTTAAGCACCGTCTGATACACGTTCCGCCAGCGTGTCCAGCTAATAGAAACGAAGGAAACCGCCGAAGGTAGCCTCGCCCGCTGGTTCGTCTCGACATCCATGACCCGCGCGCCGGAGCCCGTGATGTACTTCTCCCGGGCCACTTCCTCGAGGGCGTTTGTGCATGCGAAGGACGACGAGTCGACGCGCAAAGTGAGCAAGAACGTACTCACCAAGAACGACTTTAGCGAGGAAGCTAGGGCCGAGTGGGAGAGCGACCACATGGACGATCTCAAGGCGCTCGTGGTCATCCTGAAAAAGATCCAGGCCGAGATCCTCAAGGAGCATGACGAGCAGAATTTGAATGAATTCATGATCCATGTTCGTATCCTCTCTTCCTCTCCCCTCTCTCATCCCCTGCAGGTAGCTGCGCATCCGCGACCATGACTAACCATATGCGTCCGAGCAGCACCGCGGTAAGCATGCCAAATTGACCATTGTCGGCGGCAAACCCACGCTGGAGATGGTGGAGGGCTCCGATCTCTTCCCGTCCCACCTGATTAAGCCGTACTCGCTGCTGTCGAAAGACTATGTCGACATGCTGTCCGCCGACTTCTCGGACGAACATGGCGCGCTATGAGTCTCTGTACGTAGCGTGTCTAGATCGTCGACAACTGGCCGACGTTGTTTTTTTTCCGGAGCATGGTACGCCCACGAGTGACTAGGGAAAACCCATCCCTATGTTTTTGTACTTGACAGGACTTCATCAACCCTTGGAGGAACAGCAGTGAACAGTCTGTGTACTCTATACACAGCAACTTGCGTTTCTCCGCTAGTTTTTTAGTTCTGCATGTCTTGTGCTTTCTCTTCAGGTATAGGCCTGGAGAAATTCCACCATGTCTGCCACCTTGGGTGGCTATCTGAGGATTCGCACCCATTCGGCCACCGGTACCAAGGAGGTCAAAATTGTGGTCTTGAGTTGTCACTCCGGCTTGGAATTCATTTCTGTCTCTAGCCTGTCTCTCTTCATCTTGCCGTATACCATCTCTGTGTGGTATCTCGGCCGAAAATACACTCTTTTGTGCCTTTCATTTCCTTTCTTCTAGCAAACAATACAAGCCTGAGCCAATCTGTGGCCGGTTGCAGGATTTCAGGCACCGTTGAGCAAAGCTTCGTCAGTCCGTAGAGTCTAGTGATGTATTCATGACACAGCCAGGATGAGCACGCGGTCTACCAAGCAGAATAGCCGCTAGTAGGTGTACGTATGCTATACGAGTAGTTACCTGAAGTGAGGTACCTAGCTAGGAAATCTATGTAGGTAGGTACCCAGTCATGAGCTATTGTCTGCTTAAAAGATGTTCAATCCTATCTAACCATAGGAAACTTTTCTTGTTCGCCAGTCTCGGCCAAGCCCTCATCTGCCTATTACAGCTTCGACGAGCTGTTGTCCGAAGCCAGTTCGATGACCAGCTTGCCAAACTGCTTGCCAGCCTTCATCTCGTCGAAGAGGCTCTCGATGCCTTCCAGGTTGTCCAGCCCGGTCACCACCTTGCTCACGACGGGGCGGATCTTCTTCTCGCGCACAAACTCGACCATCTCGCGGAACTCCTTCTTGGATCCCATGGTCGTACCCCGGACCTCGATGTTCTTGAGCACCGCCTGCATGGTCCAGTCCATCTTGGGCGCCACCGTCATGCCGTAGATGGCGATGACGCCGCCCGCCTTGAGCAGCCGGACGCCCCGCGACACGATGTCGCCGCCCGAGCCGTCGATGATGGCATCGATGTACGGCCGGTCCCGCGGCAGAAGCGCCGCCAGCTGCGCGTGCCAGTCCTTGTCCTTGTACGACACGCCGCCCCGGGCGCCGAGCTCCCGCGCCTTCTCCAGCTTGGCCGGGTCGCTGCTCGTCACGTACACGTTGCACCCCGTGGCGACGGCGAACTGGAGCACGGTCAGCGCGACGCCGCCCCCGATGCCCGTGACGAGGATGTTGCGCCCCGCCACGGCGTTGCCGCTCCTGCTCGCGAACGCGCGCCACCCCGTCACGCCCACCAGCGGCAGCGCCGCCCCTTCCGCCGGCGAGAGGTGCGCCGGCGCCTCCACCACCTCGTCCTCCGGCACCACGAAGTACTCCTGCGCGCCGCCCGCCGTGGTCAGCGCCGAGCCGCCGCAGACGGTGAATTTCTTGGTGTCCTCCGGACCCAGCGGGTCGGACTCCCACCCGCGCGACGGGTTCATCAGCACCGGCTTGTTCAAAAGGTCGTGCGAGGCACCAGGCCCGGCCTCGACCACGATGCCGTACGCATCCGCGAAGAGCGTGTGCTCGAACGAGATGGCCGGGTACAGGTGCTGCCGGACGAAGAGGTCCCTGTGGTTGAGCGCGGTCGCTGACACCTTGACCAGGAGCTCCTTGGGGCCCGGGGTAGGCCGGGATACTTGATTGATTTGGAGGCTGATCGCTAGGTAAGCGGGTTGGGGCTCTCTCCTTTTGCATCTTGTGCATCTCTGCAACTCTGACTCCCGCGGGTGATAATACGGGTTTGAGAGAAGGATGGCAGACTCACGGATAGTAGACTTCGCCCGGCTTCCCCTCAATCTTCTTGATGGTGAGCGAGATAGGCATGCTGGCGGTGGGGGTTATACAGCGTCGGGGAGATGCTCATGGAAGGGGGAGAAAGGGAGGAGGGTAGATGAGGTTCACGAGATGGGAGAGACTGTGTTTGCTTCTCTTCTGCTGAGGCACGAGTGAAGCATGAGCAGGGCTTTATATACCTAGCTTATATAGCTTGTGTAGCTTCCAGATGTATAAAGTTCTCTTATTCCCGTCACTTAGGAGCTGCTACGTACTCCATAGTACCTTACTCTCCTATTGTAGCGAGTGTAGCTACCCTTGCTACCCCACATCTCCGCACACCCGGCTTCGCGAACCTCGGTCCACAGCCGACTTGTCTTAATAAGCCGGGACATAGAAATCACGGACAGGCGACGACGCGCCTCCGAGAGTCCCACGAGATATATCCGCTCCGGGGAATCCAGATAAACGCGGGGTATCAGATGAAGGACCGTTGCTCCCGAGTCGTCGATATCGCGTTGCTTACAAACGGTGATTGCCAAGGTGGAGCGTAAGAGATCTGTCTATTGATTGAACAGCGATGATAATCTCATCACGGCGATGGGCTCAGCGAGAAACCACGGAGCATACTTGGTGGGAAAAATATGACGATGAGCTCTGCTTATCATGCGAGTTCCCGAGACCATGCGATGAGTTCCAGCCCACACAAATTGCTTCTCACATCTGCGCACAACAAGTTGTTTTCATGAATGATTCTACGCGCGTTATGAGCCATCTCGCAGTATCAATCGGCCCAATAAGAGCACGTCTGGATACAATCCCAGCTAGGGTACGAGCCAATGGACGGGGACGAAGTCTGCGACTGCGGCTGTCTGCCTAACCAAATCCAGCCGGCGAGGCTTGGTGATACTCTTGATATCTTTGGATGCTTCTCTTGACTGAAATCAAAACTCGATCATTCATAATTGTTCTCAAGTCCAGACAATCTAGCTTCTAGGCCCCCATACACACCGGCATACCCCTCTCCCCCTTCTCTATATATATATTTATCTATCTATATTCGAGTTAATACCCAGCCGTGCATTCCGTGGAGGTTTGCGCGAGCATTTCGGCCACTTGCCCTCCTTCATCCGGCCGCCGTGGTGCAACTTTAGCGATCTTTCGAGTTGGTTCGTAAGTGACACACAGTCGGCCAACAAATGCCAAACCTCGAGGACTACACCGTCGGCTGGATTTGCGCCATCGAGCCCGAGTATCTCGCGGCCCAGCTTTGTCTCGATGAGGAACACCCTAGTCTAACGCGCCGCCCGTCACCGACCGACAGTAACACATACGTCCTAGGCAGCATCAGCGGCCACAATGTTGTCATTGCATGCCTGCCCGATGGGTCGTACGGGACGTCCTCTGCGGCCAACGTTGCTACAAACATGCTACGAAGCTTCCCTAACATCAGAGTCGGCCTGATGGTCGGCATCGGCGGTGGTGCTCCCGCTCCTGCCCGTGACATCCGCTTAGGGGATATCGTGGTTAGCTCCCCCGGGAATGGGAAGGGAGGCGTATTCCAGTATGACTTTGGCAAGACTGTACAGGAGCGACCCTTCCAAGAAACTGGCTTCTTGAATCGGCCACCGACGGCTCTGCTGATGGCGACCATGAAGCTCAAGGTTGAGTACCGAAGAAGACCTGGCAGCCTTGAGGCAGCCATCGACTCTATACTCGCGAAAGAGGAAGAAGACCTGCGAGACGAACTTGATAGGCCAGACGCAGACACGGATATTCTGTACCGAAGCGACTTCATCCATCCTGTCGGTAGTAAAATGTCCTGCGCGCAAGTGTGTAGTATGGGTTCTGCTAAGGTAGAGCCACGACAAGAGCGTACGAAGCGCCCGCGAAGCCCAGTCGTGTGGTACGGTCTGATCGCATCGGGAAACCAGCTGATGAAGGACGCCGTGCGACGGGACGATCTTGCGGAGAAGCACGAGGTTCTCTGTTTTGAGATGGAAGCAGCCGGCCTGGTCAATGAATTTCCCTGCCTGGTTGTCCGTGGCATATGCGACTACTCGGACTCGCACAAGAATAAGCTGTGGCAAGGGTATGCAGCGCTGGCAGCAGCGGTGTACACGAAGGACCTCCTTCGCCAAATCCCGCCTGACGATATCATGGCGGAGAAGAGAGTGGCGGATGTTATCTCAGGTGAGAAATACTAGCAATATGGTCTAGCTTACCACGAACAAGTGCTGACTCATGTAGCCCTTCAGGAGGTCCAGGAAAGAGTTGAGAACGTTTCAATTGATGTCAACAAACTTGTCCGCGGCCAACATGATCAAGAAAACCAGGTCGTTCTCGATTGGCTTGCCCCCGTGAATATGGCCCTCCAGCATAACGATTTCATCAGCAGGCGCCACCCAGGGACTGGCGAATGGTTCCTAGAGTCAGCCAAGTACCGGACCTGGGTCTCGGGAGACAGACAGACGCTCTTTTGCCCTGGCATTCCCGGAGCAGGAAAGACAATGGTTGCCGCAATTGTCATTAATCATCTTCAGGAGCAATTCCGCGATGACCAGAGCATCAGAGTTGCGTATTTATATTGTAACTT
>FTLB01779134.1_pt1 | contig 13712 bp, 9 predicted proteins | sample 1658291 | NCBI WGS metagenome assembly FTLB01 (sample SAMEA3914812, study PRJEB12502) | metagenome | biome: forest; material: soil | place: Canada | collected 2011-07-07 | depth 0.1 m
ATCTGGCAAGGAAAAAGAGACAAGCTATGCATACGTACTTGAAGAAATTCAGACCAAAAGACAGGCTCCTCAGGGTGGTGAATACTGTCAAATGTGTGATGTTAGGATAGGCTAGGACGAAGGCCAGCGAGAATCGAGGGCTCGGAGGCGGGTTATGCAGTTGGGACGAGGAAGAAGGGTGTCGACGCGGGAGGATTATGAGTATTCGTAAAAAGAAAAAAAAAAAAGTAGAACTGCTGCTCAACAATAGAGTAGCTATAGTTCAGGACGGAAAAGTGCCCCAAGTCCCGTTCGTCTCTCGAGAGAAGATGTTGTTTATGGAGAGGAAGAGAGGTCTCTGAGCTTGTTTTTAAGAGAGCTGGTGGAGGAAGGCGTCTGTGGTCGAGGTTGGAGGAGTGAGACGTGTGGAGACTCAGGTAACCAGGGCAGGTACCAAATCAGACGTGCCGAGCTAGGACCAAGTACCACCCTCAAGCATGCAAGTCGCGCTCGTGATGGTGCCAAGCTCTCCAGGGTTCCAAAACAATGTGGGTAAAGGAGGAATAAACGGGCCAAACTGAGCGATATTCTCGGGTACAACACAGTAGTAATGATCACCGAAACCCTACATGCGGTCTGATGAACCTGGATGAGGGATGGGAAGAAGCAATTGGGCGACGACTGACGATGAAGGTCTGAGTGGGATAAAGCAACGAGGTACATGGACCGAGCTGGCAACGCGATTGAGGGTACGTGCCGCTAGCAACCCACACAGAGTCCACAGTCAACAGTAGCAACCGCGGAGCAACGCCTTCCTGATTGGGCACAAAGCTGGTTTCCGCGACCCACTTCCCAGGGCGTTTTTCCCTGCACTCCTGCCCGCGTCTTTTTTTTGCGGCGCTTTTTCGCGCTGTGGATCTATTGACTGGACACGCGCTTCGGACCCCACCACAGCCAGAAGAGACCAAGTCTCAGCGCCACAATTTGACGGTGGCTCGACCAGCCGGGAATGGCCCAAGCGTGTGAGCTGGCCTGTGGCTAAGCACTTTCGTGAACTTTTTTCCCCCGTACTATCACAGACCCAAGCAACGTCCAAGGTAGCTCAATGGTGTTGGCCGCGAGCTCCTGAGGCGAAATTCTGTGGGCAATTGGCTTCTTTACTTCTTCTTCGTATCTGGCATTTGATTTCAGGGGAGCTGTTTCCTATTAAATTCATGGTTTCCCGCCTGTGAGATGCTTCAACCTAGGATCCGGGCGTTGGTCTCGCCCACCAGCTTCTGGCGAAGCAAGATCATCCCTCTTGCAAGAGGGTATTCCACCGTTCAGAACACCGCACGCGATGGATTGCCTTCGGAAGATGCGACTGGAAGCACCATTGCATCCTTTGGAGCCCCCCCCGCGAAGGTTGACAACAAGGCGGTGGTTATGAGAAGCTACAAACCACGAACACCCGGTGTTCGCCATCTTAGGCGACCCATCAACGATCACCTCTGGAAAGGCCGACCATTCCTTCCCCTGACGTTCCCCAAGAAAGGCCAGTCGAAAGGTGGCCGTAACAACACCGGCCAGATCACCGTACGACACCGCGGAGGTGGTGCGAAGCGAAGGATACGCATGGTGGATTTCGAGCGATGGACGCCGGGGCCGCACGCCGTTGAGCGCATCGAGTACGATCCGGGCCGGAGCGCACACATTGCCTTGCTGTCGGACCAAAGTACGGGCAAGAAGAGCTACATCGTCGCAGCCGACGGCATGCGTGCCGGCGATGTCGTACAAAGCTACCGCTCTGGTATTCCTCAGGATCTTCTCGACAGCATGGGCGGCGTCATCGACCCTGGTATTCTTGCCGCGCGGACGGCGTGGAGAGGAAACTGCTTGCCTATGCACATGATCCCAATTGGCATGCAGGTCTACAATGTCGGATCCCGACCCCGGGGCGGTGCCGTATTCTGCCGGAGCGCCGGTACATATGCTACCATTGTCTCCAAGGACGAGGAGACGCGTGACGATGGCGTCAAGGTGGTCACAGGCAAGTACGTGAATGTCAGGCTGCAGAGTGGCGAGATCAGGAAGGTTAGCAAGGATGCCTGTGCGACGATTGGGGTCGCGAGCAATACCCTTCACCAGTACCGCCAGCTCGGCAAGGCGGGCAGAAGCCGTTGGCTCAACATCAGGCCCACTGTTCGTGGTGTAGCCATGAACTCTTGTAAGTCAACCGGAATCTGCAATCGTTCGACATGCGGGCAGCTAACCCAGGATCAGACAAGCATCCTCACGGTGGTGGCCGTGGAAAGTCCAAGGGAAATGTACACCCTACCAGCCCGTGGGGTACACCCGTACGTTATCCTCCTATATCCCCCAACTCGTGATAGTACAATTAGGGGGTGATATTCAAGACAGACCTGCTAACCGTTCCGAAACAGGCCAAAGGTGGTTACAAGACTCGGCGCAAGCATAATGTTAACAAGTGGGTAGTTACACCCAGAGTCCGGAATATGGGCAAACAGAGGAACAAGAAGGGTGGATCTGATTAGCTGGTATGAAATACCACGGGGGAGAACATCATGTCGTCCCTACCTGTTGTACATTATGTGAATAACAACATGTGATACCAACTAGCATCAAGCTCATCTGCTTTGTTACTGCTGGACCGGTGTCAACATCCTAGACTTGTAGTACAGATTAACAAGAATAAATGTAAGACTATGTATGAGAACCATAAAATTCCCGGCGCGCGACGCCAAAAAATTGTGCTCTCCCCTGGCGTGGAGCAATAGCTTTCGTGTCTCATTCCACCCTAGGGGAGGAAAAGGGACGGGAGGCACTCAGTAAAATCACGTTTCAAGCCAGCGAAATAATTAGACGCGTATCCTACTTTAATTCATCTCGCTTCATTCCATTTCTGACTCCGATAATGCTACCTCCGTATAATACACCGAGAACCAAATAGCCGGAAAAGAAACTCCATCGGTCTCTCGAAGGACTCTAATGCAGCGTGCAGTTATGAGACTGACTTTTTAAGTCGCCGCTCGACCTACTCATTGCCTCTCTCCTTGCTCAGAGGTGGGCGAAAAATCCGGCTGTCTCCCTACAGCGGTAACCTGCAGTGATGGAAGAGCACTGCCATGGCCGGTGCTACCGCGTCCAGGTCTTAATCCTTCTTCCTCGTCTCCTCCTCGATAGTAATAGCCCTGGGCGTTACCCGTCGCATAGCTATAACTGCCCACGCCGGCCCAGAACGCCTTTTCGGGGCTTCGAGGCCCCCATGCCCATCCGGCTCCTCGGGAAATCGGGAGGTGATAAAAGTGGAAGGCGAAGAACGCCGTGACCGTACCGATGAGAAATCCAAATAGGATGTCGAAGCCATGATGACGAAAGTCAAACCACCGAGAGCCGGCGATGAAGACGGCACCGAAAAAGGGAAGCACAACCAGGACGAGCAGATACAGAGGGGCGGCGGCCGCTTGGCGTCTCGCGGCTGCTATCGTCATCTTGTGTTCCTGCACGGATCCGACGAGGGCCGGATCTCCAGGCGCGGAGAGGTACTCGCTCCGACCGCGAGGTTTGAGCTCGAATGAGTCCGGGCTCTGATCTGCACCATCTCGGAAACACGACGGGAACGCGGTCGAGGCGATATGATCAGAACCTCCTGCAGAAGGAAGGAACGGAAAGGTAATGGCAAACTTGCTGGCCATGAAGAGGGAGAGATAAATCAAACCAGCGGCTGAGGAGCTGGAATGCCCACTTGGATACGATCGAAATCCGTCGTTAAGCATGGCATCGTCTGTATTTTTGCAGATAGCCGCACTCACCAGCTGACCGTTGCTGCTGACATTGGCGATCCCTCCAACGATATAATCGCTCAAATGGGCGAGGTCAGGCTGACAACGGGAAAGCAAATCGGGCCGAGGCTTGCCAAACATATTCTTCATGGCACTCTACAGATTCAACACGGGTTAGTCGTCATTATCTCTCTACTTCAACTCCAAGAGGAGAGCCTCGCACGAAGAGGGTAGAGGGCAGACGAGAGAAAGATCTCGGGGGGGGGGGTTGTCGCTTACAGTAATAAAGTACGCAGAGATAAGTGACAAGGCAAGGCCCAGCCAACCGATGTGTAACTCCCATAGTTTGCGCTTCCAAATGAGAGACTTGGGCGTTCCTCGAGGAACAGTCGACCCAGGTACAAACAGAAGGGCAATTATGGCGATTAGAATGATGGGTGCGACAGTGTTCGATAGAATCAAATTTCTACTGCTGACAGTTTCATGAACAGTAAATGGGAATCTATCAACGAAGTCAGTTACCCGTAATAGATACATTATACAGAAAGGGGGTCAGGTGACGTTCTGGGACGAGACGGAGTTGCTGTCTGGGACGTACGAGATATTAGGGTCCTCAAGTGAGAATGGGCGCTTGTTCGGGGTGATGTTACCCAAAATAGTACCAACAACGCCGACGGCAATCAAAACAGCCCAGTCTAGAACATACGATAGAATGAGTATGACCGTGCCCTTCTTGCGTCTAAGCGCCTGCCCAGGAGCCAACAGGTTTCTCTCGTTCATTGTAGCATGAATTTCGTCGATGGGGGAATATCTAGAGTTTTGGGAGGGTAGATGCGAGGATATAAGGGGAGAAAACGTGTCGTCAGGCATTGAGTAACAGACTCAAAAGACACAGCGGAGAAAGAAAGTCTCAGAATAGCTTGTTGATTGTTCGTGTCTGTGAGAGAGGCGGCTCTTTCTCCCCCGAAGTGCGTGCCAGACCTTTGACGAACGCCACGAATTACGAAAGCTTGCCGGTCAATGAGAGAACCGGAAGCTCTCTCCAAAAAGGACAAATAAAGGATTAATATCCGAATTGAGCTAGTAGGCCCTTCTTCGAGGGCATGCTTCAAGTTTTTGAAGTCTGCCGTGAGCGGTTGCCTCAAGTACGTCTTATACGCAACGGCAGTAAGCTTGGGACGAAAGAGCTGAAATAGGTTGAAAGCAGTAGGTGGTCGCGTGTCTTGCAACTTAAAGGCTGGAGGTGGCGTTCAAGAACCAAAGGGAGGGAAGTCCGTGGTCAAATTCGTGGCAAAGAAGAGAAGGGTAAAGTGTCAAAGCTGGGCATCGAAGGAGGGATCCCAAGAGTCAAATAATTTCGCAAAATACATGTAGTAACCGATCTATTTCTTTGCCCCTTACTTTTGCTTACCTATATTAGGAATCAACACACGAGCCATGTCGATTCCCTCTGTCTGAAGAAACCCGCTTTTGAGGCTGACGCTCTGATGCTCTGTGCTAGGCTGCTAATTGCCTCGCCGCAAGTGCTGCCACTAAGCCTGGCTGCGTAACCCGACTCCATTATTACCGAATTCTGCAGAGTGAGCGCCCTGTCCACCGTACAAAAAGGGGCCGGGTACGACAGACTACATCTTGTTTACTGGACTGGGCGACGGCTTCATAGTCAGACTCATTGGAAGCTACTGTATGCACCTTACAAGGATCAGCAGAAAATCATTGAGCAGAATCCCGTCCCAGCGGCTCCTCCATACGTACAGTACATGTGTCAAATTTTCCAGGTCTCTTGTCCGGCGCGGCCGTTTGGCAGATGATTTGGGCAGGGTCCTCCCTTGTCAAGACCCGCCAGGCCCACGTACATGTACCCGTATCCTACCGTGCCTAGGTACGTGCTTCCGTCTTTGCTGCGAGCCAACACCGTCTCCCGATCCTTTGGGGAAGAAATCTTGGCACTCACGTTTTCCCGAAGAGCAGCCTCGCATACCTCGCAGCCATGCACAAGAGCTACGCAAATATTGCAACGAAAACACCCACCCGGAAGGAGGCGCATTGGCCTTAGGACCGAAAGCCTGCCTTGCTTGGCGATCCCCATCCAGCAACCGCCGCCACATTGCATTGTCTTCCTAGTCCCCATATTCATGTGTCTCGGGCCAACTTTGACTTTTGTTCCTTCTCTGGGCAGACCCATCGACGAAACCATGGGCTGAGCTTGCGAGCAGAAACACTCGCCTTGGCTCGAGCTTGGCCGCAGTATCCCTGTGAGGTGAGACTCTGAGTCGAGAAGCTGCAAATAACTACTGGAAGAGGCAGCCCACAAAGCTCCAAGGTATAATAACGCGTAGAACGTAGGGCTGTGCGGGAGGCGAAGCGAGTCTTGACATCTTAGAGAAGAGACATGCAGGACCTCGATCCCTATGTATCTGGGTGGTTAGGTAGCCGTGGTAGCCAGCTGTTGATATCACCCTGGCAGAATGAATCCGGATGTTGATCCCCCCCTGCCCTCATGGCTACATTGCACCTTATTGGTGCCACTCGCTATAAAGTTATAAGAGATGCGGGGATAACCAGCCAAAGCCATTAGTCCTTAGACCTTGTTCATATCGTCTGGCGGATTGCCCTATCCCTGGTCAAGACCAATTGTAACCCAGATGGCGTTGGTAGATCTCGGATCCGATGCGGGTGATGTCGGCTTCTGCATCAGGCCAAGGGGCGTTGCTTAGAGTATCATTTCGCCATCGACGCCAGAGTCTGCGCTAATATATATATATATATCAAGAGTTGCCTGCTGCAAAGGGACTATGCCGTAAGACCAGAGCCAGAAGCTCTGTGAATTTGAAAAGCCGCCCGAAATCCAACCAGAGCGTTGTGAAAGAGTAGTCTCGCGAAGCATGCAGATAACCTCCTGCGGTGTTTTGAAGTTGCTGAGCAAATCCTTCCATTGCCAAACTGTTACTCCCTAGAGGTAGGCTGGTCGGCTACGGCGGGGTGGGGGGGTTGACGCAATCACGACCGGAGATCTGATGACCAGCGAGGCATCTTCGTCTATATGGCTGTTTTGATAGAATCTTCACCGTGCCTATGTTCAATTATTTCAAGAAAAATCCGTATTGTTTTTGTCCATTAACCTGCCTATTCATGGTATCATCAAAGAACTAGGAAAAAGAGGGAGTGCCGAAGAGACGCGGAAACAGAACAATGAGGAGCCTAGTCTCATCGCCGGCAGCATCTCTTCACCGATAGTGGTCCGTGGCGTTTGATGAACGGCCCGAAGCGATCAGAGAGATACGCATTTCGACGGAATCTTCACCGCTCAGGGCGTCAATTCCGTCAATTCCGTCGAGGTTGACCGAAAAGTTCACGCTCTGCCTTGGACCGAGACTATTCCCACTCAGAAGGGTTAGAGAAGACGACCTTGGTCGAGAGGCTGGAGCGACAGCTGCATGCGCCTACGCCGCAGTGCCCGTCTCACGAACCCCATATTCAGCGGTGCCATTGAACTCGGCGTCTAGCTCTTCTTCTTCTTCCTCTTCCTCCTCAATATCAATCTCATCCCCCTTCTCGTCCTTGAAGCCGCTCTCAATCTCCAGCCTGCGTAGGCGGCGCCGCATTTCGTCTCGCTTACTGTGCTGCCATCGGACGAGTGTCGCAGCTGAGTGAACTTTGAAGCCGTACACACGCGGAACGTACCGGTCAACCGTCTTGCTAGGGATGAGAGCTGGGTACACTTGAAAGAGAATGTTGTGAAAGCTTGTTCCGAAGTAAGCGCCGTCGATGGCCTGATGACGATTTGATTTTGGGTTATATACGTCTTCGCATCGGGCGCAGTACAGCTTCACCGCACGCTGGTTGGGAATGTCGGACTGGCCCATCGGAAGGAGAGGGTGGGAGTTGCAGAAGACGCGAGGGCATTTTCCGAAATCGCCTTTCTTGTATTTCTCCAGCTAGAGCGGGGAGTGAGAGAAATCAGTCTCAGATCTACACCACGGCATAGAGAGGAGAATAGTGACGCACCATCTTGGCCAGACCCCTGGTAGTAACAATATAACGGGCGTGGACTAGGCCATACAGGTGACGCGCTGACTTTTCGATGGTCTCGCGCATGTCATCGTCGCAGTCGAGGTCAAAGACGTCCGTAACGAGATCTAAGGCATATTGATAATACTGAACCTCCGTGTTAAGGCCGGTCAGATTAAATCGGTCGGTCAAGTAGTCCTCGTCGATTTCGCAAAAGTACTCATTGCCGCGGGAGGAGATGAACTGTTGACGTATCGTGTTAGCACATGATCCGACGAACGCTCGCTTGGATTATTCCTAGGTATGGGCTGCCGGTAGAATAATCGGTCGATATCTACAAGCGCGACCCCTTCCAAAGGGTGCGACGAGGGCGCCTGAGATATCGGATGTTGTTGTGGCCTAAGATGGTGACGACGACGAGACTGCAACAGCCGCGCGAGTGGGACAGAAAAAGTGGCTTACCCAATCTCTCCAGTAACTGGTATAATCGCTATCGGATTCGCTGACGAAGTCGTCCATCGTGTCTTTGCTCAAACAGCTCCTGACGGTTATGATCAGGACTGGAAGGCCGGCGCCAACTGTTTGTTCCTCTAAGGATGCGTTTGTTCGCCTTGAAAATCGTAGGGTCGGTGTGGTGGAGGTCCGAGTGATGGAATGGATGGTGGGGTAGAGATGAAAGCGCCTACCTCTATCGTTATCTCTCCACACTATGGACCCCATAAGGCCGTTTCTGCCTCAAGGAATTCTGCAGGGCAACAAATAAACCCCTGAATCAAGCCCTGGCCAAATTGTAAGGTATAATTAATCGCCCCCCGACGAAATGGAGGCTGGGCCAGCATCATACTTCCTGAACCTTGAGGCTAAAATCCCACGTGTTGGTTTATCATGAAACAGTGAAATAGGTACCTAGCCTAGAAGAAGTCTAGAGCAACCAAGGAAAGGTAGGGGTAGTCATGCCAACGGGCTTTGATAAGACGCACCGCACGCGCGTTCGAGTGGTATCTTAAAACGTACAAGTAGGTGCATAGTATCAGGTATATGAAACTACAAGTCTTTGTGGTGCACATGAGATATTATCATCAACAGCCTTGTAAGGTCCACCGTCCTCGGCTGGAACTCAACCCTTCCAACCCCCTTGGATCAGCAAGTTGACAGTGTTAACATAGAGGCTACTGGAACTCATCGTGTTTCGTACATGTGCGTTCTCCTCCATGGCGCCTATCCATCTCTGCCATCGTGATTCGGGCACAGCAGGGGTCCAGCCGCGATAAGGTTCCATTATTCTAGAGAGCCGGAGGGCGAATGGGGCGAAGTGAATGTCAACCAGGCACATCTCCTCCCCGAGAAAATAGGGTCCCTACTATGTCATTAGCCCGAGGACTGCCGTGTGACCATACTGCAGGAGCGCAAGATTATACCTTCTCATTTGCGGCCTCTACGACGGTCTTGATCTGCTGCTGCAGCTTCTCGATGCCTTGGTCCCGGGCCACCCCATCAGCCGCACTGAGAAGTCCATAGAATGAAGGCACAATCTCAGTATTAATCTTAGGCGTTTGTTAGCATTAGAAAAGATCGAGTAGCATGTGGCAAGCTTACAAAGCTAGTCCAGAGACGACAAGTAGCATTCAATCTCGGATCGGTTGGACGTAAAGGGACCTCTTGGTCGAGGTCTTCGAGCTGTTCATGGTCGTGTTAGAAGATTCAACACCCTCTTGCTCTACTAAACCATTTCTCGACTCACATATTCGAGTATGACGGCGCTCTCCCCACAAGCCCACGCATCATGTCGAAGAGCGGGGACTAGTCCTCTTGGGCTGGCTTCTAACAGTTGAGTAGGTTTCGTGGTGGATAAGGCATCTATTTCGCAGTACTGGTACCCAAGACCTTTTGCTTCCAAGGCAATCCAGACACGCTGAGAGAAAGGGCAAAAACATGTTGCAAACAGCTTCAAGCTGTGTGCTTTGGAGCGCCTCTTTGCCGTAGCCGCTGCCGCCCCCGTCGGCTTCCATGTGGGTGGCTTCCATACCGTCGTCGCTGGCTTTCGAATCTTCCTGGTATCCTTTTCCCGTGCCGCCAAGAGGCGCTGAATACTGTTCTTCTTTATCTCATCACTCTTCGCTAGCGTATGCTTGTGCGTTGCGGGCTGGCCGTCTCCAATGCCATTAGTTCCATTCCCGTTTACCCGCTGTATCGTCCAGAAACGCTGCCCATGAACTCGGCCCAGGACATCTGCCCCAAGATTGCTGGCGAACGCTAGTTCAGCCATTGATGGCCCTGCAGAATACTCAGTGATCTTTATCTTTACATCGCAAAGGTTTCGTTCCCGGGCATGTCGCTTCCGCTTCTTTTTGGTCGGATCATCTGATTTAGGTGTACCTGGCGGTCTTCCTTTCATCCTACAATCCCAATAATGCGTAATAAAAGGTTTGCGCTTGTATCTCTGCGTAGAGCGGTGCGAATAGACATTGTCAACGTGGGGAAAGTAGGTCTCGTATCTGTCAAGTGCATATAAGTTTTTTGCGATGCATATTCATCCGCCAATCGATAAGTTAGAAGGGGGCTGGGGGAAAAAGGAAGGACACGTACTCCTCGTGTGTTAGAACTGCAATGTCCTCGAGGTCGAAGAGCTTTCCTCTCCATTGCTGGAGGTTCGGAGGATCCAAAACAACCTGCGGAGCGAGGGGGTTTTGGGCTTGCTGCCTGGGTTGCTCGTTTTGGCCCGCCCGTGTCTCATCTACTTCTGCATCGGCAGACGTTATAGCAGATGTCTCCATGTTGGTCATGTCGCTCTCGTGTGCCGGCGGCTCCTGGAAGTCTTCTGGCCCTTCGTTGCGGATGCGGGTTATTGCTCTCACTTGCGGATGCGAAGTCGCCGCTAAGAGGTCAAAGTGCCTCTGATTCGCCGTGTCCGTAGCAAAATGAGGCATACCCAAGGTGCCATGTTCACTTTGAGGCGGGTGTTCTGCAGAGGCTGAGCCTGGTTGTTCGCGCTGATGAGGGAGCTGCTTTCTTCCGTTGTGCTGCTGCGTCTGGGCATGTGGGACGCGCGACTGCTGTTGGAGTTGTAAGGTATGATCAATATGATCCCTTGAGTGTGAGAGCATATCTTCCTCATTAAGAAGGATGGGAAGCCCATCGACAGATTCGAAGCCATTGTGAGCGGGGACGACTGCTTCGGTGGAGTGGGAGCCGGCACCGGTTTGTGATACAGCTCCGAACGAACCCTGAAAAGGATGCAATTGGGAAGGAAAAACTGCATCCCCGACTACATTGATGTTCGGTAGCGCCGACAAGGGGCTTGGCCCACGGTGGTGGTGATGCTGGAGGAACGGTGACTGCGTTGCGACATCCGTGCCATGCTGGTGATCGGGAAAGTGCAGTGATGCATGATGGGCGCCCCCTGCATGGGATCGAGGCTGAGTGTGAGGAGGAGATTGTATTTGAGCATGGGCAAACTGTGAGTCCATTTCCAGCAGACGGAAGAAGAGGCTGGCGGCCTGCAGGCACAAGGCCAGATGATAGCCTCGTTTCTGCTTGCTGCTTTTACCAAGGCTTAGTTGATGGAGCCCAACTCAACACAAGTGAGGGCGGATCACACTATGAGGGGTTGCTGCGGCAGAACAGCGAGAGGTGCAGTGTGGGTCTGGTGCACGAACCAACAGATTCACGCCGTCGGATTGGTTTCCGTGTAGAGCAGGACAATAGGGTGACGTTCGACGTAAGTGCTTTAAGGTCTTTGAACCAAGTGGTGTTATTTACGGCAAGCTTGTAGCGGCGACACAGAGCCGAATGAGCAATCTCCATCTGCATCCGGGGCTACCTTATCGTACAAAAACCCTACATATCCAGAATATACAATCCGTATTAATACAGGCAGGCCTAATGACATCTAGTCGAGTCGCGACTTCCAGTCAATCATCTTGTTCAGGAATCTGAAATGCTCCCACTAATCGCACTGCCTGTCTCGCTGGGTGACTGCAGATCCGCCTCCGAGTCACTTCCGTCATTTCTCCTAGACCCAGGACCTAGTGTGCTGCTGGCAGGAGACCCATTTGCACTCCTCCTAGGTACTTCGAGCAAGCCAACGAAGCCGTTATTTTCGACTGATATGTCTCCGCCGGCCACTTGCCTTGTCCGAACATTCACCATCTCCATTGCCTCACGAAGGGTGTCTCCGGTCTCATCCAACGCGGCCAAGAATCTGGCCAATTCTTTGCAAAGCTCCCAGTCCTCCTCGTGCATGGCTCTGCTGAGAAGTCGCACGCTCTGCTCGCTAGCTGTTGCGAGCTCGTCAAAGGTATGGAGGATTAATAGATAGCCCCCAGCGGTTTTAAGGCTACCTCTTTGCAAGCTTTCCTCGAACAGCTCCTGCGGCGGAGGAAGATACGCGAAGAGGGTTCGCCACGAACGCACTTCCGTCTTGCGAGTGCATTGGACAACAATATCCAAGTATTGCTTGAATGAGGATAGTAGGGAGAGCACCCGTGGGAGAACAGCATTCTCCGGCGCGGGAGGGGGATTGGCGTCTACTTCTTCGTCCAATACGTGATGGAGTAATATCTCGAGGCCGTGCGCGAAGTATTCCAGGTTTTGGTATTGCTGCGCCAGCTGCAGCGCCACGGCGGGCCTGTTCGCCGTTAAGTGAAACCGAAGTATCTCGGGGAAGAATAGATGTGTCTGCTTATGTATCAGTCTTGAAGCCCCCGACGACATGAGAGTGAGCCACGATCTTACCCGAATGGAGAAGCGAAAGAACGAAAAGCTAGTATCTCGCCGTTGAACAAGGTCTGGTTCAACACCTAAAACAGTTGCCTTCCCAAGGAGCACGGACAGGGGGTAGAAATCCAAGGCAACCGAGACCGGGGAGGGAAGTTCTCTAGCTGACTCGCTGGGCATTGTTCTCAACACAGGTTCCATGTCGGTCCAAGCTTTCAGCTCCGAGCCATCGAAGAACCATAGCGAGTTTTTCAGACTTTCTGTTTCTTGGCCTGGAAGTAGCAGATTCCGAGCCTGGCTTGGCGGAGACTGGAAAGGTTGATCCCTCATGCTAGCGTAGAATTCCACGCTTGGAGCAATGACCCTCATATCATACTTCAAATTCCCTTCTTCGCTAAGAGACGGCCTGAGCAGGACGAGCTTTCCGTCTACTAAAAATAAGACCGATGCATGCGCAACATCTTGAGAAGGGTCGCCGTCTTGAAGTTGATGCTCAGGTAGGATCCAACTCAGGCCCCTGACTCTTGCCGGCGAGCGCACAATTCCATGAAAGGCGATGTGCCCAACTTGGACGATCTTGATGGAGCCCCCCACAGGGGCAAAAAGGAAGTGATAAAGTAGATTATCGTACGTGTAGACAAGCAGAGAATCCTCGCCAGACGGTGTTATCAGTACGATGGGTGATGGCATAGGCTGTATATGCTGCACGGTGCTGCCGTCAAGAGTGGCTTCGCGAGAGTAGAGTCGCAATTCGTACGACTTATTTGCCTCGACAGCCGCCACCAGAATGTTTTGGTACCAGCACATGCCACCTCGGACCTGGAATTCGTTCTCCATAGCCTCGTTGATGAATGTCTTCCATCGCCCACTATTGATGCTATAGTGGGCTAAACCCCTCCGGCCAGCGACGGCAACGTATCTTCCGTCGGACGAGATGACGGTACACTTAATTGGCCATTGGCTCATCAGGTACGCAGCTGGAATCTTTGCTGTATGCCAGAGGAATGGCTCGGCCGATATGGATGTGAGATCCGGGAGCTCGTAGCCTCTGTAAACCATTACACTTGATGTGCTCTGCAAAACAGTTCTGAAGAGGTTGGCAGAACTGTAACAACCTGTAACAGCACTCCGTGCCATCTCGAGTAGCCAGATAGTCTCATGTTCTCTGCCCACCAACAAGATCTCGCATGCGCCACCAACCCACGCCGCGTCTTTGATACCTGA
>FTLB01843293.1_pt1 | contig 13684 bp, 23 predicted proteins | sample 1658291 | NCBI WGS metagenome assembly FTLB01 (sample SAMEA3914812, study PRJEB12502) | metagenome | biome: forest; material: soil | place: Canada | collected 2011-07-07 | depth 0.1 m
CGGGGGCGCGGTGGCGATCGGCACGGCCTCGCCGTCGTGCGGATCAACAGCCTATACCGGCGCGGGATCGGGTTACCCGTCGCCCACGATCGGGCTCGATGCCTCGGCCGCTGATGGCGCGGCCGGGTACCTGTACGTCTTCGTCAACGGGATCGCCGACGCGGGCGCGGGCTGCTCGAGCGGCATCGAGTGGAGCGTAGTGGGGCAGGACCAAGTCCGATGAAGCGACGCCTCCGGTCGCTGCGGCTCGCGCGATGCATCGCCGCCACCGCAGCGGCGGCCGGAGCTCTCTACGCGGCGCCCGCATCCGCCGCGCTCGGCGTCGGCGTGATGATGCAGCCCCCCGAGGGCGGCCTCAGTATCACGGGCGCGTCGAGCATCGTCTCGACGGGCGGCTCGAGCACCGTCATCGGGATGGGCTTCGCGTCCGGCTGCACGGCGTCGGTCAATATCGCGGGGACGGTCTATTCGCTCTCCGTGACGTTCGTGAACTCGACCGAGCTCACCGTGGTACTCGCGCCGGGGACCTACGCGGTGAGCTCGCCCTTCTGGCCGCTCACGGTGCGGAATCCCAGTGGGGCGACGGTCACGGCGATGGTCTTTATGATCAACGCCGTCGCGACGCCGTCCTCGACCCTCGGCGCCAATTGCATCCTGTGGCTCTCGCCTTCGAGCTATTCGGCTGGCGTCTGGACTGACCTCTGCGCGTACCACCAGAACGCTTCCTTCGGCGTTGACCCGACGGTGGGGTCATTCCCCGGCGGCGCGACGGGGCTCGTGTTCGACGGGGCGACGGTGCAGGCGGAGAAGACCGGCTTCTCGATCGAGGGCGGCTCGGCCCTGTGGATGTTTGTCGTGTCAGACATGACGACGGGCGGCTCAGTCGAGGGGGCCGCGATCTACTCGAGCGCCGACCAAATCCGATACAACTCATCCACCGTCCTCACGATGTACGGCGGCGCGGGCTCGCCGGGTGTCAGCATCAGTGGCACCAGTCGCGTCGGCGACACGATCGGGTGGTACGGATACGACGTCTACGGGGACGCCGGGAACACGAACGGCATTCTGCAGGGGCTGGGGCCGCCGGAGACCACGGTGAGTGCTCCGTCCGTGTCGCTCCCGGCAACCGGCACCCTCTATCTCGGGTCGCTCGGGTCGTCGTCTTGGTTCAACGGCATCATGGGCGACGTCGTCTTCGCTAACATTCACCCGACCAGCACGGTGATCGCGGCCATCTACAATTACGAGAATCAGAAGTACGGCCTAGACCTCGCGCCGCAGATCCTGGGCGTCACGTTGACGCAGCCCGGTGGTGGCCCCATCCGCATTGGGGGAATGAATTTTTCGCAGGGGGGCACCGCGTCCACCACATTCGGGGGCATCGGTAGCCTCGGGTCTACGACGTATCGCTCGACGGAGGCCGTCGAGGCGACGGTGCCCAGCGGCAGCTATAGCGGCATGGGCGACGTGACCGTGACGAACGCGGATTCGGAAGCGTTTACGAAGGGGGGCGCCCAAGCCATCGCTCCGATCGTGGACGCTTGGGCATGCATCGGGACCCCGCTCGTTTGGTGGGTACGCGCGGATCAAGTGACATGCGCGGGCGGCCCGTGCGCGAACGGGAGCAACGTCACTGGCGCGATCGACCTCTCGTGGATGAACTCGGCCAACCCGCTCACGCAGCCGACAATGGCCTATCAGCCGACGTGGACTGCCTCAAACGCAAGCTTCGGGGGCGCCCCGACCATCCACTTCGGCGGGTCCCAATTCCTCTCGTCGTCTCTGTTCAACTTCGGCGCCGACTCGTGGGGTGACACGATCTCGATCGTGCTCGTGATGAAGGAGACCGCGCCGTCGTCCGGTGGCGCACTCGCCCTTTCGATCAATAACGGAAGCGGCGGGGATGAGATGATCTTCATCTCCGGCAAGCCGTACATGTCCGGCCAGGGCAATTCCGCCGAGTGGGGCTCGTCCGTACTGGGCAGCGCCGGCATCGTCTACGGCTACGACAACCTCATTCACTCCGGGACCATCGGGGTCAGCTGGAACTTCGGCACTCTGGTCACGGCATCGCCGTCGGGCGAGACGCCTAACTATAGCCCGACGATCACGCTCGGAGCGCGGAGCGACGGGACGTTCCCCATGACGGTCGATATCGCCGAAGCGATGGTCGTAAACACGCAGCTCACGTCGCCGATGATTAGCTGTCTCACGACCCTCTATTCCACGGAGTACGGCCTATGAAGCGCACGGCTCTCATTTTCGCCCTCTGCCTCGTTGCCTGTCACCGCCGCATTCCCGAGCCGCCGCATCACGGGCCGCCGATGGGGGCGATGAGGGCGATGGCACCGACCGAAGGCGGCTACCTCGAGACCACGACGTGCGCCGAATCGGGAGCGCTCCCCATCTTCCTCCGTACGCTCGACGATCATGAGCTCGACGGGAAAGCGCGCGGCGCCTACCGAAAGGGCGATCGCCAGCCGATCGGCGGAACGTACGCCGACGGAGGCCTCGTCCCAACGCAGTTCAACACGACGCACGTGGCAACGGCACGGGCGCACCCGTCGGACCCGTGCCGGTTCTCGGTCCTGCTGAGCACCGGGCGGATGGTGCGCGCGGCGAAGTACATCGAAGCGCAATGCGCGAGCGACGCTGCCGCGAACCCCGCGTGCACCCAGGTCGCGACGTTCGCGGCCGTCGAGTCGAGCCTGGACTCCTCGTGGTCGCCCGAGGACGCGGGCTTGCCCTACTGGACCGCAGACGGCGGGGCCGGCGTGATGCCGCAGCCGCCGGACGACTACGACGGGGGAACGCTGCCCTGATGACCGAGCCGACGAACACCGACGACGGAACGCCGCTCACCGACCCACCGAAGCCGCTCGACGCGCGCGAGATCGCAGTCCAAACGCTCGCCGTCCTGAAGAGCCTCGACCAGAACGTCGCGATCCTCGGGCACGAAGTGCATCGGTTCTCGGGTCGCCTCAGCTACGCGGAGAGGGCGATCGAGGAGCTCCAGACGCAGGTCGTCGCCGGCGTCCAGGTGGCGCCGCCACCGTCGGGCGAGGTCGCAGACCCGCATCCGATGCGCGGGGCGCAGAAGTCGCTGACGACCGAGGTGCGCGACAGCGTGCGCGCCGTTGGTCTCGAGACGAAGAAACAGACGCCAATGATTGCGACCGCCGCGGCGGCCGCGCAGGAGACGCAGGCGACCACCGCGCGCGTCGAGGAGAAGGTCTCCGACGCGATCGGCGGGACGGCGAGGCAGAACCAGAAGACGACGCTCCTGCTCATCGTCCTCGCGGCTCTCGGCCTGGCGAGCCAGGTCATGCAGCACCTCAACACGCAGCGAGTGTCGGCCCCGGCGTCCCAGATCTGGGCGCCCGTGCCGGCCCCAGCGCCGCCCACGAAGTAACCGCGTTCGCAATTCGCGAATGCCCCATGCGCCTCGAGCGGCCCGCTCGAGCGGAAGGACACGTCCATGAACCCGACCAGGAAAGCCAACCTCGAGATCGCCGCGACCACGTTCCTCGGGGGCGTCGTCATGTTCGTGACCACGCACTTCGGCGCGGACGCCCCGAGCTCCGCGGCGCAGTGGGAGTCGTTCGCGGGGGGCGCATTCACCGCAGGCGTCGCCGCGCTCTACCACCGCTACCAGACGGCACCGGCCGACCTCGCCGTGCTCAAGGCGGCGGCCGCGAAGGTCGCGGGCCCCGCGCTGATCCTGCTAGGCCTCGGCGGGCTCGGGGTCACGCAGTCCGGGTGCGCGTCGTGGTTCCAGTCGCATCCGGCTGTCGTCTCGGACCTGCAGAAGACCGAGGAGTGCGTCGAGGGCGAGCTCGTGAAGGACGAAGCCGCGGGCGATACCCCACTCACGATCGGCATCGACCTCGGCGTGACGTGCGGCGCCGATGCTGCGGCCGTGGTCGAGGCCGCGCTCGCGCAGGTGGCTCCGACGGCGTCGGCGAAGTCCAAGGCGCACGTCCTCCTCGCGGCGAAGCCCATTCGCATCAGCGGGTGAGGCTCCCCGCGCTGGGCGGCGCGCTCCTCTGCGTCGCTCTCGTCGGGGGGTGCATTCGCTACGCCGTGCCGCCGCTCCTCGCTGCGCGCGAGCGCGCGGCGGCCGACCTCGCGCTCCGCGACTACCGGCGCTCGCTTCCGCTCCCGGACCCGTACGCGCGCGCCGGCTTCTGTCTCCTCGACAAGAGTCTCATTCAGTACGCGGACGCGGGGCTCGACGCCGGCGGCCTTATCGACTGCGACCCGCCCCCGCCGGCGAAGCCCGTGAGGGTCGAGGAGTACTGCACCGAGGGGTTCCAGTGCCTCGGCGACGAGTGCTCGTGCTTCTGGCGAAAGGACTCCGGCGCATGATCGACATGAGCGACCCGGCGAACCAGCAAGCGCTGGCGCAGGCTGCGGAGAAGACGGGCTTCCGCCCCGAGGACCTCGCGGCCGCGGTGAACATCGCGAGCCCCGACGACCTCCGCGCCATCGTCGACGCCTACGTCCTCGCGTGGGAGGCCCCCGACGCTCCCACCGCGCTCGAGCGCTTCATCGCCGGGCTCGAGCTCCTCTCCCAGATCGCGGGTTACGCGGTCCCCGGGCTCGGCGCCGCGAACGCGCTGAAGACGCTCCTATGAGCGGCGCCCTTCGCGCGGCGGCGCTCCTCCTTCTCCTCGCCGGGTGCGCGCCGCCAGCGCCATGCCCGACGACGATCGTCGCGCCCCACGTCGTGACGCCCACCACGTGCGCCGTCCTCGAGCTCGAGCTCGACGGGGGCATCACGAAGACGATCTGCCTCACCGGAGCGCAGCTCGAGAAAGCCATCGCCGCGCCATGAGCACCCCCGAAGTCGCCCTCACGAATCTCGTCCCGACGATCTTCTCCGACGCCGAGTGCCACCTCCTGGTCGCCGCGGCCGCGGCTCACTTGCCGGGATACTGCGCGGAGCACGGCTTCGAGGTGCCGGTCGTCACCTACTACCCGGACCGCTCGAAGGTGCCGGCGACATCGATCGAGATCGCCCTCCTCGACCAGCCGCCGGCGGCGGACCAGGGCGTCGAAGCGTTCCACGAGGACCCGAACGGCGTCCCCGACGGCAAGTGCTACGCGGGGTTCCTCCTCGCGAGCGGCGGCGCGAAGTGGACTGGCGACCTCGCGGTCTCGGTCGCGTGGAGCCACGAGCTCCTCGAGTACCTCCGCAACCCCCGCACGAACCTCGTCCTCACGGGACCGATGGTCGGGCCGGACGGGAAGACCTACGCGACCCTTTGGGCCGAGGTCGGCGATCCGGCGCAGGGCGAGCACTTCGTCTACCAGGTCCAGGGCACCGAGATCTGGATGGCGGGCTACGTCACGCAGTCGTGGGAGGACCCCCACGGAAAGCCGCCGTTCTCGCTCCCGTCCGGGCTCGTGACGGCGCCGCTCACCATCGGTCCGCAGGGCTACGGCGGATTCGGCGACGCTGCGGGGAACGTCTCCACGGTCTTCGCCGCGAAGATGCACCCCGTCCTCCGCGCGCTCAAGGAGAAGCACGGTCGCATTGCGGACGCGGTCAAGGCCGCCGCGGCGAGCCAAAGCTGATGGCTGCGGCGAAGAGCACACCGCCCCCCGAGTTCGCACGTCCCGCGATCTTCGCGGACGCGATCGCGAAGGGGGAGCTCGAGGAGTGCCCCACGTGCGGCGGCTGCGGCTGGGCAACGCCGAAGGTCGCCGCGCGCGCGCGGCTCGCGCTTCCTCCGCCCCCGAGCGAGCGCCCGACCGAGCCCGAGCTCGAGCCGTCCCCGATCCCTCGGAAGCCACGATGATCGAGGGGCTCGACGTCGGCGCGCCGCAGGGACTCATCACCGCGGCGCACTGGCTCGCGGTCAAGGCGCAGGGGAAGCGCTTCATCCTCGCCCGGTGCGTCGAAGGTCTCGGCAGCATCGACGCCACCTTCGCCGCGAACGTCGCCGGCGCGAAGGCGGTCGGTCTCCCGGTCGGCGCCTACTTCCCGCTCCACCCCGACCTCGACCCGGTGAAGCAAGCGCTCGACCACTTCACCGCGTGCAAGGGGCTCGGCACGAACCCCGGCGAGCTCGCGCCCTGGCTCGACATCGAGCTCACGCGCGGGAGGACGCCCGCCGAGGTCCTCGCCGCGACCATCGCGTGGGCGAACGCGGCGTCGCTTCTCTGGCGTCGCCGCATCGTCGTCTACACCTACGAGGACTTCGATCACGCGGAGCTCGCCGGCGTCGCGGGTGGTGCAAGCCTCGCCGGAACGGATCTCTCGATGGCCTGGTACAACCCGTCGTCGCCTCCCGTCCCGCCGCCGTGGGCGCGGGTGACGTGGTGGCAGAACAGCGGCGGCAAGGCGTACCACCTCCCGAGCTACGCCCCTTGCGACACGGACGTCTTCCTCGGCACCGAGGAGGAGTTCGCGGCGGCGTGCGACCCGACGGCGGAGATCGTCGCGCCGCTCTCGCCCGACGAGGTCTCGTGAATCCCCGCCAGCGACCTCGCTCCCTTCGCATCGAGCGGCTCCGCCGTGCCGCTCTGCGACTCGTCTTCCGCGTCGTGGCGCTCCTCACGGCCGCCTGCTCCGGGGCATCCGTCCCCTCATTCCTGCGCGATCCCACCGGTCCGATGCTCTGCTCGAGCACGTGCCCCGAGACGAGCGGATGCCAAGGCGGGGTATGCGTCCCGCTCGACGCCGAGCGGCTCAGGCCGGACGCCGGCGCCGACGCCAAGTAGCCGAAGACGCGCGGAGCGGCGTAGCCTGCGAGGGAAGGAGACATCCCTCATGGCAGCGAAGAAGAAGCCCGCACCGAAGAAGACGACGAAGAGCACGAAGCGAGGCGCGCCGAGGCTCGCGAAGGGGAAGCCGAAGAAGACCGCCGCGAAGAAGAAGACGACGACCGACTAACCCCCCCCCACGCGATGCGGGCGTAACCCCGCCACCGCGTTCCAAGGCTCCCCAGCGCTCCGGCGCTCGGGGAGCCTTTCGTCGTTTAAGGGTCCGCGGGCACCGGGGGGGGCGCAAGCTCAGTCTTCGCTCACAGTCCCAACAGTCCAGACCCCGCCCCTGTAGACCGAACACGCATTCGTCCCGAGGCAGGGGGTAATGGGGCCGGGAAGAGTTCCGATGGGGTTGCCTCCAACGGGCTCGCCATCGACGCAAGCTCCCGCGTCTGCGTCCGGGGGCGGGGCGCCGGTCTGATCTCCGCAGACGACCGTCGTCGGCTCGCCCCCCGGGGGCGGCCCGCAGAACAGATATGACACCGGCGGGGGGAACGCATAGTCGACGGTGCACGCCCAAATCCAGATCGACGCTGCGTCGACGCCGCTGTCGACCCCCGCATCCACGACCGTCCCGGTGTCGGGCGCCGCGTCGCTCCCCGTGTCGAGATCCGATGCCGCGTCACGCGCGTCGGAAGCATCCCCGGCGTCGAGGATTCGTCCTGCATCGACGCCCCCGTCTCCCGGCGCAGCGTCGCCCGCGTCTGCCATCACCGGCGAGCCGGCGTCGCCCCCATCGCTCGCCGACGTCGGCGAGCTCGCGTCGTCCCCCGAACTCGGCGCCGCGGAGTCCGCCGCCGCCGCTCCGGAGTCCTCGCCCCCGCCTCCGAGGATGATGGGGCGCGTGTCGACCGTCGTCGCCGGCGCGCCGCTCGAGCAGGCGAGAAACGATGCGAGCGCCGTCGCGGCGATGGCCGCGAGCGCGAGACGTGATGCTAGTGTGCTCATGTTCGTGACTCCCGAGGTCGCGGACCGACGGCCGAGGGGACCCCATCCCGCTCGGCCGTTTGCTTTTGAGGGTACATCGCGGCGAGGTGGCGCGCTCTCAGGTGAAGTCTGTAGGCGCGTCACGACGCCCTCTTTCGGGACGTCTTCGCCCCTTCCACCTTCGGTGTGCGCGCCTTGTACACAGGGAACGTGCTCACGTTGAGCGCGTTGAGCTTCCGGAGCTCCTCGCGCACCTTGAGCGCCAGGGGCTTCCCTATCTCGTCCTCGAGCGCGGTCCAGGTCGTGACCTCCTTGATAGCGAAGTCCCCGCCGTGCGCGAGGACGACGTCCACGGCACCAGGAACCGTGAGGTCGGGTTTCTCCGTCGTCTGGGGCTGGCCGGAGAAGACGCGCCCCTCTGAGTCCACGATGCCCCCGTTCGCGTCCGCGTACGCCCGCCCCTCGGCCCGCATCGCCTTCGCGAGCTCCTCGAGGAGGTCGGCCGCGACGAGCTTCCACGCGGCCGCGTCGTTCGTGGTCGCGGGCTCCCCCACGGGTCGCCGCGGCGGAAGCTTCGCGAGACGCTCGGCCGGGATGAGGTTGATGCCGTCCTCGGCGGCCGCCCGAGTGGTCGGGCACGACGCGCGCGCCGGGCAGTACCGCGCTTTGCAGTGCGCCCCGTCGAGCGGCTGGGGATCGTTCGCGGGGCGCCGCGCGAGCGCGTCGACCTCGTTCGCGATGCGGTTTAGGTCGGCCGGGCCGAGCTCGTACACCTCTTTGTCATCCACGCGGTCCTCCCAGACGTGGACGGCGGTAGCGATGACGCGGGTGATGCCGAGCGCGCGCGAGAGGGCGAGGGCGCCGACCTCGAGCTGCGCTCGCGCGTCGAGGTGGTCGGGCTGGAAGTGGAACTTGTAGTCCCACAGATAGAGCACCGAGTTGCCGGCGGCGTCGGTCCCCCAGGCCCAGAGATCGACGCGGCCGCACCACTCGGTAGGCTTGATGCCGTGCAGCGGCCGGAGCTCCTTGTCGGCGTACCAGCGCGTGCCCTCGAGCCCCGGCGGGTCGACGAGCTCGCGCGCCGTGCGGGTCGCGAGGTCGTAGGCGAAGGCCTTCTCCGAGCGGAGGCCGATGAGCCTCCCCGTGCCGCGCCGCTCGACGAGCCAGAGCTTCGCCTGCACATAGAGCGCATGGAGCGTTGTCTCCCCCTCGGGGAGGAGCTCCTTGCCCTTGCCGCACGTGGAGAACGACGACATCGCGTGGTGAAGGAGCGTTCCGCCCTGCGAGCTCTCGCTCTCTTCGTCCTCGATCCACTGCGCGTCGATCTGCATCCACCAGGAGCAGAGGAACGCGAGAGCCGCGTAGCTGAAGGTGACGTCGGGGCGGAGCGGCGGGGGCGGCGCCGGCGGAACGGTGATGAGCTCGAGGCCGCTCACGAGGACACCGCCGCTTCGTTCGAGGGCGTCGTCGGAGCCGCCTTCGCGGGGCCCGGTTTCCCGGGGTCGATACCGAGGCGCGCGTACGCCTTCTTGGCGGTCTCACGCTGCCACGTTTTGTAGGTCTCCGTGGGGCTCTTGCCGCCGGCGCGCCTGGCGTCGGTTCGCCACTTCACGATCTCCGCCTCGGTCTTCGTGTGCTCGCACTCCGCCTCGAGCCGCTGCACGGCCGCCAGCTCGTCCACCGTCATCGCCGCCGGCTTCGAGCCCGGCTCGGGGGGTACGTCGCGCGCGGTCACCGTGGACGGATGTACATTCGTACGGACCGTCGCTGTCGCCGCCACCGTGACCGGATGTACATTCGTACGCTCGTCCACGAGCGCGGGCGTGTCGATGACGTTGGCCTGGTCCATCTCCTCGCGCACGTAGAGACCGCCGAGGGGTTCGGGGAACGCGCGCCGGAGGCCGAGCGCCTCGGCGCACTTGGCGAGCTGGTTCTCGGGCATCTTGTCCCACAGCCCGAGGCCGCCTCCCTGGTAGTAGTTGCTGTGGAGCGCGATCGCCTTGAGCGGCTCGCGGAAGCCCGTACGGAGGATCCCCACCTTCGCGGCGGCGGGGGGTTGCCTCTCGAGCCAGACGTCGCGCCACATGCCATCCCCTCCGCACCAGTAGGGACCGAGCTGCCCCTCGTAGCGGCCCGTCCGCTCGGCGAGCGCGCGGAACCCGTCGATCGAGGTCTGGTACGTGACCGAGCGAGGCTTGCCGTCCTTGCCCCCGCGAACGATCGCGTAGATCTGGCGCGCGAACGGGTTGAGGCACCGGGCCTTGCACATCTCGATGAAGAACTGGAACTCGTAGTCGAGGAGGTCCACGAAGCCCGCAGCGACGCGGAGGATGCTGAGGGCGCTGTCGGTGAACTCGAGCGGCGGGTGCGCGATCGCGAGAGGGCTCGCCGCCGCGGGCTTCGGTACGAGCTGGACAGGGGGGCTCACGCTGCCACCCGAGCTTCGCCGCACGCCGTGCAGACGGCGAGACGGGCAGCGGGCGCCGCCGGCGGGGGCGGAGCGACCTGGACGACGAGCGCCCAGCCGCAGACGCAGGAGCGGAACTCGAGCTCGCCTCCGACGCCGTCCGCCATCCGGGCGACGAGGGGGAGCCTACTCCATGCGCTGGGGGAGTGGGCGACCCCGCACGAGCAGGCTACGAAGCCAGCGGGTAGGGGACGGGGTTTCTGAGATAGGGTCGGCATGTCATCTCCATCAACGGTGGGGGTGGCCAGACCCCCGGCCGTCGCAAGCGGCGCGGGGGTCGCTGATAGATATGACACCGTGATATCACCGTGTCAACACTCGCACGGCGGGCGAGGCGGTCACGCAATCCGCGTTGCCGTGGCGATGGCGCGGTGGTATCTCGTTGTCATGCCCGACGAGGACGAGTTCAGAACAGTGGTGCGTCTCCCCACTAAGGTCGCCGGCAGACTCGACCGATACGTCGCCGCGCGGAACGCCGCCGGAGAGGGGGCGCGGATATCGCGCAACTCGGCGATCGTCGTCCTGCTCGAGAAGGCGCTCGACCGCGCCGAAGAGGATCTCCCGGCGCCACCGAAGAAGGCAGCGGGGCGCGGTCGATGAAGTGCGAGTCGTGCGGCGCAGATGCCGAGCAGATCGCGACGCTTAAGCGTGAGCTCGAGGAGGTGCGGGCTGTGGCCGCGGCCGACTATGCGCGCGCCGAGCGATGGCGCGAGCTCGCGCAGCACCGCGGCGAGCTTTGGGAGGCGGCCGAGCGCGAGCGTCTTCGGGAGGATGGGGGCGAGCCGCGGAAGGCGGCCGCCGTCCTACGACTCGTGAAACCCGGCGAAAACAGCGTGGACGGCGGAAGCGACTGCGGAAACTCGGTGCCGAAGGAGGGAGTCGAACCCCCGACTTTCGGTAGCCGCGTGACCTGCAGCCGCCTCCGCTTGCCCCGGCAAGTGGAGGTGACCCGTGCGGCTGCATGAAGGTCTACGTGCGCTAAAGAGCGCCGAGCTCCGCGTGAACGCGGGCGGCGTCTTCTACCGAGGGCGCCTCGTCGCCACGGACCTCGAGCTCGGGACGGCGCTCGCGGAGTCGCTCGAGCGCCGGAACGAGCGGCGCGACGACCAGGACCGCGACAACGCGTTCGTTTTCCTCGCGACGTGGGCGAGCGCCCGGCTGCGCGGCGTCGAGGCGCGATGACCACGCCGACCCTTGGCCCGGCGTCTCTCGCGGGTTTTAGCCTCGGGGGCGGCTCCACGGTGTGGCTGTTCGCCGTGACCCGCATGGGGACGGGCGCAGTGAGCCCCGACGAGCTCCAGACCATCCTGTGGTTCGCCTTCCTGGGCGCGATGCTGGGGTTCGCTCTCGTTCAGACCGGCGCTTCCATCCTATGGCGCCGCGAACGAAATCGCGTGCGGGCGGAGCTGCTCGGCGTCCTCAAGCGCCACGAGCTCCGCCAAGCGTCTCACCGGGGACCGTACCGATGAACCGCCCTCGCGCACGGCGGCCGCCGCCGACCGCTTCGCTCGTTCTCCACGGGCATTCCCTCACCATGCGCGGCGACGCGCACGCGCTCGGCGAGGCGATCGCCGGCGCGCTCATGGACGTCGCGGACCGGCGCACGTGCCGCAACTGCGGCTGCACCGACTACGAGGCCTGCGAGGAGGGCTGCGAGTGGGTCGAGGGGGACCTCTGCAGCGCGTGCGTGAAGCCCCGCGCCCGTCCGGCGCCGGCGGCGAAGAGACAACGGAGGAAGCGATGAACCGCCGATACATCCTGAAGGACCGCGTCCCGGTGCCCTGCGAGGACCTCATGACGTGGGCGCGCTGGTGGGAGGTCAATGAGAACCGGCGCGTCGCGGACATCAAGATGTCGGTCTCGACTCTCGGCGAGCCGGGTGAACGGGTCTGCCGGGTCTCGACCTTCTTTATCGGCCTCGACCTAAACCCTCTGAGCTTCAAGCCGGAGGAACCGCTTCTCTTTGAGACGTTGGTGCAGGGCGGACCGCTCGATGGAACGTCCACGCGGAGCTCGACCTGGAAGGAAGCCGAGGAGCGGCACGAGGCGATGGTCGAGTACGTGCGGGAGTCCTTCCGCCGATGACCACGCATTGCGACTTCTGCACGCGCCCCCTCGAGAGCGGCGAGGGCCAACGCATCGAGATCCGCGTGACGGCGATGCCCGCCCGGGGCATCGGCCCGAGTCTCGAGTCGCGGCTCTACGTCCGCCTCGCCTGCAACGCGCGCTGCGCGACGGGCTTCGCCGAGACCATCGACGCCGGCGTCCTCGCGAGCCGACGTGCGCTCGAGGAGATGACCGCCCGCGAGCTCGCGGAGGCACGCGAGGAGCTTCGTCGTCTCCGTCCCCCTCGATCTGAGAAGACACGCGCGCGCGCACGCGCAGGAGGAATGCAGTGAACGGCACCATCGTGTGGGGATGGTCGGGAGCGGCGGCGCATGCCTTCTGCGCGGTGGACGGCCGCACGGGCGGATCGCTCTGCGGGCTCGTACGTGTCGCGGGATGCGTGGGTGAGCCCGCGCAAGGTCGCTGCAAGCGATGCGAGCGGGCTCTCGAGCTCCAGGGGCTCACGCCGCGACCGCCGGCCGTAGCGCAGCGGGGGTCGTCGTGATGGCGGCGAAGCGGCGCACCTCGAAGGAGCCCGAGCTCGCTCCGGAGAGCCCGTTCGCGCCAATCGTCGAGGCGCTGCGTTCGCTAGTTCGGGGGCTGACGGCCTCCGTCGACCCCGCGGATACGAGCACGATCCCCGTCTTCATCCATGGGAAGGTGGAGGGACTCGAGAGCGCCATCCTCCTCTGCCAGCGCGCCGGCGCTGGCGAGGACCTCGGGCCCGATAGTCAGCCGCGCCCGAAAGCAGAACGGACCTCGGGGGCCTCGCTCGAGGCGCGCGTCCGCGCGCTCGAGGAGAAGGTCCTCGGGGGCGCGGTCGCCGTTCCAGTCCGGCCGCGGCTCGTGTCCTCGCTGCTCGAGCCGCCGGTGTCGCCGAAAAAGAACAGCAGCCCGACGCCCGGCGCCACCGATGGCGTCGAGCGGTATGCCCTCGGGCTTCTCCGTGTCCTCGCGCAGCGGCACGGGGTCGGTACGAGTGCCTCGCAGCTTGCCGTCCTCGCTCAACGTTCCATCAAGAGCAGCGACTTCGGGAAGGCGATCCGGTGGCTCCGCGATGCGGCGTGCGTCGACGGAAGCACCAACGACCTTTGGATCACCGAAGCTGGAATTGAGATCGCCGGTCCGACACTTCTCAGCCCGCGCGGCGAGGAGCTCCTCAACCTATGGGCGTCGAAGCTCAGTAAATACGAAGCGGCGCTCCTCCGGAGAATCTATCGGTCGGGCCCCGCCGGCTACACCGTCGGCGAGCTCGCAGAAGCGACGGGCTATTCGAAGAAGAGCAGCGACTTCGGGAAGGCCCTCAGGCAGCTCCGAAGTCTCGACCTCATCACAGACGGATGGCCCGTGCGCGTCGCGGCAATCTTCGGGGACCGCGAATGAACTGCGGCTACCTCCTCGCCTACCTGC
>FTLB01000162.1_pt3 | contig 13683 bp, 18 predicted proteins | sample 1658291 | NCBI WGS metagenome assembly FTLB01 (sample SAMEA3914812, study PRJEB12502) | metagenome | biome: forest; material: soil | place: Canada | collected 2011-07-07 | depth 0.1 m
ACCCTTCCTACCGGCGAGTCCCAGGGCGTTCACTCGCTGACTGATGTCCCCGTGGTACGTTCTACTCACCTCTCTCTACTACGACCACTGAATTGGCTCAATGTTCTCTTTCTTTCTGCTCCGTAACTTTGCCAGGAATGAACTATACTAATCGCTGCCATCGCCTAGTTTGCCTGGGGACCGTGCCAAGACACCTTCGGAGGTACCTACAGCAATATCGACGTCTTCTACAAGATTGCCAACTGCCTGGGTCTGGCGCAGCCCACCAACCGAACCCTTTCCAGCTGCGGCAAATAGAGTGTGCAAGGTCTTCAAGACATACGTAGCATAAGATGTTATAATAAAATTAAATAAGATTAATTGCCTCTAGAACATGGTTCTATCCCTGCTTGCATTTATTTTTCTCATGAATATTGGGCAATTCTCGTTGTGTCCTACTCATACATCATATGCTGTAATCTTTGTTTACTTACCCCTATCCACTAGGGGCGCGCAGCGCAGCGAGAAGCCCCACATCCTCGCCCAACGGTGCCACCACAGAGAGGCTCATGATGATTTCCCACTGAAATCTTGTCCAGAGCTGCAAGCTACCGTGGCCGTGCCAAATTGATTATTGAGCTCGCACGACAGAGAAGCACAACGGACCACCAGCATGACCATCAATACAGACTTCATGAAATAATAACAATACTACAGTTAGGTATGGTGTGAATGAACCAGCATATACCATATAACCTTAAGACTAGCGTGAAGTCTTTGTAAAGTGTACCAACCGTAAGCCCTCCTGGAAGCTCTGAACAAAGAAAGCGCCAAATATATTCACCTGTTTTCTTTCAGTGCCTCTGAACAGCGGTTGTTCCCGAACAATAGCGTGGTATTGTTTAACACACCAAGATAAGGCTAACCAGATTGTTTACAATCTGCCTCCAGGGAAAACAGAGACTAGTAACGTCATGGCTACGCCTGCTTATGGGCATAGCGCCTTGTATTCACCTGGCATCGCAAGGGCACTGTTGAGAGAACAGTCATGTCTTTGTACCAGGTTTGCTGGCCTATATAAAAAAATCTTGAGGTCGGTTTACTTTGCCGATTCTCTTCCTTCTCTCGACAGACACACACAAGCATACTCACACACACTCATACACCCTCACACGGCAAAACACCAACAACAACAACAACACACTCACAACCACACAGCAACACCAAAACACACTCAAAACAACCAAAAAAGCCCAACACACCTCACTTTGTAAAAAGCCAGGCCAGCAAACTCACCTCCTGCCTTCCGTAAGACCAAACCAAACCCGCATTCGTCACAAGATGCCCAAGACCAAGCCGAACAACCCCGGCCCCAAGCCGGTCGACGGCGGCGGTGGTGGCGGCGGCAGTGGTGGCGGCAGCGGAGGTGGTAGCGGAGGTGGCGGCGGTAACACTGGCGGAGGCAACAATGGCGGAGGCGGCGGCGATGGTACAGTTGCACCCCCGAACTCGCCCGTGCTGTAATTGCTCGGTCTTTTTCTCGACCGGCTCGCTGACACTTAAACACATACGCTCAGCCGTCTAGGATTGTTCAGGACCGCACAGCATCTCGCCTCCTTTAGGGCACTTTATGGGCTTTTTTGAAGCATGGTTTTGCAGCATGGTTTTGCAGCATATGTTTTGGAGCATATGTTGTGGCATTTCATTTCGTTTTTCTGTTTTGACCTCGTAAAAGCAACAGCACGACACACCCACACACCAAACACTGAGGAGTTTTCCTATAGTCCACAGAGCCATCATCAACTGTCCTCCGATGCCGAGCCCGGTTAGAGGATCGGGCTCTCGGAAGAGACACTCCACGTAGCATGGACAGGAAAATTGCTCTCAACGTAAAAAGAGATAACACACCCATCGGTAGGGTGAAGAGAGACAAGGAGACAAGGTAGGCCTGGGGGGGCTTTGACTCTAGAACGCTGCTCACGCATACGTGTGGCAGGCGAACAACCCTCGCTAGACGCCGGGATACGAAGAAGCCCCCCTTGACCGAAGAATACAAACTCCCCTTACACCCCCCACTAAACACTTGGACTTAATTTGATCGCAAAGTAAACAAAGAAGGTGAAATGATGTTATGTGCAGGCTAATAAACTATAGATGAGAGACCAAGTGATGAGTTTGCTACCTACGCCTGTACCAAGCCTGTCTGCTGGCAGAGTATCGTGCGTAGCAGACCCAGTTTTATCACATCTTGCATCTTGCATGTGTTGACAGGTGAGAGAAGAGTGATATCTGAAAACTTCATTTAGCTCTCTCTGCCTGGACCGAGAGAGAGAGGAGTGACATTTGAGATTCTTGCATTGCATGATATCCCTAGTACTAGCTATGGTGCCTATCTATAGCCCCTGTTTCTCACTAGAGACTATTCCTTTTTTTTCTCTCGCCCTTTCCGATTCAGGTTTGTTTTGTTCCTCACAGCTACCATAAAGCTCATAACTGCTAAATCCAGCGTACCGAGTCTCTCGCAAGGCAACCAGCCAAGGTACCCAAGCTAGCTATGTGAGAACCGAGTATAAACAAGGTCAACACATGCGAGATGGTCTAAGTGGCCACAGTTTCCATCCTGAGGCAATACCGCCATGGAAGCTCGTTTTTCTCATATACTTCTTTTTGCATTGGTGAAACAACACTACTCGTGGTAGAATTCCTACCGTACAAACGCCATCCAGATGCATGTTGCCAGTTGGGTCCCTACTACCGTTTTGTTGCTCGCTTCCACCCTTCACTGCGTTCCCTCATACATGTCATATGCTTAGCTAGGGAGGAGAGGAGAGTCGGGATCCCTGTCCTTGGAATTTCTCTCGTCGCCGCCGCTTCGGAGGCTCCCTCGACCACCGTCCGGCATGTCTTGCACTTTATTATTTCTTGCAACGTCCCCTCCTGTATCCGTGAAACTGGGTACACGGAGCAGGCCGTTGCCCATGAGCTGCGAGATTCCAAAGATTCTTCGTCCAAGGCTCGGCCTACTCGGTGCGCTGTTGCTGGACGGGCCACCCAGAGCTCTATCCAGCGAGCGGTATTCGACTGGTCCAGATTCCGCGATGAGGGATGTTGTTCTAAGCGGAGTCGCGGGTGCTTCAGGCGTCGTGGGTGCCGTCAGACCCCTATTACTACTGCCCATGCTCCTGGTTAGGGTAGCTTCGCCGCCGCCACCGATGCTGCTTGTGCTCCCGCTTCCAGGGGTTTCCTAAGTCCACCGCACGTCTGAGCTCGGTGCCCGGCTACGGCGCTTGCTGCTACCGCTCGTGACGGACGTCTCTCTGGTTCCGTTGCTTCCCAGCGTAGTCATGGGCGAAACGGCGCTGCCGCTACTGCCGCCCCCACTTGTCGGACGGCCGCTGCCTTGGCTGGAGATGCTGCCTGTCCGCCGGTAGTTTTCCTTGTTGCTCGTGGAGCTGTCACTCCGTATGACGGCGACGGGAGTCGGCGCCGAGGTGGCAGAAGAGAGACTCGGTCTGCTGAAATGGGTCGACGTCCGCGGGAGCCGGCTCTTGGAGCCCGCCGACCCGACGGAAGCTGACGTGTCGCCGCTGGCACGCCGCGGAATGCTCGTTCCGCTTGGCATCCCATCTCTGCTGCGCGGACGATACAGCGCGGCGTCCCGCTCGTGGGTGACGGAGACAGCGGATCGCTTCGGGGTGGCCGCAACTTCGATATACGCTGACGATGATAACGAAGGCCGATGACCAGAGTGCGCATGTGTGGGCGTGGGAGGCATCGATAAATTGGAATGCGCACCTGGGGGCGTGTAGCTCGTGTTCCTTCTAGGCCCCGAGCGAGATCGCGCACCAGAACCTGCGTTGGAGCCGCTGCCGGTGACGTTACCGAGGCCCAGAGCCGCCATGCCCAGGGAATCGCGGCGGACTTCGCCATCGGCGTGGCTCCGGATGAGCTCCGACGCCAAGTTACGCACCAGCACTGCCGAGTCCCTATCCGCCAGAGTCTGAATGTCGTCAAATAGAGCGCGAAGCTGGCGTCCAGTGCTAGCCGAGTTCGCCGCGGCCGTGGAGTCAGCTTCGCAGCCGTCCATGATGTTACGAACGAGACGGAGCAGGTTGAGTCGCACAACCGCCTTCTTGTGGGTGAGCTTTTGTGCGATCCCAGCATACATCTCAGCCTTCGCGAGAGTCGCTGCGACAGCAGGACTAAGACGGAGAAGCTTTTGAAGAGGCTCGAGGAGATTTGGATCGAACGCATTGCCCTTGTTGGTGTTGAAACAGGATGTAATGGCTTTCGTAAAATTTCCATCCAGAAGATGGTTCTCGACCTTGGCGGTCTCTTCCTGGAGCCTATAAGGAGTTTGTCAGAAGAGTACCTCTAGCGAATGGAAAGGATAATAAGCTACTACTTACCAGACAAAGATGGCATCAAGAGCAGTGACCTGCCAATACTGGTCCGCGAGGAGAGACACGTATAGATCCAAACCGTTGTTCTGCCAGAGATATCTTCGGCCCTTGCTACCAGAGTGTGCCATGTCGCAGAGAATGGGAAGCACAAACTCCTTGGGTGGCCGGTCCGTCCTCATGATTTTGAGCAGCAGCGGGATGATGCCATTCGCCGCCGCGTACTCTTGTCTCTGCTTGCTGAGCCGGCACAAGTTGAACATGGTATTGAGGATCTGGTTGGAAATCTCACGGAAGTGCCGTTGGCCCTTCTTCATCGACTGACTGAGGACGTCGATGAGGAAATCAATGGCATCTGCGGAATGGAGCGACTCAATGGTCGTCGACAGCATGGACAAATTCTTGATAAATTTGAGCATGGTAATCTGGTGGATCGGTGTCATTCGCCTGAGATCCTTGAGAACGGCTGCAGTACAACATGTTAGCATGCCACGCAGGAGTTTGCAGAGTTCAAAGGGGGGGTAGAGGGGTTTAGTTACTCTTGAGAACCTGCCGATCGGCCACGGCCTCTTTGACGTAATTTTCTGCCTGTGAGAAGAGGTAAAAGATGTTGACGATGCGGCCCTCGATAAGTTCGGAGAGCTCCGTCTTTTCGTCTTCATCTTCCTCAAGAACCTTGTGCAGAACGAGCGCCAGAGGGTCGAGGATTCTGCTTCGTGAGAAGATGCGGCAGAAGTCGTTCTTCGGCGTAGGCCCCTGCAGTTCAAAGACGTTCCAGATACCGTTGACACCGATGAGCACGAGATCCTGGGACGCCTCGTAGTCTTCGTCCAAAAACTCCACCAGCACGTTCAGACCGCCGGCACTGACGAACATCTGCAATGTGAGGGTCGAGGTTTGGTACATTTGCCGCACAAACGCCGCAGCTTCAAGACGAATCTCGTTGGAATACTGGCGAGCGGCAAACTTGGTGATTATGGGAATCCCACCGACGAAGCATAGATTCTCTTGCAGCTCAACGTCATCGAGGATGATCTAAGGGGGGTTAGCATGCATGAAGAAATTTCTGATTCAGAGGACGGCGACGGTTGCCTACCAGGTTGACAATCTTGAGCAGTTGGAGGATCATATGCTGACGGCTCTTCACCGTACAAGGCTCGAGGATTTCAAGAATGGGGAGCAGACCGTGGGCGCTGATGATCAGGTCTTTGACCTCAGTGTTCTCCCACAGCAGTTGTAACTGGTTATCGCCACGGTTCAGCTGCGTTATCCTCGAATAGCCATCGGAGTAGGAATGTCTTACCAAATCTTCGGAAAGATCAGACAGGATGTCTTCGCTCTCAGTCGTTTTCAAGGACCTGACAAGTTCCTCGACCCTCTCAGCTAGCCGCGCATGCCTGTCTCGGGCGATGTTGGCTTCGAGGTCCATCTCGTCCCAGCCGGGGTCCATCATGGCGAACGGGTCGTCTTCGTCCTCGTCGTCTCCCAGCCAAGAATTATTCGACAGCTTGGAGAGCAGCATGAGCTGCTGTCCATCCTCCGAGCTGCGGTCGCTTTCGTCCCGCTCGGTGAACCCAGTCTCCGAGCCAAAGATGTCCGAGAAATCTTCGTCACCTTCTTTCTCGGCAAATTTCTGGATCTCAACCGAAGACCTAGTCCTGCGCACGTCGCGGTCATCTACTACAGACGGTCGTAATACGGTCTGCCTCCTCACGCTTCCAGCTACAGGCGATTGCGTGGAGCGTGGAAGGCTGGTAAGATCAGACGGATGGAAAAGCTGAGGCGCTTCCTAGACGCAGGGAGAAGAAGACCATTATTAGCACAAGGAATCAAACAATTCAGAAATGGATATTTGCCTCACCTTAAGCACGAGATTCGGCCGGTTGTTAAAGACATTGTCATTGTCGGCCAGCAGATCCGAATAGTCCTCAACAGACTGTTCCCGATAGATGAGATCGGGACGAGGGGGAAGCTCGAATTTGGTCGGGAACTGGGACTTCACGGGCGATCTCGATGACTGTGAGGCGAGGTTCGCCTTGCTCCTCTGTCGCCGGTGTCCTTGCTGAGCCTTCTGCTCCAGGGTTTTCTCCGTCTTCTTTGGTAGCGGCCGAATGGTCTGCTCCTGTGGCTCTGGCTCGGCCCATTGTTGCAGGCCTTTGATGGTCATCAGCTCGCCTTCAAAGTTGTCGTTCCAGTCGTCCGAGTCGTCGCGCTGGCCGTCGATCGAAGCGAATGCTTTGAGACGATCGGCCGAGAGCAGCCCGCCGAAGTTGTCCTGCCCCTTGAGATGCGGGAGCTGCAGCGAGCTAGGCGAGATCGCCGTTGCAAAATCGTTGTCCCAGTTGTCGTCATCTGCTCTAGTTAGTTGCGTTTGCCAGGTTTTGAGTTTTCCGGATGGGACAACCGTTCCAAACTTACCGGCAAGCTCAGGGGACCTGAAGGCCTCGGCACTTGGCCGTGGCTTCGCCAGAACCAGTGGCCCTTTGGCAGGGGTAGCATGATTCGAACGGTGGGGGTCTGACGGGTTAAAACGGCTGCCAGGGGGGCCTGGGAAGTAGGAGCCCCCGCTGTCCGAGCCTGTCGATGCCCTGAGATTATTTTCGGAAGACTTGAGAGCCTTGTTCCACTGTTTAACTTCTTCGACAGCTTGACTAAAGTTGGACGGGGTCTTGGAGACTGGCGCGTCGCTTCGTTTGCATCCAATGATCCATGGATGTTTAGAGAGTTTCTTGGCTGTCACGCGGAGGTTGGGATCTTTTTGGAAGCATTGCATGAGAAAGTCGCGGGCGGCCTAGGAGCGTTAGTAACTGCAGACAGGGAGCAACTAGGCAGAGTGTGGGAAGACACACGGAAGAGACACCCTCGGGGAGGGGAGGATGATCGTCGTTCACGATGGCAAACAAAGCAGGCATCGCTGCCAGGTTGTGATATGGTGGCTTGCCCTGCAGGAGTTCGATGACTGTGCATCCCACGCTCCATATGTCGGACGCCGAGGTCGCACCGGAGAGCTGAATGATCTCGGGCGCCATCCAATACGGCGTGCCCACCACCTGGGCCTCCTTGTCCGGCCCGGCCAGCGTACTGGTCGACACGCCGAAGTCAGCAAGCTTGACTGTACCATCTTTGGTCGTCAAGATGTTGGCGCCCTTTATGTCCCTGTGTATGACACCTTGGTCGTGCAGATACTGAAGTCCTTGGAGCACCTGTGTCATGTACACGCCGACAAGGTTCTCGGGAAACTTTCCGTATGCTTTGCAGATGGAATGCAGCGATCCATTCTCGCAAAATCTAGAGGGCTCATGATTAGCAAGACTGGTCCGAGCCTAGAGAGCGTCATGGGTAGCACCAACTCTAGGATGATGTTCAGATACTCGGTTGTCTTGTTAAAGCCGATATACTTAACGATGTTGTCATGCTAGGGAGGGTTGTCAGCATTCAAGTGCATCATAGCAGCCGAGCCAATGCTCGCGACGCGTGACAATTCATACATGAAGATCCTTCAAGAGGTGTATTTCGGCCTGTGGCTCGTTAGCTTCCGGTGGCAGCATTCTACTCTAGGGAAGATTGACTTACCTCGATCATGCGAAGCTCGCTCTTAGGGACGTCTACCAACTTGATCTGCTTCACGGCGACGGCTTCGCCAGTGCCCCAATTGAAGGCCTTGTAGACAGTGCCAAATGCCCCCTTGCCTATGCAATCACCCAGACGCTATAGCATGCACGAGAATTAGCCATCTGCTGTATGCCAACCTCATTCCCTAGTGATGCATCGATGAGCAGCACAAGGCCGCGGGATCGGGCACCAATCCAGCACGCCAACCACTGTCCCCTTCCATGCTGCAGTTGCCACTTGACTAGACAATACGCTCCATCTAAGGGCGAATTGAGACTGCATATGCTCTACGTGCCCAAGGTGGGGTGTATATTCTCCCGTGTGCGCGGCGGGCAGCGAGCAGCTGCCCTCCCGACAAGCCTGGGGTATTTATGCATGTCTCCTCTCGTTGAATCCATCCAAACACGTTCCGGAGTCAAGGGAGAAGAGGACAACATACGTAGTCCTTTAGACCCGGGTCCTGCACGGCCCTGTCGCGCACATGGCTCGATTCACGTCGAGGGGTGCCGGGAACCTTGACGGGTTTGCCATTGGCGCCGTGGTACGGCCGCTCGGCGGCGGAGGTGCCAGCGGGCGCCATTGCCTGCGGCCGTATATGTATTCACGTGGGATCCTCCACGGTGGACGGATGCGCCAATGCGGGAGTTCTAGGCGTCGATGGTTGGGCCGACGGGTTCGCAGTCGGCGGGTTCGCGGCGGGAGGGGGAGGGGGAGGAAGAGGAGGATGAAGGCGGATGTCGGGTTTGGTGGTGCGGCACCTTGCCTCCTCGCATCGGTTCCTCGATTCTCGACCGAGCCTTCGGATTGTCTGTCGCTCGTCGGCGCGTCGTCTGAGGTCGCCGTCGATATCGTCCTTCCGCGTCGCAGCGTCGGCGGTGGTCGTCAATCAGAAGTCGTTCGAGGGCTGCTCACAGGAAATATGCATCCGTGGAGCTTTACTGCCGCCTCGTGGAGTCGGTAGGCTTAGGCTCCGAAAAGGTACCTACTCCATCCAGGACAGCGAGTGGACGTCCAGTGGAGTCAGAAGAGCGAACGAGCGGTCGGTGCTCTTTCGCACTTCAGCCGATTTTCTTCCTCAGGATAAAGAAGAAAAAAATCCTGGAATCAATAACCAGTACTTTTCCCCTTCCCGTCTTGTTCGGGAGAATAATTGTAGACTGATAGAGGAAAGTGATGGAGGGTTGGGTAAAAAAAAAAAATAGAAAAGGTCTGGGCGTGGTTCGTTTCACTTCGCGATGCCTGCCCGTCGCGGGGTATAAAGGTATAGTGAAGTACTATACAGTACCTACCTGTATCTACAGTAGAGGTACTCTGGAGACAGACGGGGGAAGAAAGGGAATAAGGGTTGAATCAGAGCCTGATTTGGTATGATGGAAGCTGGAACTAAGGTCTGGGCTGGCTATATGCGGATCCTTGGACCGCCAAAAGGCACGCGATCCCAGTGGTCCCTCAGATTGCTGACCGAGTCTGCAGCAGACAAGGTCTGAGTCGATTCTGAGTGCCGTGTTGCGGGCTGCGGGACAAGGCGACCTTACCTTGAACGCCTGGGGCTCGACACGATCTGACGCGTTTTAGCTCTGAGTGGCGTTTTGCTTCGTGAGGCCAGACGCGTAGGGTGGTACACACAAAATCACGCTTTCTTTCTTTAGCTTCAGGAACCGAAGCTCTCTCCCTGATTTTTTAGGCCTACTAGTGTAGCTTCGTTCTTACCCCATGACCCTGGATTTTTGGCAAACGCAGAATTTCCCTATGAAATACGATATTAGAATGCCAAGCGATAGAGGCGTCTCGGAGGTGAAATTTGTCTCTGACCCCTCGCAGCCGCTAATGCGCCTCATACAGAATGTAACGCTGACGATCGGCCCCAGACTACGGAGGTGTAAGGCTGCGGGTGCTCGAGTCTTTCATTATGTGGCTTGGAGCAGGAGGAGTAGTGCCTAGTCTTTCTGCCGGGGTTTTCGATCGCAATAGAAAAATGATATTCATCCTAGTCTATGGCGGGCCAGTCGATCAGCAAGTACCTCGATGCCGAACGACAAGATCGCGTTCCACTCAATAAAGGGAGAGAGAATGGCTATCCTCCTCCGCTCTGGTTCCTGATTCATCCCAAGAGTAGCCCGAGACAACGCCTGCCAGAGGAGTCTTTACTCTTCAGTACCTTAGGGGGAACTAAGTATAGCTCAGGTACATAGGCTAAGATACGGTACTTGTAGTTAAGGTAGTCACCAACTTTTGTTTCCCACGATAACATTGAGATGAACAATCCGGTCGACGTTCTTCGCAACCCTTGCAGCTCTGTGTTTCGGTCACGGCGGAAACGAAGTCATGCGTAGATAGCCCAGTTGAAAAGATTTTGCGCACTCAGAACAATATCATATTCATACAGCGATCCTCGCTCTCTACAGAATGATCGTAAGTACCAAGTACAGACCATACGGTGTAAGAAAAATAACAAGAACAATTTTTGATGCCACCAGAAGCAGCCTTCAAACTTCGGCTGCCCAGTGGCCTTTCCGAAATAAAACTTGTACTGCCGCCATTGAAGCCGTTGTCATTGATACGAAATCGCCCTTCCCGTTCTTCGCACGGAGTAAACCCGTCGCTCAAAAGCCAAGAAACAACCCAACCCGCTTGTTGCGCCCATGTCCTCCCATGTACAAATCGCTGAGTCTGCCAGACAATAATAGACCGGCATAGTTGCCGCGTCAAGTGGGAAATGCCCTCCCAACGCCCAAAACAAACAAACACGAGAACTCCATTGCATGCTTTTAATTTTTTTGCAAAGCGCCCGGTTCCCTTGGCTCCTCCATAAACGCCATCCACTCTTAGTTCGCAGAAGCTTCGCGCGAGAGAGTTCGGCTGAGGCCGGCCTCGGCCCACCATTCATCTGGAATATCCTCTCGTCGAGCAAGGTTGCTCACAATGCGTTGCATCCCTCCGATGCCGCCGACGCCACCGAGAGCCTCGGTTAGGTCGTCGTTGCTGTTGCTGCGGCTCGTGCGTCGCGTCAAGGGCACATAAGCACCCTGGCCGGGACGGTTCCTTCTTCCCCACCGGTTGGCGAGCCGAGTCAGCAGGCTCTGCGATCTCTCCATAGCATCGTCTTCCTCGCCTTCGGTGTCGGAGTTCTCAAAGCCCGACTCGCAAGGATGGTCAAGAAGGGACTCGTCGGCACCGTCCGGTACGGGGAGAGACGACCCCGAGGTGCTAGTGGGGCCCGTTTGCGATGCCACGGCGGACGCCGAAGCTGATGCAAACGAGGACCCAACACTGGGAGGCTGCGGGTCAGGCGTCAGGGTGGAGAGGAGGGTATCCCACACGTGATCGCCTTCCGGACTTAGGCTCCTGTTACGGTCACCCAGTCCGTCTACCTGAGCCTCCTCGGTTGCGCTAGCGTCGCGCCGGCCGGAGGACCGAGCAGCGCGCCGGATGTGATAGCGTTCGAAGAGGCCGTCCACTTCTCGCCCGACTTCGTCCCGGGCCCTGCCGAGCTGTCGGAGCCGTTCCTGCAAAGCGTGACTTTGGCGTACGGAAGCCTGGGAGTGCGTTAACTTCACAGTGCTTCGTAGAGGGGTCTCATCTCACGCGATGAACTTACCTGACGGCGGGAAAAGTCGGCAGCTCTGACGTTCGACAGAGGGTACTGTTCCACAGAATAGGTCTGGCGGGGTAAGACCGTATTCAGAGCAGAGACGGACGATGCTTGTGCTGCTGTTGCCGCCGGTGTTGCTGTTGCTGCTGCTGCTGACGCTGCGGCTGTGTCGCTCTCCTCCCGTGGGAGCGGGCGAGGAAGGGCCGCATATCTCCAGAGCGCGTCGTCACTGGCGAGAACGACGGCGTAGCGATCGTCTACGCCTAGGCGGGCACTGCGAATGGGCGCTCTCAAGGGTTCGATATCGGCCATGGCGGTGTCAGATTGGTTGCGCGGGGGCGACTGGCGCCGATGCGAATCCAAGTTCGCGACGTGATGCATCAGCAGACGGCGACGGCTCTCCCGAGCGATATCCCGCCGGCTCGCAGAGTGCAGGCCGGCGCGTCGGATCGAAGAGCGCGCATGCGTGCACTTCTCGACGGGGGGTTTCGACGGGACATCGGACTCAACGGGCGCTTGATACAATCTGATTGGAGGGAGGATTCGGTTAGTTTCTACTCGTATGCTACTACAATCTTTTTCGTGCCCTCTGCTACAGTATGTTGCGGCCTTGGAAATAGGGCCGTGAGGCGATGAAAATCAATTGCTACGTGTCGCGCGCTGGCAGATACCGGCCAATGCGCGATGCAATTCGCGCGACAGCGTGAATGGGAGATAAGCGCGATCGCGCAAGGGGGGGTGGTTGGTGGGTGATCGATGGCAAAAAAAAAACACGACACGGGTTGGTGGTGGCAGATGACTTACCGGAGACCCATTTTCCCTTTCAATTCTGTAGACTCTCAGGAAAGGAACCAACTGAAAACCGACCCAAGAAAAAGATGAAAAAGAATTAACGAGCGTGATGGCTTTGAAAAAAGCGACCACTCTGCCGATGCAAAAGCTCGTCTTCCGATGCGAAACCCGATGTCGATGGGAGAAATGCGGTTTGCGCCGAGGAGAGAGCGATGGCGATGGCGACCGTGGGAAACCCTTGCGCGAATGTTCGTGGGGTTTTGCGAATGGAGGAGGGAAGAATGAGAAAAGCGACGTGGAGCGGCGAAGGGGGAACTATTACCTTTTCCGAATGGGCGGCGGCTGCAAGACTGCGCTTCACTGATCAAGCCATATAGTTTGGCAGGTGGGTTTTCTGTCGCATATCAATTATAGTAAGGTAGGGAAGCGAGGGAAGGTACTGTAGTTAGGATATGTTAAAGTGGTACTTGATAGCCAGGCTAAATTTGGTGGGATTTCTTCCGATTCCCGTACTAGCTCCTGTCCGGGGATACCGTCATCTATTACGTCGACCCTCGGATGATTATCCTTCGCCCCAGTAACAAGGGAAAGCTTTATTCAGAATTGACAGGCTCGTGTGCATCGAGCCACCCAGCACCCTTGTCTTACTAGGAAAACCAAGGTCAGCTTGAGCCTCACCTGCCAACCATATAATTCTGGTCTCCTGTTCGGAGGAGCGTGAGTCATTCATTGTTGACACCAAAAATCGTATCAACAGAAAAAACACGCTATCACGATTCTCGATTCTTGCCTGTCTGCTCATTTTGCTTTTTTATTCCTCCCCCGCGTCCGCAGCCATTCGTTTGTTCCCGCCCTCCCTCTTCCCAAAACGGGAGCTCGCGGAACTCGAGCTGGTAGGCAGAGCCTTCGTTTGCATGAGACTAATCGATTCGGTCATGCAACCGCCACAATGATCGACCTTAGCCTCGCTCGTATATCCCGTCTCTTACAGCATACACCACAGACGTGGAAAGCCATTCATGTGGCGGGAACCAATGGCAAAGGCTCGACGTGTGCGTACCTTTCGGGTATGCTCCATGCAAGCGGACAGTCCTGCGGCAAGTTCACCTCGCCGCATCTCATCGACCGGTGGGACTGCATCACTGTCGATGAGAAGCCCGTTTCTGAAACCTTGTTTCGAGATGCCGAGCATCTCGTAAGACAGAGGGACGAGAGCGAGCAGCTCGGCTCTACCGAGTTTGAGCTTCTCGCGGCCACGGCCTTCGAGATCTTCCACCGCCAGCGGGTTCAGTATGGCATCGTCGAGGT
>FTLB01071196.1_pt1 | contig 13667 bp, 9 predicted proteins | sample 1658291 | NCBI WGS metagenome assembly FTLB01 (sample SAMEA3914812, study PRJEB12502) | metagenome | biome: forest; material: soil | place: Canada | collected 2011-07-07 | depth 0.1 m
AAGGTGCCATTGCGCGCCTTAAAATACATGTTGGCGGTCCAGTAGTTAGAGAAGTCGTCGGCGGGACCGCAAGTTGTGCAGGTTGCGATGCTCGAAATGTCGGTACCTGGCATCGTTGCATTGAATGCATTTCCTCCAACGACTTGATGCATACTGCGGATCTAGGTTAACGGTCGCGCATTTTGGTTATTGCAGTGCTCTACACCACGCCTCAACTTGGCTTCCAGACGATAGGAGCTATCTGGAACCCCTTCATCTCTGAATGCCATCATACTGTGGTCCTACGCAGTTTTCAAGGAGTGATATGAAGCATGACTAACTGTGGAGTTGGAAACAATCCAGGGTTCACAAGAGGATCAAGACGCTCGATGGTTATTTGCGAACATCCGAATCGCAGGTGGTTCAGACCTTGGCTGATCTGAGCCTCCGCGACCGCGGCCAGGACAACAGTAGTCCAGAACATAGTAGGTAGCGCAAATGCTATCGTATAGTGAACGAAACAATGATCGCCGGAATTGAAGAAGAGCTGTGCATTGCATAGGAGAAAACAGCCATCGACAAGGCGATCAAGGGAGGCGGATAGCCATCCGTATATCACATCGAGTAAAGAAAAATCCATAGCCCTGGACGCACTGGCAAGTCTTAACTGCCATATCACACCTTTTGCATCCGAATATAGAAAACAATATGTATTTATTGGCAGTGCTAGCGAAGTTTGGCTTGACCTATTAAATGATACGGGAAGTCTGGAGGCTGACGGGAAAAAACATTTGCTTGCAGTCAAATTTATCCTGCTGGACGGACAAGGCATCGACTGCAATATAGAAGTTTGCCAATCAGAAACACGTACAAATGCGTAGAGATTCCTTGGCAGCAGCGCAAGATATGGCTGTCATGGGCCCACGTCGACTGGTATAAGAGGCGAAACAACTGGCATTGATTGGTGGATGAAGCTGTTGTACCCAAATGGGAGTAGGTCTCTGCGTCCAACATTGTAGCTGAGCCTGGGTATGTACCTCCGTATACGAGTCGAATTCCGAAACACCCTGGGTTCAGGGGGATAATTGAATCGGGAAACCTCAGCTAGAAGATATGACTGGGATTGTGAGCTCAGGAATCGTAAAATGGGCCGTGTGGGAATGGAAGCATCCAAGTTCTGCAATGTCCACAAACGAGACATGCCAGATTCCTCATTCTGACATTCATCGCAAGAAATTGGTCATCGAATGAAATTGGAACACAAATTATTCTAAAATAGCAAAGCAAGCATATGCGAACCAAGAATGGTTGGTCCAATTGTTGAAGAAGAAAATGGCGTGTCGTTGGTATACGGATGTTGCCGATGGTTCCTCCCCGAACCCACCAAAACCGCCAGCAGCCACGTGGAGTAAAAACCGTCATTACCAATTTTCTAGGTATTAATTATGGTTGATCGAACTCTGTAGATCTCAAGCCCCGGGCAACAAACAAGATCCTGCACATACGAAATAGGAAGCTCCTGCAGAAAACATTACGAAAAGGTTTCTCGACTCGTCTCCATCCGGTTCGCCGAAGTAGCTTGCCCTTTTTTATTCTTATTTTTAAAAATAAACTCTGCAGAACATCGCGCCTGGCTGCGGCTCAACTGTCATGAAGCATGCAAACGATAGTTGTTCGGCTTAACACGCACCAGTGGCGGCTATCGGGCGAACCGATCACTCGAAGTCTCTAATAAAAGAATGGCTCTTCGTTAAGTTACTATACTGGTATGGCTTGCATGGTTGCATGGTAAAAAATCACTACGAAAAAAATTCGATCACCCGATGAGACCAAAATATTCCCCAGCGAGCGCAACGACGGCATCCACTTTCTCTCCACCGAGAGAAAATTTCACGTAATTTGACCCAGTTTCTCCATGACAGATCGCGATGAATCCACGTCATTCTATCACAAGCACGTCTAGCTTTTAGCCCTGCTTGTCGCGGTGCCTGTTCGCCCTGGCCTCTCTGTACGATTGTTGCCACGATAGAGAGAGGTTTATGTGGCTCGCTCCGCCGTCGTTGCGGCGTGGTCTCTGCTTACTCCGTACTTTCGCGTACCACCTGGAGAAATTTGCTACATACGACACTACCGTACTTGAACACCTCTTTTCCATACCGAGCATGCATTAGCTATCTGGCTCCCGTTATTAGGAGGCTGATAGTATGGTGTTGAGGAGTTGATCCCCATGTTCTGGACGACGTCCTCTCTGCCCCATCCAACGTTGACCTCGGAAGGAATCGAAGGGGATGTCCTGCTGAGAGGCTAATCCTCCCCAACGGCACTCTAATAATACCCTTGCGTAGGGTCAACCCGACAGTTACCTTCTGGGCTTCCTGGACGCCCAATTGTTCAATTTTCGGCCGAGGCGCTAAGGGCCACGAACCATTCCAGACCCTTCCGGCATCCCCTCTCTCGTCCCAGTCGAGCCTCCGCATAGCCCGAGGTGGGGAATAGTCTCCTCTTGAGCCCTGTCGTCTCCTCCAAGTCGGTGCAGAACCCTCTCCTTTTAGACCCCTCTTTTCCCGTTCTGGAGTCTGGTCTTTGGCATCTCACTCCGCGACATCGTGAAACCCCCCGGCTCCGGCCGCACGTGGACCAAGCCATAGTGCAAAAGCCTGCTCTTGGGCGGCGGTCGGTTGCTCATACTTTGCTCATCTGTGGTCCCAAATCGTTGTCTCGTTCGTGCGACCCAGCTCGGCCCGACGGAACGCGTCGGTGCGATACGAAGAGTCGCTGGGGGTCTTCTCACAAAAGGGCAGATTCCCCGAACCTGACGAGATCGTACGGAGGATTTCTTGCAAGAGGCACCTACAGAGGCACCTACACTGCTGGCTAGCTCAACCGCCGGTAGATCTTCAGACATGTCCTCAAGCAGTTCTGACGAGCTCTCTCGTCGGGAGCCTGAGCGCGGTACGCCCGGGCAGCCGCCAGAACAAGCAGAACACAGCCAGTCTCGAGATCCAACGAAAGCCAAAGAGAAGAAGAGAGTTGGGTTCGCCAATATTTGGAGTCACGGTGCACATGATCAGGAGAGCCAGAGAGCCGACAGCAGCCACCAGCAACCCCCGACCCAGCACGGGGTAGAGCAAAGCATACGCGCTGCCAGTCCCCTGCAGGATGGGAACGCCTTGTTATCGGCCCTGGCTGACATGCCCGGGAACCGAGAGTCGTTTAATCGGGAGGAGCTCACGGCTGCGCTCACCAAAATTCTGGCCCCAGAACTGAGTAGTCCAGCGCAGCCGTTGACCCGGCCTGCGTTGCGCAAGCACTCGTCTTACAGCGGCCCAGAGAAGGACACCTCCGGTCCTGTGGTGCAATCGGAAGCAGAGGCCAAAGGCCGGGCAGACCGCTTAGCGTCTACACTCGATGCTCTCGCCCCGGAGAGACTGAGGTTGGACCTGGGCGGCCACGAGACCCATGGAACGAACACACCGCTGGAGAGCCCCACGCCTATCCACGTCCTTGACAACCACCGCGGAGCGGCAGTCACGACAGGGTACAATCCAGCACCAACCAGCTCCACGGGCGCTCGGCCGCGGGCAGGAACTCTGCTGCACGATGCCGAGAACCTCGTCCGAACGCATACGACTCGCAGGCATGTTCTGCCCCAGGAGAGAAGTTTCTCCTCCGGAACTGCCACTCCCATTCCAGATGATCTTGAATACGTCCCACGACCTCAGATATACCGAGGCGGTGTGCTAGGGAGTTTACTCAAGCTTTATAACTCCGGGGCTAAGAGTCCTCGTTCGCATGGTGATAGCAGCATGCCGAGCACCCCGTCCCGCACTCCGAAACACTCACCTCCATCCTCGGTCCCTGGTACACCTAGGTTGGACCCGCCACGCACTGGCAGAAGGCCGGGTCACCACCGTCCCCAGAGCTCAGCGACGACTTTGGCGGAGCTAGTGGGAACTTCTATGATGTTCGCCACACCTGGAACTAGCTCGTCCGAAATCCCTGCCACCATATCGGAGAAGATTAAGCTAGATCGTGAGCTCGAGCGTGAGCGCAAACGAAAGAAGAAGCGAAAGTCGAGTCTCTTCAGGCAAGACGAGGAGTATAAAGTCACGGTGCACATCGCTGAAATTCTTAGCCGACAGACCTATCTTGTCAAGCTCTGCCGTGCGCTCATGTCGTACGGCGCACCTACGCATCGCCTCGAATCCTACATGGCCATGTCGGCACGCGTGCTGGGTATCGAAGGCCAATTCTTGTACCTCCCAGGTATCATGATCATATCGTTCGACGACAGCAACATCCATACTACCGAAGTCCGGATCGTCAAGACCGTGCAGGGCCTGGATCTAGGGAAGCTCCACGACGCCCACTGCGTCTACAAGGATGTCATACACGATCTCGTGAGCGTCGATGACGCCATGGAGCGCCTGGAAACTATTGCAACACGAAAGGACAGGACCAAAACGTGGACGTGCGTCTTGCTGTACGGCCTCGCTTCCGCCCTGGTGGCGCCGTTCGCATTTGAAGCCCGCTATATCGACCTGCCTATCGCCTTCATCCTGGGCTGCATAGTTGGACTGCTGCAGCTCGTCCTAGCTCCGTCGAACGAGATATACGCCAACGTATTCGAAATAAGCGCAGCCGTTCTCACCTCGTTTCTCTCGCGCATGTTTGGGTCGCTAAGAGGCAGCTCCCTATTCTGCTTTTCGTCCCTCGCACAGTCCTCTATTGCTATGATCCTTCCGGGGTACATGATTCTCAGCAGCAGCCTGGAGCTTCAGAACCACCAGATGGTTTCAGGATCTGTGCGAATGATTTGTAAGTTGGCCAACTATGTTTCGTTGGGTTATACCGCTTGATTCCCTCCTTCCGCGATCCGTTCAGGCATTTATAGAAGGGCCATGAGCCCAGCGCCGTAATGTGGACCAAAACTAACAGGCAGCCAACAGATGCTCTTATTTATACCCTTTTCTTGGGATATGGTCTTACTATTGGATCCATTATCTACGGCTTCATCGACAAGAATGCCGTCAGCGCGGTACACTGCACCGTGGGGCCGGAGTGGTACGCGCATAGGCCGCCGTCCAACTACTACGTGCTTTTCGTCTTCGGCTTCACACTAGCGACGTGCGCTATATACCAAGCAAAGTATCGTCAAATGCCCATCATGGTGTTCATCGCCCTGGCCGGGTACCTCGTGAACAACTACTCCTCGAGCTACTTCTCGGGCAACTCGACTATCTCCAGTTCGCTCGGAGCCTTGTGTATCGGCGTCCTGGCTAATTTTTACTCCCGCCTGGGCCGCTATGTCGAGAATTGGTGCCTGGACGTCTGGGAGTTACATCTCCAGCCGCAATTTCAGCGCGTGGCGAGGTTGTTCCAGAGCCGATCGCACCGGGACGATATCGAGTACGGGAACGGTGTCGCGGCGGCGCCAGGGGGGGAAACCGCGCAGTCGGACACCGAAACGCCGGCCAAGCAGCGCATCCTCAGCCACGCGCGGAAGATCGGCTACGGCATGTCCGCAGCGGCTATGCTGCCTGCTATCTTCGTCCAGGTGCCGGGTGGTCTCGCGGTCAGCGGATCGCTCCTGAACGGCATTGACCAGGCCGACCTTCTCACACACAACCAGACGATCCTGGCGAACGGAACGATCGTAACAACGACTATGGCCGCTTCCAGTGACCTCAATTCGACGGCATTCAACGTTTTAGAGAGCGTGATCCAGATTGCGATCAGCATCTCTGTCGGAATCTCCCTCAGTGCCTTGCTGGTGTATCCTCTGGGCAAGAGGAAGAGTGGGCTGTTCACTTTCTAATTGCGTGTAATTGCTACATCAGCATGTCTAAGCGTGTTTTTGGGAGAGCCTTGCGGGATATCATTGGAGTTTGCATATTATGCATTGGACGGCGTTTATGGTCAAGCATGGCGGCGGGTATCAAAATAAAAGTTGAGTGAGAGTAAGATATGACGAGATGAAGTCATTTAGGGCGTGCGCAAGACGAGCATGCGCGCCTGCCGGTTAGCACTTGAGCAGGCGGCTAGGTCGCAAGCAGCCAAGTATATTATTGTCTTAATAGTAATTACTTCTGATGAATCATATCAAGGGCGCAAAAGTGACAGGCCAGTCGCTACTATCTAGAGCTGTAGACCCCTTGCCAAGAGCCCGGGGACAGTTGCTCTGTAAGCATAACTGTCACGCAATAGCGCTCACACAGCATTGTCTGGCCCCCAGCGATTCTCCCCACTGAGGGGCTCTGAAGCTAAGTGCTGCCGGTGTTCACAGGGCGCGCCGACTCTAGCGGCTCTCCGGGGTCGGAGCTAGAGTCAACATCAACAGGGTTGAGTCCCATCGCCTCACCCAAAGTACTACGTTTTGAGCAACCCTTGAAATATATCCTACCATATACATATACACACACATATATATAGGCATATATATATATAGGCTTTTAATTTTTTGATCCCCGAGCGAGCGCATCAGTGCGTGACAGCATCAAAAATGAGCTCGGCCGATTCAAAAGCCAGTGTCCTGATCGTTGGGTCGGGCGGCGTGGGGACGATGGCGGCGTATGCACTAGAGACAGGAGGAAAAGCTACCGTGACCTCTGTTCTACGGTCCAACTTTGCCATTGTCGAGAAAGAAGGGTACCACATCACATCACTGGATCACGGCGAAGTGAAAGGCTGGCGGCCATCCGCAAGTAGGTCTTCCGACTCCGGCTCCACGACTCGAGTATATCTAGGATGCGAAAAATACGATGCTCATTTTAGCTCGTTTTGTGTTAATCATGACTAGTCCGAAACACCATCCCGGACGTGGAAAAGGAGAACCTCCCGCCCTTCGACTTCATCCTGGTGACCACCAAGAACGTCGCCGATGTCCCGCCCGCCGTGCACGAGATCGTAGCTCCGGCCATCACGCCGGGGCACACGGCCATCATGCTCCTGCAGAACGGCTTCAACATCGAGCGGCCCTTTGTCGACGCGTTCCCCCGGAACCCCGTGCTCTCCGGCATCTCCCTGATCGCGGCCACGGAGGGCCCGCTGGGGCGCATCCTGCACGAGGACCGCGACAGCATCGTGGCGGGGGCGTTCCGCAACCCGCACATCCCGCACGAGGTCGCCGACGCGGCGGCGAGACGCTTCGTCGCCGTCTACGGCGCGTGCCCCGGGGTGGAGTGCACCTACGACCCGGACGTCAAGTACTGGCGCTGGCGCAAGCTGCTGTACAACGCTTCGTTCAACAGCGTCTCGACGATCCTGCAGATGGACACGACGCGGATGCGCGTGTCCGAGTTCGTCATTGACGATCTGATCCGGCCCGTCATGCACGAGATCATCGCCGCGGCCAAGGCGGACGGCGTGACCTTGACGGAGAAAATGGCGGAGGACGTCATCGTCTGCGATCCGTACGAGGCTTGGTTCAAGCCCAGCATGCAGCAGGACGGAGAGAAGGTAACAATGACAGACGCTCTGCTCTATGCATCCTCTTGCCTGTATATGTTTTCGCGACGTATGTTCTGACATTCTGGCTGTAGGGCAATTTCATCGAGTTTGAGAACATCATCGGCGAGCCGCTGAGGGAAGCAGAGAAGCTGGGTGTTCCCACGCCGTACCTGAAGGTCCTGTACAGCTTGCTCAAGGGTATTCAGTGGAAGACGAAAGAAGCGAAGGGCGTCATCGATCTGCCACCGAAGAGTACTCCGGATATGAAATATGGAGGTAAATAATACTGCGAGGTTTGGCGGTACAGCTGGTTCCCGGGTGGAGGACTCGGATAGTCATAGAACCTGGGCTACAGCTAAAGAATAAACGTCCTAGCTAAACATTGCATTGCAGGTTACAAGTGCTAGCAATAAAATGGCTATCTCATTACGAGTTCATGAATTAGTCTATCTAGAGTCCGTAACTACGGCAAATACCATTAGCTTGCATATATTCCTGTTTTCCAAACCGCCGAAATAAGATTCCTTCGTCCCAAGACCACACACGGTTGTCTCCAGAGACTATATAATAATTATATGGTACAAGTAATTGTAGTAATGCCGAATTATTCTAGTCGAGGTCGACCCGACACTCTGCAGCAGCCCGAATCACCCTTGACGGTCCGCGAGAGGGTACTGCTGGAACTCTCTTTTCCTACCGAAGAGCAAGCCGAAGGTGAACACATGACCCACCTTGGCCAGCAAAGGTCGGGTATCGGCCTCGTCTGCTCCTTCGACTTCTGTGACGCCGTCTTGGGACAAGTGGACGTGGTAGCTTTGCGGCAAGCAGCGGCCTGGGTTCCACACGTTCCACAGCACGGAGTTCACGAGCATGAGGGTTGCTTCGAAGATGTAGAAGAACCACTCGTACCGCAGTATAGGACTGAGCGCTCGGAGGGAGTCGAGGTCGTCGAGGCGCACTGTTGTATTGCCTGTATGCTCTACCAGACGGTACAAGCACCGGATCAGTATCAGCACCATACTGATGTACAGCGTGCGGAGGAGAGTGAAGACGGCCGCCGAGCGTACGTTGGCTCGGATGCATCGCCGGTGGAAAATGGCCGCGAGAAGGATGAAGATCAGAATGACCGCGAGCTGGATCGAAAGGGCGGCGATCGTCAAGCTGCTTCCCATGGCTTGCTGGCTGTGCGAAGACGATGGGTTGGCGGAGAAGGCCACTCCTAGGGAGTTTAATGTCTCGACGAAGGCCATCAGAACGCCGAACGTGGATAGGACGCGGTTGGGTGGCAGTGGTGCGTGATAGGGCACGTAATAGAAAATTCGACCGAGCACATGGTAGTTGGCGAGTTCAAGGAGAGGACTAGATGGTGTTGGGACTCGGTCAGTTTGAGGCTCTGCGGGACTAGGACCATATAGATGCAAAGCCTTACGGGCATATGTAAATAAACACTTGGCTGAGGATATAGACAATCAGGTTCTGCGAGCTGTATAGATAGTTGAAAGCGGCGTATTCTCTCATTGCGTAGCCGACAGTAAACAGCACCGCACAAGCTGGGTGCAAGCCAATTATCTTGAAGCATTTGTAGCGGCTATGATTTAGTGTTAGTTTACCTAGAATCCTCGTAGTCAAGCAGAGTATAGGACATGTTCTGCGGCTCTATTCACTTACTAACATTGCCAGATGTGGCCAACCGCCGAAGCAGCGAATGCGATAGTGAAGAAGACGGGTGCTCCTTTGTTAGGAACGTAGACGAAAAGACTTCCCGGAACTGGAGAGATCACGATAATCAGCTATGATAGAATAAATATGGCATCTTGGGCATCTTTGCCGTCGTGGGAGTACCGCTAGTCTCGACTCACCTGGCTGACCGTCTTCCATTATCCAAGAGACCCGAATACTCGGCGGATATTCACTCGAGCGAAGACAAATCAGTGCTATTATCTTCCGATATCCATTGTCAAGGCGAGGAGAATGCAGATATACTCATTCAAATCCTGCGACCCAAGCTCATTTGAGCGCTTTCCCAATATTGACTGAGCCACTGATCTACACTATCAAAAACTTACGCGTCAGCGCCAGGAATCGTCGATTATACGATAGCGAGTCCCCACTTCATTACCAGGGGCCGCATATTCAGGGCCGATGCGGCTCCGTCAATAATGCAACGGACACGCGTCCAGGACGAATGTATCATGGATATCGCCGGCTATTAATGCTCAGCCCCATCTATTTGTCTGGAACTCTGTTCCTTGGCCGCGAACGCATACTGGCACGACGATGGCACTCAACAGTTGGAAAAGTAGCCCCTGCTCCCTCCTACCCTTGAAAACATGGACTGCGTGCGACTTATCTCCCTACTGAGGGTCTCGAGGAGACTTTGACCAACACTCAGCTCAGCCCACTCTATCGTCTTGCCCATAACACGCTGTTTACGTTTGCGATGGCATAAGCCCCAGAAACGGACGGGTTGTCTCGAAACTCCAACATGACGATCACTGTGCCCTTTTATTTTTCTATTATTCGGGGGGCTTGAGTGCAATGTCTGCCTGCCTTGGCCGGCATTTGAGTGAAAATTCGAGTCTAGAACTCCATGTATGTGGTCTACCAGTTGAAAGGTGAAGGGATGTTTGTTAGACATTCCTACTGTGCCCAAGAAGCTTTATATTGGGGTTTACCTAACAATATCCATCAATTGATTGCTCGTCGAACATCTAAGAGTATTTAATAGGGGATCAAAGTGCTTCGAATCACAACGATGACATGGTCCATGAGCCATCCGAACCTAGCTGCGACAACACGCACGCTCAGAACGTCGAGTACTGTGTCGTGGCGGAGAACTCTGGTCGTACCGGGGCCGAGACTCCTAGTCGCATCAGGGCTGGGTCTTTCTCCTTCTCCCCCCACGACAATGGAAGGCTTTTGACCATTTCCGGCCCCTTGGCGGGAGGAGGTTTGGTGAAGAATTCTCGTCCCCATGCTATGTCTTTGTTATCGGCAGATTTGGTTTCTTCCAGCCCCCTTCTGATCTCCCTCTCTAATTGATGGGGTTCCGGTCGGTCGTCTGGTTGGTCCATCATACACCACAAAATGGCTACCTTCAACCGGTGCTGGAACCTATCGTAGAAACGACTCATGAGTAAGCCGCCGTGAGTCCATTTGACAGGTCCCGGTAGATCGGCCTCTTCGGTGAACGGGGCCCCTTGTACACTACAGAGAGCCGTGGGGTGGGTGGGAAAGAGCTTTGTGATGAGCTGCCACATGATCTGATGGCCATGGTCAGGCGGAGATATCCAACGGGGTCTGGGGGTTGGGGGCAAAGGGAAGAGCAAGCGAAGAGAGCCGCCACGTACCAAGCCTATAGAGAATACGTTGGACTTATAGCTGAACTGACCAGCTACTTTAGGCGGGATAGGTTCCATTTTGGGACTGATCTTAATGTGGTCCCATTCGGGATGGATTTGCTCCTGCACCACGGTTTCCCCGTTAATACAGACCTGATTTAAGGCAACTTCGAGAGACAGGACCGCCAGGACGACATACCGGGACGAGGTAACCATTTGGTTTTCCTCTCCTCCTAATAGTCCACATTTCAAACCTAAGAGAGAGAGAAATTTCAGTGAGCCGTTCCATTGTAGCTCATTGTTGGGCCCATTGGGGAGCGGCGCCTTACGGATCATCCTGGATCATCTCAGTCAATTCCCCTAATCCCAAATCTGCTATCTGTATGGTTGAAAAGTCAGTGAGTCCATGGCCGCTAGCCATTCAATTGCGCTTGGATCGACTGACCTTGACAAGAGGCACTGCTTTGTGGAGGTCGGGCTCTGTCGGGTCAGTGAAATCCCCGACGAGAACTGCAACAGCAGCATCTTGAGTTAGCACACCGGTGCTCGCGAAGGGCAGGACACCACTGGCACATACCATTAGTCGGATCTAGATCGAAGTGCACATAGCCCTTCGTGACCTTATCTCCGAATACTGGCGCTTTCTCATCCACGGCGGGGCCAGAATAGCCCCCAGTTTGATAGTAGTAGTCGTGTTGGTAGAACTTGGGCGGATGCAGCATGCCGATCATTCCTTTCGCCACTGCCTCTCCAGGATTAGCATACTGGCATAGTCAATACAACTTGCGTGGATTGCGCTTACGGCAGTGAAAGATGCACCAAAGTGCGTAGTCGGGAAAGTCTTCCTCGTTGGAGACTGCTTTGCCAATCCAGGACGCCAGGTCCCCACGCTCCATATGCTCGAAGACGAGGATGTCAGGATCCGTGGCAAACTCGTCTTCGCGTCCTCTCAGCGTCGAAACGCCCGATACTTGTGGTTGTCTACCCTCGCCACCTCGCTGATCCTCCTCCCGCACCCGCGGCGGCTGCTCCAGAAGTTTTTCGAGTTCACTCGCGAGTCGCGCGACAGCTTCATCGCTGCCATCGCTCGCTACCGGCTTGACCTGTATAGGCATGCTTTGTTTGTTTAATTGATTCGGGTCTTTACGCTCCTGCCCGTTGCCTTGCCCAATTGGCCTGACTTGCTCGACTGTCCCAGCTTGCTCGACTTGTCCGACCTGCGGAACGTTCCCGACTTGCCCGCGGTTATCCTCGTCGTTGGGTGTCTGAGCCGTTCTGTTCAATCTTTTGCGTATAGAATAGGACTTGGTAATGTGTCTAGCCCGGTGGAAAACCTAATTCATGGGCAAAGTTAGGAAATCGGGGTAGATACCGATACAGCAGTGCTCTGATCGGGACTGCCGCCCGCCCCTGAGAAACAGAGAGACGACTTACGCTGTGACTTTCTCTCTCTCTCGTCATTGCGTGCCGTCCTTCTGGTCTCTTGTTCATCTTGACCACCATGTTTCCAATTTTGTTGCCGAGCTCGTCTCGATATTCGGCCAACGCGACGAGGCCGTAGCCCCCCCAGCCGAGTATCTTCTTAAACACCATGCCATGTGGTTCGACTTTCTCGAAAAAGGGCTTGGCTTCCAATGCTTGCTTCGCAACTTCCCTCCAGTCACGCTGCTCCACAGCTTTCATACCGTAGTCATACCAACCTTGTGGCAGAGCGTCTAAGTAGTGGTAACCAGTCGCATGGCCTTGGCCGGGGAGATAGCCTGGCCATCGCCCAGGCTTGGGGAAACGTATTTTACGGTAGATATCTTTTCTCTTGGAGGTCTCTTCCCATGGTTTCAGGGAGCCCCTCCGGTACTGGTCGAAGTAGTCTGTGGTTTTCTGCTGATACTGGTAAAACTCCGGGGTTGGCTGTAGTTCAGGCATGATGAGCGGACTGAGGATGTTCGGTGAGGGCTTGATCACGGAAATTTTGTTGGCGACCTTCTTCATTTACATTTCCAATCGCGGGTGAATGGCGCCCATGCAGTTTAGATAATCTTTCATTCGCTTTGTGAACACGGGTAGGGAGAGAGCTAAAAGGAAATCAACAACCACTGGCATGCCCCTTTGGTTGCCGCCATTTCTTTGCTAGTGAGCTCTGTGAAAGCATTCAACTCGAAATGAGATATAACTAGACTGTCTGGCCGTTTCCGGGTGGGGGACACAAACTAGCCGGAACCTGGTCAATGGTGCTGGGAGAGAACCAAGCCCACGCCAATTGGTTCCTGTACAGATTACTTTTATTCTTGGAAGCGTGCCATATGCCTTAAAGGCAGAGCAGGAATCAAAGGAAGTTGATATCCCCCCAACAGCTGGTTTGGAGTAGAACTTTGTAGATACCGTCCGTGGCTCGGCCACCCTTACCCGTATCCGGCCACCTACCCTTGAACAAGCCGGCATGAAGTTTTCCTCGTGCTTCCAGCTCTTTGAACATGTCACGATCAATGAGGGCCACGAAACAACAGAGCTAATCATTCAAGCGTACCAAATTTCATGAAGATGTTCGATCATAGGATGCGTCCGAGCCCGCGGTAGGCATTCTTCGGGCATCTTCCGGGCATCACATTTAATCAATTTGTTACTGAAAAATTAATCATGTAAAGACTAAAAGAAGAGACAAACATCTGTAGGGACCAGGGGAAACTGAATCGTAAATAGGGATCGTGCGGCTAACCTTGAGCATGTCGGCCTGGATCTCCCTTGATGACATTGTCTGTCCACGGCGTCTCTTTTCGACCTTATGGACCCTTGAAATGCAGAATAAAATCACGTAGGAGTTGAGAACCGAACACATACGACCATATCCACTGGAAAATACGGGATCCCGTCCGCTCTCCCCTAGTCAAGCCAGTGAGAGCC
>FTLB01843333.1_pt1 | contig 13647 bp, 17 predicted proteins | sample 1658291 | NCBI WGS metagenome assembly FTLB01 (sample SAMEA3914812, study PRJEB12502) | metagenome | biome: forest; material: soil | place: Canada | collected 2011-07-07 | depth 0.1 m
CCCTCCTCCCTTTTGGGATACGGCGTGAGCCGGACTACACCGTTCGGTCGGATATAAGTCTGCTTGCTTTGTGTGGTAAGCTGGTTCAGAAGACCACGGATTAGTCTCACGAATTCCAAGTCCACGTCCTAAATGGAATGCCTATCACGAGGTTTAATAGAAGAAGCAGTGAGTTGTTCAAATTTGTGATTTGTGATCGAATATAGAAATATATTTGTTGCCATGAGCATGTTTGTGTTGCTCTACTTGATTACCTGCCAGCTTGATCCCCGGGGTACATATTTGTTGTTGCCCAATATAATCGATCTCGAATGCAAGGAACCTCCATTCCTAGTGCATGCCCATCCCTATGCCAAGCCTCCTGACGGTATGCACACAATATACATAAAAAGAGGCAACCAGCTGCCGTGCACACGAAAATATTACCAAAGATAGGACCAGAGCCTCCCCATACCCCGTAGTATGCAGCCTGTAAATGCAAAATGACTAGAAAAAAGAAAGAATATAACCCCAATCCCCAGTAGCTTTCCCTTGATCATTCGTCCACCTCGTGGGGCGGAAGGGCGAATCGGACCCTTTTTTTCGGCTTTGCAGCCTTGATGTCTATCATCTTTGGTTTGGCGACCTGGAGGTATCGTCCGTCTTGTAAGGTGGTCTCGCGACCCCCGCGCGTCTCTTCTTCCCTCTCCTCTTCGATCGACCACACATCCGGACTCGGCTGGCGCCACGAGTGCCGTGCTCGTCTGGATTGCCAGCCCTGCGGCCGGGAGCCTCCCTGCCGGCTCGTGGCCCGACCACGGCTCAAGAGGTGCGCGGTGGGGTGCGACGCCGGGGAGAGGTAATCGTCGGATAGCTTCTTCTTCGGCGTGAACATGTCGTGGCGCCCGAGGAGGAAGCCGGTGGGATCGGAACGTCCCGCCGCGAAACGAATGTACTCCTCGTCGTCATCGGGCGTGGCCGCCCTGTCGCTGTCTAGGTCCGGGGTGGATGGGGATTTCGGCGGCGTAGGCGGCCGTGGTGGTGGCAGACGGAGCGCTTCGAGGCTCGAGGGGCTCACGCTGCGAACGATCGGAGCGGGATGCTTGGCATCCTCGATCCCGGCGTCGAAGTCCATCATGTCCAGGTCCTCGTCGTCCGACAGGGGAGCCGGCGTCAGAAAGTACGAGATGGGATTCTCGTCCATGCTCAGCTCGAGGTCCTCGATCATGGTATCGTCGAACTCAACGCTGGGACGGAGCTGCATCTGAGTGGGCGGCCAAGAATCCCACCGAGTACGGTGTCGTTGGCTGGATGCCGGCATGGTGAAGTGGGAGGAGAAGGTCGTTGTGTTGAGCGGACGAATGAAGCATGCAGGCTAAGTAAGTCCGGAGAAGGAGAAATATCTGGCAAGGCAGCCGGGTACAGTCTCCATTCGAGTCGTAGGCTGTGGCAGGCAGCAAGCAGGTTTGTGCTTTGCCAGCAAGAGAGCAGGCAGCAGAACGGACAGGGCTTCACGGGAACTTATAACGAAAGGCAGTCGACGGCGTAGCCGGGTATCTAAGAGGGATTCTTTTTATTCCCGCACGAGTGAGTGTTTAGAATATGCTGCAGAGCACCCCCGATGTGTTCACTCTGGATGCTGTACAAGGTCGAAAAGGGAAACATGTTATAAATGCGAGGCGAGCTGAAAAAGGACAGACCGAAAGCTATATACCTTATCTTTGGGGGGGAGTGAATGGGGGGGGGAGGGCAGGCGATTGGGCGCCCACGCCGCCACCTCCTTGTGACAGGAAAAAGGTGGTGTTCGGACTTGAATTCTGAGCCATCCCGGTGAATCCATGGAAGACGAGGCCTGGTGAGCTGAGCAATAGTCACTGCATCTTGTCCCAGCCCGCTGGAGTCTATTTTCTTGCCGGGCGGGGCGATCTGGAGTGGAGGGGGTCAACCACCCCCAAAAAAGGCTGCGCCCATCGCCCAGTCTGTCAACACGCGTAAAGGAGGTAGCCCACCCTCAGAGCTCTACTAGGGCCAAATACGGGCATCACGAGTCCATAGAGGAGGGTAAGCTGGAGCGGATGGTGCGAAGGTGTTGTGGGAGTTCCGTCGAAGGAACGTAAAGCAATCGAATACCAAGAGGCGGGGCGCGATAGGTTGGCCATTCGCATCGTAGTAACTTGGCACCTTGGCCCTGTTCGTCGGGGAACAAGCAAGTTATTCAAGATTCCAAGTCAGGGAACCGGCCAACGCGTGACAGGCGAGTTGGTGGTGTTCGCGCTCACTCAGGTCAGACGCAAGGCAACCATCCTACCCTGGGCAGGTTGGGGGCATCTGACTCTGGCAATTATGCTATCACACACACATACAGTCAACCCCTGCTCAATTCACCCGCAGAACCCGTCAGTTTATCGTGAAACAACCGTCATCCAGACGCACGCGCAACAAACCCAGAGTCTCGAGGAGGCATGTTACTATACAAAGTAGTCAGCGTGGGACACGAGTCCGGTTTCCCGACACGCTTTCTTGATTCCAACCCGGTTCGCAGAGCAGCGACGTACCTGCATGATGTGTCTTCGGGGCGCATCAGTCCAAATGACTTACATACCTCCAAAATGGCGCAGACTAGTGTCCTCGCAGCAAAGGAGGAGCAGCAGCGGATACTGACGAATGCCGGGATCCAAAGAGCCTCAGAAGCAGGAACGGCTTCGTGCATACCGAATCCAGACTGAAAAGGTTCAAACTCGGCATCCGATCGACAGAGTTCGTGCAGCGGCGACAGTCCTTGAGAAGATTCGATCACTCCGATCATCGTGCTACGAGGCTAGTGAGTCTAGGCAACTTGAAGTGAACCCTGATCAGCAAGCACAGCCAAAAGCAGCAAAGGTTTCGCGCAAGCTTGGGACCGAAAAGGAAGGACGCCGTCGAGCAAGTCAATCATTGCTCCGCCACAAATAGACTGGCTTACAGTTATATAAGATTCGCACGGTAGTTAAGGCAAGGAAGGCTGGATATTCAGGCTTGCCATGTTGCCGGGCTCCCGCTGACTAAAGTCAAGGCGAGCTTTTAGGGCTGCAGGGCTGCAGCGCCGGCCGATAGCTGGGGTTTGGCCTCCCCTGGAAACACTTTGTATGGGCAAGCGGGGCGTATTTTGGCTAGGGGGTCAGCAGTCTGGTGGCTTTTGTTAGGGGTTGATTCCTGGCTACTCTTAGCCATCGGACAGCAAAGAGGTAGCATTTACATCCTCTACTGGTTGTCGAATTCATACAGTGGAGGACGAGGGATAGCATGTAGATAGCGATCACAGTATAAATATGCACTAAGACATACAGTGCCTGTATATTGTCTTACGGTACTTACATGCCTTTTCTTGCCTGTATTCGTCGATAATAAATCGGAACAAGCCATCATGGGTCTCGAGCTCTGAGGCTAAGCTGAGATGAGGCGAGTAAGTGAGTGAGTCCGGATTAATCGGAACAAGTGCTATTGATACAAGATAGAGGCAGAGGCAGTAAAGGCAAATCTAGAACTCAATATGCAGTGCTTCTGGCTCTAGGACTCCTTTGGCACATCCCTGAGCGAGGCTGAGCAAGGCCCCGAGCCAGCAAGATATGGTTATCTAGAGGGAGAGATCCAAAGTGTTATAAAGAGCTGTTACGCCCCTGAAACCTTGTTTATAGCTAAGATACATGTGATCTCTCAACGGCCATTCCGGCATCCAGAAGGCCACAAGATAAAGAGTAGGCAAGAAGAAACTAACAAAGTTGCTGAAGGGAAGCTTGTCTTGTATAATAAAACAGTCTGGGGCCGCCATCCAGTGAATCCCACGCTACCAACCTGTCAACAAAGACGTCCGGGACGGTCTGTAAACTTCCGTCTAACCGCTCAACAGTGTACTAATTTTTCAGCTACCTTAGATCGTAAGGCCATGTGAAATTCGATGCCCGCTAGTATGAGTTTAATTTGTTATCTACAGCCCCTAGGCTTGAGTCATGCCAGTAGATATCTGACGAGGCAAGCCAGGCTTTGAAGCTGCTATGCTGGATTTAGCTTTGGGCTCTCCTTGGTCAGTTTAACGAAAGAGTTTTCAGCCTCATTGGCCTATAAGGATGGTTTTGAAAGATAAGTGAAGTTCCTGGCGAGATGCTAGAATAGTGAAAGAGTGATGCCGGAGGCAGCGTCGCCCTGGAGCTGAAGACCTTTACCTGAGGACCTTTGTCCATACTGGGCGACATTCACAAAGAGCAAGTAGTATAGTCCAGATAAGTCTCGAGTAGCCACCTGCTTGCTGCGAACTTATAAATATCAAGACAATATTTATCATCAAAAACCTGTCCACGTGGAGATGTCAAGATTTCCAAGAGCCACCGGGAAAGATTGGTCTACATCAATTATAATCTGCAATGGATCAAACGTCCAATTCCAAGAAAACTAGATGGAGGGGGTCTCGCTCCTACAACATCACGGTCAACATCATTCTTGTCCTCCTCGCTATACTTAGCTACATTCTTTTCTCGATACTCTTTCTCTCCCCGCAGTCGTATCATATATCGTCGTTTATCTATGTTGAGAAGGGTCGCCTCCCTCCCGCGAGCGCGGTTACTCTCATTAACACCCTCCTCGGAGCCACGACATCCGCTATCGTGGGTCGCTGCATCGAGCAATCCCTCTGGCTCAAACTGACGAGGCGGGCGCCTGGCAAGGCTCTCACTGTTAAGGAGTCACGCAGACTGGCGGCATGGGGCTCGTCGTCCAAGGCTCGGATCACATACTGTTTTAACGGCGCTTCGTTGCTGTTAAAACTCGGCGGCCCTTTCATGATCGGAATGGCGATTGTGAGCACGGTTCTTACATTCGGCATCAGTTCTGCGCAGATATCGACGGTTAGCACTGAGTTCGTACAAAACCAAACCGGCATTTGGGCCGGGTGGCTTGATGCTGCCAACGACGACTACAATGGTGGGAACTTCCAGGACGTGCCTGGTGTCGTCGCTGCTCTGGCATCACTAAACAACTTGACCGCGCCCGCCTCTCCCGTGTGTCTGGACTCGGGATGCTATGCCACTGCCGCATCGGTAAGCATCCACGCATCTTGCGCCTGGCCGGAGAAGCAGTACCCAAGAAGCTACACGTGCCTTACTCTCCGTCCAACAAGGAGTTCGTGGATACGTTCTGCAGTGCGGCAAATCCACAGATCTGCACCCAGCTCGACGGCGCGGTTTCCCCGTACTCGTATGCCAATTTCTCCACGGGGCCGCCGTCAAGCTGCGTTTCTCAATGCAAGCCTGGAGATTTCGCCGTTATTTTTGGAGTCTTTGTGAACGCAACAGACACAATAAATGGTCCTTGGTATCTAAATACCGTGGACTGCACATTGACGTACGGGATGGCGACGGTGACCCAAAATGGAACGAGCACGCCGAGCCTGGTGCCCGGTAGCTTCCAGAAGAGTTCTTCGGCGCCAACAGATGTCGGCTACGTGTCTCTCCACCGCATCTACTTGGAAGCTGAAACGGCACCATACACGTTTTCTGCCAGCAGTGGGACCGGTGACCAGGCGGACTCGCTGTACAACTCACCTCTTGCAACATTATTGCTCCATGCAAAGGCCAACACATCCGCGCAAGCTGTGGCGGCGCAAATCGAGGAGATCTTCGACCTCGCCACGTTGCTGGCCTTCAGCCGGGAGCCCGGTGCGTCTAATCTCGAAATGGCTTTCACATCCACCAGAATCCAGTATACATACGAGCCACGCGTGCTGGCCATTTTACTAGTCCCGCTCATAGCGACCCTCTTGGGGACTTGGGGCCGATGGAGGGTCGAGGGAGACGACGTTGTGCTGGGATATAATCCTGTGAAGATTGCGATGCGTGGGCCTGTTGAAGGAGCAGCGCAGGGCAGTTCCGGCGAAGAAGACGCCGTGGACGAAAAGGAAGTAATGATATACAAAGAGAAGTTCATCTCTCCCCAGGGATTACAGGGCACTGTTGATCGGTTCGTCGTAGGAGACGAATTCTAGAATGACAAGGAAGGCGGCAAGGAGCTGTTGGTATGAGATATTCACTACATAAGGTAGTTTCAGTACCCCCATTTAGTGTGACTGCCTAAGGTAAGGTGCCTACAATACAGTACCGAGCTTACATACCTTGCTTCCAAAATGTAGAATACCTAATTTAGTAAGAAAGAGTTGTTACGGTTATTGTTTTGTGACACTGAGTTCATACCGGGTTGAGAGTATATAAGACAGTCGATACTGTACCAAGGCTGGCTTCCTGCTTAACCATGAGTTAAATGATCCTTTCCCTCGTTATATACATAGCCATATCATTAGCTGTGGGAGTCATTTTTGGCGGACAGCTGATATTCACGGAGTAGTTAACCATACAAACATGGCCAAATATGGGCGACAGGGATGACGAGGCCCTGGAGGCATCTCTGATGGAAAAGTCACGGGACTGCTGCCTTGATCTCGAGTATTGGCGTCGGAATGAGTTATTCTTGGCTTTTCCCCTCTTATGATAGCAACTTAGTGCGGCGAACATGAATGAGTACCACCGGGTCGGGGTAGGAGCGGCCGCTGGTCTTGCTGGCGTATGTAGCTCGTGGATCCGCTTAAAATAGGTAGTTCGTGAGTCTGTCTACCTTGCTTGCTTGCCCAAGTCATGAAACGGGCAGCCGGCATCTTGGCCGGCATCTTGGCCGACAGCCTGGCAGTGAGTGTCCAATATTGGTAACTAGGGTGCGGATTTGAGTCACTCGCTTGATCGAGTCATCGACAGCAGTACCAGGATGGCACTTGGACTATAAGCACGCCTCGCCACACCAATGATAACAGCCGTCCCCCTCACCGGATTCCGTCACTTGAAATATCGAGATACGTGGCTCAAGGGGCCAAAACACTCCAAAATGAATAGTGGGAGGGCCAGAGGCAGTCGGCGAGTAACTCGTTAGGAATCCTCACCCGGATTCAGCGTAACTATCGCCAGTTTACATTACGCATCCCTTGGTTAGCCATGAGCCACCAGGTTAGGTACCTTAGTTACGGGTAGGGTAAGATACGGTAAGGTCCCGTAGTGACTGTAGCTCACTCTTTGGGACCGCATCTCCGCGAACGTCGATTCTGAAGCAACCGTAACCAACTCCATCTCGTCATAACACCTTTCCGGCAATCGTTTCTAACGGAGATCCGCTCCGAGGTAAGGCGAGGACCTCATCGTAACCGCGGCCTCCTCTTTCTTCGGTGCATTCGCATACGGATTATTTTGAGCACCAAGGAGTGCATATATATATTTTTAACCCAATAATTGGCTTGATTTGCAGTGAATCAATGCCGCCCCCGCCCCCCATACGTCGGCCTTCTCATGTACTGGGCAGCAATGACTGAGTTGAAGCGTCTCCTCGGACGTTTGAGGATTGCCAGCTGCAAGAGCTCCAGTATCCCGTTCTTTAACCTCTGAGCAATTTCATTCCAGCTTCCCCTGTCGTTATCAGTTCGTGGATCTGATGAGGATTTTCAAATACAGAGACTTGCGGGGCTTAAGCCTTGCGACTGGCCACCGTTTCTTTTACCGAGACTGAGATGGTTGTGGGAGGACTGAAAGAGTAGGCCGAAAGCGGGGTTTCACATCAGGACATGCTGCCGCCGTAAACACAGACAAGCAACAAGCATGCCGATTAAGAAGCGCGAAGTGAAGCTCAACCTGCCGCACGAAGCCCTAGGGCCTGCAATTGATGGGACTATCTTTTACGAATGCGACGATGCTCCGAAGCCGATCCTAAGCCTTATTTGGCTCCCACTGATTGAGGGCACCGACTTTTGCGACGAGGCACAGGCTTCTACTCGTATCTGGTATGCGAGTCTGGATTATGTCGCCTGCCTTCCCGGATGCGAGAAAATTCTATGGGGATGCTGCCTCGGCTCTGACGGCTTCGAAGTACTCCTAGTGATCCGATGGCGATCTGTCTCGGCGTGGTCCGCGTTCCAGTCCTCCCCAGGCGTCCAGCTCCTCAATATCGCTGGTCTACTCCGGGAAAGTCCGCTGAACAAGACGATATGCTCACACGCCATGGACTGGGATGCCAAAGCAGCCGGCAAGATCATCGAATGTACCCTATATTCGTCTGGACCCGGTTCCTGCCCCTCCCCCTCGGAGCAATCTAGTCTCGAGAGCCTCATCATTCGACAGCATATACAACGGGCTAAAACAAAGAGCATTGGCTCGCATATAGCAATAGTCGAACGTTACGGGGCTTTCTATCCCAGATCGAAGCCAAAAAATGTCCTAGCTGAGACCCTCTCTAATACCCTGGCTAGCATTACCTTATGGGAAAGAGAAGAAGATTACCTAGCCTCGACTAAAGATGATAATCTAATTGCTATCGATAAATCTCTCAAGTTAGAATCGCCAAACCAGCAACAATTCGCAGCTAAGCTACGGCTTTTCACACCTACACCACCTGAAATTGATATCGCCCCTCTTCCCCCGGCAACTAGCTGGGCTGGCTTGCATAAAATGTCTCTCCCTCGGCAGCGAGGGTGCCACCCGCAAGGCAAACCCCGGCCTGGCCTCTCTACGGCACGAATGATGGGGCGCATGAACGAATACAACTTGCAAGTCTATGGACTTGCCCTTACCTACCTGATGACCTCTAGGAAACGTCGGCATACGCTTGAAATTATCCGATTCAATCTTGCTTCTACTGTAGACGGATATAGCGACCCCCACGGCCCTATATGTCTTGCTCCTTTGCTCAAGGGACTGAGAGAGCAGCTGGCTGGATGGGCCGGGTACGTGGCAGTCAACTTCTGTCGTGCCGAACTAGATGCTTATCCGTTTGAACTCCTTCTGAGTATGTATATATCCCCTCTTTGCCAAAGACATAATTCAGCCTAAAACCACGCCGCTTCGCTACGTTCTAGAATGTATAGGTGCTAAGAGAACCAAAGCATGGGAAACGGTACCCGGTGTCGAGGAAAGTAGGCGAAACGCCGTTGCACTACTAGTCAACACTATCTCTTCAATATCCGGTATACAGCTACCATTTCAGGTAGAACATATACCGTCTGTGGGCATGGGAATAATAAGACCATCCCATCCAGATCTACAGGAAGATACTTACTTCGAGATTACGTCATTTGATGTATACGAAGAGGATCGAGGTCTCTTTGAGTGTATACTTGGCCACATTTCCTGGTAAATACTCCCACCTTCCTTGGGCCATATAACCATCTCTCAGCTAAGCAAGAAAATATAGGGAAGAAGACTTAGAAATCCGTGGCCGTCCAGCAATGTCCACTCATAGGAAGATACCAATTTTCGGTGTTGGCGGTGGCTGGGACGAAAGAAGCACAGTACGAGATGGCCGGACGATTGCTCGCTTTCACTGGATCAATTCGTGGCGTCGTAGCATACGGGAACCTTCCTCGTGGTATGGTGAAATGAAAGACAGACTTCTTACCGACGATTATGAGAGACTAGGACTGGAACTTGATGGATTACGCCAAGTTGTAGTCGGCCCAGTAGAGTCAAGGTTCTTAAGTGCCTGCTTAATCAGGTATTAGAATAAGAAGTATTATAATAGACAGTTACTATATAAAGAGATTTAAGGGGGTTTGTTTATTTTATTTTAAGTTGGAAACATTTGAAAAGGATGCAATTGATGCTCAATATGTCAGAAATATTGACAGGAATTTGTCTTATGCTTTCCCGTACAATTGGTACTCTCGTAGGAAGTAAACGTTCTTGAGTACTCTTCCGCTCGGAGGCTCCCAGCTCGGAAAGTTGGTAGGGTCTCCGTCGCCCGGGGTGATCCACCCGGTACGGACAGAGTGTGCTCCGGTCATATCTCCGGAACATGTTTCGGCTAGAGTCGAATTTTCACCACAATTTTGCACTCGACAAAAGTATTGTAACACTTCCCATTCAGAGGGTCTTTGGCATGATTGCGATTCCAGTAGCTAGTCGGCCACCACGTTAATCCTATTGCATTTTTCGGTGTGTATCATGGCGTCTCTGGCCCCGCTAGTACTTGAGGGGCCAGGCTGGTGAGGCCAACCATGATTAATGAGATACAGAGTCGGCGATGCCTGTCGTAGCCCTGACACTTGACTCTTGACTACCGACCTTGGGTTATGAGTAAGGGAGTGAATGGGCAGGAAAAATAAAAGAACATGAAGTTAGCGGTCATCATTGTACAAGTAACTGACTTTCACAATGATCAAGGCGTGTCGGCATCAAACTTTCGCCAGCTTACATAACGCATACAAAAGTTAGCCATGTGCCACCAGCTTCGGTACCTTAGGTAGGGTTAAGAAGATACGGCAAGGTACCGTAGTTAGCTCACTCGTCGGCACCGCATCCCCCGCGAATCTCGATTCCAAAGAAAACCATCACTCTATCCCATCATGACGCCTTACCGGCTGTAGTTTCTAACCCAGGTCCGCTCTGGAGCAAGACAAGCACCTCATCGTTATCGCGGTCTCCTCTATCTTCGGCATATTCGCATAAGATAGATTCCAGACACGCCAGAGAAACCACGAACGGAGATTACCCCACAACGTTGTTAAGCTCTGATTACGTCGCACATGATCGGCGTCACATTCGGGTCCCCTCCCCGAAGGATTCGAGCCTGAATATCCGGCATTATAAGACAATCATAGCCACCCAAAATTCCCCAATGCAAGCGCCACCACGGCAATCTGGAACATCCATTCCTGGCACCATATAATATATCTGCTTTGGAAAGGAAAGAAGCCTACAGTAGCGATCATGACAGTCATGCGAAGCCGGAGCGTGGATGCGGGTCCGATCCCGATACGCCTTATCACCTTCAACGTCCGTTACGCAACGCGAGGGCCGAGCCCAGGGGAGGAGCTCTGGCCGGTACGATGCCCCAAGCTGTGCGCTCAGCTCAGATTCATCGCGTCGAGCCACTCGTCGGTTTTCATCTGCTTGCAAGAAGTCTTGCACTCCCAACTGCTCGACATCCAGGCAGAACTGGGCCCTTCGTGGAGCCACATCGGCCAGGGGCGCGAGGATGGCAAGAAGGCTGGGGAGTTTTCTCCGATCTTCTTCCGCCCCGGCACGTGGAAGTGTGAGCTTAGCAAGACTTATTGGCTCAGCAGCACCCCCGAGGTGCCCTCCCGAGGGTGGGATGCGGCTCTGGAGCGGGTGGTGACGATGGGCTTGTTTCGCCACAAGAGCTCCGGCACCGCGGCCATTGTCATGGCTACCCACCTGGATCACCTGGGACGGACGGCAAGGGAGGAGAGCGCCAAGTTGCTGCTCACCTTGGCCCAGAGGTGGGCGGACCGCGTCGGCAGCGGTGACGCCCGCCCCTCCGTGTTCCTGGGCGGCGATTTCAACAGCTCGCCGGATGACCTTGCGTACAAGGCCCTCACCGCGCCGGGTGTTGGCATGACCGACATATCCCGCCTCGTGCCGGCTGCGGAGCACTACGGCAACTTGGAATTCACGTACACCTCGTTTGGAGAGCCCAATGAGTTCCCGAAGAGGATCGATTTTCTCTTCGTCCGGGAGCCGCAAGGCATCAAGTTCTCGACCTTTGGGATTCTATCCAATCGCTTCGATGATGGTGTGTACCTGTCCGACCATAGGGCGGTCGTTGCGGACGTAGAGATTCCTGCGAGTGGATCAGCCTAGGCTAAGTTGACAAGATCTGGGGAGGTTCTTGCGAGAGGGGGGTTCTTTTGCGGCGAGCCGGTGCTTGTGATTGAAGGGAAAGAATCAGTTTGTCGCGTATCTCGATAAAGGGGCATCGAGTAAGATACCAACGCCAGGCGCCAGCGTGTTCGGACAAGTCAGGGCTCTCTGTGACGACTCAAGTGACCTATGACTCTCCTTGAGTGCTAGGATTCTCGAGCCAGATTCTAGGTGCCCGCATGGGAGGAGCACTACCGAGCACTACGAATAACGTCATGAGAGTCCGACGTTGTCTCTTTCTGGATAGCGTACGAGAGAAGGGGGGGCAGCTTCCATTGTCTTGGAGAGATACGCGGTAGAGCTTATCATAGCGAGTAAGGAAAAGTACCTAAGGTACCTGGTAGCCCTCTCCTGCACCGTGCTCGCCGGATACGTCTTTCGGAGTCTTGGACCTGCCCGGATGGCTGACGTTGCTTGATGTCCAACCCCCCGGGTGCTTCCCGCTCCTCTCCCATAAACTCTCATGAGTCTTGAACCCAAGGAGCGCCGCGTCACGCGGGGAAGTTAGCGTCAGTTCGGCGTCGTGGTGTTCGCGGCCGACTGTGGTTTAGTTCGGGGCGAGGATGGATGTAGACTCGAACTGAAAAGGCGGTGTGGATTGGGAGCTGCCCACAACAGAGCCTCCAATGGACAAGCCTCACGTCGATCGAATTGGCCAGAAATCGATCCATCGTTATCAGCAGCGCCAGACGAGCAAACCCGAGGGACTTGGTGCCTTGGTGCCAATGAGCGTCTTGTTCTCCTTCCTTCTCTCCCAAATGTGTGGCTGTGATCCGAAAACGCGCAACCAGGGAGCTCTCCCGCAAATGAGCAGATCTCTACCGAACGGGCTGCATGCCGCACGAAATGATCTGGCTTCGTGCCTCACAATTCGCTCGCCACTGGAAGAGTAGGGCTTCTGAAAAAGATTTTCCTCTGTCCTTGGCCAGTCGTTTAGCTGTATGATTCCTGGTCATCGTGGTAGATGGGGCAAGCGGGTCTCGATACTCTTCAAGCCAAGCGGCTGCGAGAGTTGTTGGCATGCTACGTCAGATATCACAACTCTTACGGGAATGACTCTATTCGGGCTCTTCCTGCCACGTTCCCTTTCCCCAGCTTCTCAGGTAGAGATTCTCTGTGACATGCTCCCGAACGCGTGCTTGTGTCGGTTCTTTTGGATGCGAACTCGATCCGAAGGAGACGACGAGCCCATCGCCCTTTGGCGCACGAGACATCCAGACGGGCAGACGGATCCCTGTCTTTGCGTCAATGCTTTGAATGCAGCCGCCTCCACCATTCCGCTCGTCTGCACCACTCAGAGGCTGGCTATGGCTGGCTGTGCCACGCAATTTTTGACTCATTGGGAACCGCCAGAGCTCCTTGGTGTGCATCTCTCTCCTCAAGAAGCCAGCACGGCCTGAGACCCATTGGATCTGGTCGCTCGAAGCTGGGCGGGCGACACCACCGAAGCACAGTGGTATTGAGGCACTTTGTTCTTTGTGCTGCGGGGACCCAAGCCGCTCTCCATAGACGCCTCACTGCCAATCAAGGCACATGCACTCGGATGGTCCTGGTTCATGGCCCCCCCTTGAGAATTGCACCTCAAGTGGCCTCGCTCCCCCCGAGCTGGCGGATACTTTTTTTTGCTGGTGATGAAACAAGAGTGGACAAGACCTCACTGCAGCAGACGGACTGATGGGGCACCAATTGCAATGGGAGGTAAAGCTTCAGTAGAATCCGAAGAGAAGGACGGCTGGATCCTGCTCCGATGAGTAGGCCGTCCCATGTTTCGAAGACACTGTCTTACGGCATGTCACTCACCCCTTCCAACGAGATGGGTCCGCTTCCCTGCTCTTCTTTCTCCAGGGCCCAAAAACCCAAACCAGTTGTGTGCATGGCAGAGTTTGGCGGGTTTGGGGGGGCCTTGGTCGATTGAACGTGCTGGACGGAGCATCGTCAATCATCTGATGCC
>FTLB01000947.1_pt2 | contig 13621 bp, 12 predicted proteins | sample 1658291 | NCBI WGS metagenome assembly FTLB01 (sample SAMEA3914812, study PRJEB12502) | metagenome | biome: forest; material: soil | place: Canada | collected 2011-07-07 | depth 0.1 m
GTTCTGGCTCGCCCTCGGGTCCCAGTATTTCCAGGCCACCCGGCGTGGGTTTGAGGCAAGCACAGTTCACTTGGAAATATGAGATAGATAGGATTTCCTTGCCCCTTTTTTGCTCTTAACAAAGCACTTCGCATCTAGATGCCCGATACCATTTTAGATTTCTCTGGGTTATCTATCGATGGATGCCACCCCCCAGAATCTGTTATCTACCTATACTTGGAGATAGACACATCACTGTTCCCAGATCACTAGAGCATATCATTCTGAGGAGATGTATTTTAGAGCTATGTATTCTACAACTGGAATACTTGGACCAAATTGCACTTTGCGACGTCAGGTACATGGGCCGAGATTCGGTGAAGGACTGGACCACCAAACCTCGAGAGGAAATAATGTGCAGAATTAGGCAGAATTTCAGAAAATGCTCCCTTGATGGGGTTACAGTAGAGCTGAGAAGAAAAATAAATACTGCAGTAGAAGATGGGTCGGAGTACTAGTAAGTGGTTGGGTGCGGCCTGCAGGAAGAATCCTGTTAGGCCGACATGAACTGCAGCTTCTATTGGAATTAAAGTGAATACAGCCTCCTTGACCAGAAGATTCTACGAAGAGCTTCTGGCAGTGCGTTGCCGCGTATGACTACACGCGGCTGCACAGAGAGTAGTATATCATGAGTGGGCGAGTCTGCAGTTTGATGAAATGCGACATCCATTATGCCCCGTTGTCGTCGCCGCCAGCGTGGCACTTGAGCGTGTTTAGGGTAAACAAATACCGCAATGGACCCCTTTTCTCTGTCAGTAGGATGCCTCGCCCTGTGCGGCGCCATCGCCAGCGCGGAGACGCGAATCCGAAAATTATATGTCTCGCTCCGTGGGGCGAGCAAGGAGATGGACGACATGACATCGCAGCTGCGGGAACTTCGGCATATCCTCGAGATTCTCCGGAACGACGGGCCCCAGGAAGACAGCACCCGTGTTGCGATTCCCTCGGAAGCGGAGAATAGAGTGTTTGATCACATAAACAAGTGTCTGACTGCCATACAAGATCTAGAGGATCTCATCCAGGGGATCCAAGGAGAACGCGCACCCGGAGTGCTCTGGGCCCTGACGGCCAAGTCGAAAGTCATTTCCTTGACCAAGACGTTACGGCTGCACAAGGATCATTTGAAATGGAGCATCAATGTCTTTACGGGGTAGGTATCATGGGCCATTTATCTCAGATGGTGAACCTTGACTAATCAGTGTTGCCGTAGATGGAGCACCAGGGATATCAAGAGCGACACGGTCGCTATTCTCCGAGAGCAAATGGAGATCAAAGCAGATATATCTGCCATACGAAGCCAGTTGGATGGATGGCCAGATGTTGATCGTTTTCACACCAATGCCACCACTCCAGAGAGTTTCCCAGCCGTATCACCTAGCGAGGACGGTCAGGACTTCAGTTACTGTGCTAGAGACTTAGGCAATAGTGGCCAATTCATACCAGGCGGGAGAAGTTTCCAGTACCCAAGATTGGCAATGGTTCTACACAGTTATGGGTCTCGGGCTAGCTTCGACAGGTGCTCTCTTCCTCTCGACCTGCGGCATGAGGCGAACCACAGTTCACCGTGGTATCCTGGGCGGTGGTATCCGTCACACACGGAATCAGGAGACCCGAGTACCTCCAACTATGAATACGAGTATGAACAAGTTTCCTCACACCTCCAGACCGGAAACGAGAATGTGGTCTGGGCTCCGCATGGCGACGGTGATTTCAACGCTGAGTACTCAACAACCAGCGCACCATGGGCCGAGGAAGTGCAAGGATTCTCAGAGGCTACGGCCCCCCGCAGCGCCAGTGAGCCGTGCATGTACGAGCAGCGGGATGACAATGAGCCAACTTCCTCGCCTCGAGAGAATATAGCCGCATCATCCTTGGGGCTCGGCGTATCGACAGAGCAGGCGGGCAGGGCCGAGGCGCTTCGCAACAACTTCAAGGAGAGCGTCCACTCCAAAAATGCGTCAGAGAGGGCACGCAAGAGGGAGAAGAAACTAGACGTGGTCCGCGAGCTCAAGGAAAAGGTTCGTAGGAGCCTGGCCATGGGTGCGCAGGCCGGGATCCCGTCGAGTACTTGCACCCTCTGATGAGGAATGATCCGGGGCGTCGGGATGGCGTTGCCCAGAGGATGCAAGATCCATACGGTTGCCCACAGCGCTCAATGGGTCAAAACTCACTTTTTCAAGCGGTTTCCCACTCTGCCTACCCGGCCCGTACCTATTTCTCAAGTTATGGAAATAGTATAAGCTTTTAAGCTCACTGCCAAAAATACGGATTTAGCCGTGGCTTTGACTATGGTGATGGCTTTGGTGATGGCTGTGGTGTTGGCTGTGGTGCTAGTTGTATGTTATGCTCTGTAATTGTATTGTAGCCTCTCGATCAAGAATATTTACCTAGATAGAAGGTATACACTAGGATGGGTGTAGAGACTAAAATCAAATTTTGATGCATTGAGCTGTAGGCAACCGTAGATTCCTGTTCATTAGGAGGAGGCAGGCATTCACGTGTGGCAGAGGCAGACATGCAACATTGATCCGCATATAATACTGTCCGCCGGTAATATTTCCCACGTATACTACTCATTTTCTCAATGCAGCACCATCCATGATGATAGCGACATTGGCCATGTTTATTAATTGATAATGTCAAGGTGTGCCGAGGGTGATCGCGCTGATACAAATCCCCGGGCCAAATCCCCTCCCTTTAAGTCTGTTCTGTAATTCCGCACGCTCTATGCCAATATTTGGAAGCCCTGCTCTTCCGCGCTCGTAATGCAACAAAAGTCGTCTCATGAGACCTCCGCCACCCTGGCTTTAGTCCGCCAATGTCCCTGAAACCAATGACTCCATAAAGATAGATCAGAAAAAAGAAATAAAGAAAAAAAATCGAAAAAAATCGCCGGCTGTTCCCAGTCTTTGGCCCGAAGGCGGTATGGCCGTTCGTTCGCCGCGCAGTGCTTTGCGCTTCGGCGACTCGAAATCGTCTAGCGGGGGATTGAACGGTCCTTAGGTCTTAGAGGGCGTCGAAGGACCGGCAGACACGTCGTTGCTGGCCTTGTCACCCTTGTTTTGCCCATGGCCGCGTTCCTGGAACAACCCATGTTGTTCTATATAATCCACGACGGGGTCTGGAATCAAGTCTAGATTGGGATTAGCGAGGCTCAGAGGTTTGGGAATGCGGTGAGCGCGAGTCATTGCAATCGGTTGTACCAAACATCTTTGATGACCGATCTGGGGGTAGATAGAGAGTAGCAACGTAGAACTTACACCGCACGCTGAGGTCCTGTAGTCCAACTTGTTAGTTAAAGGGGGAATTACAAGACTAGACTTGGTTGAGCAGCGATCGGGACGACGAACCTTCTTCAAAAACAATCTTATCTTAGTTGAGCTAATGTCATTGACAACCACTTGCTGGATGATCCAGATATTTTCTTCGTACTGGCGCAAAGACGTCAGTGCCTCGTCGACATCGGTTCCCGAGCGCTCGATGATGAAAGCACCATACGAGCCGAGGATGACGTCGAGGTCGGCTGGGGACCACAGGCCAGGCTCCCCTGTTCTCTCGTGTTAGTGGGTGTTTTTTTTTTTGCCAGCGACGGCTGTTCGAGAAATCTTACCCATAGACATGACCAAGTCGGCGCCTGCCAAAAGGGCAATCCTGGCCTTCCTGCGAGTTCCATCTGTGCCTTCGATGCCTCCGAGAACGGTGTTTATCTCGTGATCAAAATGGCGCAGGACTTGCGCCGTGGGTACGTATTCGGCCTCACCCTGCGCATTGCAGTTTACCGTCTCGAAAGGATCGACCATCAGCCATGATGATTGGGCGATGGCGGCGGAGCACATGTTGACTCGGTGGTGGCCGAGGGCCAGGCCGACCTTTTTGTAAGCGTCAGAGACAGGGCTGAGGTAGCCACCGACCACCTCGAAGCCGGTATTGAATCGAATGTAATCCGAAGCCATCTCGAACATTCTCAAGTGCAGGTACGTAATGGGAGAAAACGATCCTGGTGCGACAGGTCAGTACGATACGCTATTTTTCTCTCTCCTTCCAATCCCTTTCCATTATTTCTCCCCTTTCGAAGCCTGGGTGGCAGCATAGGATGCCAATGAGATTCGCAGAAATAAAATCATGACTGACCACATGCAACCAATACCAGCGGGGTTTTCCCAGGCTGGAGTTGTCTCTGCCTGAGTTTGTCGTGGGGGAAACGATACTGCGCCATTGGATTCGGCGCAGCACCCGTAAGGGCTTGTGTGGGCTGTTGCGACTCGGACGTCATGGCCGATGACGCGGGATTTCGAGTAGGATCGTGGTTACTCGTGGTCGTGGTCGTGGTCGTGAAGATATCTCTTCGTGACAGAGTCGGTCGTAGTTCGGCGACTGCCGGGTGACGCAAGCGGCAGAAGCAGCTTAGTGATCAGGAAGGGCGGCGGGGTCGTCCTCAACGCCCCTCTCCGGAGTGAAAGGCTGGGCAGAGAGACCAGCGGCGTGTTGGCGTGTATGCTATTAGCAGCGACAGAATTGCAATCCGATGTATATCGCTTCGGTAATGTGTTTCGAACCAAGCAGGCAATGTTGTTCGGGTGAGACGGGGGAGAGCGCAAAGAAGTGCCGACGATCGCTGGTAGTCGGAACTGGCAGAGGGGGGGATGTGACTAAAATCTTGTAGTCGCTTCGCTTCGCTTGTTGGAGGGGATCGAACGTGGGGCGGCGCCTGGGTTTTCGAAATAGAGAAAAAAAAAACCTCCCCCGCCCAGGCTCCGACTCGAATTTTCAGCGAAAGCTCCAATACGGTAACCCGCCGGGTTCGCCGGGGTCGGGAGGCAGGAACCAGGACAGTAGGTAGAGTGGGTTTGAGCAAAGACGCCAGCCCACTTTAAAGTCGCGCAATATGACTTGTAGGAAGAGCTACGCTTCCGATATTTTGCTTTGGCGGAGCGCACTCGGAGCTGCCAGTAATCGACGTCGGTAGCTACTAATCAACGTCTGTAAGCGACTAGGGATGCTGGGCTACGCTTCTAGTTGCAAGTTGTAACAAGTATAGTGTAAGATGTCGATGATGAGGGGGGTTGGATTCGGGGTAAAGGAGGCTCTTATGAAGAGCAAATCGAAACGACCTCGAGGCCAAAGTGTTAAAATCACCTACGAAATCGTGGCGAAATCCGACTGCAGTGTGTCGTGCAGCTACCTGCTACTTGGCACTTTGGTACGTACTCACGGTACTGTACTTGCGTACCTTGCGTACCTACTTACCTACCGAGACGGCACTGCGAGCTTGCAATTGGGTTGCTTCGAGAGGGAGTTTGGGGGCCGATCTTTTTGGAAGGCTGAGAAGAGTCGGTAGCCTCCGATGACAGCAGCAGAATTCCAACAGACTCTCTCACTTGGGCATCTAAGGTAAGCTCCTAAGATACGGAGACAAGGGAGGGTACCTAATGAATAGGAACTCCCAGTGTGAATCGCCGTTTTTCAGCAAAGGTGCACAAAGTCGCAGAGGAGACTCGACTAGGCTGTCTCTCTGCCCACTCCAAGCAACCAATCCAACCCCCGAGTATCTGCACCGTTCCTTTCGACCGGTAGGTCGCAGGAGAACAAAGAGAGCGAAAAAGACTTCCTGTTGTTCCCAAACCTGCGCAACCCATCCGCCTGGATTCCGTCCGCGGTCCTTGTCCTCTAAGGCCAATAAGCTTCTCTTAGAAATCCGATGACCAACAGCTTTCACGGTGGTCCTATGCCGGGATAGGCAGCCCAGGCAGCCCCGGCAGCCTGAGCAACAAACTAAGTAGTCTTGGTACTGTATATGATTGTGTCTGTGACTCAACCGGCCACAAGAAACTTCCCACCCCGTGCCACCCAATCCGTGCCATCCACCCACCCCTAAGCTCGGCAAGCTTCAGGCTCGGTGGCTCGTCAGGCACTGCCCATAGGGCTGTGGATCCGGAGATCACGTTGATCCATTGAATTGGGTCGACCAATGAATACAGACACCGTCGTCATTGCTGTGCGCCAAAGAGGGAAGATCATCCCCCTCCGACGAATCTTAGAGCTCACTTTGCTAACTTGAAGGAACTTCAAGGTTGGACGATCTGGTGAATGACGAGGGGTCCATCCAGGGCCAGGTCTTACCCGTCATGCCGTCCAACGTTAAATGCCAGAATGTGTACTGCGTAGTTCCATATTGTAATCTTTGTTTTTTTTACTTGTAAAGCTTGTCTCACATGCACAACTTTGTATGAGCGGAGTCGGTGATCTATTTCTCATTCTAGCACTTACAGCACAAGCACAGACCATGACGATGACATAAAGCTTCGATTATCTGCCGAATTCTACTTTAGAAACATTTTAATTGTAAGAGAAATACCTATGCCAGATCTTCTTTGCCTACTTGGCTCTGTGATATACCCGCCGTCGTTCCCTCCTCCTAATAACGCCGAGTAAAAACCCTAGATGCCGTCCAAAACCATAGTGACTAACCCTTGCCTTGCCTTGTCTTTTTGCCCTGCCTTCCACACACCTCGTCATCCTTGTGTACCATTTAATAGTTAAAATTCTCCGACACCACGCTCTGTCCCTCCAACCATGTAGACAAGATTTTGTACAACTCGGGACCCGTGCACACGTAGAACTTGGTCCTCTTGCCCGCCTCCTGGCCCACCTCGAGCACGCTGCTCTTGGACAGCCTCCCCACCGTGATCTCCGCCCCGAGCTGCCTCGCCTGCTCCACCAGCTTTCCCTCCGCGTCCTTCCCCGTGAGGAACAGGTGCGTCCGCGGCGCCAAGCCCGGCGTCCTGCCGAACACGTCCAGAGCCAGCGCCACGTCCTCGGCCCGGAGACTCCAGAGCACGCGCAAGCCCGTCTCCTTGCTCGTGCCCTCCGGCTCGCCTGCCAGCACGCCCGCGGCCTGCGCCAGCAGCGGCGTGATGCCGACGCCGCCCGCGACGAAGACGGGGCGCTCCCCGCGCGCTGCGTCGGCGGTGGTGGGCATCCGGAAGCTCGCGTCGCCGCCGAACCCGAGCACCGGGAGCTCGAGCGGCACGCGCATGTTGTGCCGCCAGAGCAGGCCCGTGGCGGGGCCGTGCCGCCGCACCGTGATCTCCACGTGGGCGCCCTTGGGCAGCACCACCGCCGCGGCGTCGTCGTCGTTGTTGCCGCCGTCCGTCGATGTGGCCGGCGGGGCCACGTTGGACACGGTGAAGGTGCGGATGAAGTCGTCGTTGAGGCTGGTCGGGTCGTCGTCGCGCATGTGGCTGTACCCGGCGTCCAGCTCCTTGCTGAAGTCGAACGTGACGTGCTGGCCGGGGGCCCAAGGTCTCACGGCGACCTGGGGCTCCGGGTCCAGCGCGAACGTGAACCGGCTGATGCTCGGCGTCAGGGTCTCGCGCTTGACGAGGTGCGCCGTGGCGACCGGGGCGGTGCTCGCGTCCGCGCCGTCGTCGCCGTTGCTCTCGATGGCGAGGCGGCGCACGGGTGGGTTGTAGGGAGATGGCTCGCCTCGCCGGCCGCGGAAGGGGAGGCTGTCTCTGACGAAGAGCGCCTCCTTCACGTGGATCTTCACGGCGAGCTTGGTGTGGGGGAGGACCGCGGAGGCGGTGGGCCCGGCGAGGAGCTGCGTCTCGCCCGTGAGGTAGAGGACGTCCGAGGTGTCGAAGTCGGGGATGGCGATGCCGATCTTGGGGTTCAGGTGCAGGTTCCCGAGCGTCTGGTACAGATTGTTGCCGGAGTACTCGGGGTACACGATGCTGACGTCGTCGGGCGAGTTGGACAAGACCCGGATGAAGCCTTGCGGGCCTCCTCGGTGGTTGGTGTCCATGCTCTCGCCGTTGGTGGAAGAGAGGAAGAAGAGGTCCGCATTCTCGATCAGGTCGAGAGCGGCTTGGGGCAGGGGGAGGGAGTCGGATTCGAGCTTCGGAGCTGGAATGTGTGGGTAGATCTCCTTCATGTTGAGATACTTCGGGCAGTTCCCCAGGCTCTCCTGGACGGTCATGGCTACCTGCATCTCGCCGATCGTGCCGTCATCTTCCCCATCCGCTGATGGCTTGGGCATCAAAGCACCAACGACCATCTTGCCCATGAGTTTGACGCGATCCCTGGTCTCCAGATCGATCGAGAGCCCGGCCATGAGCTTGGGCCGCGCGTTCTCGTCCGGCCTGACCAGCTCGCCCAACGGCGCGGAACCCACCAGGGCCTTCACGACAGGATCGTACATGCGATCCACGACACTCTGTGCCCCTAGGATGTTCTGTGCGATCGCGCGAGTGAACCCGCGCTCGCCGCCCCAGACCGTTGTCCAGGGGCGACCATTGTCGTCGAGAGCGCCAAAGGCGACGAGCGGGGAGTTGGCGACCCGGTAGTTATAGGATGGCGTCATGCCCCTCGCCGAGGGGTTCGCATGTATGAGTGAGGGTGCGAGGAGGAGCTTTTGTACTGCCTTCTCGCCATCGTGCCAAAGCACGGGGGGCTTTTGCAGCGTGGCCATATTGGACCAGGAGTTGAGCTCAGATACGGATCCGAGAGGGCTCCAAGGGTAGAAGGATGCGAAAGAGTCGAATGAATCTGGATCGTAGTAGTACTCGAAACCTATTTGGTGTTGCTCTCCAAGGTTTGTTGCCTTAGTAAGACCTATAATACACAATCCAAGGTATGCAACGAGAACGTAGATGGACATATATGCATAGATCAGTCAGTGGCTTCAAAAATTCGGATGCGGTTATTTTCGATAGGTAGATATATATATATATACTACACTCGAGACCCGAAGCCTGTCCGCGGTACACCGACACATTTGTAACATCATCGCGCGTTCGCGGCGTTACTGTTCCATGTGCATCTCCAGAGTCTAGAATGCGTGGTCATCAACAAAGCCCGCACAGTAGGCCGTTTAAACTCGCGAATCACCATCGAGCGGAGGTGCTTGAATTCCCGAAACGTGCCCGCTTTTGGCTGATTTTCCCGCACTAGGCAATGGCTAATAGTGGGTTAACAGTCTTGGATAGCGCTCAACGAACCCCGAGGAACGGTAGCGGATTATCCCGTCTTAGTTGTAGGCCGAGCATTTCAATCACCGCTCAATGTATGATGACATGGGACTAGGCACCGCCTGGTTGAGTGATCTGCGATGGGCCATACTTATCAAGTAAGGTGCTATACTCGTATACTGGTTTGTAGCATGTGAACATTTCGTATAGGTTCCAGGATGCGGACAATAGACGATCCATAGACGTACTATTTCTCAAATATATTGTGTGAAATAAGTTAGGTAGCGTAAGGTAGGTAACCAAAAACCTATCTGACATATAAATACTGCGCCGCTAATTCAAACAGATGGCGTTACTGGCTCTACTCGAGACCAAATGAAGCCACGAAAAGCATCTCTCCAGAGGCAGCTTGAAGGTGCCAGACGTCCGTCGTGTCGGACGTCCCAAACGCCTTAAAACTATTACGCCATTATAAAGCATCAAAAAAAAAATCCTCATCTCATCTTTCAGTTCGCTTCGGTCGAAGCACGCATTCAGTAGCGAGGGCCAGGTCCCGCTCCATAGTCACTTCTTGGGGGGCCTGTCCTCTGGCTGTTGGCGGTGCCGGGTCGGTCGAAATAATCGTAGTCGCCACGGTCTTGTTGTCGCTGGTATGGCGGCTGGCCGGGAACGCTCCTCTGCGACCCCACGCTGCCGTTGGGTTGATGTTGGGCAAACGGAGCCGTCATGTTTCTTGATGGCGCGTACGGCTGAGGTCCGCGTGGAGGCATGGGGTTTGTCGCACTCCTGGCAGGAGGATACCCGTTCGGGCCCGGCGGCGACCTGGGGCCAGATCCAGGCCCTGGCCTTGGGCCAGGTCGCGAAGACATGGCCGAAGGGGCAGGACTGGATCGTCCGCCCGAGTAGTCGTCGTACGTCGGTCGTGCGTTGTTGGGTGTGTAGGCATCGTACGTCGGCCGGCCGCTGGTAGACGAGTAGTCGTCGTACGTCGGCCGTCCACTGCTGGGCGGTGGTCTGGAGTTCATGGGCGCGCCTGGAGGGCGGTAACCAGCAGGAGAGTTGTTGGCAGGTGAGCGGGCGGGCGGTGGGAGTGACGGCATAGTCTCGGAGGAATACGTCGCGGGGCTGCTGGTATAGGCAGCGCCCAGCGACGAGCCGTTGCTCTGCATCCGATTGAGTTGCGGGCCGCCGAAACTCCTGTTAGAGCCCGCAGTCGCAGTCCGTACGGGGGGTAAGTTGTTGATATCCATGGACCGTGCAGACGGTGCGGGGGATCCTGATCGTCCCATATCGGATGCGGCTGCCATGAGAGGCACCCCGGCAGAGTACATGCCCTCCGAAGACTGAGTCGTAGTGCGAGAGGGATACGGTCGCTTCTGGTCCAACGCGCTCATCTCGAAGTACCCACCAGGCGTGCCGGGTTGCGAAGTGTACGTGGGCAAGGTGGACATGCTGTCGGTCCTGTCGAGACCAGGCATCTCTGGGAGGCTATCTTCGCCAACGTTGGGTAGCGTCGCCTTCATCGAAATCGGCCGCTCTCCGCCGTTCTTCTTGGCTGCCTTCATCTCAGCCTTCCTCCTTCGGCGTTCGTCTTCGGCCATGGCCTTGTTGATCTTGACCGAAACGATCGTCATCAACCGCTTGTTAATCTTGCGCTCGCAGTACCCCGACAGACTCCCGTCCTCGCGAGGAATGTAGTGCCACAGGAAGAAGATGAAAAAGAGACCGGCTAGCACCAGGGAAATGAAGGAAAACACCCAGATGACGAGGGTGAAGATCATGCCAGCCAGCACGAGAGCACCCTGGTAGTTGCCCACGGCAAGCGCCCTGATCTTATCGAAGAAGCTTAGGAGCGAGGCCTCGAAGTCGAGCCCGTTGATTTGAAGCTTAGTGTTGTAAATCGTGTAGAGAGTGAGCACGTTCACAAACTGGCGAGGGCCAGAGCAGATGAGAACACGGACCCAAGCTAGACGCAATGGTCAGAGGATCGGCCAACCGCGGGCTCGTGGGGAGGGGGGCAGAAGCAACTTACATTGGAAGCTGAAGTAGGTAAAGAGCGCAACGTACTCAGCGCCCTTCTTGCTCTTGGTCAGTTCCGCGAAAACCAAGAAACGCCGCCAGCCGCGGCCCTTTCCGAGCCGAATGCTCTCCAGTCGCACGGCCAAGTTGTCAAGGTAGCATTCTGCCACACTGCCCTCGTTCATGATCTTGCGAGCACGCAGATGCTCGTAGCCGAGGTTCAAGAACGAAAGGATGATACAAATCGAGAAGATCCATCGCGAGACGTCGAAAGGCAGCAGAGGAGGCGGGGGGATTTGCGATGCCCATCTGCTGAAGATGAGAAGGTTGACGGCAGTAAATGTGTCGACCGCGTAGACAGCAATGGAAAGGATGAGGGAAAACCACAGGTAGACGTATGCTAATGGGGCGAAACAGGATGTCGACTTAAAGTCGTTCAAGCTCTGGTAGTAAACAGGCCAGTCAGCGTGCTGTGCTACGGTCTTTCCTATCGTTCAGTCAGGACTCAAGACTCACAATGTAATCCCATTTCTGCTCGGGGCGAATCTCAACACCCCTTCGGCGATGGCTCATAAAACCCATGATTGCGTATCCGGCGCGGAGCCGATCTGCGAGGACGTAACGGATCGAAAGGAATTAATACGACTGCGGTCGTCCTTGATGAATGAAAATTGACGCTTCGTCGGGGGTATCGTGAAGGGGCGAAATAAAACAAAAATAAAATAAAAGAGTGAATTGAGGTCAGAAGGAAGTTCCAAATCCGGCCTGCCGTCTGCACAAGTCGTTCCTCGCCCGCGAAGTTGTCGACTGTGCCTATGTCGACGAAAGGGATCGGCTCGCAGCTGATGGCGTGTACTGGCAGTGCAGCCGGGTAGGAAAGGAGGTGAAGTGAAGGAAGGAAAACTTCGGATCGAGGGCCGAGATGCTTGGTTCGAGAACCCGTTCAAACGGGTTTGGCGAGTCTACCGTTTGCGCGCACCGGTTGCAACGAAAGAGACCAGGCGCCCGATATCAGTAACGCATTATTACCAGCGACCAAAACAGCAGTTATTCCTGGTTGATCGCCACTGCGATGAAAGACCTCACTCGGCGCGTTTAGCCCTTACCAGAAGGACGGGAAACGCACACACGGAGCAAGTTATGCTGTCCAGCGAGTGGTGCTGCCAATGATGACAAGCAGGAAAATAGAACCAGCAGCAACAGCGAGCGTGGCAGACCGACAGTCTCGGGGATGAGCGGTGGGCCGAACTGTCTTGGTTTGATCGCCCTGGGAGATCGCAGGGTACCGAGTATCAGTCGGTTGGAACGAGGTGGATTGCGACAAAGCGCGATATGGTGATCGGTCAACTAATGCGAGAGGCCTGCTTGCTTGGCTCTTCAAATGAGGGACAACGGGTCGGGATTTTCGCTCTCTCAATTGGGTATTGTAGAATTCCGTTTGGAAACGGCGACGACGGGATGCGCGACGGACGTTCAACTGGCTGCCCACGCGGCGTTTCACAGCCCAGAAGGAATGGACGACTCGGGAGAAGCTTCAGAATCTCGAGTCAATGTGGAGGGGAGGCAGAGGCCCATCTCAGGTCAGCAGCGATAATTCATGGCGACAAGACAAGCGGAACCGAGGGAGACCGCGGCGAGTCTGTAACACTTGAGGGTCAGTGTGAAAGGGGTTGGGACAAGGAGATAGAGCACGGGGGCGGGAAGAAGGGGTCGACGCTCAACCGCCGCCCAGGGGTAGCGATACCTAGTACTTCGTAGATTGTACCTTCGTAGGCTCTAGACTCGAGCGCTCATGGATGATTGGGCCCCTGAGACCCTGGTTTTGGAAGGAGGTCGGCGGCGGGATTAGCAGAAGCCTGCAAGGCCTGGTGCGGGCGACCAATGGCTGCGGGGTTTAGCGACCACTGAAGCAAGGGACAGCCGAGCGTAGTGGGCGCTAAGTCTCAAAGAGTACTGGCGGCTGTTTGAAGTTGGGGAGCGACAGGGTCGGTGGGGGGTCGACGCGCAAGCAATTGATTGGCCAATTTAAAAAGTAGAAGCGTAGGTTTGGCGGTATCAAATTCGAATTGCGGGAAACATGCAGCCAACCAGGGTGGGCGACCGACGGCTCGAGATAAGAAGAAACCCCGCCGCCGACAGGACGGACCAGGAGAATGAGGGATCCGTCGAAGCTTGAAACAAGCAAGCTATGTACCTACAGAAGGAATCTAAAGAGAGAAACAACCACCTCCAAGCAGAAAGTACGAAGAATGGAAAGAAAAGAGCCGGTTGGGAGCCAGGCGGCTATCTTTGACGTGCGCCAAAGTACCGGGACCAGACCCGAGTCGATGTCCTCACTGGGATTGAGGTCAGTCTGTGACAATTGACGACAGTACATTGACTCTTCTTCCAGCAAATATTACATGTACCTACTGTATGATGTGTCCTAATTAGTTGCTAAGAAGATAATATCTTTGTAGCGGAAATCCCTTGCACCCGTTTCCCAGGAGACGTGATGTATTGTATGTACAATTCTACCACAATCATTGAGGACGGACTAAGGTAAGGTACCTTGGTTAATCGATGAAATTGATAATATCACGATTCTGAAAAAA